>ENA-OQAR01000658-OQAR01000658.1-human-gut-metagenome-genome-assembly--contig:-NODE-658-length-10347-cov-3.668493_pt1 | contig 10347 bp, 13 predicted proteins | sample MGYA00242738_ERZ504533 | MGnify/ENA primary metagenome ERZ504533 (study PRJEB26092, sample SAMD00036276) | human gut metagenome | host: Homo sapiens | study: EMG produced TPA metagenomics assembly of...
AGCAGGAGTTTAGCGGAGAAGAGCTTGTCAATGATAGAAGAAGATGAGACTGGAAGAAGATGAGGACATGATCGAGTTTGAAGAGTCCTTTGATGATGAGGAATAAGAAAGGGGAAGAATACATGGCAGAAACAACCAACGCCAATGAAACATATCAGCCAATGACTTTCGATGCCATCAAGATCGGACTGGCGTCCCCTGAGAAGATCAGAGAGTGGTCACACGGTGAGGTTTTAAAACCTGAAACAATCAACTACAGAACCTTGAAGCCTGAGAAGGACGGTCTTTTCTGCGAAAGAATTTTCGGACCGAGCAAGGACTGGGAGTGTCACTGTGGAAAGTATAAAAAAATTCGCTATAAAGGCGTTGTCTGCGACAGGTGTGGTGTTGAAGTAACCAAATCTGCCGTTCGTAGAGAACGTATGGGACACATTGAGCTTGCAGCTCCTGTATCTCATATCTGGTATTTCAAAGGAATTCCGTCCCGTATGGGTCTGATCCTTGATATTTCTCCAAGAACACTGGAGAAAGTGCTTTACTTTGCAAACTATATCGTTCTGGATCCTGCTGATTCAGGCCTTATGTACAAACAGGTACTCACCGAGCGTGAGTACCAGGAAGCAAGAGAGTCTTACGGCGAAGGCTTCCGCGTAGGTATGGGTGCTGAGTCCATCATGGAGCTCTTGAAAGCTATTGATCTTGAGAAAGATTCCGCAGAGCTGAAAGCAGAGCTTGTTGATGCAACAGGCCAGAAACGTGCAAGAATCATTAAACGTCTTGAGGTTGTAGAGTCCTTCCGTGAGTCCGGCAACCGTCCTGAGTGGATGATCATGACTGTGATCCCGGTTATCCCACCGGATCTTCGTCCTATGGTACAGCTGGATGGAGGACGTTTTGCAACATCTGACCTGAATGATCTTTACAGAAGAATCATCAACAGAAATAACCGTCTGAAAAGACTTCTGGAGCTTGGCGCTCCGGATATCATTGTCCGCAACGAGAAGCGTATGCTGCAGGAGGCTGTAGATGCCTGATCGATAACGGACGCCGTGGACGTCCTGTAACAGGACCTGGAAACAGAGCCCTGAAATCCCTTTCCGACATGCTGAAAGGTAAATCGGACGTTTCCGTCAGAACCTTCTGGGTAAACGAGTTGACTATTCCGGACGTTCTGTAATCGTTGTAGGACCGGAGCTGAAGATCTATCAGTGTGGTCTTCCGAAAGAGATGGCCATCGAGCTGTTCAAACCTTTTCGTTATGAAAGAGCTTGTTGCTAACGGAACATCTCACAATATCAAAAAATGCCAAGAAGATGGTAGAGAAACTTGAGCCTGCAGTATGGGATGTCCTTGAGGACGTCATTAAAGAGCATCCGGTTATGCTTAACCGTGCACCTACACTGCATCGTCTGGGTATCCAGGCGTTCGAGCCGATTCTTGTAGAAGGTAAGGCGATCAAGCTTCATCCACTTGTTTGTACAGCGTTCAACGCAGACTTCGATGGTGACCAGATGGCCGTACATCTTCCGCTTTCCCAGGAAGCACAGGCAGAGTGCCGTTTCCTTCTGTTATCACCGAACAACCTTCTGAAACCGTCTGATGGTGGTCCTGTAGCTGTTCCTTCACAGGATATGGTCCTTGGTATCTACTATCTGACTCAGGAGAGACCTGGAAACAAGGGTGAGGGCAAGTTCTTCAAGAGTATCAACGAGGCAATCCTCGCATACGAGAACAAGGTCATCACACTTCAGACCAAGATCATTGTACGCTGCCATAAGACAATGCCGGACGGAACTGTTTTAAGCGGCAATGTTCACTCTACACTGGGACGTTTCCTGTTCAACGAGATCCTTCCGCAGGATCTTGGATTCGTAGACAGAAGCGTACCTGGAAACGAACTGCTTCTTGAGGTTGACTTCCTTGTAGGTAAGAAACAGCTGAAGCAGATCCTTGAAAAAGTTATCAATACACACGGAGCAACAAAGACAGCCGAGGTACTTGACTCTGTTAAGGCTATGGGTTATAAATACTCCACACGTGCAGCCATGACCGTATCCATTTCCGATATGACCGTGCCGCCGCAGAAGCCGGAGATGATCAAGCAGGCTCAGGATACTGTTGACCGTATTACAAAGAACTACAAACGTGGTCTTATCACAGAGGAAGAGCGTTATAAAGAGGTTGTTGATACCTGGAAGAAGACCGATGATGAGCTTACAAAAGCCCTTCTGACAGGTCTTGATAAGTACAACAATATCTTCATGATGGCTGACTCCGGAGCCCGTGGTTCCGATAAGCAGATCAAACAGCTTGCCGGAATGCGAGGCTGATGGCTGATACAACCGGTCATACTATCGAGCTTCCGATCAAGTCTAACTTCCGTGAAGGTCTTGACGTACTGGAGTACTTCATGTCTGCGCATGGTGCTCGTAAGGGACTTTCCGATACCGCTCTTCGTACAGCCGATTCCGGATACCTGACAAGACGTCTTGTTGATGTATCCCAGGATCTTATCGTTCGTGAGGCTGACTGCTGTGAGAACAGAGCAGAGATCTCCGGAATGGAAGTTCGTGGATTCATGGACGGAAAAGAAGAGATTGAGAGCCTTCAGGAGCGTATCACAGGAAGATTCTCCTGTGAGACAGTTAAGAATAAAGACAGAGAAATCCTTGTTAAGGCGAACCACATGATCACACCGAAGCGTGCTGCCCGTATTATGAAAGAGGGCGTAAGCAACACAACAGGCGGACCGATCGACAAACTGAAGATCCGTACCATCTTTCCTGTAAGTGCAAGGTTGGTGTCTGCGCGAAATGTTATGGTGCGAACATGGCTACCGGTGAGCCGGTACAGGTTGGTGAGTCCGTTGGTATCATCGCAGCACAGTCTATCGGTGAGCCAGGTACACAGCTGACCATGCGTACGTTCCATACCGGTGGTGTTGCCGGTGGAGATATCACACAGGGTCTTCCTCGTGTCGAGGAGCTTTTTGAGGCAAGAAAGCCGAAGGGTCTTGCGATCATCACAGAGATCCCAGGTGTTGCCACGATCAACGACACTAAGAAGAAACGTGAGATCATCGTAAATGATCCGGAGACAGGTGATTCCAAGACTTACCTGATCCCATACGGTTCCCGTATCAAAGTCCTTGACGGACAGGTTCTTGAGGCCGGCGATGAGCTGACAGAAGGTAGTGTAAATCCGCATGATATCCTGAGAATTAAGGGTGTTCGTGCAGTTCAGGATTACATGATCCGCGAGGTTCAGCGTGTATATCGTCTGCAGGGTGTTGAGATCAACGATAAGCATATCGAGGTTATCGTTCATCAGATGCTGAAGAAGATCCGTATCGAGGATAACGGAGATACAGAGTTCCTGCCAGGAACACTTGTTGATGTCCTTGATGTTGAGGAAGTTAACGAGAAACTTGAGGCAGAGGCAAACAGCCGGCAGAGGGCAAACAGGTTATGCTTGGTATTACCAAGGCATCCCTTGCTACAAACTCCTTCCTGTCAGCAGCATCCTTCCAGGAGACAACAAAAGTCCTGACAGAGGCTGCTATCAAAGGTAAGGTCGATCCGCTGATCGGTCTGAAAGAGAACGTTATCATTGGTAAGCTGATTCCTGCAGGTACAGGTATGAAGCGTTACAGTGAGATCAGTCTTGACACGAGGAATGCCGGAAGTAAAAACAGCTTCCGAGGAGCCTGGAGGATACAGAGGAAATTTCCGTAGAGGAAGAGAAGACTGAGACTGCTCCGGAGGAAGAGACCGCTGCTGTTGAAGAGACAGCAGAGGAAACTGCACCGGTAGAAGAATAAGTCAATATACCTTGCTAATATAAATAAATCTCCCCCCGGAAATCCGGAGGGAGATTTCTGTTTATAAGCAGGGATTTTCTGAGAGAGGAGGGATTGCGATGGACAAGGAACTGCCAATTTCCCCGTGGCCGGAATGGAAGATCATAAGTAAGATCGGGGAAGGTTCTTTTGGAAGAGTGTATAAAGCTCAGAGAACAGAGAAGGGACGTTCTTTTTACTCGGCAATTAAGATAATCACAATCCCCGCCAGTAAAGGGGAACTGGACAGTGTGCGCTCAGAATCCGGCGATGAAAGATCCGTCCGCGGTTATTTCGAAAATCTGGTGGAGGAGTGCATTCAGGAAGTAAGCACCATGGAGTATTTCCGGGGAAATTCCCATATTGTATCTGTAGAAGATTACAAGGTAATGGAATATCTGGACGAGATCGGATGGGATATTTTTATCCGCATGGAATATCTCACAAGCTTCATGGAATATTATGCGGGAAAAAATCTCACAGAAAAAGAAGTGATGAAGCTTGGCATAGACCTTTGTAAATCACTGGAATACTGCGGGCAGCTTCACATTATCCACAGGGATATCAAGCCTGAGAATATTTTTGTATCCAGGTTCGGGGATTTCAAGCTGGGAGACTTTGGAATCGCCAGAGAACTGGAAAAAACCATGAGTACCCTTTCCAAAAAGGGAACTTATTCCTATATGGCGCCGGAGATGTACAGGGGAGAACAGTACGACAGCAGAGTGGACATTTATGCACTTGGCCTGGTGTTATATAAACTGATGAATCATAACAGGCTTCCGTTTCTGAATCTTGAAAAACAGCTGATCACATACAGAGATAAGGAAAACGCGCTCACGAGGAGGATGTCAGGCGAAACACCGCCTGCACCTGTGGATGCGGGAGAGGCTTTCGGCTCCGTTATCTTAAAAGCCTGTGCTTATGATGCAAAAGAACGATATCAGACTCCTGATAAGTTTCGGGAAGCACTGGAAGAAATCCGGTATGGAACGGCAAACAGAGAACAGGGAGTTCATGAGAAACCGAAACCAGTGGAGGAAAGACCTGTTCCGGAGTCCATGCCGAAGTTTCTCCAGGAGGGTGCAGCCAGACAGCTGGCAAGAACAAGTCAACTGAATACGGAGGCAATCCGTCAGGCACGTAGAAATCCTGCGCCGGTATCTGTACAGCCGGAGAAACCGACAGCCGGAGAAATAGCAAAAAATGCAGCCCGGAATAGGCCAAAGGCTCAGAGTACAATACAGAATCCTCAAAAATCTGCATCCGGAAAAACAGTATCCGAAAGAGATAGTCTGTCCGGTTATCAGTCAGGATTTTCCCGTCAGCCAGAACCCGGTATAAGAAAAACCGGAGCTGTAAAGCCCAGAGTTACTTCTATCACAGATCTGGAAGACGACCGTGACCAGAATCTCCAGGAGTGGGAAGGATCCGTGTCAGAGAATGGTGGAAATACCGATGACGGAAAGAGGCGGAAAGGCATTTTCAGAATGCTCATAGCAGCCGGGATCATTGTTGTGCTGATCGGCGGGATCATTGCGGTACGAACGATACGGAAACCTTCGGACAACGGGGAACCTTCGTATACAGATTCCGATGATTCTGATGCTCTGAACAAAGGAAATTTCGGCACTGTAGACGATGCAGATAAAAGCTTCGCACAGGCAATGGAAACGATACGTGACCATGCGACAACCATAGAAAATGCTCTGGACAGTTATAGACGTGAAGGCACAGAGGGGGATCGCCTGCGCTTTTATAACGGATCAGGAGAGATCGCCAAAGTACTTGTATATCCCGGCAGTTCCGCAGATGGCGTTTATGAGGAATATTTTTACTGGGGCGAGCAGATGTTTTTATACTTATGTATGGGACGGAGATGAAAAAACAGTATTTTTTATTATCAGGACGGCCTTCTGATCCGATGGATCGATGCAGATGGTAAGGTTCATGATAAAGAGAGTGATAACGACAAATATGTAGAACTGGGAGACAAATACTGGAGTAATTCTGTAATGGAGCTTCAGCAATAATGTCGAAGGGGTTTTTACGAAAGGAAAAAGAATGGCCTATCAGATTGATTATGCATATACATGTCACACCGGAAAGGTGAGGACGAATAATGAGGATAATTTCTGGTGCTGCGGAGTGCGGCTGCCAGTGCACAACCAGGGAGTTGACGGAATCCTGGCAGGTCATACGCAGCATTGGCAGCTTCCCGTACTGGCAGTTTTTGATGGCATGGGAGGGGAAAGCTGTGGTGAGATGGCAGCCTCTGCAGCCGTGGAAGCACTGGGTGGTTTTTATGAAGAAAATAAAAAAAGCCTCAAAAAAGAGCCGGTGGTTTTTCTCACAGGAGCCTGTGCAAATATGAATGAAGCAGTATGCAGATACAGCAGGGAAAATCGTATCAGCAGCATGGGAACTACGATGGCACTTTTGTCTTTCAGTGAAAAAGCGATCTATGCCTGTAATCTTGGGGACAGTCGTATTTACCGCCATTTTCAGGGAAAACTGCAGCAGATATCTACGGATCATGTGATCAGTGGAAAAATGCTTGGAAAAGCTCCTTTGACACAGTACCTGGGTTTCAGGAGGAAAACATGGCTCTGGAACCATCCATTGTGGAGATCGGCTATCAGACGGGAAGCAGTTATCTGATTTGTTCAGATGGCGTAACGGATATGCTGTCAGATGAAGAAATACAGGAAATCCTGAGCAAAACCGGTACCGCGGAAGAAAAAGTAGAAGAGCTTCTTGAAATGGCGCTGTCCAGAGGTGGAAGAGATAATGTAACGATGATCCTTGCCCAGATCAACGGCTATGAAGAAAAAATCCTCTCAAACGATGGGCAGAACGGCACAGCACCGGGCGGTAGAAACTCTGCCGGTAATAAAGAGCGGCATTGCTTCCAACCGGCTCAGTCTGCCGGTGAGGAATATAAGGGATAAGGAGAATTTGCGATGAGAAATCGAATGCAGGATCTTGATTTTGAACAGACAGTTGCCTTCGATTCTGTGAAGGATTTTGAATTTACCAGAAAGGCGGCACAGAAGTTCCGCCAGGTTGTCAGTCTGGATTCCTTTGAGGATGAGGATGCAGATGTTATTTTTCATTATCTTTATAAAGAAATGGAACTGGTTTCTTTTGGCGATTATCTGAAAAGATATGTTTATGAGCGTGCAGAATTGGAAGAACCTTTTTCCCAGGTACCCCAGGAGGTTTACAGGGATATTGTGGTGGAATCTTTTAAAGAGACTTACACACCGAAATCCATGTCCCCGACTTCTGCCAAGCTGAGTTCTCTGGTGAACAACTGGCTGACCCAGGCTTCTGTGAAACGTGAGACTGTTTTTCTTCTTGGGTTCGGGCTCCGCATGAGTACGGAGGATGTATCGGATTTTCTGACCAGGGTGCTTCGGGAACAGGATTTTGATTTTCATAATCCGGAGGAAGTAATTTACTGGTATTGCTATCATAACCATCTTGGCTATTATAAGGCAGAAGAATATAAAAAAATCTATAAAGAACTGACACCCACGGAAAAAAAAAAGACCGGTGAGGTTGTATACGGAACAGGTCTCTGTCTGGACAGTGAAGAGAAACTTCTGGAATATCTGGCATTTCTGAAAGGCAGATGCGACGATCCGAAATCGGAAAAGAGTCAGGCTTTTCAGGAATTTATGATCCTTCTGGAACGTGCCCGTAAGATCATTGCAGCCATGTACCAGCAGGATGAAGAGGAAAACGGTGGCAAAAAGATCTGGAAGCCTGAGAATATCAGCGCTTCAGATCTGGAGAAGGTCATCTGCAGCGGTATCCCTATCAACAAGATGGGAAATCTGAAAAAAATGTCCGCTTCTATTCTGGCAAAACATTTCAGCCAGAAGCGGTTCAGCCGCCAGAGGATCAATAACATTCTGAACCATAAGTTTCCGGTAGAACGATTTGATCTGATCACGCTGGAATTTTTTTGTGATCTCTCAGGAGATGGCAGATGATGATCCATATACAAGATACCGCTATTTTCTGGATGAGATCCAGGAAATCCTGGCACGATGCGGCATGGGTGAGATCTACATAGTAAATCCATATGAGTGTTTCATCCTCATGTGTCTGCTGACAGACTGTCCGTTGGCAGTTTTTTCCGAGATCTGGGAGAAATCCTATGAAGAAGGGGAAGAGAAGAACTGAAAAGAAGAATAAAAAAGGATGATGCGTATCTGGCGCGTCATCCTTTTTTGTCTGTGCTTTATTCGTTGTAATAACCGTAAATGGAACGGCTGTCCTGAGCAATGGTATTCTGTGCCGCGGCGGTATCGTTAAGATCCTGTGACATGAAGCAGATCACAAGGTCGATTCCCTTTGCAGTATCGTAGATGATACCGGCATCATTCTCCACAGTGTCAAGCTCTCCGGTCTTGTTGGCGACTTTTACACCTTCTGGCAGCTGAGCGGGGATTTTGTTGGTTCTTGTCTGCATTTTCAGGAGGTGGTACATGTATTCCGCACCTGCAAGAGTATCTTCTGCCGCGCTGCCCTTGTCCATCTGATAGATGGTCTTCAGGAATTTTCCGCAATCTTTTACAGAGGTGTAATTATCTCCATTGGAATTATCTGCAAGAAGGAGACGTCCCATGGAAGTGTTGGTGTATCCATGATCCTGGCAGAATTTATTGACACGCGCCATTCCGGCTGCGTCATCACCGCCTCCGAGACAGTTGACAAGCTTGTTTGCCGCGTCATTATCACTGACTGTGATCATGGAATTCAGGTTGTTATCCAGGGTTTCTTTTCCGTAAGTTGTGGAAAGACTGTCATAATCTTCATATACAGCACCCATGATATACAGCTTGATCAGACTGGCAGCCTGCATCTTCTGATCATTGATGGCACCTCGGTATTTTTTGCAAGATTACATACATATACGGACCAGGTACCGTTATCAGTCGGAAGAAGTGACTGTACCTGACTCAGTACGTTGTCCATGCTGGAGTCGGAATTATCGGTAAAAGTGCTGCTTCCACTGGAAGGAGACAGAGTGCCCTCTTCCTGTGAAGCTGCTGCGCTTTCCTGGCTTGCGGAAGAATCTGTGGAAGAATCAGAATTCTGCTCCTGAGAGCTGGAATCCTGAGAATCCGGGGAAGCGGCAGCTGCTGCACTTTCAACGGTAGGATCATCCGCATAAAGAGCATCCAGCTGATCTGCCTTGCTGCTCAGCTCAGCAGCAGAATCAGAAACTTCCTGAACATTTTTTCTGAAGGTCGGAAACCTTGGACTGAAGAGATTCAAGCTTGTTCAGTGAACGGACATTCAGTGCACCCAAACCCACCAGGGCAACGGCAAGCACTGCGATCACAACATATAAAAATACATTTTTTTCATAAGAAATACTCCTTTTACTGCTGAAAATAAGCATCAATTCCATTGGCGATCCCTTCGGCCATTGTCTGCTGGAAGGAAGAATCTGCCATCTTCAGATCATCATTCTGATTGGTCATAAATCCCATTTCCACAATAGTAACCGGTATGGTACTCCAGTTGATTCCTGTCATGGTATCTGTATAGATAATACCGCGGTTCTGAAAACCGGTAGCTGCACAGTAGGAATCAATGATGCACTGGGAAAGACGGTTGGAACTGTCATAGAGACTGGAAACATAAGGATTCTGCTGTGATGGGCACATGGTCAGTGCGCCGGAAACAGAAGAAGAATCATCGCCGTTTGCATGGACACGTACACAGATTTCTGCACCCTGGGATGCTACCAGCTCCGCACGTTCCTTGTTGCTGATCGCAGTATCATTGTCAGTTCTTGTCATTACAACCTGATAGCCATGTTGCTCCAGGATATCTTTCAGAAGAAGAGAGACATTCAGATTCAGCTGATATTCCGGAAGGCCGCTGAAAGAACCACTGGTTCCGGTAGAAGCTTTTGCTTTCATGGTGGAGGAACCAGGTCCGTTGGGCTCTGTGGCGCTCATATCCACGTTTTCACCCTGATGTCCGGGATCAATTCCTACGATGTGACCATTTGCAGCAGAAGCAGTGGTATCGCTGTCTCCGTCAGAGAATCCCTCACCACCGGCTTCACTGAAAACAGAAGGTTTGGAACTTTTCTGGCTGTTTTCGGATTCCGGTGCGCGTTCGTGTTCGCCGGTGTTGTTCTTTACTGCCTGTTCAGTCTGGGAGCGTTGCTGCAGATATTTGTCGGCTGCCTGTTTCTTTTCGATCTTGGCTGTATAAAGGTCAATATCTTCTTTCATGGCTTTCTGCTTCGTTTTTGACCGGTTCGATGACGGAAGTCATTTTTCTGGTCTGCGGCATCAATTTTTCTGATAGGTTTTGTAACTTAAGCCAAAAAGCAGTCCAATACAGATAAGACCCGTCAGAAACAGGACGATCGCCATCAGATGGGGCTTTTTTCCATAAGATCATGTCCTTTCTGGGAAAATAGTTTGTATTTGTAAAACATTATAAAGAAGGACTTCGGAAAAAGCAATTGCGAA
>ENA-OQAR01000659-OQAR01000659.1-human-gut-metagenome-genome-assembly--contig:-NODE-659-length-10331-cov-1.603979_pt1 | contig 10331 bp, 13 predicted proteins | sample MGYA00242738_ERZ504533 | MGnify/ENA primary metagenome ERZ504533 (study PRJEB26092, sample SAMD00036276) | human gut metagenome | host: Homo sapiens | study: EMG produced TPA metagenomics assembly of...
CAAGTTTCAAGACACAGATTACAGCAAAGCTAAAGCATTTGTTGAAAGTCATCCCTACTCGTATGACACAGAAACAATGCGAATAAAAAAATCGGGTCAACAACTTTACAAGATATTTCGGAGATGCAAATAATGATTTAAGACAGCTTCGTTTGGAAGACGAAAGAATTTTACAATCTCATTATGTGATATGCGATATCGCGAAACCTAAATCCATCCGCATAACGAACCAAAACCTCATCGTGAAGTTGACGTTGTCGTTGCTTCATGGCATGATTCTCTTGAATACATTAGTGGATATGGTGATGTATATAGAGGAGTTTACATTTATGATAAACAAAAGAAATGAACGTCTTGGACCAGACTATCCATTCCTCAGTATAGATAGAATCAATACGAGAAGTTCATACACCGAAGGACGACTTAAAAAAGATGATTCGATTCCTTAAAAATGTAAAAGCGGATGCTTCGGTAAATATTGACTTAACCAGTTTTTGATATAAATGCAATCTGCTATGATATTAATATTGAAGAATATCGCAATTCTTACTACCTAGACTTGGTTCGGGTTTATGGCTCAAGCTTTATCACTTATGCCAAAATGAATCTGAAGCAAATGGATTAAAATCTGTAGATGGAACTGAGTTACATATTCAGAAATAGTCCTTCTAAGCTTGATAACTTGAAACGATTGTATAACGAAGTTGGAACATATATAAAGAATTACAATAAATGAAACCAAGGATATTTATAGGATCTTCTACAGAGGGATTAGCTGTTGCTCAAAGAATTAAAACATTTTTGAGCCAGAGTATGATTGTTATATTTGGAATGACGGTATATTTCAATTTAATGAAGGCTTTTTGGAAACCTTACTTAAGTCTGCAAGTTTGTTTGACTTTGGTTTTATGATATTTGCCGCTGACGATATTAGCAGAATCCGAAATCAAGAATATAATACAGCAAGAGATAATGTGCTTTTTGAATATGGACTCTTTTTGGGAAGAGTTGGAATTGACAGAGCCTATATCATTAAAGAAGATACGGTTAAAATTCCATCTGATATATTAGGTGTTACATTATTATCTTACACGACAACTTCTAACCCAGATGGGATCAAAATACCAAATCAGGACTTTGAAATGCAACTGTCAAATCTTAAAAAGAAAATTGATGAAAAAGTTGCCTTAGGACACCTGGGGCTTTTGCCTTCTACTGTTATAGCAATTTCTTATTTTGAAAATTTCATCAAATTGTTGGCAGATGAGATAATTAGACAAGGTGATAAAATTCAAATTGGGGATAAAGTATACAAATCCGCGAAGATTAGAATTGTTATTCCAAGGACTCTTGATGCTGATATGAAAAGGCAAGCAACAATATATTTCCGAAAAATACATTTTGAATCATGCCCAATCACAACTGTTCACCGTAGTTATCCGATTTATGTCGAATCCACCTCTGAAGGTAATGTTAAGGATGAAGCAATTATTGCAGACATGCCAACTATCCTGAGTGGTATTGACAAGGCAATTGACATGTATTTCAGAGTAGGCCATATTGGTAAAACACAAGAACAACAACTTACAGAAGAAAGAGAATTGAATAACTTCACACGTGTTTTGAGTCTTCTAATTTCACAAGAAGCCTTTTGCAGAGAAATTGTTGAAATTGTAGATGATGATAACCAACCGATATAGCCATCGTAGCATTTTATGCCAAAGAATATAGAAATACGAAATAGTACAGCTGAGTTCCTCATCTTCATGCTTGAAGGCAAGGAGGATGGGATTCAGGTGATGTATAAGAATGAGACCATTTGGGCTACCCAAAAGGCTATGGCGCAGCTTTTTGATTGCTCTACTGACAATATTGGACTGCACTTAAAAAATATATTTGCATCCGGGGAACTTGTCAAAGGTTCAGTTACCGAGAAAAACTCGGCAACTGCCGCAGACGGGAAGAATTATCAAACGATGTTCTATAATCTTGATGCCATTATCAGTGTTGGATATAGAGTCAATTCTGTTCGTGCCACCCAGTTCCGACAGTGGTGTACGTTTGTGCTTCGTCAGTTTGCTATCCGTGGTTATGTGCTTGATCACAAGAGAATGGAGAACGGGGCTTTCTTAGGTGTAGATTACTTTGAACATTTGCTTGCCGAAATAAGGGAGATCAGGCTGAGTGAACGTCGTTTTTATCAGAAACTGACCGACATTTATGCTACGGCAATAGACTATAACAAGGATGCTCCGACAACCCGACTTTTCTTCAAGAAGGTACAGAACAAAATGCACTATGCTGTGCATGGACATACCGCTGCGGAACTGATTGTAGAACGGGCCAATGCAGATAAAGAACACATGGGATTGACCACATGGGAGAATGCTCCGAATGGAAAAAATTGTCAAAACTGACGTGTCTGTAGCAAAGAACTATTTGCGAGAGAAAGAATTGGATGAAATGGGCAGAATGGTCAATGCATTCCTTGATATGGCAGAAAGTATGGCTAAGCGTCATATCCCTATGACAATGGAAGATTGGGCAAAGCGAATAGACAAATTCATTAATTTATTTGATGGCTCGATATTACAGGATAGCGGAAAAGTTTCTGCCGAATATGCCAAAAGAGTTTGCTGAATCTGAGTTTGAAAAATACAGAGTCATTCAAGACCGTCTTTTCCAATCTGATTTTGATAGATTTGAGGATAATAGCCTTCCTCCATTGGATGTGGAATAATTATGATGCCATATGGAGGTTGGCTAAATCAGCCTTGGAGATGTGGCAAATTCGTTTCGCTTAACTGATAGGAGTTGGTGGCAACTAAAAAGTCAAAAAACGATTCCTAAAAAGGGGTTCGTAAAAAGAGCAAAAAAACAGTTCCTGAAAGACGGAAATAAGTTCCTAAAGGTGATGAAGTGTTCCTGAAAGAAACTGCTGAGTTCACAAAAGAGTTCATAAAAGAACCAGTAGGGTTCATAAAAGAGTTCGTAAAAGAACTACTGAAATACGCTTGTCTATGGTAGCTGTCAAACAGAGCCTACAAAGATGTTGGACAACACTTCAAAATACGATGCATATGGAGTAAAAACGAACTCCATAATCGCTATAAAGCTCAATCCTGCTTGCTGGAGATTGGCAACATCTCACGAGCGATTTTATCGCTTGGGGGTATTGAGTTACCCTAACTCAATAAGGTTTGTATAATGGGCAAGCCCTAGATGCATTTAAGTAGGCGAAATTCGTATTTTGTCGAGAAAGTAATACCAGAGCTGGCAAAAAGAAAAAATGTCCAAATAACGCCTTTTTTCTCATCAATCAGCTTGCTGAAGGATTTGGCAATCTCAAACGACCGATTGGTTGCTTGGGGGATTAGGCTACCCATATAAGATAATGTCCGTACAACGGGCAAGCCCAATCAATGGCAGCGACCAGTTCCGTGAATTATCATGAAACCAGTCGTTGCGCTTGAACTTTGACTTATCCCGAATAAGACACTTTTAGAATAAAGTCAAGTGGGGGATTAGTAGTGGTAATCCGGCATGAACCGATAAATGCCACGGTTTTCCTGAACCACCATCCGTTTGTTCGTGAGGAACTTAATCAGCTCTACAATCTTGTTGTGATTCAATTTCGTTCCTGCCAGTTCGTAGGCAGTGGTCAGTTCTTCTTCCAGAGCCTTATATCCCGAAATAGTCTCTTTTCCGTCAAAAGCAAGTTCGAGAGCCTTGCGGTGGACGGCTTCATGGGATGTCTTTATAAGGGGAGAACGGTTCCTGCTTGGGACGACCTGCGCTCTTCTTTGTCGGCACATAGTCCGGCAGAAGTTCGGGAAGTGATTGGTCATTGATGCAAAAGGCAAATGGCAGAAAGTCTTTGGAACGGGTATGCACACTTTCCACTTTGCTGATGTTACTGTCGTCCTTGTCTTTCTCAATTTGAATGACCGTTTTCTGCCTTGTTGTTGATTTCCGTACCAATGTGCCCTCGTGCGTTTTCATCGCTTTTTGTTCTGGTGAAGGATGGTATGAAGATGAATCTGGTGCTCGTCAGTCCACTGCATAAGTTTGGATATTACACATGTGGCTTCACTCGGAGAATTGATGTCATAAACCAGGTCGCGTATTCCGTCAATCACCACGAGGCCGAGACCCTCAATCTGACTGATGGCATCGTCTATGATAGCCAAACGCTCCTTGGGATTGAACTTGCGTAGAGCGAGAAAATAGAAACGGCCGCAATCCTCATTGGCCGGCAACTCTGCCAGTTTCATGATACGATGCATCACAATCATACAATGGTTCTGACTCTGCTCTGTGTCAATGTAAAGGATGCGGTCCTTTCCTTCTGGGAAGTCCGTTGTGTAGTTAAGGACTTCCTTTCCGGACAAAGCAGCTGCCACCATAGCGGAAACATTGAAAGTCTTTTTGCTTTTTGCCTTGCCAATGGATGCACTGAAATTTCCCAATGTCCCGACAGGCACTCCGCCTATTTTCAGAACTTCCGGCTCCTGTTTGTACTCCTTTCCCAAGCTGAGCATGGTATCTTGCCATCTTGTAGCGACCTGAGCAAGATCTTCAATGGGTGTTGCTGTTTCCATACTCACCAGTTTTTAGGGTTAGGCTTGCGATGATGTGAGGAATACATCGCTTCGTTTTCTTCCTCATAGGTGAGAGGTACTGACGTTTGCGTGATGCTTCCAGCCATTTGTCGAGCTCGTCACGATAGATATAAAGGTGCTTTCCTTGCTTGATTACCGGAATGCTGTCCTTCTTTATCTTGTAATAAAAGGTGGAGACCGGCATTTTCAGATATGCACAGGCTTCCTGTACCGTCATAGGTACGTGCAGATTCTCCTTTGGTTCACTTTGACGGTTAAGAGTGTCTCTAAGCAAATTTTCCATACTTGCGATTCGCTCGCATAGTTCGCCTACCACTTTCGGCAGGTCGTTAAAAGTTAACTCAGTTGCAGTCATATTATCAAAAATTTAAATTAATATGCTGCAAACCAACAGAATGAAATCTTGCAGAAATTCGTCAGCCAGGAGAATGATTACCGTCTGCACGGTTTAATTCTCAAGTATTGTTATGAAAACGGAAATCCCCTTTGTCCGGCACGTCAATAGGGATGTCGCATTGGGCATTAACACGCAAATTGGCTTCCAGATATTCTATATCAGCGTTTCGCAATTCGTATGGGAAAGATAATTTGATGAATACAGCCCTGTCGCGACGGGAGACTCCAAGCCGTTCTCCGATATTCCAAGCCAAATGTCTTAAAGAGGGAGAACTGAGCTTCGCTTCTTTCGTTGAATGGATTGGCTGGCAGTCTGTCACCCGATTTTCGGCAAGACACTCGATATTGTGGAATAACGTGCTGATATTCTCCTTTGACAGATATTTCGAGGCCTTTTCCACCACATATTCACGGATGGCTATCATGGTATCCCTTTTCCGCTTCACCTCTTTCAGCTGCTCTTCCACGAGAATACTCTCGTATTTTTCCAAACTGTCAGGCATTTGTTCCAGTATAACCGTTGAGTTTCTGTTATAGAATTGTTTAAGATAACCTTTTGCGAACAATTACTTTGTACGTGCTCATTTATAGCACTATTTGAAATACTCTTATAAAGTCCTGCCATTACTTTGCGGAATACGGCAAAGGTCAAAATGAGCATTACCAAAGAAAATAATAAAAATGGTGGCATCAAACAGGATGTAGTGATTGAACTTTTTCACCAAGATTGTATGCAGTGAGTGCCGAGAGTGAAACGATTACCACACATACCAGACTACTGATGTCCGCTGTTTTCTGAACCTGTACATTATTCTCCATATAGTTGTGATTGTTTACAGTTCTATGCCACAAAGTTCAGCACTAATTTCCATATAACCATAAATACTAATGGTTGTTGGACAGATATTTATAAATAATTATGGTTAGAATATGAATCATACTCAGAAATCATACTCTAACCATATAAAAAACGGTATTTATGCCCGTTAGCTCTTACGAATCAGGGAGATTTTATTGCTGGCTTTTCGCTTGTTGCTATCCACTACTTTCATGTATCGTTGGGTAGTGGTGATGCTCTTGTGCGCCATGATACTTTGAATGGTCCGGATGTCAGTTCCGGCAGCAGCCTGCAAAGTGGCAAATGTTCTCCGGTACGAGTGGAACGTGATGTTTTTGGTGATACCGGCAGTTCGAATCCACTCTTTCATGGGGTATTGCGTCCAGCATCTTTTCAATCCTTTGAATACCAGCCCTGTCTTTTCCGGGGAATAGCCGATTAATTGCAAGGCTTCATCACTGATGGGGATAATATCTTCTGTCTTTGTCTTTTGAGTGACAGTATATACGCATTTTCCTCCGGCTGCAAAGTCAACGATTTCTTCCCACCGCAATGTGAGAATATCGCTTATTCTCAAACTTGTCAGGCAAGAGAACAACGAGGCGGTTTTCAGAACCGGTATCTTGCAGGGCGTTTCTGCCAATCTGTACAGTTCTTCTACGCTGAGATAGTCTTTGACCACATCTTCCGGTTCTATTTTTCTCCAAGAAATCGTTTACATTGGAATGAATCAGTTTTATTGCGATAGAGTATTTTTGAGGAATCCTCTGAATGTGGACCAATAGCCCACGGCTGAATTGCGTGATATGGGATGCTTCGGACGTCTCAGTTGCTTCGCATTGAGCAGATACTCCCTGAACTTGTTGCATAAGTCCACATCAATCCCCTCGAATGAGCATTTACCACCCACGAAATTGCAGAAATGCAGATAGACAAATCCCATTTCTGGTCGTGTTTGCGGAGTGTCTTTTTATAATAGGCAAGGAAATTCTCCTTTCATCTTGCTCTTGTCAAAGAAATCATACCGTTCATTGACGATGGATTCAAAACGTCGGCATCGGATGGCTTCCGCCTTCTCCGACATGACGGCATTGAAGTTCTGTTCCCGTTGGTTCTTTGGATTGGCATAGATGTAGATGCCCAAAGATTCATGACGGATTACCTTCATACTCTCTTTGTCGCGATAACCGGGATAATAATCCAGATAGAACGACAACATGTTTTTTCTTTAGAGGTCTTGTCCTCAATGTTACAGTTTTACATTCGTGCATAATGATAAATATTATATTTGGTGAATAATCTGTTGCAAACCAATACAATGAAACAATGCTGATGACTGCCATTGCTGAAAATGATTCTTGTCTGTGCGGAATAATTCTCAGATGCCGGATTTTTCAGCCATAACCTTGTCAAAATCCTCTTTCAGCAGGAACATCGACTTGCCGTGGTGCATCTTCCGTATGCTGTTGTATCTCGCATAATTGTAGACATCATCCTGCGAATGCCGTATTTTTCCATCGCTTCGGTTACGCTGTAATACTTTTCCCGTTGGTCAAAGCCACCGTTTTTGATGATGTCGATATGGCCTTTGGAATATTGGACTTTGCCATAAACGACACGGGAGGGGATTTTATGGCGATGCACAAACGAACATCGGGCATCTTTGCTCATGCCGTAGATTTCTTCCATTTGCTCCGCACCAATCCATTCCTTGATATTGTCAGCCGCTTTGTATTTGGCGAAGAATCGGTCAACTGACAGTTGTTCGTAATAGTTGAACCCACCATGACTGATTTTAGGAATGTCGTTTTCACGGCACAGCTTGCAAATGGTTTTCCTGTTCATCTGATAGGTCGTTGCAATTTGCTCGGATGAGTAATAGCCTTCGGGGATTACAAAAGTCTCTTTCGGCCGGTCGCTTTTCTTTTCCCGTTTCTTGGGTGTATATGTTCCATCACGATGCTCAATATAGACTTTGTCAAACTCCGAACGCAGCACCATTGTCCGGCTACCTTGCTTGAATCGCTTGATGTCGTACTTGTTGACATAGTAGCTGATATTAATCTTGGTAAGTCCGTATTTCTTGGTGATTCCATCGTAGGTATAATAGTCGGGATTCAGCTTCTCCTGCTTTTCCTTAATCGCGTCTATATGGGCACGGGAATAATACACCTCGTGATGGCGGTTGATTCGGGGGATATTGTGCCGCATGGCAAAGGTGACAACTGCATTACGGCTCATACCGTATTTGTCCATAACCTGCTCCGGAGTATAGTAACTCGCTGGATTGATTTCCTCTGCAAGGTCTGCAAAATACTTATCTATAAGACTGCGGTTGTAAAATACCCGATTGCCCTCCTCAATCTTCGGAATGTTATACAGCTTGCATCTGCGGTAGAGGGTTTTCTTCTGGATTTGGTATTTCTCCAATACCTCATTCGTGGTGTAATAGAGTGCAGTCTGCTTCCGTCCATAGCTGCGCTTCTTGTAGTCGGGTGTGTTGTCGAACATCTTTTCAATGTCCGACTTGCGGATGATGGTACGTCCACGAAGTTGTAAGGCCCGGATGATTCCGACAGCCATGTGACGGTAGATGGTCGCACGGCTGATACCTAAAAGGGTTGCGGTTTCGGCAGGGGAGAGGTACAACTTGCTCCCCACGATACCGACTTCCTGCATAGGCTGCTCATTTTGCCGTTCCTCGTATTCCTGTAACCTCTGCTTCCGCTTCTTCTCTTTGTACGCTTTTTCGATGCAGCATATTTACATCACTGATTATCAGTGACCATTCATTTTAATCGGTACAACCTCTGTTTTGACAAATACACAGAATGTAGGGACAAATGCAAACCGTTGTATTTCATTGCTTTGCATATACGTGTTGTACCGCTTCTTTTCAGCTCTTTTATGGAATGTCCACTATCAGATACAAGGTGTTGAATGATAGGGCATTTCCGCAGGTATGTTACAGAACGCTTGTTGAATACAAAGGTAGTGGTTTTCTTGGAATTTCTGTGGTTTGCGGTGGAATATTTTTTATTAGTCTGGTGCAATGAAAATATTTGATTCGTTGGAAAAAAGTGTAGCGAAACTGAATTATTCGCTTGAAAAAAGTGTAGAGTAGTGCTTGTGTACTTTAATTTGTAGTTTTGAATCTTACTATATTATACCTTATCTGATATAATAATGCTGACAATGAAATAAATTATACCCCTTGTGGTATAATGTGAGATATTTATATTAACTTTTGTACCCGAAAAGGTATAAAAATTAAAATGCTTATGAATAATCTCTCTACTAGGTCAAGCTGTTGCGAAAGCAGTATAACCTGACGCAAGAAGAACTTTCGTTGAAGTCGGGGGGTAGGATTGCGCTTTGTGCGAGACCTCGAACAGGGGAAAGGAAACGCTGCGTCTTGATAAAGTGAATCAGCTCCTTGACTTTTTTCAATTATGAAATGGTAGCAACTTCTAAAAATTGATAATCAATGAGACAAGCCCATATATTTTACAAAGACCAATTGGCGGGGATCTGACAGAAAACGATGCAGGATATGAGTTCTGCTATTTGCCGGAATATCTTTCTCTTGAAAAGGCAAAGGCGGTTAGCATGACATTGCCTTTGCAGGAGGAAGCATATACAAGTCCTGTGCTATTCCCATTTTTCGACGTCTGATTCCTGAAGGATGGTTGTTGGATGTTGCATTGCGGAATACAGACATCAGTATTCTTGACCGGATGGCGTTGTTGCTGACATGCTGCAAAGATTGTATCGGAGCAGTAAGTGTTATTCCTTTGGAAGAAAAGGAGGGAAGCCATGTGTAATTGCTTATATTGTTATCGTCCGCTCTTAAAAGGGGAAAAGGATATGCATACGGCTTGCATAAAGAAGTTCTTCGGAACAACAACATTGCCAGTTCTTGATTATACGACAGAGCAACTTGATCAGCTTGCTCTGCAAATCATCCAAGACCAAACATCTTTGACTGGTGTTCAGCCGAAATTATCCTTGCATTTGAATGAGCATGAGGGAAGCAAACGATTGACTATTGTCGGGCTATGGGGCGGTTATATCTGTAAGCCTCAGACCTCGCAATATGAAATGATGACCTGAGGTCGAGGACTTAACCATGCACCTTGCAGAGGTGGCTCGTATTGAGGTAGTTCCTCATACGCTGATGCGGATGGCAGATGATACGCTATGCTATCTTACCCCGTCGAATTGACAGGACTTCTGCCGGAGAGAAGATTGCGATGGAAAGATATGTGTCAACTGACCGAAAGGCAAACAGAGCATAAAATACAAAGAGTAGCTATGAACGTATCGGCAAGGCTGTTTTAAAAATACTCGTCTTTACCTAAAAATGGATGTTACCAATTTTCTTTGAGTTGGTGCTTTTCTCTTGGTTGACAGGAAATAACGACATGCACTTGAAAAACTTCTCTTTGTATGAGGTGGCAGATATGATACGTTTG
>ENA-OQAR01000660-OQAR01000660.1-human-gut-metagenome-genome-assembly--contig:-NODE-660-length-10317-cov-1.328852_pt1 | contig 10317 bp, 16 predicted proteins | sample MGYA00242738_ERZ504533 | MGnify/ENA primary metagenome ERZ504533 (study PRJEB26092, sample SAMD00036276) | human gut metagenome | host: Homo sapiens | study: EMG produced TPA metagenomics assembly of...
CGCCGACATCGGCTTCGATGTCGATATGGGTCCGTTGTTCCAGACTCCCGAGGAGGCAGCCAAACAGGCTGTCGAGAACGATGTTCACGTAGTGGGCGTATCGTCGCTGGCCGCCGGCCACCTGACGCTCGTTCCGCAGATCATCGCCGAACTCAAGAAAACTGGGCCGCGAGGATATCATCGTCATCGTCGGCGGTGTGATCCCGGCACAGGATTACGATGAGCTGTATCGTGACGGTGCCGCCGCCATCTTCGGCCCCGGTACCCCGATTGCGACCGCAGCGATCAAGATCATGGAGATCCTGCTCGACGAGCAGAAATAATCCGGATCACTCCTCTGTTATTATCAAAAGCCCCGCATCAAAAGATGCGGGGCTTTTTAATGGGGTAAGCGAACCGGCCGACCGAAAAAAGAACTTTGCCATCGACCTTCATAATTCCATCGCCGGCCTCACCTCCAGAGTCCGCGCAAATACAGCGGCGGATCTCAAACAACGACCGAATACATGCTGTCACAGTGCCATTTCCACAAACCCTACAAATTATGTTTGTAGGCCATATTTCCCGTTAGACAGACAGCGAATATCCTCCCTCCCCCGACTCTCGAAAACAGCCGATTTCATACCGCAAACACCTATCCGGAAAGAAACTCGACTGCCGAGACCGTCGTTCTCCTCCCCCAGCCCCAAAGACTTCCGGAATATACGATAAAATCACGGACATTTCGAAGATGCGGAAAAAGAGAATGGCGGATTGGCCGGACTACCACTCCGAGCACCTCACAGAAGAGAATTCAGGAAACCGGCTCTTATCGCTTTTAAGAAGAGAAGTCATCCCCCTATGCCATCGCAATAACGACAATAAAAAAGAGGAATGTATAAGCTACATCCCTCTTTTTCGGCCGGAACTATTCCGGAAAAAATCTACCGGTAACGGTTAAAAATACTTGCCGCGCAAGTCCTCCACATTCGACATCTGCTCCAGGAAATCGAACAGACGACGCTGAATCATCCCCTGCGACGACGCCTCGGCACGTACCTTTTCAGCTTCGATACTCTGCGGAGTTTCCGCCTCCTGAATATCCGTCACCACGAAAACATAAGCACCTACATTTCCCTTGACCGGCTCGGACAGCGTATTCGTCTGCTCCGTTGCGGTAATCGCTCCGATCACACGAGGCTCGACACCCATGTTACGGATAAAGAACGATCCGTAACGGACATCTTCGAAAGGAACGACTTCGGTACCAAGGTTTTGGGCGACCTCTTCGATAGTCGAACCCTTCATTTCGCTGACGATCTTTTCAAACTTCTTATCGGTTATAAGCGTCTGGCGAATATTGTTCGCTACTTTCTCGATCGGCGTATAATCCTCATTGTCGATCTCAGTTACCACTGCGACCACATAGTCATCACCCACAGGGAAAATCTCGGAAATCGCGCCCACCTTGGCATCGTATGCCCAGCGCACCAATCACGCGAATCAGCCAGTCCCTGCAGCAGACGGTCACCCTGCGTGAGTTTCGCTTCACGAGGAGTGAGGTTTCCCTATTCGTGCCTCGTTGAACGCATCGACAGAACCCTTGCCCTCGACAGAGAAAAGACTTGCCTGACTATGCACATTGCGACGGGTCGCCGACGAAGCCTCAACAGGATAAGTGATCGTCGCAAGGCGCATGTGCTTCGAAGGTTTGTCCAGACGATAAACCTGTAAAATCTGAATAACGTCACCCACTTCGACACGGAGAATATCCCCCTGCTTAGCCGTCGAAAGAAGTCCCGAAAGCTCGTCCGGGAATGCAGAGAAAGGCATCACGCCCGCATCGCCTCCATTTCCGGCATCCTGCATATAGAGCGAATGGGTACGAGCCGCCTGTGCGAAATCCGCACCTTGCCGCAAAGCCGTCATCAGACTGTCGGCCAGGTCGCGTTGGTCGTAGGTGAGTACAATATGGCGGACGCCACGGAATCCGGAGCGTTCAAAGTTTCAACGACACGGGTCATCGTCCAGGTATCGTTCTTCAGGACGGGACCATACTGCTTGCCGTTGGCCAGCGCTTCGGCCTCATCGTCCAGAAGCTGGGCAACCGACCGATAATTGTCTGTAATTTTACCGAAACGGTTATTCTTGGCAAATGCTTTCGGATCGTCCGACGCGGCAAATTCATCGCCGACTTCCCGAACGGTCTTCTCCAAAGTCGCCATATCCTCTGCACTCGGAGCCACTTCGAACACCACATAAGAGAGCGTGCGCGAAGGTTTCTGCTCATAACGGGCCTTATGGCTATTGTAATAAGCCTTGATTTCGGAATCGGAAACCGAGAACAGAGAATCAGGCATATCGTGATAACGCTTGCCGACCCAGAACCGCTGAAAGTCTTATTCTGCGCATCGACGCCTTCTTCCGCTTCCAGCCGATTGACATATACACCGCCTTTGACCAAGCCGTTATACTTATTGATTTCGCGCTCCCGCATAGCCTGTCCGACCAAAGCCCCCCACATATATTGCATCTGGGGATTTCCGGTTGCTGGGCGATAAAATCACTCACACCCTCCACACTGTACTGTCCTGTACGGGGGTCGGTGAAAGCCGCAGCCATCGTCCCGGAATAATACTCGCCGCTGATAAGTCCCTCACGCTCGGCATCGGTCACCGAGATTCCCATCTTCTCGAAACCGGGCAAGTACACGTGGTTGGCAATCAGAGTCTGCCAAGCCATTTCAGCCAACTGATCCATCTGCTCTTCATTACTTTCGGAGATGTTGCTCTGGTCCTTCAGGTTGTTGTATACCTCAATATATTCCGAATATCTGATCTTCGAACCGTCGATCACACGACCTTGGGGTCGTTACCCGAAGTCCCATATCGTTTTAAGCGAGAGAATGAATGCCAGCAGTGCAAACGCGATGATAATCGACAAAACCACACCGAATCTGGTCCGTAACGTGTTTAAACTTGCCATATAAACTTATTTTTAAATTTTATTGTTTCAAAAATGAGTGTTCAAAGATAAATAAATATATTCTGAAAAACCATGATAAAACGACCAAATTCTTTTCGTCATTTTTCCGCATCCGGCATATCGAAAAAAACGCACTTGCCCCTCACCGGTCGAAAATATCCCGTAAACTACAACCGTTTCACGCGCGCCAACTCCAACCGGGAACGGTCCTGCGCAGAATCTTGATCTCAAGATGCTCGAAACGCACGGTTTCTCCGGCCGCCGGCAGCCCTTCATACCGGAAAATGATATACCCGGCCAGCGTTTCGTACTCGTCACTCTCGGGTATGGCAAGCCCGTATTTTTCATTGAGATATTCCACTTCCAATCGGCACGAAAGGACAAATTCCGAATCGCCGACCTGTTTCTCCGTAAGGTCGGGCACATCGTGCTCGTCTTCGATTTCGCCGAAAATCTGCTCCAGAACATCCTCCAAAGAGATAATACCGGCCGTACCGCCGAACTCGTCGATCACGACCGCAATATTGCTCTTATGACGGATGAGCCGCTGCATGAGTGCTTGCAACGGCATCGTCTCCGGGACGTATTGCACCTCCATCAGCACCTCATCGATCGACGTCGGATGCCGGAACAGCGACTTCGAATTGACATAGCCGACGATATTATCGACACTCTCTTTCCAGACGAAAATACGGGAATACTTACTCTCGACAAACGCGCCGTAAGCGCTTTGATCGAGGTATCATCGATATCGACCGCCTCCATATCGATACAGGGAACCATGCAATCCCTCACGCGCAAATCGGCAAAAATCCAGGGGCATTCTGAAAGAGTTTGATCTCATTATCCGGTTCATGCTGCGCCTCCGGCTTCCCCGATTCGAACAAGCTGGCCAGATCGGTCCGGTCGAAAATGGGCTCCATCATCGCAACCTTCGGCTTACGCCCCATCAGCCACAAAATCCCCTGGGAAATCCAGGTCGTCAGCTTGGCGATCGGAAAAAGCAGCAGATAAAAGAAATAGATCGCAGGAGCAAACAGGCGGTAATAAAAATTCGGGCTGTTCCGGAAAACGGATTTCGGGAGAAATTCGGCGACGAAGATGATGATGATTGTCGAAACCGCCGTTTCAGAACGACGGACCCGCCGCGAGCGATCTCCGTCCAACCCACTGCCGCCGCGAGCGAGCGCAACAACAGCGACATATAGAGCGAATAGATAACCAGGGCGATATTATTCCCCGACCAGGATCGTCGTGATGTACTGCCCGGGGTGACGGGCAAAAAAATGTCGGCGATGAAATTGAACAGCCGACTCTGCTTCCGGTCGATCTCCAGTTTCAGGCGGTTCTTGCTCGTAAAAGCGATCTCCATCCCCGAAAAAAAAAGCCGAAAGCAAACAACATCAGCAGAATTATAAACACCGAAGTTATCATAAGGAACGATCGTTACTTTCTACGGGAGTCAGTTGAATTTTCCGGTCGTTCCCCCGTATCGGCCGGGCCGGTTTGACAGGCTGTTCGGAAACTGCCTCCTTCGCAGCGGAAACATTGTCCGCAACGGGTTTCACCGACGTAGAATCCGCGTCCCGTGTCGGCTCGATATTGACCCACATACGCCCTTTGATTCGGCGAAATTTCCAGTCTTTCAACTGATCGTCCGACTCGAATCCTTCGACGATGTAGGAATTTCCGCTCTCTTCCACGATCTTGGAATCGACGTTAGACCAGATCCGGCGCGTTTTTCTCGTTCCAGAACAACTGCTGGGTGTAGAGCTCCTGTCCGTTGGATTTTTTCACTACGACATTTCCTTTGGCTTCCCATAATTTCCGATTCCCGTAATGAATCGCATAGTTAGCCGTTAGCGTAGCATCGACCGCTCCGGTACTGTCCTTCTGATATGTCACGATATCCACGCCCTTGCGAAATTCCTGATAAGCTCTTTTGCCAAGAGTAACCTTCCACCAAAGGAGCCGTAAAAACATAGGATTTCCGGCCGTTCTCCGTATTGGTCATCGTCAAATGCTCGCTGTACTCGGTCATCAAAGCCTCATCGTTAGGCTCTTCGGCCACCGACTCCTTGTCGCACGAATATAGCAAGATAGCACTTCCCGCGATGAGAAGTGCTACCTGTGCATATCGTTGAATGCTTCGGAGCATCGTTCGTACAAACTATGTCGCTACCGGGGGGCGTACGGTCGTCACGATACCGCGGGCCGGACCGCAGGTAATCGTATAACGTGCACCCTCCATCAATCGTTGAAGAAGCATTCCTCGGCAGTCGGGAATCCGCGACGGTAGTTTGCTGCCGCATCACGCGCCGTCTGAGCGAAATTGCCGGCATCGGCGTCGTTGGCAAGCAGGTTGGCTGCCTGCGTCATCGTATCGTAAGCGACCCAGAAAATAGCCTGACCCTCCAGTCCGGAGCAAGATGCAGCCGAAGCCGCATAAGCCTGCGCCAGGGCGAAATAAGCCATACCGTTATTGGGATTCAGCGCTTGGCCTCATTAGCCGCAACTGCAGCCGCCGTAGGATTCTTGGCTGCCAGTTCGGTCATACTCAAACGCACCAGAAGCAATTCTTTCTGAACGGCGTCTTGTTCGGCAGCAATCGCCTCACGCAGGTAAGTAGTCGATTTGGCGAAGTCGCCCCGCTCTTGAAATCCTTGAGCCAGCATCATGGCCGTCTGGGCAGAAGGTTCCATCGCATAATATTTTTCGGCGATCTGAAGGAAAAAATTCGGAACTGCACTGCGAACGGGACATCAGCGAAACCGTCTGCTTGAGCAACTCCATATCCTCCGGAGCCGCTTCGATACGCGGACGGAACATCTTCTCCAGGTTCTCGCAATCGGCAGCACCGCTACCCGCAAAACAAGTATCGAACTGTGTTTTCGCCTCCTTTACTCCAGGAGCATCACTCTCGAAAATCGGGGCCAGACGAGCGTACTCATCCAAAACGCATCCGGATAGACCTCGCCCATCTTATAATCATCGCACAAATTGCTGAAATATACCAATGCGACATCCGGCAGCGCAGCATAACCGCTCTGCAAACCGGCTTCGATCGCCTCCTTATACAACTTGCGCACGCTTCCCGGTCGGAAGGATTGAAAGTCAGGTATTCACGAGCTTTACGGTCAAGGACATAAGCCGTACCGTAATTGGGACTGGAAGGAAAATACTGTACACGCAGGTCGTAAATCATCATCAGCGAATCGAGCAGAGCTTTTTTCTCATTCAGGTCTTGTGCGCGTTGCACCTTGTTCGAATAAACCTGTGCCCCCCGAATAAAGGTCGCTTCGAAAGCCGAAGGAGCCTCCTGTGCAAGCGTACGGAAATAAACAGCGGCTGCGTCGTAATCGCGGGTATCGACAGCTTCCTTCAGCAGGTTGCTCGTCAGAATGTTTTGCTTACGCTGTTCGGGCGTATCTCCCCACGGAGCGTACCGAGGGTCACTGAAATCCTGGGCGATCGAAGCTGTCGCAGCGAACACCAATACTGCCGACAGCAAAATTTTCATGCGATTCATATTCTTCTTTATAATTTATTTTTATGTGTGGTTTAATCGTATTTCGGACGAACGAACCAATAATCACCGAACAATGTCACACCCAGCGAAAAATTTGCAATAGGTCTGTTTAACCAGACTCACCTGTTCGTTGATCGCCTTGAAACTGCCGCGTCCGCCGACTTCGACACCCAGATCGACCGACGACGCACCCAATATGCCGCCCAACACCGTCAGGGGAATACCGACGCCCAGCGTCACGGCGTATTCATTGACATCCACTCCGCCGAAAGTCTGGTTATAGGTACCATAACGAACTCCGGCCCGGTAGGACCAGCGTTTCAATGCGCTGCGTACATCCGCTTTATTGGGGGTGTATTCGACCCCGAGTTTAACCGTATTCGTGTTCCGGTAAGCCACATCGAAACCGGCTGCGGATTCTCGACCAACCGAGAATTGCCGCTTCGCCAGTCCTGATAGACGTAATCCGCCCCCACAGCTATTTTAGGCCGTGTTGTAATAAATACCTACGGGCAACCTGCTGGGGCAGCTTGAGCCCCAGACGATTTCCCATCATCCATAGCGACCGTATTGAAAATATCGCCGGTCTGCACCTTCGTCGTCACATTCGGATTCAAGTCGCCGCCGATATCGTAGGTCGCACCGATCGTCAGAATACGCCGACGGTTGCTGATCGGGGACCACTGTACGCCGAACTGTCCCTTAAACGGGAAACGCTGTAGGTTTCGGTTCCGTCGCGTCTGCGATAAGACCTCCTCCGGTTATATTCTCCAAAATAGCGGTTTTATAAATCCGCTGAATGTCGCCCCAATAGTACTGGGCAGCTATTCCGATCGAGAATCCGCGGAAGATCTCCCAGCCCAGACCGAGCTTCACCTCCGTCACGTCGCCGTCGCCGTCCCACTGGTACTGCACGCGGCCGATATTACCCCAGATTTCATCGTCGTCCACCTCCTGTTTCATCCGGTAACCGACGCTGCTGTAAGGCGTCAGGCTGAAGCCCAACCCCAAATGCTTGGCAATCGGCAACTGAAACGCAATGTCGTGGAAATTGACCGTATAATAACTTGTATTGAGCGTCTGCCCGTAATATTTCTGGGAATTGTAAAAGCACTGCCCTTCAAGACCGAAATCGAAAAGGAACGACTTGGGGCGCACGGCACTGTAAGCCGCCGGATTGAGCAAATTGACAGCAGCCGCATTACGCATACCGACGCCGACACCGCCCATCGAACGTGTCTGAAGCGTTCCCGGGGTCCGCAGTTCACCCAGACCGTACATCGAATACGGTGAAAAAGCGTTGATACTGCTGGTTTGTCCCCATGCCATGCACGGTACAATGACGGCCAGCGCGAGGCACAGTTTAACGGCGGCTTTCTTCACTTGCATTATACTCTAAAATTCGGTTCAGCCCCAGAAAGACCAAATCACAATGTGCAAATATCGTATTTTTAATTCGTTTAACAAAGAATTTTGCATCCCCGCCGGTAAAAATTATCGACAACGCATCGATTTCCGGAAACAGCCGGGCGATATACCCCTCGATTTCGAAGGCAATGCCGTTCATCACGCCCTGCCGGATCGCCTCGACGGTCGAACGCCCCAAAAGCGTCTGGTCCTCACAGGATTCACACAGGGGAAGCGCCGCCGTATAATCGTGCAAGGCCCGGAAGCGCATCTGTACGCCGGGAGAAATATTACCGCCCCCGGAAAACCCCGTCGGCAGAAACCTGATCGATGGTAATGGCCGTCCCGAAATCCACGATCAACAGATTGCGGCCCGGGTAGAGCGACGCAGCGCCGACGCAGCCGCAAGACGGTCCTCACCCAGAGTTTCGGGCGTAGTGTAACCGTTACGAATGGGAAGAGGAAGTTGCGGTGAGAGCCGCAGACAGCGCCCGATGCGGCGACGCACCAGCGCGACGGTGTCATCGACCGGACCGCGCGAGTCGCAACAATAGCCTGCGTAATACCGGGATGAGCAGCAAGAATCCGATCTATCACCGCTTCGTCGAACTCTTCCGAACGTCCGTCGGAAACGACGGTACCGCCGTCAAATACAGCGTACTTGACCCGCGCGTTACCCATGTCGATCGTCAGGTTCATCGTTGAATTTTTTGCTTCGTTCTTTCCGTCCGGCACGGCCGCTCTCCAAGTTCACTGCGGCACGAATCGTTCACAACCGTCCGGATTCAGTTTTTATAGCAGTTATATACTTTTCGGTTACCACGACCGTTCTCTTACCGATTTCGGCGGCACCCCACAACCCTGCGGAGCGTTATGCCGTCCTCCGACCCTCTCCCGAGGGAGGAACTTCGGGAAAAAGACGAGGCATATCGGTCGCGTTCGGGCAAGTCCATACATCAAAAATACTCCCCAGCTCTTTCTACAAAGATTTAAGCACCTCGTATCCCGCTGCGACATCCTTAATCCCCCTAACGGTCATCGCCAGGCGATTATTGTGTTGCTTGAGAACAAATCGGTCGGGGGCGCTGCGTCACTTTGCGCAAAAGCTCCATGAACGTATCGCTCTTGTAGTAAGGAGAATCGTCGTCGCCTACGAAATGGACGATCATCAAGCCGTTTTTGACCTTCACGCGCTCCATACCCAGCCGCACGGCCTCCCACCGCAGGCGGACCACATTGAGCAGCTCGGCAGCGGGCCGGGGCAACGGACCGAAGCGGTCGATCATCTTGGCCTCGAAACTCTTGAGCATCTCCTCGTTGCGGGCCGTATCCAGCTCCCGGTACAAGCGCAGTTTCTCGGCGGGCTGCTGCACGTAGGAGTCGGGCAGCTCGGCCTCGACGCGATCTCGATCACGCTATCCGAAATATAGCTCATCTTATCGACCACGCCCTGCTCGGCATCGCTCATGCCGGGCATCTCGAGTCCCTCCGAGCGGAGTTCGGCGATCGCCTCCTGCATGATCTTCTGGTAGTTCGAACGATGTCGCGATAAAGCCGCTCTGCTCGGCGCCCAACAGATTGCCGGCGCCCGAATGTCGAGATCCTGCATGGCGATATTGAATCCCGACCAGAATCTGAGAACTCCTCGATGGCCCGCAGGCGCCGCCGGGCATCCGGAGTCAGCAGCTCGTCGCCGGGCGAAAGCAGGTAGCAATACCCCCGCTGGCTGCCGCGTCCCACACGTCCGCGCAACTGATGAAGATCGCTCAAGCCGAAATTCTGGGCATTATTGACGATGATCGTATTGGCGTTGGGAATGTCGATGCCGTTTCGACGATCGTGGTCGAAATCAACACGTCGAACTCCCCGTAGATAAAATCCATAATCAGCTTTTCGAGCTGTTCGGCCGGCATCTTGCCGTGGCCGCATTCCCACCCGCCGCCCGGGGCAGAGCCGAGTAACCATACCCTGAAGCGTCATCAGATCCTCCACCCGGTTGTGGACGAAATAGACCTGTCCACCCCGATCCAGCTCGGCATTGACAGCGTCGCGGATAATCTCCTCCGAAAAGAGATGCGACTCGGTAATGATCGGCTGTCGGTTGGGCGGCGGCGTCGAGATGACGGAGAGGTCGCGCGACCCCATGAGCGAGAATTGCAGCGTGCGGGGAATCGGCGTCGCGGTGAGGGTCAGCGTATCGACATTGACGCTCATCTGCGTCAGCTTCTCCTTGGCCGCCACGCCGAACTTCTGCTCCTCGTCGATAATAAGCAATCCCAGGTCGTGGAATTTCACCTGCTTGCCCAGGATCTTGTGCGTACCGATCAGGATGTCGATGCGACCCTCGGCCAGCTCAGATAGGATGCGGGACGTCTCTTTCGAAGACTTGGTCCGGTTGAGATATTCGACCTTCACGG
>ENA-OQAR01000661-OQAR01000661.1-human-gut-metagenome-genome-assembly--contig:-NODE-661-length-10314-cov-3.772848_pt1 | contig 10314 bp, 10 predicted proteins | sample MGYA00242738_ERZ504533 | MGnify/ENA primary metagenome ERZ504533 (study PRJEB26092, sample SAMD00036276) | human gut metagenome | host: Homo sapiens | study: EMG produced TPA metagenomics assembly of...
CCGCCCGGCAGGCAAAACCCACCGCGAAGTGCGTCTCCAGACGCGCCCACAATGTACAATATCTAGTACAATTTTATCATTAATTTTATCAATAGTACAATCCCTTGTATATTATAAAAAACATACATCCAATCTGTTGACTTTAAATCTGAATCTGGTATCTTATGGTCGTCATGAGAAATGTTATATATTACTAACTGCGCGGGCAGTGAACGAATAATCATTGAAACAGAACAAAGAAAGGATGTGCAACAAATTGGCAAAAGTTAATTTCGAGCAGTGGAACGGATTCAAAGGTGACCGTTGGAAAGAAGAAGATCGATGTTCGTAATTTCATCAGCATGAACTATACACCATACGACGGAGATGCTTCTTTCCTGGAAGCGCCAACAGAGGCAACAGACAAACTCTGGGGCAAACTTCAGGAGCTTCAGAAAGAGGAACGTGCTAAAGGCGGCGTTCTTGATATGGAGACAGAGGTAGTAACAGGAATTACAGCATACGGTCCTGGATATATCGATGCGGAGCTCAAAGATCTGGAGCAGGTTGTAGGTCTTCAGACAGACAAACCTCTGAAACGTGCTTTCATGCCATACGGCGGAATCAAAATGGCAGAGCAGGCATGCGAGACTTACGGATATCACGTAAGCGACAAGATCAAAGATGTTTTCAATAACTATGAGTTCAAAACACACAATCAGGGTGTATTCGATATCTACACACCGGAGATGAAGAGAGCACGTCACAACAAGATCCTTACAGGACTTCCGGATACTTACGGACGTGGACGTATCGTAGGTGATTACAGACGAGTTGCTCTTTACGGAATTGATTACCTGATCGCAGGCAAAGAGAAAGACTTCGCAGCATGCGACCGTCAGGGTATGAGACGTTATGACTTCCAGCTTCGTGAGGAGATCGCAGATCAGATCCGCGCTCTGAAGAAGATGAAAGAAATGGCTCAGATCTATGGCTTTGATATTTCCCAGCCGGCCAAGAACGCAAAAGAAGCATTCCAGTGGCTGTACTTTGGATATCTTGCAGCGATCAAGACTCAGAACGGAGCTGCAATGAGTGTTGGACGTATCTCCACATTCCTTGATATCTATATTGAGAGAGACCTTGAGAACGGAACTCTTACAGAGAAAGAGGCACAGGAGCTTGTTGACCATATCGTAATGAAATTCCGTATGGTTAAATTCGCTCGTATCCCGTCTTACAACCAGCTCTTCTCCGGTGACCCGGTATGGGCAACTCTGGAAGTAGCAGGTATGGGACAGGACGGACGTTCCATGGTAACAAAGAACGATTATCGTTTCCTTCATACACTTGAGGATATGGGACCGGCTCCGGAGCCGAACCTTACAGTTCTCTACTCTTCAAGACTGCCTGAGAACTTCAAGAAATATGCGGCAGACATCTCTGTTACAACAAGTTCCATCCAGTATGAGAACGATGATGTTATGCGTCCGGTATGGGGCGATGACTACAGCATCTGCTGCTGTGTATCTGCTACAGAGACCGGTAAAGAGATGCAGTTCTTCGGTGCTCGTGCTAACCTTGCAAAATGCCTTCTTTACGCGATCAACGGTGGTGTTGATGAGAAGACAAAACAGCAGGTAGGACCGCAGTACCAGCCGATCACTTCCGAGTACCTTAACTATGACGAAGTAATCGCAAAATATGATCAGATGATGGACTGGCTTGCACATCTGTATGTTGGAACACTGAACATGATCCACTACATGCATGATAAATACTACTATGAGGCAGCTGAGATGGCACTTATCGATACAAAGGTTGACCGTTCCTTTGCAACTGGTATCGCCGGATTCTCACATGTAGTAGATTCCCTTTCCGCTATCAAATATGCAAAAGTAAAAGCAATCCGTGACGAGGACGGAATCACAACAGACTTCCAGGTTGAGGGTGACTTCCCACGCTATGGTAACGATGATGACAGAGCAGATGAGATCGCAACAACACTGCTTTCCACATTCCTTGAGAAACTGAAACACATCCATACCTATCGTGATTCCAAGCCAACCACATCCATCCTTACCATCACATCCAACGTTGTATATGGTAAAGCTACAGGATCTCTTCCGGACGGAAGAAAAGCCGGTGAGCCTCTGGCACCGGGAGCTAACCCGTCTTACGGCGCAGAGCAGAACGGACTTCTTGCTTCCCTGAACTCTGTTGCAAAACTTGACTATGAGGATGCCCTTGACGGAATCTCCAATACTCAGACCATCAACCCGGATGCCCTTGGACATTCTGAGGAAGAGCGTACAGAGAACCTTGTAAACGTACTTGACGGATACTTTGACCGTGGTGCACATCACCTCAATGTAAACGTATTCGGTAAAGAAAAACTCATCGATGCTATGGAGCATCCGGAAAAAGAGGAGTATGCAAACTTCACGATCCGTGTTTCCGGATATGCTGTTAAGTTCATCGACCTTACAAGAGAGCAGCAGCTTGACGTTATCGCAAGAACCTGCCACGAAAGGATGTAATAAAAAATATGGACGACCAGAAAAAAATCACTGGCTACGTCCACTCACTGGAGAGCTTCGGCTCTGTTGACGGACCAGGAGTCCGGTATGTGATCTTTTTGAGCGGCTGTGCCATGCGCTGCCAGTTCTGCCACAATCCGGACACCTGGCAAATGAAAACAGGAACGGAGTACACAGCAGATGAACTGCTTGAAAAAGCATGTCGATACCGCTCTTACTGGGGAAGTAAGGGCGGTATTACTGTGAGTGGAGGCGAGCCACTGTTACAGATCGATTTCCTCACTGAGCTTTTTAAGAAAGCCAAGAAACTTGGAATCCACACAACACTTGATACCAGCGGCAATCCTTACACAGAAGAGGGCCCATGGCATGAAAAATGGGAAGAGCTGATGAAATATACAGATCTTGTCATGCTGGATATCAAACATATTGATGAGGAACAGCACAAGATCCTCACAGGATGTACCAACAAAAATATCCTTGCCATGGCGAAGAAACTTTCCGATATGGGCATAGCCATGTGGATTCGCCATGTACTGGTACCGGAGCGCAATGATCGTGACGATTACCTTCATCGCCTGGCTGATTTTATCGGTACGCTGAAAACTGTAGAGAGAGTGGAAGTTCTTCCGTATCATACGCTCGGAATTTTCAAATGGGAAAACCTTCATCTTGACTATCCGTTGAAAGGTATTAATCCTCCAACAAAAGAACGGATTGAAAATGCGGAGAAAATCTTGGGAGCAGGTACACATTAACGCACATATCTGAGGCAGGCTTCGGGTCAAGCGGATATTCGCAATCCACTTCGCTACTTGCTCATAACCATATCACATGTCTAAAAATCGACATGGATATGGTTTTTTTATATTTTTCACTATACTTTAAAAAAAAATTAGTGATATCATAGATATAATAGGTAATAAAAATGAAATGGAATACTATGGACAGGTAAAGCAAAGGAAGAAGAATGGGGACAAAAGATATCATGACAATGCAGGAAGTACAGGAGATGAAGCAGCAGCTGGAGCAGGTTTTTTCTATTGTACGTCTGCTGGATGGAGAAACACTGGAAACAGGAGAAGGAATAGAGCCCCCATGTCAGTGCTATTCCATATGGGGTAAGGACGAAAGATGTACTAACTGTATTTCCAGAAAAGCACTGAAAGAAAAACGCCAGAAAACAAAAATAGAAATAGTAGACTCTAAAGTTTATCAGGTAATTTCCAAATATCTGAATATTGATGGCAAACCATATATCATGGAAATGATCAATAATCTGGAAGATGACGATATCATTGATTCAGAAGACAGAGAGAATCTTCTTGCAGAACTCAGTGGATATGCGGATGAATTGTATAAAGACGCTCTTACAGGTGTTTTTAATCGAAGATATTATGAGGATAAGGTCAGAAATCTGGAGAGTTCTGCCGGCGTGGCTATGGTGGATCTGGATGATTTTAAACTTTATAACGATACCTATGGACATGATGCAGGTGATAAAGCATTAAAGGTAGTTGTGGAGGTTATCCGTCGACATGCACGTAAGACAGATAAGGTTGTTCGTTTCGGAGGAGATGAATTTCTTCTGCTGATACCGGACATCAATGTGGATAATTTTACCAAGAAACTGAAGGAAATCCAGGAAGAAGTTCATGCAGCCAGAGTACCTGGATATTCTCAGCTGAAGTTGTCAGTAAGTATTGGCGGAGTACTTTCTACCGGAGAAAAACTGGGAGAAGCAGTACTTCGTGCAGATAAGTTTATGTATCGTGCGAAACAGCGCAAAAATATGGTCGTGATCAGTGAAAATGAGATTGCAGGAAGAAACAGCGCACAGGAGATCCTTCTGCAGGATAAAACAAGGCTGACGATCCTGATCGTAGATGATTCCGAGATGAACCGCTGCATTTTGTCGGAAATGCTTGGAGCAGATTATGATATTCTGGAAGCGACCAATGGCGAGGAAGCCATCAAGCTTCTGAGACAGTATGAAACCGGAATCTCGCTTGTACTTCTTGACCTGGTAATGCCCGTAATGGATGGATTCGGTGTACTGAGTTATATGAACGAAAGAAACTGGATCGAGGATATTCCGGTTATCATGATTTCCGGGGAGGACTCTGTTTCTTATGTAAGACGGGCCTTTGATCTGGGAGTTGCAGATTATATCAAGAAACCGTTTGATGCGCAGGTTGTATACAAGCGTGTTTTATAATACCATTACTCTGTATGCGAAACAGAGAAGACTTCTGGTTCTTGTCACAGATCAGATTTACGAGAAAAGAAAAAAATAACCGTATGATGATCAGCATCTTAAGCCAGATCGTGGAATTCAGAAATGGTGAAAGCGGTGCTCATGTTCTGCATATCAACATTATCACAGAACTGATTCTGGAAAGGCTGATACAGAAAACGGATCAGTATGATCTGTCCAGCTCTGTAAGAAGAATGATTGTTACAGCATCTGCTCTTCATGATATCGGAAAGATTGGTATTGATGACAAGATCCTGAATAAACCGGACAAACTGACAAAAGAGGAATTCGAGGTTATCAAGACACACAGTGCCATCGGTGCCTCCATGCTGGAGAGCCTGGAATATTATAAAAACGAACCGCTGGTTCGGATTGCCCATGACATCTGCAGATGGCATCACGAACGCTACGATGGAAAAGGTTATCCGGATGGACTGAAGGGAGAAGAAATCCCGATTTCTGCACAGGTAGTTGCACTGGCTGATGTATATGATGCGCTGATCAGTGATCGTGTATATAAGAAAGCTTATTCCCATGAGAAAGCGGTTGAGATGATCCTGAATGGAGAATGTGGAACTTTTAATCCGCTCCTCCTGGAATGTCTGAAAGATATTCAGGGCCGTCTGAAAGAAGAAATGACTACAATGTCAGAAGAACGTGCAGAAACTGCAGACAGCGGAAGCGCCACTTCAGAATTTGAAGGCTATGAAAAGACAAAAGAACAGCTCTTTAAATCCATGTCAGAAGATATTCGAAAAGAATATATAGATACTATCCCAACAATCGGGGGGGGGAAACAGACGTTCCTGAAAAGTAAATAAAAAATAACCAACGGAAACGAGAAAAGCTGATGTGATTCATGGATCACACCAGCTCTTTGTTTTTAATAAGCATTTCTTTGATAATATTCTGAGTATACGCACCCAGGTGACGCTGAGTATCCCGGTCAAGCTCAGATGGAATGATTGGTTTGCCGTACTCAATTACCACATGAGTAGGAGACATCTTTGGAAAATTGGCTTCCCAGATGTTTGCGGAATTGCTGATCGCGATAGGAATGATCGGACTCTTTGCTCTGGTTGCGATCTTGAAACTACCGTCATGAAATGACAGCATATCGGTTTCATCTGCGTTTTGTTTCTGGTTCCTTCCGGGAAGATGCATACGGAGATTCCGGATTTTACATAATCTGCCGCCTGAAGGATGGTTTTCAGTCCCTGTTTGATATCCTCTCTGTCAAGGAAGAGGCAGTAGAGGTTACGCATCCAGTTGGAAAGCAGCGGGTAACGTTCCATTTCTTTCTTTGCAACATAACCGGTACGGATCGGGCAGCGGCTGTAGGTCAGCAGAATGTCAAAATAACTTCTGTGATTCGCCACATAGAGAACAGCCTGATCTTTCGGGACATTCTCTTCACCGATGACGGTGACCTTGGCACCTGTGATCCACAGGATAAATTTAAATATGGCCTGTACCATACGCAGAGAGCTGATATCCTTGGTCATTGGAGAGAATTTGCCGATGATCCATTCCACCAGAGAACCGGGATCGTCAGCACCAGATAAGCGATGACAACGATACAGACAAGTATAAATCGAATCATGTCTTCTGTCCTTTCTATATTGTGATGCAGTTTTGCATTCTGACACCATTATACGAAGAATTTTCGATAGTTGCAATAAATCTTTCCCGGATTACATAGAATAAATACTGAGTAATGCAGGCTGCTGATAAAAGAGGGGATTATGAAAAGATCAGTTTTTCTGCTAATTGCTGTAATAACGGCTTTTCTGCTTTCCGGCTGCCGTTTCGTCCGGATCGAGGAAGAAGAGCGGAAACCGATTGCCTATACAGTGGTAGAAAAGTCCGATATCCCGGAGGAACTTTCCCGGATCATGGAAGAAAAAAGGAAAAAGAATTTCAGTTAAGTTATGAAACTGGAGAAGACCTGTATCTTGTAAAGGGATATGGCCGGCAGATGAGCGGAGGTTACAGTATCCAGGTGGAAGAACTTGGAGAATCCGGTAACGGGCTTTTTTTTTGTTACAAGACTTCTTGGCCCGGAAGATCTGAAAGAAGCCGGAGTACCATCGTATCCCTGTATTGTGATAAAAACCTCAAGGCAGAAAAAACCGGTAACGTTCACAGAGGGAAGCGGCAGGTAAAAAAAATTCTGAGAAAGGGGAACCAATTGTGGAATTAAAGAAGGAGATCATGCAGATACTGAAAGAAAAAAGCAGGGCAAAAAGCCAGATCACCTTTGATGAAGATTTTAATGTACCAGATGCGAAACCGGATGTGGGAAGGCTGATCCAGTATAAAGGAAGGATCAGTATGGATGATGTCCATCTCGCTGACGGAAAAGGGATCCTGAGAGGAGATCTGCAGGTAGATATTCTTTATGTGGGAGAAGAAAACGGAATTATCAGCAGCATTACGGCAAAATTGCCGTTTGAGGAAACACTGAACCTGAAAGACATTGTAAATGGAGATAAACTGTGCCTGAAGTGGGAGATTGAGGATCTTACCATCCGGCTGATCCATTCCAGAAAGCTGAATATCAAAGCACTGGTAACATTTTATGGAGCAGTAGATGAGACGGAGCAGGTTCGTCTTCCGGTAGCGCTGGATGCTACGGATATCTCTGTCAGAAAGAAAACAGTCCGATTTCTGGGACTTACCGTACATAAAAAAGATACCCTGCGTGTTAAGGATGAATATACCATTGCTTCCAACCGTCCGGACATTTCCGGCCTGATCTGGTATACCATGGATATACGGGGACTGGATCTGAAACCGGAAGAAAACATCGTAAAAGCAAGGGGAGAGCTGACGGTTTTTGTACTGTACGAATCAGAAGATACAGAGACACCGGTACAGTGGCTGGAATATTCACTTCCTTTTTCAGGAGAAGTGGAATGTCCGGATTGTACAGAAGAATTGATCCCGGATATTGAAGTTTCCGTGATGCACCAGAGCCTGGAAGTAAAGCCGGATGCAGATGGAGAGGAACGGATACTGGTTTCTGATGTAGTGCTGGAACTGGATATGAAATTTTTCCGGGAGGAGAATATTCACTGGTTACAGATGTGTATACACCACTTCGGGAATGCGTTCCGGAAGGGAAAAAATGAAGTTTTGGAAAAAACTTCTGGTGCGGAATTTCTCCAGATGCCGGATCACTGACCGCATTCAGGTAAAAGAAACCCAGGGGAAAATCCTCCAGCTCTGTCACAGCCAGGGAAAAGTAAAGATCGATAAGACCAGGATCGTGGAAAACGGAGTGCAGGCAGATGGAGTGATCATGCTGAAGATCCTGTATATTATCGGAAACGACAGTATGCCTTTTTACTCCATGGAGGCCATGATCCCGTTTTCTCATGTGGTGGAAGCGAGAGGAATCCGGCCGGACAGCAGCTACCGGTTAAAGGCAGAACTGGAACAGCTTTCTGCAGCCATGGCGGACGGAAATGAGATCGAGATCCGGGCGTCAGTGGGCCTGAATCTTCTTGCAGTCATCCGGGAACCCGTATTTATCATTGACAAAGTGGAAGAAAAACCTCTGGATATGAAAAAGATCCAGGCTATGCCGGGAATCCTGATCTATATGGTAAACCGGGAGATGAGCTGTGGGATATCGCAAGAAAATATCATACATCCATTGAAGAAATCTGCACTCTGAACGGGCTTAAGGAAAATCAGGAGCTATCTCCGGGAACACCGCTTCTTGTGGTGAAAAAAGTAGAAGGACAGATCAAATGAGAAAAAAACAGCAGAAAATGGAAAAAGCTGGAAAAATTTTGCTGTTGAAAAGACTGCAAAAATCATATAAAATATACATATAAATACTGTATACAAAGTACAAATGGAGGGGCTTATGCGTTTAAAGCATGGCAAAGATCAATCTCGGACTTGATGTTCTGGGGAAGAGAGAGGACGGCTATCATGAGGTACGCATGATCATGCAGACCATCCGTATGTATGATATCCTGGATATCAGAAAGACGAAACGGCCGGGAATCGTGCTGACAACCAATCTTCCGTTTATTCCCACTGACAGCCGAAATCTTGTATATAAAGCAGCAGAGATGCTGATGGAAGAATTTGAAATAGAAGAGGGACTTTCCATTAAAACTTCGCAAGTTCATTCCGGTAGCGGCAGGTATGGCAGGCGGAAGCTCTGATGCTGCGGCTGCATTTGTAGGTGTGAACCGGATGTTTCATCTGGGCCTGACGGAAGAGCAGCTGATGGAGCGCGCAGTGAAGGTAGGAGCAGATGTTCCGTACTGTATCATGCGTGGAACAGCCCTTGCAGAGGGAATCGGTGAGAAGCTGAAGCGACTTCCGAAAGTTCCGGAATGCTATGTGCTGGTAGGAAAACCGGGAATCAATGTTTCCACAAAAAACCGCCTACGAAAATCTCAATCTGGCAGGAATCGGGAAACATCCGGATATCGATGGACTTATCAGGGATATTGAGGACGGTGATCTTTATGCCATGGCATCAAAAATGGAGAATGTATTTGAGCCTGGAATTATCCGTCAGTATCCTGTAATTGGAAATATCAAAGAACTCATGGAAGAAAAAGGAGCGCTGAAAGCGGTGATGAGCGGAAGCGGTCCAACGGTATTTGGTATTTTTGATAACAGAGATAAGATGGCGGCGGCAGCCAGAAGTCTCAGAAAGAGCGGACTGGCAAAAACAGTATTTGCCACGGATATTTACAACAGGGATGGAGGAGTTACAAATGACAAGTGATTTTTCTGTGGATATGAATGAGTATCTGCCACTTCGGGATGTTGTTTTTAACACCTTGAGGCAGGCAATTCTGAAAGGAGAACTGAAACCGGGGGAGAGACTTCTGGAGATCGCTCTTGCAGAGCGTCTGGGTGTCAGCAGAACACCGGTGCGTGAGGCCATGCGTAAGCTGGAGCAGGAAGGCCTTGTAGTGATGATCCCACGCCGGGGAGCCCAGGTTGCAAGCATCACCGAAAAAGATCTGAACGATGTTCTTGAGGTGCGTATCGCGCTTGAGAATGTAGCCATAGAAAAGGCATGTAAGCTGATCACAGAGGAGGAGCTTGGACGGCTCTGGGTAGCAGCCAAAGAATTCGAGAAAACAAAAGCAGAGGGAAATCTTGTTCGTCTTGCGGAGGCGGATGTGGCGTTCCATGAGATCATTTACCAGGCTTCCGATAACAAGCGTCTGAACCAGGTACTGAATAATCTCCGCGAGCAGATGTACCGCTACCGTGTGGAATATCTGAAGGAAGAGCAGACCAGAAATCTCCTTGTCAGCGAGCATGAAGAACTGGTAAAAGCGATCCGGGAGGGTGATGTGCAGAAGCACAGGATATTTCTTTTCACCATCTGGAGAATCAGAGAATGGCAATTATCCGTACCATCCGTGCGGAAAATGCTGCCAGAGAATCCGAGAAAAAAGAATAAGAACCGGATATGCGGGAACATTAAGAGAGATGTCATTGTGGCATCTTCTTTTTTTAACCGAATCAAGTAAGTTCCCTGTTTCAATTGCG
>ENA-OQAR01000662-OQAR01000662.1-human-gut-metagenome-genome-assembly--contig:-NODE-662-length-10309-cov-1.656158_pt1 | contig 10309 bp, 12 predicted proteins | sample MGYA00242738_ERZ504533 | MGnify/ENA primary metagenome ERZ504533 (study PRJEB26092, sample SAMD00036276) | human gut metagenome | host: Homo sapiens | study: EMG produced TPA metagenomics assembly of...
CAATGGAACAGGTACAATTAACCGGAAACTCATTGGACAAAGCTCGACGAAAACGAACGTATTGGACATTGGAAAGATATGCGGAAGGAAAAGTGTAGGTAGTGGAAGTAATAGAGGCCCAAAACTATACGGCAAGTCTCACAAACCAATTATGTACAAGCTAAAGTTCCGCACAAGGACACTATTCCGCATTACTGAAGGCATTGAACAGATACTAAAAAAGAGGACTGCATGAAAAAGGTGGAAGAAATCTTTTAAAAAGACCTTGAGGTTTCAAAAAAGACCTTGATCTTTTCCGGAGAAACAATAGCAACAACAAATCCTTCCTCTTTTTTTTATTATAACGGTTATTACCCTGAAATAACAGATGGCATATCATAAGTTTAACTTATTACTTCATGACAACATGCACATTTCACACCAAATCACTGTAAAACAATACATTATCCTCATATTATGTGTGAAACATGTTTTTGTTTATCTGTATCTCCGGTGTCATCTCCTAATTTTATCCCTCTTTACTCTATATTATTCTGTAAAATATTGTAGCTTTGTTCACATGAAATGGAATGTTGTACTATATGGTCTTCTGTTTTCCGGATTAGGAGTTTTTTCCTATCTCCTGCTGGCTAATTATTCTGAGTTACCCCCTCAGGTGTCAGATATACTCTATTCTAAAGGAGCTTTTATCTTTTTTATCTCCGCTTTCAATATCCTCGGTTATTCCACCCTGCGACTCAGTTCATGGTTAAACAACCAGTACGCACTGAACCTTCGCAAACGTTGGAAAATCATCACTATCTATATAGCTGTAACTCTTCTATTCTTCTTACTCAATTACAGTTTATTGATTATCGGAAAGCTTTTAGTGGGTTCCTATAATATCTTTATCTTCCCTAACGGTGGCTGGCGCATCCTCATTTTGGTGTGGCTGGTAGAATTAGTAATCGTAGGGTTACTTCTCTCCAATCGCTCCATTCAAAACACATTGAAACTGCAACAGGAGGCTGCCGAACTGCAAAAGGAAAACAACACAGCCCGTTATGCTGCCTTGCAAAACCAACTCAATCCGCACTTTCTATTCAACAGCCTCAACACACTGATTGCCGAGATAGAATACAATCCAAGCAACGCTGTCCGTTTCACCAAGCATTTGTCCAGCGTCTACCGTTATGTTCTCCAAAGTCAGGATAAAACCTTAGTTCCCTTAAATGAAGAATTGGATTTTATGAAATCCTATCTCTTCCTGCATGAAGTGCGACTGGGAAACTGTATCAGCTGTGAATGCCTCGTCCCCGATGATTATTCTGACGCTATGCTTCCACCCCTGACTTTGCAACTGCTGGTGGAAAATGTCATCAAGCACAACTCCATCACTTCCGGTAAGCCTATGCGAATCCACATCGATATAGAAAATAATTACCTGATAGTAAGTAATCCTATCCAACCTAAAAAAAGTAATGACTCCTCATCGGGAGTAGGTTTGAACAATCTTTCCAACCGCTGCAAACTAATGCTCGGTGAAGAAATCATTGTCATCAAAAGAAAAACAATTCATTCACCGTAAAAGTACCTTTAGGATATGAATAAACTAAACGCAATCATTATAGAAAGATGAAAATACCTGCAGCACGCCTGCTACATTCCATGATTACCCGTTTGCGCCCTCAGTGGACACTAACCATCGTACCGGGCAGTGTGGATGAAGCTGCATCCTGGTTTAAAGAAAACCCACAGCCCGACCTTATCTTTCTTGATATTCAACTGGCAGACGGTAACGCTTTCGATTTTCTTTCTACCGTCCAACCTTCTTCTGTCATTATCTTCACCACCGCCTATGACCAATATGCCATACGTGCATTTACCGTAAACAGCATAGATTATATACTGAAACCCATTGATGAAACACGTCTGCTTGATGCCATCATTAAATACGAGACTTTACAAAACAAAGGAATACCCCACCCCCAAGAATATCTGAATACTTTATTGGACACCCTGCAACATAAAGAAAGACGTTACCGTACCCGTTTCCTCATTTATGGAGCCGACCGTTTTTGGTCTCTCCAGGTAACAGATATAGCCTATTTCTATTCTGAAAACAAAATAACCTTTGCTGTAACCAAGAAAGGACAGGAACACATTATCGACCTGTCCCTAAACAAAACTGATGGAACAATTAGACCCTGAACTATTCTTTCGCGCCAACCGTCAGGTCATAATCAGCATTGATTCCATAGACCACGCCGACCTTATTTTAACGGCAAAATAGCAATAAGTGTTCTTCCTCCTTACAAATCACAAATCACCATCAGTGAGGAAAAACTTTCTTCATTCAAACTTTGGCTAAACTACTGAAAGCCGGGGATTGCCTCATAGCACCATCAGAACTTTTCGGGGCAACCCCAAGTCACATTACTTTTCATGCTCGGTTTTGCAGCAGGGAATAGCGTTTTAACCCTTTTGCACATTTCGATATACCCTCTCTCGCTTACTGAATTATCTACGCGAAGTAAAACCGAAGCATTCTTCCCATATCGTCCTTGATAGGATTTCAACCCTATTCCCCGTAATATCGTAGATCTTTCTTGCGGTTCAGCTCCGGCAGCACCTATCAACAACTCGGCACCATTCACACCATATTTCCGCGGACCGTATACATAGACCATATAAGGACAAACCTCGTCCACATCACTTGCTCCTTTTGCCACATATTCCGCACGCAGATCATCAAAAGCCAATTTTATCTCTTTTAGCATCCCAAGCACCTGTCGCTTATCCGAATTCACATCATACACCATATATAAAAAAACGAGGTTCGTCCTTTTTCTTTTCCAATCTGTCTGCTTCATGAGCCGAACGAAGCCGCCCGGCTATCACTTGACGGGGATCGGTCAAGATTTTATAAAACAACCGTATCGAACATTACTTCATTACTGCCATTCATATAGAGCCTGTGCGTCTGCGTTGTACGCCATACATAGCGCCCCTCCGGAGTACGATGATGCTTCCACCACGCATCCGATTTCTCTTTAAAGAATTGTTTCATCGAAGCAATCTCTTCGGTCAGTTTGCTTTCTGCAATCGAGTCCTGAAGTAGTGCATCCTGTGTCATAAGTTCCATTTGCAACAACACTTGTTTTTCACTCATTTCGGGCTGTGCAAAAGCATATACCACCCCTGCTGCCACGGGAACAGCCAGCAACATACGCAGCCGTACCCATCCGTTACTTCTTTTTTTAAGCATCATGCCAATACGATTTTTAAGTTTACTATGATCGAAGCCATTGGCCATAGAGTAGAGCCTTGTACCAACAGCTTTTTTTTACTAATAACAACTGGTATTGAACCATATTTACACCTGAAGAAATTACTCCTTCATCGGCTTCATATTCGTGCAAGTCACGCAACTCCTGCCACAATACCCATGTCATCGGGTTAAACCAATGAAAAATAAGCAGACAATGCATCCATCCCAAATCCAATGTGTGATAGTAAGATAAATGCATTTTTTTCGTGTATCAGAATAAGTGAACCATCCTGCCGATAGTCTTCTTCAGACATCACAATATATTTCCACCAACTAAAAGAACATACTTTTCCGGGAAGAATCACTAATCGGAAGCTTCCTTCCCTCTGCACCGGCTTGCCATGGATAAGATGCCACAACCGCCCGAAAGAATAAACAAAAAAACAAGAATACACCGACAGCTCCCATCGTATAAAAGAGGCTTATAACAGTCAACAAAGACAGACCATATATTCCTTCTGATTTTCCTTGCTGAAACGGTAAATGTTCCACTCTTGCATCCCATCCGTTTTCTGTCAGAAATCCGATAGCAACCTTTCCGTCTGATGGCATTTCTTCAAATATCTCCCCTACCATCATGACCGATTGTTGAATAGGTGAGAGAATACTAACCGATACAGGAATCAAAGGGATGAGCCAACAAAGCAGTGTCCCCACCCAGAAAGCCCAACGGCTAAAACGAAAATGAGTGATGTTCTTCAACAATGTAATATATAGAATTGTAAAAAGAAACAAGCAGACACTACTCTTCAGAATGAAAAACAAAAAAGTTCCCATAATCACCTCCTTACTTTCTGCCTTTTTCTATTCGGGCTATCAAGTCCTTTAATTCATCCAGTGGCATCCGTTCTTCTTCTATTAATTGAGATACCACATTTATATAAGAATTATCATAAATTGGGAGACAACTTCGTTTAATGCAGAACCTTTATATTCAGACTCGCTTATAACAGGATGGTACTGATATGTATTCCCATAAACTTTGTATCCCACAAAACCCTTTTTTCTTCCAGCCCGCGCACCAATGTGGACACAGTATTATAATGCGGCTTCGGTTCATTATACAATTCGAGCAAATCACGGACAAACATAGGACCTTTACTCCAGAACATCCGCATAATCTCTTCTTCTTTAGGGGATAAACGTTTCATAAATACTAGTGGTTTAAAGTTCTGAAGCAAATATAACTAATTAAAATCAATAAGCAACTAATAATATTAGTTATAATACTATCATTATTAGTTATTAACTATAATATTTTAGTTTAATAGCGTTATTAACAATAAGAAAGACTTTATGTATCTTGTCTCTGCACCTATCAGAATATAAAAAAGGAACATCCACCCGATGATGAATGTTCCAAACTCTATACTATATCTAACCAAGGCAAACCTCTATGGAAACAAGGTAAAACCATTATAACAATTATTCCACGGCGGAATCTCTAAAATACTACCATAACGGTGATACTCAAATGAAATACTCTGCTCCTTAATATAATGAATAAGTTCCACACGACCATTCTTCACAGGTTTGGCTGTTGCAATATATTTATCAGTACGAGCTGCCTCCTCATACATCTCCATCGGAATATCCACCCCACAAGTACGAATACGTTCATACTCTGACATACTCTTCAAGAACTCTTGCAAGATTCTTTCTTCAAAGAACAACCAAGAGAAGCCAATGCTGTCGTACGGTCATCGCCAGGCTCAAAACTAATAGTCAGAGGGGTATGACAAATCTTAGCTGCAAATGCAATCATCTGCGCATCTCATTAGTATCCGAACCCGGGAAAAGACGGGAGTACCATATTACGCAATGGCAAGTAACGAAAAACGTTTTGCTCACCATACAGATTATTAATATCACGTGCATGAGCAAATTCCTGTTCGTATGCCTTCGGATAACTCTGTTTATAATCTGTGGTACTTCCGGGCTTATCGGAAATCTTCACAAAGCAAGCACAATAATTGGGACCTCCGGCTTTCACACCACCACCAAATGCGGAAAGTTTCATACCGCCAAAAGGCTGACGATTTACTATAGCTCCTGTTATACCACGATTGATATATAAATTACCCGCCATAATAGAGTTCTTCCATAACCGTTGTTCTTCTTCATCCAAACTCTGCAAACCGGAAGTCAGTCCATAGTCCAGGCTATTAACCAGTTCAATACCTTGCTGTAAGTTCTCTATGCAAACCACACTAAGCATGGGACCGAACAACTCCGTTCGGAAAGAATAACTTCCCGGTCTCACTCCCCACTTCACTGTTGGGGCCAAGACATACTTATTCTTATCAAGGAACTGAGGCGGAACAAGCCAAGATTCTCCTTGTTCCAACTCCAATGCTTTCAGCAATTTGTCATTTCCATTGGTAATCATCGGACCAACAACATTACCGGGATTCCATACACTTCCCACCTTCATGCTGGTTGCGGCATCCTTCAGCTTTTCCCTAAAATTCTTATCCTCATATACCGAACGCTCCACCAGTAATAACGAGCAAGCGGAACACTTTTGTCCGGCATTGCCGAAAGCAGAAGCTACGACATTCATAATGGCATGGTCACGATCTCCGGAAGCTGTCAGAATTATAGCGTTCTTGCCCCCTGTCTCTGCAGACAACGGAGTAGAAGGATTACTGCGAGCGATGTTTTGTGCTGTGTCCGTACCGCCTGTCAAAATGATATGTTTGATAGCAGGAGCAGAAGTGAGTACCTTCAATGCATCACGATCAGTAATAATCACTTGCAAAGCCTCTTTAGGAACTCCTGCATCCCAAAAAGCTTGGGCAAACAACCACGCCACAGGAGCAGCAACAGTTGCCGGCTTCAGAATAACAGTATTCCCTCCGGCAAGAGCCGCTACAATTCCGCCAATAGGAATGGCACAAGGAAAATTCCACGGAGAGATAACCAATACAGTACCTTCCGGTGTAATATCCACATCAGGCAAATCAGCGAACAGCTTCATACTAGTGGTATAGAAACGGGCATAATCAATTCCTTCCGAAACTTCCACATCCCCCTCCACTACCGTCTTCCCGGTAATAGCACACATACAACCTATCAAGTCACCTCGCATTTCACCCAACCGATTAGCCGCTTCATACATTATCTTATGACGCTCCTCAAGCGTAGTCTTTCTCCATCCTGCAGGGTCACTCCCGGCTATCTCAATGATTCGACTTATCTGTTCCACATTTGCCTGAGACATTTCACAAACGCATACCTCATCATCTTGACAACGATCCATATAGCGATGACGTTTATCACAAATCACCATCTCTTTGCCTACCTGCAAAGGAATAATCCGAGGAGAATCCAATATGGATTTTTTCCATCCGGCAAAGATACCGCGCACCCATTCCTGATTTTTGACGAGATCAAAGTCGGTATCCGGCTCGTTTCTCATCTCATCAGTGGGTGGAACAGGAGTATAACGGTGCATACGATTCTGTGTCCGCGTCGGAATATGGGTAATACTATCCTTCATCCGATAGGCTTCTTCAAACTGGTTCTGCAAGAAACGCCAAGTATCGGTACCGGGCTTCAAGTTAAACGAGTGAGTAAGGAAATTGTCGGGAGCCGTATTTTCGTCCATACGCCGCACCAAATAGGAAACAGCATTGAGAAAATGCTCGTCTTTTACCACCGGAGCATAAAGAATCACATGATTGCCAAGCTGAGACTGTGCACGCCACACATGGTCTGCCATACCCTCCAGCATCTCAAAAGTCATATATTCGGCACTACCCAATTTCTGACTCAGTAAATAGCATAAGCTATTGTAAACAGATTGTGAGAAGCCACCCCTATATGCAATACTTTAGCATTCCCGGGCTGTAAAGCACGTTTCCAAAAATATGAAGATAATTGGCATCAACTTCAGTTTTAGAAGTTCGCACCGGATTAGGCCATCCACGCAAAGAGGAAATCACAGTTTTCCATCTCCAAATTACAACCTTTTCACCAAACGCATTTTTTACCGGAGCTCCACCTCTTGCCACGCGTCTCTGGCAAAATCCAACAATTCTGTTTGAAACTCATAGGCATCAGGCAGATAGCTTGAACTACAATACCTGCCAATATTTTTAAATTCCGCTTATCAGTACCTCCTTAAATAAGCGCAAAGTGAAATGGGCATCTTTATATTCCTCCATGTCCAGATTGACAAACTTGGCACGTTTCACTCCGTTTTCATCCACATAAGGATAATCCATCGCCTTTTGGTAAAGAGCAGACATACGTTTCACCAGCTCCGGAAAACTTTCAGCATAGTTCAGTGCATGCGTTTGGGCATAGATACCCGAAATTTTAACGGAAATATAATTGATGTCAGGAGCTTCCAATGCTTCCAGATAATGATGATAACGATGGTCAGCTTCTCCGTTACCCAATACGACCTCCCCCAGCAAGTTTACGTTCTGCCCGATTTTCTGTCTGAAACGAGTGGCAAGATGTTCCGTCAATTGAGGACGGGCCTCATCAAGAATCACCTTAGAGGTATCGGAACGGAGACGTTTCTTTATAATGGGAATAGCTATAAAATCAAAATGATATCCAAATGCCTGATACATTTTAAAAAGGAAGGCATCACGCTTATTAAGAAACTCAGGTACACCGTAACGGTCTATCAACTTCTTAATGCGCTCAGCCAATTTCTTACGGTCACGAATTTGGGAAGACTCATCCAACATCTTCACCAAAAACTTCTTGTCTTCGGACGTTGCACCATAATAGCCATATTTTATGCTGCTCTTTACGTTTCTTCATCTGTGATGGTTTGTTCACATGTGTTATACAACCTCAGTACCCATTCCTGTACTTCAGCGATAGTCGGTCTGTTGTCCATAATATACTCATGTTATAATGTGTGTAAGAAATAAGGATTAAAAAAATCACCGAAATAGCTGAGACACCAAAATGGTTGGACTAAACATAACAGCACGATACCGGTGCAAGGTATGAAGAGCTTGCTGAGAAAACCGGTCAAAAAGAAGTTCTCTGTCCATAATTAACTTGCTTAGAATGTGTAACTGCTCAAATGCAAATATACACTAATTCTTTTAATTATCAAAGAAGAAAAGGGAGAAATTATCTTCTCCCTTTCTTCCTAACTTTTATGCATCCAAATAGAAGCGACCTTTTTTTCGCACTGCAATCACATTGAACACCGACACACCGGCAAACAGCAAAAACTCCCCACCAGCATTGCCTGCCACACACTTCCTTCGTCCAAACTGTGGAAACAGTTTTCCAATCATTCCATGTAGCTGCCACGCACATACAATACGATACTTATAGAAAGCACCAGCACAATGGCATTCAAGCCTAAAGTAAGGAGTTGATAAAAACAATGCTACCTTAGCCGGGCTGTATCCTATCAGCAATAAATTCTCCAGCTTAGTCGTATTCTTCTGCAACAACAGGTAGATACTCAACATTAGAATATAAAATGACAATACACTGATAAGCAATCCGACAGAAAGTACAATCCCTACAATAACTTTTAGAAACCAAGTAGTCTTTCCGGCATCCAATTTATCACCTTCCGTATCATAGCCTTTATCCTTAAAATATTTAGCAATACGGTCGTCAGTCGGATTATTAACTTCTACAATAAGACGTGAAGGTTCGCTCTTGGTTCCGGGCGCAAAGCTCTCATTCGCCCATCTCATAAAAGTTTCAGGAACAAGAATCGTATTCAGACGATTGGAGAAACCGACAATATTTCCTTTAAAGACTTCTCTGCGCCCGTCACCGCTAATACGGATATCAAGATTTACCATTCCCATCACCCCTTCCGAAAGTTGTGGCAAGCTACGGCTTTGAGCAAATCCGAAATTATATAAATTCAAATAATTACGTGGAATGATAATGGGAATCACCGGCTCGTTCTCATTAAACACCCACTTATCAAGATTCACATCTACAAACCCATCAGGAACAGATCGAAAAACATATCCGTAGACATTCTGCAAACCGACTTTTCCATACCCATTCCCGCCGATACTTTGAACTGTGAAGGAGTAAGCTCCTACCTCTTTGGTAAACGACTGTGCCTTAATATCAGCTATATCCTTATCCGAAAAAGTATTGCTTTTCCTACAAATGCCCCTAGCGTACTTACCTTTTTACTGACAATGATATAATCCTTTTTGATAAAACTATCTCCTTCCGTAAATACCGGCAAAATATCTTTATAAAACTGAACACTCAACAACACAATCACCATACCACACAAATTGGCAAAGAAGAAACCCGCCAATTGAGGTAAACTGATATGCTGACGCAGTAATTTCCAAACCAAGCTCATAGTCTCAATATTTTTGTGTAGTTCAACTCCAAATTGTTTTCCAATAGAAGTTACAATGATTCCGGCACCTTGTTTATCTGTCTCTTCCACTAATATCTTCGACATAAGACGTCCGTTTTCTTCATCCAAGTGACTGATAGGCTCATCAAGAAAAATAAAGTCGAATGGTTGGCAAAGAGCACGGACAAGCGCGACACGCTGTTGTTGCCCAAAAGACATTTTACCCACCGGAGTATCCCATTTATCAGCTATGCCAAACATCTCAAGCCAAGCCTTAATTTCTTGCTTTGATTTATATCCTGTGAGAGAATTCTTGAGTTGAATATTCTCCCAAGCTGTGAGTTCAGTGAAAAGACGTAATTCCTGAAACAACATGCTAATCGAATGCTTGCGAATCTCCACCCAGTCAGTTACAGAGAAATTACGAATATTCTTACCGTCAAAACTGACAATCCCCTGATAGTCGTTTCGATATCCATATATGTAGCTGCAAAGTGATGACTTGCCCGTGCCCGATGCCGCTTCTATCAGATACGCTTCACCACGTTTCAGTTGCAATGACTGATGCCACACATCGGAAACAATAAAATCCCTTCCTGCAAAAACAGCAGGAAGGGTTTTGTTGTAATTCTATGCTATTCATAAATTATCCAATGCATGTACTTATAAGTTGC
>ENA-OQAR01000663-OQAR01000663.1-human-gut-metagenome-genome-assembly--contig:-NODE-663-length-10304-cov-2.567751_pt1 | contig 10304 bp, 12 predicted proteins | sample MGYA00242738_ERZ504533 | MGnify/ENA primary metagenome ERZ504533 (study PRJEB26092, sample SAMD00036276) | human gut metagenome | host: Homo sapiens | study: EMG produced TPA metagenomics assembly of...
AAACTGCGTGGCAAGGCAGGCGCTGGAAAAGACACCCGGAAAACAAGGCTGGAATACTTTGGGCAGGAGCTGTACGAGATCACGGCCAGCTGTGTGCAGGTGGATGGCCAACTCTGTGTGCTGGAGCTGACCCGCAAGATCGACCGCAGTGTTCTGCTGGACCCGGAAAACGGTGAGCGGCTGCTCAACAGTATTACCGACGAGCGGGAAAAGCGCTACCGCGACCCGCTGACCGGTGCCTACAACCGCACCTATTATGATGAGAACTACCGCTACCGCAGCATTACCGCCGGTGTGGCGATGCTGGATATGGACGATCTGAAGTTCTCCAACGATGTTTACGGCTCCGGTGCAGGCAATAGCGTGCTGGAAACGGCGGTAAGCACCATCCGGCGCGGCCTTTCGGAAAAAGACCGCCTGATCCGCTACGACGGCGGCAGGCTGCTTTTGCTGCTGCCGGACATCCGGCAGGAACAGCTCAGCCCGCGTCTGGAACAAATCCGTCTGCAGCTGCAGGCGGCCAGCGTGCCGGGCTACTCCCGCATCCGCATGTCGGCCAGCATTGGCGGCGTGTGGATCGACGACGAAAATGTGGACGATGCGGTGCAGCACGCGGAACGGCTGATGCACTATGCACGCATCCAGAAAAACACCGTGATCACCGAGCGTCAGCCGGAGCCGCACGCCTGCAGCCCACCCACAGCCGCCAGAGTGTGCTCATCGTGGACGACTCGGCCATGAACCGGATGCTGCTCAGCCAGATGCTGAACAGCCAGTTCGACACTGCCGAAGCGGCTTCCGGCGAGGACTGCCTGCGCCTGCTGGAACAGAACCCCACCGGCATTTCCGTTGTGCTGCTGGATGTCCACATGACCGGCATTGACGGCTTTACCCGTGCTGGAAGCCATGAGCCAGCGCGGAATGCTGGAAGAGATCCCGGTCATCATGATCTCCAGTGAGGACAATGTGGACACGGTGCGCCGCGCCTTTGATCTGGGTGCGTCCGATTATATCAGCCGCCCCTTTGATGCAAGGGTGGTGTATCAGCGCATTACCAACACCATCCGCATGTATGCAAAGCAGCGCCGCCTGAGCGCCATGGTGGCGGATCAGGTGTCGCAAAAGGAAAAGCGCAGCCAAATGATGATCGGCATTCTGAGCCGGGTGGTGGAGCGACGCAACGGCGAGAGCCGCACCCATGTGCAGCACATCAGCACCCTGACCGGAATGCTGCTGGACCATCTGGTGCAAAAGACCGAGACTTACCCCCTGACGCAGGAGATGCGCCGTACCATCAGCATGGCCTCGGTGCTGCACGACATTGGCAAAATGGAGATCGGGGAGCAGATCCTGAACAGCCCGGAGCCGCGCACGCCGGAGGATGAAGAAACCATGCGCCAGCATACCCTGCTGGGTGCACGGATGCTGGAAGAGCTGGATGCCTACCGCGACGAAGATTTTGTGCGGGTAGCCTATCAGATCTGCCGCTGGCACCACGAGCGGTACGACGGCAGCGGCTACCCGGACCAGCTGGTTGGCGAACAGATCCCCATTGCGGCACAGGTGGTCGGCCTTGCGGATGCCTACGAAACGCTGACCACTGGCAGCGGAAGCCAGCCGCCGGTACCCTGCGCGGCTGCAGTGCAGATGCTTTGCACCGGCGAGGCCGGGGCGTCAATCCGGTGCTGCTGGACTGCCTGCGGGAGATCGAGAACGAGATCGACGATGCCATGCGCGTCGGCCGGAGACCTTATAAATCAGACCGGAGAGCTGCCCGAACGGGAAAGGCCCTCCGGTTTCTTCTTTGTCCAGATGTGAAAACGAAAGTCCAGTCCTTGCCCGCAGGCGCAGGCTGTGTTACACTGTAAAAAACACGGTCAGAAATCTGCAAAAAACAGGAGGAGATCACTTTTGAAACATTCATGCATCGGTTTGTGCGCCGCGCGGCGGCGTTTGTGCTGGCAGCAGCGCTGTGCGTTTGCGTGCTGGTCCCGGCGGCTTCGGCAGCCACCACTATGGGTGGCGCGGACACGACCTTGATCCCTGCCGAGGAGGAAAACTGCCTTGCATGGCTCTTTGGCACCAGTGATACCATCACCATGCCTTACCTCAACATCAAGGGAAAAGGCCTGCAGCGCAATGTCACGCTGAACCTTGTGGACTGCCTTGTGGGCATTACCTACACGGAGCTTGGCTCCATTGGCAGCTATGTCAGCGCCAGCGCCGCCCAGCAGGCGTGGAAGGCACAGGCGGTGGCCATCCATTCCTATCTGGAATACCACAAGCAGTACGGCTCCTCTTCCAATGCGCTCATCTACACTCCGGTGGATCAGATCCCGTCCTCGGCACGGGAAGCCATCCGCAGGGCGGTGGAGCCGGTGAAGAACGAGGTGCTCACCTATAACGGCAGCGTCTGCGACGCCGTGTGGTCGGCCAGTGCGGGCTATAACACCCAGACCGGCGTGTACGGCACCTGCTCCAGCCGGGACGCATGGGGCACCGATGTGCCGTATCTGCAGAGCGTGGAGAGCCCCTACGAGGAGCAGTACCACAACAAGCTGCGCCGGGTCATCGGAAAAGACTATACCTATAAAGAGTATAACGACAGCCGCACCGGCGAGCCCTACGTCAGCGCCGACACCACCCACAAGGATCTGGGCGGCTTTGTGCAGTACAACACCTTTGTTTCCAATGGCCGCAGCTACCGCTATATCGGCCAGTTCGTTTCCTCCCGCTACTGCTTCGACTTTGGCGCGGACGAAAGCGGCACCCCCTGCATGACCTATTACGGCTTTGGCCATGGCGTGGGCATGAGCCAGTGCGGTGCTGTGGGTTACGCACAGGAGCAGGGCATGGGCTACCGGGAGATCCTGAGCCACTACTACACGGGTGTGAGCATTTCCACTTCCGGCAGCTCCGGCGGTGGGTTCTTTGGCTGGCTGCACAGCCTGTTCCACTGGTAAGCAGTGGAAAACTGCAAAGAAATGCGCGCAAAACCTTCTCAAATCATGCCGGATTGGTATACTATAAATCGTGTGATTTTTTGAGAGATCATTTTAAGATAAAAAAGTTCCATAGGAGCGGAGATCGGAATGGATCAGGAAAAAGAAACCAAACGACAGGCCGAGCGCTGCCGTGCACTGGCGCAGCGCATCGTGCGGGAGCTGACCCCTGCCAGCATTCAGGTGCTGGGCGGCAGCGGCGCACTGGCCGAAGCATTGGAAAAGGCCGGCGCACAGCTGCTGCCGGAGAATGCAGAGCAGGGCACCGCTGCTCTGCTGGTGGTGGAGGACCCGGAATGGGTGGATCTGCCCGCACTGCAGTGTGCACAGGTGCTGCTGGTATGCACCGATGCATCGGCCATGGCTGACTGTGCAAAGCAGCTGGCCGCACAGGGTCTGTACCGGGATTTTGAGTGGAAGAACCGCGGCAAAGCCCAGCAGACCGCGCTGTTCTGCCGCAGCGCCGCTGTGCAGGATGCACAGCAGCTGCTGGCAGGCTACGAGATGACGCTGGACGATCTGCGAGAGCGGATGCAGCAGGCCGAGCGCACCGGCGAAGAGCAGACGCTCAGCTGGAACGCCTGCGCAGCGATCTTTCGCTGAGCCGCAGCCATGAGCAGGATCTGGAAAAGACGCTGAACAATGTGACCAGCTCCACCTTCTGGAAGATGAGCTGGCCGCTGCGCTACTTTGTCAGCAAGGGCCGTCAGCTGGCACACACCTTCCCGCCGTTCGTCTTTTCTGGGCCAGCTGCGCCGGGTGGGCATTTCCGGCGTGCGTGCGCAGGCAAAGGCCAAAAAGGAATATGCGAAGCTGTTCCCGGGCAGGACCATGCGCGCCGACCGCTTTGCCAGCGCAGAGCTGCTGGTAAGGCAGGCGGCCGACCAGCCCGCCGCGCCGCGCATCAGCATTGTGGTGCCGCTGTACAATACGCCGCAGCAGTTTCTGGTGGAGCTGCTGGACTCGGTGCAGAACCAGACCTATCAGAACTGGGAGCTGTGCCTTGTGGATGCCGGACAGGACGAGACGGTGGGCCAGACCGTAGCAGCCCGTGCTGCGGAAGACCCCCGCATCCGCTACCAGAAGCTGGAAAAGAACGAGGGCATTGCGGGCAACACCAATCAGGCTTTGCGCTGGCAACGGGCGAGTTCATCGCCCTGCTGGACCACGATGATATCCTGCACCCCTGTGCTCTGTGGTACGTGGCACAGGCCATTGCCGAACAGGGCGCAGACTTTGTGTATACGGATGAAGTGACCTTTGAGGGCGACATCGACCATCTGACCGTTTACCATTTCAAGCCGGATTATATGCTGGATAATCTGCGCTCCAACAACTATATCTGCCACCTGAGCGTGTTCAGCGCAAAGCTGCTGGCCGCTGTGGGCGGCGATGAGCGTGCAGCCTACAACGGCAGTCAGGACTATGACCTCTACCTGCGCCTGACCGAAAAGGCACACAAGATCGTGCATATCCCGCACCTGCTGTACTACTGGCGCTCCGGCCCCACCAGCGTGGCAAGCAACATTTCGGCCAAGACCTACTGTCTGGAAGCTGCGGTCAAGGCCCTGTATGCCCACTACGAGCGTGTGGGTGTGCCGGTGGATGAAGTTTCCATGATCCCGGGTACGCCGGGCTTCTATAAGACGGACTATACCATTACAAAGCCGGGCCGGGTCAGCATCCTGATCCCCAGCTGCGACCATTCTTCCGACCTGCGCACCTGCGTGGAGTCCATCTACCGCAGGAGCACCTATGAGGATCTTGAGATCATCGTCATCGAGAACAACAGCAGGGAGCCTGCCACCTTCCGCTGCTATGAAAAGCTGCAGAAGGAGCACAAGAACCTGAAGGTGATCACATGGCAGGGCACCGGCTTCAACTACAGCGCCCTGAACAACTTTGGCGCAAAGGAAGCCACCGGCGAATACCTGCTGCTGCTCAACAACGATACCGAGGTCATTTCTCCGCGCTGGATCGAAGAAATGCTCATGTACGCCCAGCAGGACCGTGTGGGCTGCGTGGGCGCAAAGCTGCTTTATCCGGACAACACCATCCAGCACGCGGGCATCGGCTTCGGCTTTTTGACCCTTGCGGCCCACATGCACAAGAACTTCCCGGTGGGCCACCCCGGCTATATGGGACGTCTGGTCTATGCACAGGATGTGTATGCGGTCACTGCCGCCTGCCTGATGGTGCGCAGGAGCGTCTACGAGCAGGTGAATGGTCTGGACGAGAGCTTTGCTGTGGCCTTCAACGACGTGGACTTCTGCGTGCGCGTGCGCGAAGCGGGCTATACCAACGTGTTCACCCCGTTTGCACAGCTGTACCACTACGAGAGCAAGAGCCGTGGTCTGGACGAGAACCCGGTCAAGCGCAAGCGCTTTATCTCGGAGGTGGAGCGCTTCCAGAAGCGGTGGGCAAAGCAGCTGGCCGCAGGCGACCCCTGCATGAACCCGAACTTTGACCTGATGAAAGAGGACTTCAGCTTTGACATCAAACCGCTGGAGTGAACGACATGGAACTTTCTGCTTGTATTGTAGTTTATAACGGCGCGGATGAAGCGCTCAGGGCGGCACAGACCGTGCTGGACTGCACCCGCCGCCACCCGCTGACGCTGTATCTGGTGGACAACGCCAGCCCGGACGGCAGCGGCCAGTGCCTTGCCAAGGCCGCAAAGGACGGCACCCTGCACATCCGCAAGGACCAGAAGGTGGAGGTGCTCTGCCGCATGGAAAACGGCGGCTTTGGCACCGGCCACAACACGGTGCTCAGCCTGCTGCAAAGCCGGGTACACTTTATCCTGAACCCGGATATCCAGCTCACTGCAGATACGCTGAGTGACCTTGCAGACTGGATGGCACAGCACCCCCGCGTGGTGATGGCGCGGCCCGCGCTCACCTTCCCGGACGGGCGGCCCCAGCGCCTGCCGCTGCGCCGGTGCAGTGTGCGGGCCATGGTGTACCGCCAGCTGCCCTGCCTGAAATTCTGGGCAAAGTACAACGAGCGCTATCTCATGGCGGACAAAGACCTGACAAAACCCACCGAGATCGAGTTCTGCACCGGCAGCTTCTCAGCGGTGGATACCGCAGCCTTCAAGGCCGTGGGCGGCTTTGATGAGGACTACTTCATGTATGTGGAGGACGCCGACCTCACCCAGAAGATGCGCACCCGGGGCAAAGCGTATCTGGTGCCCCAGTACACCGCCATCCATGCATGGCACCGCGCGGCGCACCGCAGCCTGAAGCCCTTTTTGTGGCAGCTGCGCAGCCTGCTGCGCTATTTCTCCAAGTGGGGCTTTGCGTGGTAACTCCCCCAGTCAATGCCTGCGGCATTGCCAGCCCCCTCGGAGAGGGGGCCTTTTGGGCGGAACAAATGCGAGATTGAAGGAGTTTCAGAACGCTTTTCCGGAAATTTTTTCGGAAAAGCCGTTCTTTCTTGCTTTTTGTGTGATTTGATAGTAAAATAAAGTGAACTGTTATTCCCATTTTGCCATTTTGGGCAGGGGGGGAGCGGCTCCTGAATTTGTTTACAGCGGACGCAGCTCCGCTTTGAATCCATACGTCATCCGGGGCGGTCTCCCATCTGGGCGGCGTACAGCTGCACAAACTTTTCAATCTATTTTTAAAGGAGTGCACAAATATGAAAGGTATCATTCTTGCCGGCGGTGCCGCACCCGGCTTTACCCGCTGACTATGGTCACCAGCAAGCAGCTGCTGCCGGTCTACGACAAGCCGATGATCTATTACCCCCTGTCCACGCTGATGCTGGCAGGCATTCAGGACATCCTGATCATCTCCACCCCGACCGATACGCCTCGCTTTGAGGCGCTGCTGGGTGATGGCAGCCAGTACGGCATCCATCTGCAGTATAAAGTTCAGCCCTCTCCGGACGGTCTGGCACAGGCCTTTATTCTGGGCGAAGAGTTCATTGGCGACGACTGCTGCGCCATGATCCTGGGCGATAACATCTTCTACGGTAACGGCTTCTCCAAGATCCTCAAGACCGCCGCCGCCAATGCGGAAAACAAAGGCCGCTGCACCGTGTTCGGCTACTATGTGCAGGACCCGGAACGCTTTGGCATCGTGGAGTTCGACAAGGACGGCAAGGTGCTCAGCGTGGAGGAAAAGCCTCAGCATCCCAAGTCCAACTACGCCATCACCGGCCTGTACTTCTATAACAAAGAGGTCGTGAAGATGGCAAAGCAGGTCAAGCCCTCTGCCCGCGGCGAGCTGGAGATCACCACCCTGAACGACATGTATCTGAAGAAGGACGAGCTGGATGTTCAGCTGCTGGGCCGCGGTTTTGCATGGCTGGACACCGGCACCATGGACAGTCTGGTGGAAGCAGCCGATTTTGTGCGCATGATCGAGAAGCGCCAGGGCATCAAGATCAGTGCGCCGGAAGAGATCGCCTTCAAGTACGGCTGGATCGACCGCGACACCCTGCTGGAAAGCGCTGAGCGCTACGGCAAGAGTCCTTACGGCCAGCACCTGAAGAACGTTGCAGACGGCAGCTGCGCTATTAAGCAAAAGAGAGGCATACCCATATGAAAATCATTGTTACCGGCTGCAAGGGTCAGCTGGGCACCGAGATCCTCAAGCAGCTGCGCGAAGGCCGCAGCGAGATCGGCCCCATCCCCGAAAAGCTGCTCAATGCCACGGTGATCGCCGTGGACCTGCCGGATCTGGATATCTCCAACTACAAAATGGTGGACGAGTTCATCCGCCGCAACCGCCCGGATGTCATCATCAACTGCGCTGCCTACACCAATGTGGACGGCTGCGAAGTGAACCATGATGCCGCCTTCAAGGCAAACGCCCTCGGCCCCCGCAATCTGGCACAGGCAGCGGAAAAGACCGGTGCACGACTGGTACACGTCTCCACCGATTATGTGTTCTCCGGCCGTGAGAACGGCGGCGTTGCACAGGACGAAGCCACCATTCCCGGCCCCATCAGCGCCTATGGCTCTACCAAGCTCATGGGCGAAAAGTATGTGGAGCAGTTCTGCCACCGTCACTTCATCGTGCGCACCGCGTGGCTCTACAGCTACTACGGCAAGAACTTCGTCAAGACCATCGTGAACGCAGGCAAGAAGTTTGGCAAGCTGGAGGTGGTCAATGACCAGTGCGGCAACCCCACCAACGCGGTGGATCTGGCCCACGAGATCCTGCAGCTGTGCGTGACCCACGAGTACGGCCTGTATCACTGCACCGGCGAGGGCATCTGCTCGTGGTATGATTTTGCGTCCGAGATCATCCGCCTGTCCGGCGTGGATGCCGCTGTGGCACCCTGCACCAGCGAGGAATACAAGGCAAAGCACCCGGAAAGCGCCGACCGCCCCAAGTGGAGCGCACTGGACAACCGGATGCTGCGCTGCACCGTGGGCAACGATGTGCGCGACTGGAGAGACGCTCTGGCCTGCTTCTTCGCCCACTGGGACGGCGACAACGGGATGAAAGACTGAAAAGAGGAAATTGAACCTATGAAAACCTATCTGATCACCGCTGCGCCGGTTTTATTGGCTCCAACTTTGTGCATTATATGCTCAAGAAATACCCGGAGATCCTGCTGGTCAATCTGGATAAGCTGACCTACGCCGGCAATCTGGAAAACCTGAAGGATGTGGAGGGCGACCCCCGCCATGTGTTCGTGCAGGGCGATATCTGCGACAAGGAGCTGGTGGAAGGCCTGTTCCAGAAGTACGATTTCGATTACGTCATCAACTTTGCCGCCGAGAGCCACGTGGACCGCTCCATCAAGAACCCCGAAATTTTTTGTGCAGAGCAACGTGATGGGCACCGTCAACCTGCTGCAGCGCGCAAGGAAGCATGGTATGATGCCGATGCCAAGACTTGGAAAGAGGGCAAGAAGTACCTGCAGGTGTCCACCGATGAGGTGTACGGCGCACTGGGTGCGGACGGCTACTTTATGGAGACCACCCCCCTGTGCCCCCACAGCCCCTATTCTTCCTCCAAGGCCAGCGCCGATATGTTCGTTATGGCATTCCACGATACCTACGGCATGCCCGTGAACATCACCCGCTGCTCCAACAACTACGGCCCCTACCAGTTCCCGGAGAAGCTGATCCCCCTGATGATCAACAACGTCAAGCACCACAAGCAGCTGCCCATCTACGGCGACGGTATGCAAATCCGCGACTGGCTGTATGTGGAAGATCACTGCAAGGCCATCGACATGGTAGCCAACGGCGGCAAGATCGGTGAGGTGTACAACGTGGGCGGCCACAACGAGCGCCCCAACATCTTCATCGTCAAGACCATCATCAACCAGCTCCACGACCGCCTGCAGGACGAGGGCATCAGCGAGGACCTCATCAAGCACGTCGCCGACCGTCTGGGCCACGACCGCCGCTATGGCATCGACCCCACCAAGATCAAGAACGATCTGGGCTGGTACCCCGAGACCCCCTTTGAAAAGGGCATCGTGCTGACCATTGACTGGTACCTGAACCATCAGGAGTGGATGGACCATGTCACCAGCGGTGATTACCAGAACTACTATCAGGATATGTACAAGAATAAGTAACAGCCTGTAAACCAAGCAAACCAAAGCCGGACAGCCCGCAAGCTGTCGGCTTTGTTTGGTTCAAGGGGTGTTCTTCCGCTTTGCTATATGGCACCTTGGTCTTGCCGGCGGCGCGGAAGCCATTTCAAATCGTCCCGCCTTGGGTGGTGTCTACCACAAAATCCGCCGTCTCCGCAATGTGGTACTGGGCAAAATAGCCCTCCTCCAGCGGCACCCACCGGGCGGCAAAATTGGCATATCGCTCCCCCTCCCGCGCCTGCAGGCGGCGGGTCTGCTCTTCTTTTGCGCAGGTCAGGAACACCCGCAGCGTTTCGTAACCGGTCAGCAGCGGGTGGTGGCTGTAGCTGCCCTCCAAAAATCACCAGCGGCTGCGCGGCCAGCTCCCGCGCGGGCAGGTACGCACCCTCGCGGCAGGAATAGGCACGGTACTGCACCGGCTGGCCCTCGTAGGCTGGGCGCAGGGCTTCGTCCCGCAGGCGGGCAAGGTCCATATTGGCGCAGGGCGTTTTTCTCCCAGCCGCGGGATGCGCTGTGCAGGCGGCAGGTAAAAATCATCGGTGTGCAGGGTGATGCTGGCCGGGAACTGCCGGGCCAGCGTATTTGCAAGGGTGGTCTTGCCGCTGCCGCAGCGGCCATCCAGCGCCAGCACCAGCGGCTTTGTGGGCTGCTGTGCCAGTGCGGCGGCAAGAAGGAAGATCAGGCCCGGCGGTGCAATGTTCTGTGGCATGGATGCGTGCTCCTTTTATAAGATAG
>ENA-OQAR01000664-OQAR01000664.1-human-gut-metagenome-genome-assembly--contig:-NODE-664-length-10304-cov-2.038322_pt1 | contig 10304 bp, 12 predicted proteins | sample MGYA00242738_ERZ504533 | MGnify/ENA primary metagenome ERZ504533 (study PRJEB26092, sample SAMD00036276) | human gut metagenome | host: Homo sapiens | study: EMG produced TPA metagenomics assembly of...
TAACTAAACTTAATTTTTATTGTTTTTTTAAATTTATAAAATTTTAAATTTTCTATTATAACAAAAAAGTTTTTTAAGTGCAATCCTGTTCGGAGCCTTAATGGTTTTCGTCAACAGGAACATTTTGTGTCTTGTAAGGATTACGACGATGATATCGACGAAATCAACAAGGAATTGACTGACCTGAAATCAAAAACTTTCAGATCTTGAAAGTAAAGTAATGCCGGTGGCGCTTACGTTACCAAGATTGATCGGTAGACGGTGGTTTCAAAGTATCGGTAAGCGACGGTACTTCTTACAACCTGACTGTTGCCAGCGCTGCTGCCGGTAGCAAGGTTGTGATTGACGACAAGACCGGTGAAATCAGTATTGATGACAAGGCTACAGGCTGGTTTGCTACTACCGGTGAAGGTGAAGAAGCAGTGGATATGACTCCGTATGTAAAAGACGGATACTGGTATCTCTATGACAAAACAGAAAAAGAGTTTGTGAAGTCTGAATACAAAGCTGCCGGTAACGCTTATGCTGTAGTAGCTAACGGTATCTGTACATTGAACATTCCTGATGCTGATGGTAAGATGCAGACTATCCAGTTGCCTACCACTTCGGCTGCTATCACTGGTGTGCAATTTATTGATGTGACTAGCGGAGCTGTTGAAACTGATCCTGAATACGCTTTGAACTATGGTGTGGCAACAAAGGACAATGCTGAATGGGATGGTCCTAAGGGTGCGATTACTAAAGACCAATTGTTGGTAGGTACTATCGAACCTCTTACTTTGCAGGTATATCCTTCTTCTGCAGACTTGTCTAACGCAGATATTAAGTTGGTGGGTAGCGATGGCACAGTTGCTCCGGTTAAGGTAACAGCTACTCCGTTTGAAGGTGTTATCACCAAGGCTGCTTCTGCCAATGGTCTGTGGAATCTGAATATCCGGCCGGATGAAACGGTAACAGACAAGACTATTGCAGATGCATTTAAGGCTGAAAACTGACAACTATGCTTATGCATTGCAAATCAATGGCAATATTCTGACCGGATATGCTTCTGAAGTTACTCCTACTGATCAAGCATCTTCTGCTGATGCTACATCTTTGACAGCTGATGATGTTAAATACAATACTGAAGAACTTAGCTCAGATAAAGTACCTTTCGGTAAAACAGTCACTCTTGAATTTGACGGAGCTAAAGCATACGATGCTTATTTGACTCCGAAATCGGCCAGTGCATTAGAATTGGCTGGTGTTACTATCGATGGTAAGACGATGTCATTCACTTCTACTGAAAAGGCTGCCGGTAAGACGGTTGAGTTTACTGTGAATTTCGTAAACTTTAAGGGAGAAACCGGTACTGCTTTTGATATAACAGTTAACTTCGAAGGTGCAACAGTTGATCCTGAAGCTCCTGTAGCAGCAGTGAAATAATACAGCAACTGATGGTGTTAAACCTATCATTATTGATTTAGGTACTACATTTACAAGCTTGAGTGCTCAGACTGCTACAGCGTTGGCTGCTGTTACTCCGACTTGGAATGTGATTTCTATTGACGGTAAAGCGGTAGCTACAGCAGACCAATCTACTGCTAACGGTAAGTTTGCATTTACAATGGATCAGGTAAAATACTACTCAGACTTGAATGCTGATGGTACACCGAAAACAGAAGTTACTTCTATCAATACTGCTGATAATCTTAAGAAGGTTAAGTATGCTGTATTTGCACATTCTGATTATCAAGTAACTGCAGCTCCGGGTGCTTATGTATTGAACATGACATTTGTTGATACTAACAAAAATGAATTGAAGAAAGTGGTTGCTCCTGTAACAATCTCTGTTCCTACATTCACTGACTTGTTCACTAAGGTTACTTCTGTATGGAATGCAGATAAGACTGTCTTGAACGCTTTGTTGGTTGGCTCTTCTGATGCAACTGTTGCTAAACAATATGTAATGACTAACGCATTCAAGAGTGTAGAAAACTCAGGTGCGGACTGGGATAACTTGACCCTTACTCCGAAACAAATGAGTATTAGCGGAACTCCGACTGAGGTTGCTACATATGCTAAGTCGGCTCAATCTTGGCAATGGCTGATGCTTTACTGAAAGACGGTGCAGTAAGAGGCAATGTAACAGTTGATGGTACATATCTGGTTAAAGGTAAAAAAGACTTGAAAGTTGAAGTTCCTGCATTTGCAGTAAACTTTATGTCTCCGTTCAATGATGCGGTGCTTAACTTCTACAAAGGTGGTAAAAGTGGTAGATTTGAATGTTGCAATTGCATCAGATGGTACAGGTACTATCGCTAAAGTTGACGGTGCTGCCGGAAAAGAAGCAGGTTTGCAATTAGTTGCCAGCAGTGAAAAGGTGGCAGTTAGCAATGCAATGGAATTGTTTGGTGTAAAAAATACAGATGATAAGTTCACATTCGTAGTTAAGGGTGAAGGTGTTCCTGCCGGTGCAAAAGCTAAATTGTCTGATGGCGGTATTGCTTTGACAGGTATGACTTATGCTCCTAACTATTTAGCAACTCTTGAAATGACAGTTACAGCATTGAATGGTATCAAGACTACCATTACATTGCCTATGACTATCAATAAACCCTAATCATTATCCTAAGTATACTGTTTACTTAAGATAGATGAATCATTGAAGAGTGTGTCCGCCTTGTGCAGACACACTCTTTTGCTATAAAACAGGCAGGTATTTAAATAACCTTTTTCAAAAACAAACATATTATCAAAACTATTACTACTTTTGCAAACCCTTTAAGTGAAACTTTAGATAGAAGCAGTATGAAACACATTTTTATTCCTCGCAATAGCCCTTTTTGTCGTTGACAGGCTGTATGAAAGAAAAAACCGACAGCCCTTCGTTGGGCTACATTCAACATTCGCTATGATAACCCACAAGATAGTTTGAACAACTGGCAGTATCGTAAAGCACGCGTATGCAAGTTTATTCAAGAACAGAAAATAGATATCCTCGGAATGCAGGAAGTGTTGCACAATCAGTTTCTCGATTTGCGTTCCGGTCTGCCGGAGTATGACGGTATCGGTGTCGGTCGTGACGATGGCAAGACAGCAGGAGAGTATGCTCCTTTATTCTACCGGAAAGATAAATATGAAGTATTGGACTCAAACACTTTCTGGTTGGCAGAGAATCCCGACAGTGTGGGCATGATGGGCTGGGATGCTGTTTGTGTGCGCATTGCTACATGGGCCAAGTTCAGAGAAAAGTCTACCGGAAAGATATTTATGGCAGTAAATACGCATTTTGACCACATCGGTGAAGAGGCGCGCCGCCAAAGTGCGTTACTTATTATCAAAAAGATAAAGGAAATAGTGGGTGAGCGCCCTGCCATTGTGACGGGCGATTTCAATGTGACGGATGCAAGCAGTGCTTATGAAACCATTACCACGAATGAGTTTGTCATGAAGGATGCTTATAAGATAGCCGGTCATGTGACCGGTGTGGATTATACTTTCCATGACTTTGCCCGCATCCCGCCACAGAACTGCGAGAAGATTGATTTCATCTTTGTCACTCCACAGATAAAGGTAACAGGATGCGATATTCCGGCAGAAATACCGGGCGCTCTGTTGTCCGACCATAATCCCCAGTTGGCTGATTTGGAATTCTAGCCGGATTCCCCGGAGACTCCATGACTCATGTCACTCCCGAAGAACACAGTCTGTTCAGCCCCCTGCTGATATTGTTCCTGTGTCTTTTCTATATATTGATTATGCTTCCCATACGGCTGAACAAGATTTACAGGAAAGCCGTCGCCGGGCATACTTGGGTTGAAATGACTCCTGAAGGACTGGTATACGACAGGGCGGAGCAGAAGAAAGAGATTGCCTGGGAGGAGGTGGCAGGCGTAGCCATTTATAAGGATTATTGTTTTTTATACGACAAAGGCGGTAGTGAGTTCTTGCTTGTGACTTCGGACGAGAGAGTGAAAGAATCCCTCCTTTATTATCTGAATGCGAGAAAAGTAAAGTAGGAGGGTGAAGTGTTTTCCCTCAAAACGTGTTCCTGTTGTTATAATGTGTATTTTTGTACTCATTAAAACCAAATCAAAAAATACGTTTATGAGCAACTTATCTAACATGCCTTGGGAAGACCGTCCGGTCGGTTCTAAGGAAGTGGTGTGGCGCTACTCTGCCAATCCCATCATTCCGCGCGATTTGCTTCCTACTTCCAATAGTATTTTCAACAGTGCCGTGGTGCCTTTCGGTGACAGTTATGCCGGAGTGTTCCGTTGCGACGACACGAATCGCCGTATGCGCCTGCACGTGGGCTTCAGTAAAGATGCCGTTCATTGGGATATCCATCCCGAACCTTTTGACGTTTGAGTGTGACAATGCCGAAGTGGGCGAATGGGTGTATGGCTACGACCCGCGTGTTTGCTTCATAGAAGACCGTTACTATGTTACTTGGTGTAATGGTTACAAAGGCCAGCCTACCATCGGTGTGGCATGGACCAAGGACTTCAAGACTTTCCATCAGCTGGAGAATGCTTTCCTTCCGTTCAATCGCAACGGAGTAATGTTTCCGCGCAAGATAAACGGACGTTATGCCATGCTGAGCCGTCCGAGCGACAACGGGCATACTCCGTTTGGAGATATCTATTACAGCGAATCACCCGACATGGAGTTCTGGGGACGTCACCGACTGGTGATGAGTCCGGCACCCTTTGAAGTGAGTGCATGGCAGTGCCTGAAAATCGGTGCAGGGCTATCCCTATCGAAACACCGGAAGGCTGGCTGCTCATCTATCACGGCGTGCTCCGCTCGTGCAACGGTTATGTATATGCTTTCGGTTCGGCATTGCTCGATTTGGACGAACGTGGAAAGTGAAATACCGTTCGGGAGCCTACCTGCTTTCGCCACGCACTCCTTACGAATGCATGGGCGACGTGCCCAATGTGTGCTTCCCCTGCGCCGCGCTGCATGATGAAGAGACAGGACGCATCGCCATTTATTATGGCTGTGCCGATACCGTGACGGGGCTTGCCTTCGGTTATGTGCCTGAAATCATAGAATTTACTAAACGTACTTCCATCATTTAACTCAAATGATTATCTTTGCGGCATAAAGAAACAAGCAAAGATTTCATCATGATGAACCGGAACGTACTTCATTTGACATGTCCTCCTATACCTGTCCTCCGCATTGGCTTTGTGGGGCTGGGTAATAGGGGGATTTTGGCTCTTGAACGATATATGCATCTGGAGGGTGTGGAGGTAAAAGCCCTATGTGATTTGCGCCCCCGGAATATAGAGCGTGCCGCTGCGTTGCTCCACCGTTTCAACCGTCCTGCGGCTGTTGCCTATGGCGAAGAAGGCGGATGGAGGCAATTGTGCGGACGTGCGGATATTGACTTGGTTTATATTTGTACCGATTGGCTGACACATACCGATATTGCGGTATATGCCATGCAGCAGGGACGCCATGCCGCCCTTGAGGTGCCTGCCGCCATGAGCGTGGCGGACTGCTGGCGTTTGGTGGATACCGCCGAGCAGACACGCCGGCACTGCATGATGTTGGAGAACTGTTGTTATGATGCTTTTGCCTTGACGACCCTGAACATGGTGCGGAAGGGGCATTGGGAGAGATAACCCATGCCGAAGGAGCATATATCCATGACCTCCGCCGTCATTACTTTGCCGACGAAAACGGAAGGCGGCTACCATAATAACTGGATAAAACTTTATAGCCAGCAGCATACCGGAAATCCGTATCCCACTCACGGGCTGGGCCCTATCTGCCAATGGATGGACATTCATCGTGGAGACCGCATGGAGTATCTTGTATCCATGTCGTCGCGTGAAGCGGGGCTGTCGGCTTATGCCCGCGGGCAGTTTGGCAAGCATTCCGCCGAGGCTGCACAACCTTATCTGATGGGAGATGTGAATACGACATTGATTCGGACGGTCAAAGGGCGTACTATCGTATTGCAATATGATGTGACGACTCCGCGCCCATACAGCCGCCATCAGACTGTGTGCGGCACAAAAGGCTTCATGCAGAAATATCCCGTGCCTTGCATCCTGCTGGACGAGTATGGTAAAGAACCCTTGGCAGGAGAGGATTTTGAGAAAGTAATGGAACGTTATAAGCATCCGTTCACTGCTACCATCGGTGAGGAGGCAAAGCGGAAAGAGATGCCGAACGAGATGAATTATATCATGGATTATCGTCTGGTGCATTGCTTGCGCAATGGTCTGCCTTTAGATCAGGATGTGTATGATGCAGCCGAATGGTCGTGCATCACGGAGCTGAGCGAACTTTCGGTGCGGCAGGGAAGCATTCCGGTGGAGATACCGGATTTTACACGGGGAAATTGGGAAGGAGACAAGTGATGTTCTTGACAGAGGGAGCGTTCTCCTTTCTCCTTACCTTTTCGCCTTTTATGGTAAAAGAGTCAAGAATCCGTTTTATCTCTTCGATTTTCCCCGGATTCTTTTTGGCATAATTTTCTCTCATCCTTATGGTTACACAATGTACCATGTCATCATCTTGCTGTAATAAATAGTAAACGCGATATATATTCCATGTCTTATCATATTCTTGACTCTTTTGCACAATGACAAACCTTTCTTGATTCTTATTGGATTTGATTCTCGTTTTGCTGCAGAGCCGGATAGAACCGGAAATCTTTTTCATTCTTTGTGCTCCAATGGCAAGGCAAGGTGATGGAGTAGAACTTATTGCTAATCTCTTTCCATTCCTCATTATGTTGCTTGGTGAAGGAGCAACATAACAGGAACAGTAAGGAGTAGAAGATAGCGGATTGCTTGTTCATGATATGATAATTATGGTTAGTTATATGCTTTAATGCCAATAACGTCCCGGTGAATGAAAGTTATATTTCTATTAACCACGGCTGTGGTTAACTCTAACCACCTACGTGACTAACTCTAACCACCCGGGTGATTAGGCTTAACCACGGTCGTGGCTAAGCAATCACGATATGCTTTACACCAAGATATGTTATTTACTTTATAAGTATGTATTCAGTCAGCACTTCCTTATAAAATAAATAAGGACAGCCGAAAGATAAATCCGGCTGTCCTTATTCAATGCTTGAGTTCTCTTTTTTATTCCATATCTACACTATGCTTTACGGGAGAGAGGATGAATGTAAATTCATAGTCACCGTAAAGGCAATTGATATTTAGGCAACGCTATGGTTCCCCAACTGTTGACGCAACCCAATCCCATTTGTGCCTTGTCGATGCACAAGTTGGTGAGGTTGGCCTTCTTCACTTCGGGTGAGTGACGCTGGTCTTTTCTGTGCGCCGTCATCCAGTGATTCGATGGTGTAATGCAATGCAGAGGCAGAGAAAGGAGCTTCGGCTACAATCTTCACGCCATTGCCGCCGGCATTCAACTGTTTCCACCAACGGATGTCGGTCTTGTTTCCGGTTCTGCGGACGGATGTAGGAGTAGAATTGTTCGTCTACACTCTGGCGATAGATGCCCAAATCGGTGCTATGGTTACGGTCACTGTAGTTTTCAACCGGGCCGCGTCCGTAGAACTCAATGGTATTGAAGTTCTTCGGCATTTGCATCTGCATACCGAAACGGAACATCGGAGATACCTTGGCATTCTTATCGGCTGTCATCTTTTGGGTGATTTTAACGGCACCTTGGTTGTTGATGACATACTCCAGATAAAGTTTGGCAGAAACGGCTTTCATGTCGTATTCGGCTGTCACCTGTACTTGATTGTCTACGGTAGTGGAAGCCAGGCGGACAAGTTTCAATCCCGGGTTTTTCCATACTGCAAAGCGGTGTTGCAGGCCGGCACCCATATCATTATCGGTCGGAGCACGCCAGAAGTTGGGGGTCAGTGCAGCGCCTTCTTTAATCATTTCCAGCCCATTGACATCGTATTTGCTCAGGTAACCGTTGGCTTTGTTGAACTCAACAGTGAAGTTCTCACCTTTCACAATCAGGTAGTTTCGCTGGTTGTCGATGATTTGGGGAGTAACGATAGCCACATTGGTGGTCTCTACATTCTTCAACTCCATGGCCGGAGCCTTGTAGGGATTCAGAGTGAGCTGGTCTTTGGCAACTGTATGACCGGCAGCCAATAAACCTTCGCGGTTCTCAGTTTGTAGGATACGTTCAACAGCCATTCTGTGCACTGACAAGTCTTGCCTAAGTCAAGTTTAATCTTGGCGGTCTGCTGCGGAGCGACATTGAGATTATCCACACGTCCCGAACGGATTGCTTTTCCGCCTTTCAGCACTTCCCATTCCATATAGTAGGCAGAAAGGTCGCGGAAGAAGTTCTCATTGTAAACGTTTTACTTCTCCCTTGCTCAGGTCGGCAGGAGTAGTCCAGATGTTCTGATAGAAATAGCCTACTTCGTGCATGTGGGGATTGGGGTTACGGTCGGGGCTGATCAGACCGTTGTCGCAGAAGTTGTTGTCGGATGCATCGAAGCGGTTGAAGTCGCCGCCGTAAGCATAGATTTCAACTCCGTTCTTGCCTTTCCAGCGAACGGATTGGTCGACGAAGTCCCAAATGAAACCGCCTTGAAGGTTCGGATATTTGCGGATGATGTCCCAGTATTCTTTGAATCCGCCTTGAGAGTTGCCCATGGCGTGAGCATATTCACATTGGATGAGCGGTTTGGTGGCATCGGTACGCTGACCGTATTTTTCCATGCCTTCATAGTCGTAATACATCGGACAGAAGATGTCGGTGTGCTCTTTCAAGCCGGCTTGTTCGTATTGGCAGGCACGGCTGGGGTCTTCTGCCTTTATCCATTTGTAACATGCTTCGAAGTTGGGGCCGTCTCCGGCTTCATTACCCAATGACCAGAAGATGATGCTGGGGTGATTGAAACCACGTTGAACATTACGCTGGTTGCGTTCCAGATGTGCTTGTTTGAATGACGGATTCTTTGCCAGAGTAGCTTCACCGTAGCCCATTCCGTGAGATTCCACATTTGCTTCGGCTACTACATAAATACCGTATTTGTCACAAAGGTCGTACCACAGGTTGTTGTCCGGGTAGTGGCAGGTACGCACGGCGTTCAGATTGTATTGTTTCATGATTTGAATGTCCTGAAGCATACGTTCGGGAGATACTACATATCCTCCGTCCGGGTCGAGCTCATGGCGGTCGGCTCCCTTGAAAAGAACAGCTTTTCCGTTGACCAGGATTTGACCTCCTTTCAGTTCAATTTTGCGGAAACCGACATTTACGGGGATAACTTCATCGCTTCCCTGCATGCTGGCACGCAAAGTATATAAATAAGGAGTCTCGGCACTCCATTTATTCGGATTTTCTACGTTCATGGTCACAGTGCCGCTTCCTTTGGCGGTAGCCGTGGCTACTTGCTTGCCGGTGGCATCGACCAGTTCCAAATCGACGGTTCCGCTTCCCTTCAGGTCGAGCTTCACAGCCAATGAGCCGTTTTTATATTCAGTATCCAAGTCGGGAGTGACGCGGATATCCTGAATGCGCTTCTTGTTGCGTGCATACAGATAGCAGTCACGTCCTACACCGCTGAAACGGAAGAAGTCCTGGTCTTCCAGATAGGTACCGTCGCACCAGCGGAATACCTGAAAGGCGATTAAGTTCTTTTGTCCCGGTTTCAGGTAAGGAGTCAGGTCGAATTCGGCTTCCAGCTTGCTGTCTTCGCTATACCCCACATAACGTCCGTTTACCCATATATACATATTGGAAGTGACGGAGCCGAAATGAGCGATGATATCTTTCCCTTTCCACGAAGCGGGAACAATGATTTCGCGGCGATAAGAACCGACGTGGTTGTTTTCGGTCGGAACTTCGGGAGGATTGTTCTTAAACTGGTTGCGCCATGCATAGCCTACATTGACATAAATAGGGTCGCCGTAGCCATTTAATTCCCAAACGCCGGGAACCTGCATATCGTTCCAACCTTTGTCATTGAATGTTGTTTTCCAAAAGTCCATGGGGCGTGCGTCTACATCTTTCACCCAATTTGAACTTCCAGGTGCCGTTTAGCGTCATATAGTTGGCTGATGATTCTTTCATGTCCTTTTTTAGTTCTGCATCGGCATTTTTCGTAAGCAAAGTAGTTGGTGTGCATTGGGGCGCGGTTTACCGCATTTACCTGCGGGTTGCGCCACTCATTGGACTGTGCGCTTGCTGCGAGTGCAAATACGGTGAACAGTCCGGTAAGAAGTTGTTTTTTCATGCTATAATAATTATAAAGGTTTTGTGCAAATATAGTGAAAAACTATAGTTCTTATGGGGATAGACCGGGCAATATTTGTTATAATTGTACTTATTTTATAACTTAT
>ENA-OQAR01000665-OQAR01000665.1-human-gut-metagenome-genome-assembly--contig:-NODE-665-length-10297-cov-2.831858_pt1 | contig 10297 bp, 20 predicted proteins | sample MGYA00242738_ERZ504533 | MGnify/ENA primary metagenome ERZ504533 (study PRJEB26092, sample SAMD00036276) | human gut metagenome | host: Homo sapiens | study: EMG produced TPA metagenomics assembly of...
CATAAAAGCTCGCCCTTCGGGAGAGCTGGCGCGTCAGCGCCTGAGAGGGTTCGCCCGTTTTTTTTTTGCATTCTGCACAATAGATCCATCAAACTTTTGGTATTGATGTGCCCGCAGACGCACAAACTCCATACAGGGCGTACAGTTACGGCATTAGTGTAAACAAACTATGAAATTTTACTAGAAAACAGTGGAAAATTGATTGAAAAAACGGCCGGTTTGAATTATACTATCGTTATAAGATTTTTTTTGCTGACTGCAAACCTTGGCAAAGAATCCAGAATCTGGCTTTTGTAAAGGCACATCACACAGGGAGGAAACACAGGTTGAAGGGCTGGTATAAGGCACTGGAGGATCTTGTCTGGCTGACCAGCTGGGCCTGAATATGCTGCTGCCGCTGGTCATGTGTCTGGGCGGTGCATGGTGGGCGGTGAACAACTGGAGCTGGCCGGAATGGGTGTTCCTGCGGCCATCCTGCTGGGGCTTGCTGCCGGGGCACAGAACTTCTGGTATTTTGCAAAGGAACACATGGACCGCACCAAAAAGGAAAAACCAAAGCGGGTGGGGTTCAACTCGCATCAGTAAACTTAACAGGAGGTTTCCCTTTATGAAACTGCAGCCGGAATCCAAAAAGGAGCTGACCCGCATTGCCTGCGGCACGGCCATCTGTACCGCCGTCATGTGGGTGATCTTTGCAGCTCTGCACCTGGTTGGCTGGGTGAAATTTGATTACACTGTTGTTCTGGGCAGTCTCATCGGCGCGGCCGTGGCCATCGGCAACTTTGCGGGCATCTGCCTCGTATGCCAGAAGGTCATCGACGAGCAGGATGAGAAACGGCGCAAAGCGACATTGCAGGCTTCCTACAATGTCCGGATGCTTTTGCAGGCGGTGTGGATCATCGTTGCCATCGGGGCACCGGTGTTCCAGCCGTTTGCCGGTGTTCTTCCGCTGCTTTTCCCGCGTGTTACAATTTACTATCTGCAAATAACCGGCAAGTACAAGCCTCTTGCACCGGCCGGGCCTTCGGTGGACGTCTCTGTGGAGGACGACCCCGAACCCGCACCGGAGCCGGAAGCTGAACCCCGTGACGAAGGGGGTGAAACGTAACAAATGGAACTGAACGGCGCAAAGATCCTGTATACCATCCATACGGACATCCCCCTGCTGGGTGATTTCAAGATCACCCAGACCCTGGTCAGTACCTGGATCGTCATGGCGCTGCTTTCGGGTCTTGCCATCTGGCTGGGCAGAAATCTCAAGCTGGAAAATGTCTCAAAGCGGCAGGCCGCCGCCGAGTTCATCGTAGAACGGCTGGACCAGTTCGTGCACGACAACATGGGCTATCACTTTGATAAGTATATCCCGCTCATCGGCGCGATCTTCGCTCTGAGCATCGGCTGCAACCTCATCAGTGTCATCGGCCTGTGGAGCCCCACAGCGACCTGAACACCGAGGCGGCGTGGGCCATTGTGGTGTTCGTGCTGATCATGTACTACAAGATCAAGACCAACGGCATCCTTTCCTACCTGAAAGGTCTTTTGGACCCCATCTTCATCATGGCACCCATCAATGTGCTGTCGGAGGTTTCCACCCCCGTCAGTATGGCGTTCCGTCACTTTGGCAACATCTTGTCCGGTACGGTCATTTCCACACTGCTGTACTGGGCGCTGGCAAGCCTGAGCCACGTCATTTTCGGCTGGCTGCCGGGTGCCTTGAGCCAGATCCAGCTGTTCCAGATCGGCATCCCGGCCTTTACGGGCCTGTATTTCGACTGGTTCGGCGGCTGCATTCAGGCGTTCATCTTCTGCACCCTGACCGCAATTTTTCATCAAACGTGCTGCCGGTGAGGACTAAGCCCTCACAACGGCATCTCCCAAAACAAAAAATTTTTTTTGGAGGACAAATCTTATGACTGACTTTCAGTACCTCGCTCGTGGTATCGCTCTGGCAGGCTGCGGCATCGGCGCAGGCTGCGCACTGATCGCAGGTATCGGCCCCGGTATCGGCGAAGGCAACGCAGCAGCTGCTGCCTGTGAAGCTGTGGGCCGTCAGCCCGAGTGCAAGAGCGACGTTACCAGCACCCTGATCCTGGGCGTTGCACTTTCCGAGACCACCGGTATTTACGGCTTCGTCACCGGCCTGCTGCTGATCTTCCTGGCACCCGGTATGTTCATGAAGTTCCTGGCATAAGCGGAACCTTTTACAAAATAACGAAAGGAGACGCTTATGGAACTGTACCAGGCGTTGATCACGCTGGACGGCTGGACCTTTCTGGCCCAGATCTGCAACCTGATGATCCAGCTGTTCATCTTCAAAAAGTTCCTGCTGAATCCGGTCAAAAACGTGATCGCAGAGCGCAAGGCGAAGGCAGACAGCCAGATCGCCGATGCCACCAAGCTGCGCACCGAAGCCGAAGCCATGAAGGCAGAGTACGAGCAGAACCTGCAGAATGCCCGCACCGAGGCCAACGAGATCGTTGCCAATGCGCAGAAGACGGCCACCGCCCGCGGCGAAGAGATCGTGGGCGAGGCCCGCGCGCAGGCTGCTGCCCTCAAGCAGAAGGCCGAAGCCGACATTGCGCAGGAGCGCAAGAAGGCCGTGAACGAGGTCAAGGACGAGATCGGCGGCATCGCCATGGAAATCGCCTCCAAGGTGGTGGAGCGTGAGATCAGCGAGAAGGACCACAAGGATCTGATCGACGAATTTATCAAAAATGTGGGTGAAGCATCATGACCGAGACTGCAAGGATGTACGGCGGAAGCCTGTACGATCTGGCGGCGGAGGAAGGGCTGGAGGCCCGCATTCTGGGCGAGCTGGACGAAACCGTGGCGCTTTTTAAGGCAAACCCGGACTACCTGCATCTGCTCAGCACCCCCAGCATCCCGAAAAGAGAGCGCTGCGGCCTGCTGGATGAAGCACTGCGGGATCAGGTCCACCTCTATGTGCTGAACTTTTTGAAGATCCTGTGCGAGAAGGGCACCCTGCGGGAGCTGTCCGGCTGTGCACGGGCTTACCGTGTGCGCTACAATCAGGCGCACGGCATTCTGGAAGCAACGGCGACCACTGCAGTGGCAATGACGGAACAGCAGGCAAAGGGCCTGCACGAAAAGCTGGAAAAACTCACCGGCAAGACCATCGACCTGAAAACAAAGGTCGATCCGGCAGTGCTGGGCGGCATCCGGCTGGATATCGAAGGCACCGAGCTGGACGGCACGGTGCAGAACCGTCTGGCGGCCTGCGCAGGGACATTGCTTCCGTGACACTGTGATCGAATTTCCACCCGAAAGATTTTTAAGAATTGAGTGGTGAACAAACAAAGATGCAACTGAAACCTGAAGAGATCTCCAAGATCATCCGTGCGCAGATCAAGCATTACGAAAATGCCATTGAGCAGAGCGAGACCGGCACGGTCATTATGGTGGGCGACGGCATCGCCCGCGCCAGTGGTCTGGAAAAGTGCATGGCAGGTGAGCTGCTTCAGTTTGATAACGGCGAATACGGCATGGCCCAGAATCTGGAGGAGAACACGTCTCCATCGTTCTGCTGGGCTCCGACGTCGGCATCAAGGAAGGCAGCACTGTCAAGCGCACCGGGCAAGGTGGTGTCCGTGCCGGTGGGCGAAGCCATGATCGGCCGCGTGGTCAACGCGCTGGGCCAGCCCATCGACGGCGCAGGCCCCATCGAGACCACCGAGTTCCGCGCATTGAAAGCCGCGCTCCCGGCATCATCGACCGTCAGCCGGTCAAGGAGCCGCTGCAGACCGGCATCAAGGCCATCGACTCCATGATCCCCATTGGCCGCGGCCAGCGCGAGCTGATCATCGGCGACCGCCAGACCGGCAAGACCACCATCGCCTCCGATACTATCATCAACCAGAAGGGCAAGGATGTCATCTGCATTTACGTTGCCATCGGTCAGAAGCGCTCTACCGTGGCAAACCTTGTGCAGAGCCTGACCGAGGCCGGTGCTATGGGCTACACCATCGTGGTGTCCGCAACGGCATCCGAGCTTTCGCCCCTGCAGTATATCGCACCCTACTCCGGCTGTGCCATGGGCGAATATTTCATGCATCAGGGCAAGCATGTCCTCATCATCTACGACGATCTGTCCAAGCACGCCGTGGCCTACCGTGCACTATCGCTGCTGATCCGCCGTCCCCCGGGACGTGAGGCTTACCCCGGCGACGTGTTCTATCTGCACTCCCGTCTGCTGGAACGCGCGGCCAAGCTCTCCAATGAGCTGGGCGGCGGCAGCCTGACGGCTCTGCCCATCATCGAGACGCAGGCGGGCGATGTTTCCGCCTACATCCCCACGAATGTCATTTCCATCACCGATGGTCAGATCTTCCTGGAGACGGAGCTGTTCCACTCCGGTGTCATGCCGCAGTCAACCCCGGCATCTCGGTGTCCCGCGTGGGCGGCAATGCCCAGATCAAGGCCATGAAGAAGGTCGCCGGCACCCTGAAGCTGATCTACTCCCAGTACCGCGAGCTGCAGAGCTTTGCACAGTTCGGTTCCGATCTGGATGCCGACACCAAGGCCCGCCTTGCACAGGGCGAGCGCATCGTGGAAGTGCTCAAGCAGAACCGTTCCGCTCCCGTGCCTGTGGAAAAGCAGGTGGCCATCCTGTATGCGACCATTCACGATCACCTTGTGAAGGTCAAGGTGCCGGACGTGGCCGAGTATGAGAAGGGCCTGTACGAATATCTGGACAACAATGCTGCGGGTGCCGCCGTCATGGAGACCATCCGCACCACCGGCAATCTGGATAAGGACACTGAGGAGCAGCTTAAGAGCGTGCTCACAGCCTATACCGACAGCTTCGTCAAGGCGCACTAAGGAAGGAGGCGTAACGCATGGCTGGTTCCATGAAGGACATCAAGCTGCGCATCAAAAGCGTAGAGAGCACCATGCAGATCACCAAGGCAATGGAACTGGTGGCTTCCTCCAAAATGCGCCGCGCCAAGGAACGGGTGGAGCACAGCCGCCCCTACTTTGAAACGCTGCATGAGACTTTGACCAAGATCGCCGCGGCCGACCCCCGCGCCGCAACCCCTACCTGCGCCGTGACGAAGTGAAGCGCACCCTGCTCATCGTGATTGCAGGCGACCGCGGCCTTGCCGGTGGATACAATTCCAACGTGCTCAAGCAGGCCGGGGCCGAAGAGGGCGAGGTGCTGGTGCTGCCCATCGGCAAGCGCTCGGCAGAGTATTTCGTCCATCACGAGGTGCCCCTGTTCACGCAGGAGGTGCTGCTGGCGGCAGATGTCTCGGTGGGCGAGTGCTTCCAGCTGTCCCGCCAGATCACGGAAGGATATCTCAAGGGCGAGTACGATGCGGTAAAGATCTGCTACACCCGGTTCGATTCCATGATGACCCAGACCGCAGCCACCATGGAGGTGCTGCCGCTGTCCATCGAACCTACCGAGCAGCAGAAGGCGGATGCCCGCCGCAGCCAGATCCTGTACAAGCCCAGCAGCGAGGAAGTATTCAGCGCGATCATCCCGGAGTATGTGGCAGGCATCGTCTACGGTGCCGTGTGCGAGAGCGTAGCCAGTGAGTTGGCAGCCCGCCGCACTGCCATGGATGCCGCCACCAAGACGCCGGTGAGATGATCGACCATTTGAACCTGTATTATAACCGTGCCCGTCAGGCTGCCATCACGCAGGAGATCACCGAGATCGTGGCCGGCGCGGAGATTTAAAACCTATCAAAAAGGAGTTGTAGCCTATGTCCGAAAAACATATCGGCAAGGTGCTCCAGGTCATCGGCCCGGTGCTGGACATCCAGTTTGAGGATGGCCAGCTGCCGGAGCTGCTCAACGCCATCGAGATCGACAACCACGGCGAAAAGCTGGTGGTCGAGGTGGCACAGCACACCGGCGATAACGTGGTGCGCTGCATTGCAATGAACAGCACCGATGGTCTGGTGCGCGGCACCGAAGCCGTGGATACCGGCGAACCCATCAAAGTGCCCGTGGGCGACCAGTGTCTGGGCCGCGTGTTCAACCTGCTGGGCGAGCCCGTGGACAACAAGCCCGCCCCGGCCCCGGAGGCCTACTGGCCCATCCACCGCCCTGCTCCCAGCTACGAGGAGCAGCAGTCCACCACCGAGATCCTGGAGACCGGCATCAAGGTCGTGGATTTGATCTGCCCCTACGCAAAGGGCGGCAAGATCGGTCTGTTCGGCGGTGCAGGCGTCGGCAAGACGGTCCTGATCCAGGAGCTGATCTATAACATCGCCACCGAGCACAACGGCTACTCGGTGTTCACCGGCGTTGGCGAGCGCACCCGTGAGGGCAACGACCTGTATGGTGAAATGACCGAGAGCGGCGTTATCAACAAGACTGCGCTGGTCTATGGCCAGATGAACGAACCCCCAGGAGCCCGTATGCGCGTGGCACTGTCCGGCCTGACCATGGCGGAGTATTTCCGCGATGTGAAGAATCAGGATGTGCTGCTCTTCATCGATAACATCTTCCGCTTCACGCAGGCAGGCTCTGAGGTGTCCGCACTGCTGGGCCGTATGCCCTCTGCCGTCGCTACCAGCCCACGCTGGCCACCGAGATGGGTGCTCTGCAGGAGCGCATCACCTCCACCCGCAAGGGTTCCATCACCTCGGTGCAGGCCGTCTACGTGCCCGCCGATGACCTGACCGACCCGGCCCCTGCCACCACCTTTACCCATCTGGATGCCACCACGGTCCTGAGCCGTGACATGCTTCGCAGGGCATCTACCCCGCTGTGGACCCGCTGGATTCCACCAGCCGCATCCTCAGCCCGGAGGTCGTGGGTCAGGAGCACTACGAGATCGCCCGCGCCGTCCAGAAGGTGCTGCAGCGCTACAAGGAGCTGCAGGACATCATTGCCATCATGGGCATGGACGAGCTGAGCGAGGAAGACAAGCGCACGGTCAGCCGCGCCCGCAAGGTGCAGCGCTTCCTGAGCCAGAGCTTCCACGTGGCAGAGCAGTTCACCGGTATGCCCGGCCAGTATGTGCCGCTCAAGGAGACCCTGCGCGGCTTCAAGATGATCCTGAACGGCGAGTGCGACGAGCTGCCCGAGAGCGCATTCCTGTTCGCGGGCACCATCGATGACGTGTTCGCAAAAGCGAAGAAAGGGTAAACCATGACGACCTTTCATCTGACGGTGGTCACGCCGGACGCTGCGCCTTTGACGGGCAGGCCGAGCGCATCGTCTGCCGCGCCATTGACGGCGATCTGGCCATCCTTGCCAAACACGGGGATTACTGCACCGCGCTGGGCATGGGCGAAGCCATATCGTGGATGCCGAGGGCCAGCGCCGCCGCGCCGCCTGCATGGGCGGGCTGCTGAGCGTGCTGGATGGCGAAGTGCGTCTGGTCGCCACCACATGGGAGTGGGCCGAGGAGATCGATCAGGCCCGCGCCGAGGCTTCCAAGAAGCGCGCGGAGGAGATCCTTGCGCAGAAGAACCTCGACAAGCGGGACTACGAGCTGGCTCAGGCGCGTCTCAAGCGCGCACTGGTGCGTACCTCTATCCACTAAAACAAAAAGAAAAGGAGCCATTGCACAAACTGTGCGGTGGCTCCTTTTGCGTGCATGATGAAATTAAAAATAAGATTTCCGCTGAACATGCCCAGAGCAAATGCGGAGGGCATTTAAATCGTAAAGACGTTACATCATATTTGCCTTCTCGATCAGGTTGCGGATGTGATGGGCCAGCATCTCCACCGCAGCGGTGTTCTCGCCGCCGTTGGGCACAATGATGTCTGCGTTGCGCTTGCTGGGTTCCACAAAGGCTTCGTGCATAGGCTTGACGGTAGTCAGGTACTGATTGATGACGCTGTCCAGACTGCGGCCCCGCTCCTTCACATCCCGCACCAGACGGCGCAGGATGCGCTCGTCGGCGTCGGTGTCCACATAGATCTTGTAGTCGAACAGGGCGCACAGCTCCGGCTCCACAAAGGGCAGGATGCCTTCCACGATCAGCACCGGTGCGGGCTCAATGTGCTGCACCTTGTCGCTGCGGTTGTGGTTGGAGTAGTCGTACACCGGGCAGTCGATGGCGCGGCCTGCCTTCAGCTCCTGCAGATGGTAGATCAGCAAGGCGTTGTCAAAAGCATCCGGATGGTCGTAGTTCAGCTTGCAGCGCTCCTCAAAGGGCAGCTCGTCGTGGCGCTTGTAATAGCTGTCGTGGGAGATCAGGCGCACTTCATCCTCGCCAAAACGCTCCTTCAGCCGCAGAGCAAGGGTGGCCTTGCCGCTGCCGGAGCCGCCTGCAATGCCAATGATCAGATTATTCATAGGGGTCCCTCCTGCATCATCCTGCCGCTTTGGGTGGAAAAAAGGGCAGGAATGGATTATAATAGGTGCAAAGCTGCCTGTCCGGGACACAGCGCCGGGCGGGCTTGTTCCTGTACATCATAACACAAACCGGCACATTTTTACAGCCCCAGGGCTGCAAATGTGTGAGATAAGGGAAAATGCCATGCAGAAAAAACAATTTCAGCAAAATATGAAGGACAAGGTCCGGGTGTTTGAGGATGGCGGCATCCGCCTGCTCAAACGGGGACAGAAGGGCGTGGTACACGCTATTTTCAGCCGTTTTGGCCTAGTGCTGGTTCTGCTGCTTTTACAGGCGTTCGCGCTGTTCAGCCTGCTGCAGTGGTTCGGCGAGCTGCTGCCGCATTATTTTGGCGGCACCCTGCTGGTAACAGCGGCAATGATGGTCTATCTGCTCAATCAGGACATGGACAACAGCGTGCGCATTACATGGCTGGTGGTCACAGCGCTGATGCCGGTGCTGGGCGTGCCGCTGTTCTGGTACACCAAAAGTGATGTGGGCCACAATGCCCTGAAGCGCCGCCTGCTGGATCTGGAGGGCCAGACCCGCGCCCAGCTGCCGCAGAATGAGCAGACCGTGGAGCTTTTGCAGGAGCAGGCACCCGAAGCGGTGCCGCTGGCACGGTATCTGCGGGGCAAGGGAGGCGGATTTCGGTCATGCCGACACGGTGGCCACCTACTTCAACGGCGGCGAAGCTATGTTCGATGAAATGCTGCGCCAGCTGGAAACGGCAAAAAATACATCTTTCTGGAATATTTCATCGTGGATGAAGGCCTGATGTGGGGCCGCATTCTGGAAGTGCTGGCCCGCAAGGCGGCGCAGGGGGTGGATGTGCGGGTGATGTATGATGGCACCTGTGAGTTTTCCACCCTGCCGCGGGATTACCCCAGCCGGCTGGAAGCGCTGGGCATCCAGTGCAAGGTGTTCTCGCCGGTCACGCCCTTTGTTTCCACCCACTACAACTACCGCGACCACCGCAAAATTCTGGTCATTGATGGCCAGGTGGGCTTTACCGGCGGCGTGAATCTGGCAGATGAGTACATCAACCACATAGAAAAGTATGGCCGCTGGAAGGACTCGGCCCTGATGCTGGAAGGCGAAGGTGTGCGCTCCATGACGGCGCTGTTTTTGCAGATGTGGAGCATCCTGTGCCAGCCGGAGTTTGAGCAGTTCCTGTCCGATCCCATCCCGGCGGCAGCAAACGCCAAGGGCTTTGTGGTGCCCTACGGAGACTGCCCGCTGGACGGTGAGCGGGTGGGCGAAATGGTGTACATGGATATGCTCAACCGCGCCCGGAAGTATGTGCACATCATCACGCCGTATCTGATTTTTAGACGGCGAGCTGGAAACGGCCCTGCGCTTTGCGGCAGAGCGCGGTGTGGATGTGCACCTGATCCTGCCCGGCAAGCCGGATAAGTGGTTCGTTTATGCACTGGCCAAGACCCACTACAAGGCGCTGATTTCTTCGGGTGTGAAGATCAGCGAGTGGCAGCCCGGCTTTACCCATGCGAAGATCGTGATCGCCGACGGCGTGGAAGCTGTGGCGGGCACCATCAATCTGGACTACCGCAGCCTGTACCATCACTTTGAAAACGCGGTCTGGATGCGCGGCACCGACTGCATTGCCAACATGGAAGCGGATTTTCAGGATACGCTCACCCGGTGCCGCAGGGTGGAGCGGACGAAAGAAAGCATCTGGCAGGGCAAAAAGCTGCTGCATCTGGCGGGCATCCTGCTCAAGTTCATTGCGCCGCTGGTGTGAAAGACTCCTTCCGTCATGGCTGCGTAAGCAGACAGGAGAAGCTCTGAATACAAAAAGGCCCGCTGCCTTTCGACAGCGGGCCTTTTGTTACCGATTTAAATAAAAAATCAGCGCGTTAGTTTCTGGTCTTTCATTCGCGGAGGCCGGAAAAGGCCAAGGTTCCAAGGAAGGCCAAGGTTAAGGAACCCCGGGGAACCGGGGTTCCCCTTCCAAC
>ENA-OQAR01000666-OQAR01000666.1-human-gut-metagenome-genome-assembly--contig:-NODE-666-length-10285-cov-1.773381_pt1 | contig 10285 bp, 11 predicted proteins | sample MGYA00242738_ERZ504533 | MGnify/ENA primary metagenome ERZ504533 (study PRJEB26092, sample SAMD00036276) | human gut metagenome | host: Homo sapiens | study: EMG produced TPA metagenomics assembly of...
TATCAAGACAGGAGATGAAGATGAATCAGTTTGTTGAATATTTTGAATTTTTTAAGATGTGGATTATAGAAGATATGTTCAAATCCAGGAAAGGTTTTGAACTGAAGAATTCACTCACTGAATACATACCGGATACATATTTTGAATATGGAGAGTGGGACAAGTTCCTGTTTGAGCGTGATAATCTGAGACTGATAAAGGCAGCGGAGGAAAGCCAGGAGATATACATGAAGAACCGGGAGGAATATAGAAGATGTTTTTCAGCTGATAGACGCAGTCAATATCAATATGTTTGAAAAGAGAAAACATATTTAGGTATATTATAATAAAAAAATATTCAGAATTGTAGCATATTGGGGAATACCTAATTTTTGCTCGGACTATTAATTTCTTAAATAGCTGCATAAAATATAGTATCTAATGATGCATAATGGCTGTGAGGTTAAAGATGTTATGCAAATTCCTCGGGACTTGTTTTATTATTAGTGTCTGATAAATATATTTGATGGGATGATTATAAATATTGTTTTTATGTACAAGTCCTTTCTCTAAATTGAGATTGCTTTATAATTGTGTATATATCAATAAGCTATAAGGTAATCGAAAAGTTTTTATTGGACAGCAATAGTTTTATTTATATAAAATTAGTATCTTCGTTATGTAGGGTAAAGAGAGTATTCCTTATAAACCTTCTTCTTCAGGTGTACTTGATATCCTATGCCCTCTTTTAAAAGAGGGCTTTTTTATTTGATAGTATTATCTTAAGATTGGTGATATATGCTTATAAGAACATCTAAGCCATATCTTATTAGAGTTTATATCTAATAGTTGATTTAAAGCTATCTTTTGGAATATCTTTGAAGTATAAAAAAGCTTGTTGCAATATTCTTCACACCCATAGACCGGTGCTTGCAGCACCGGATTAACTCCGGATTAACTTCAGTTGAGTTTGAAACTTTAATGATTACATTTAAGGGACATTTACTGAATGTCTCTTTTTAAACTTGGAACCGTAGATCTGACTTATGTAAAAGTAAAAATAAATATTTCAATAGAATATTATTTGTTTCTATAATAGAATATCATCTGTTGTAATTTTTGACCCGAATATTTTTAATGTATATATTTGTTTATCAGCGTTATAAAATTTGAATATATTCGAGGCTGAGAAATAAAAAAATATTATTCAGACATCAAATATTTATGATTTTGACGGATTTTATAGAGAAAATCTCAAAAATACATCGGGGGACATAATTTTGTCCCCCGATGCCACTATAGAGGACAAACTGGGGACAAAAATGAGGAAAACATATGCTAAAAAAGAGAAAATATGGTTCTCAAAACAGCTTATTTTCCATCTATATAAGTCATTTTCTATCAGAAAATTATAGGTTTTGACTGTATAACTATCTGATAATCAGATAGTTAGCTATTTGCCGATGCAAAAGTTTTTGAAATATATTTTGCAATGTTTCTTCCGAGGTTATACCTCCTTCTGCAACAATCTCACTTAGTTCGTGGATACATTGTCTTAAATCCTCACTTACCAAATCTCCTGATAATTCCAATTGCAATCCTTCCTGTACTCTATGAATAGAATCCAATGCTCGTGTTAATGCTTCGTAATGGCGTACATTTGTAATGATAATATCGTTTTTGGTTGCTTCCGGTAAGGCAGCTGCCTGTACTAACTTCTTTTCCAGAATCGTTTATTATTTTCCCTTTTCTTTGCTGAGATAAATAGTTTTTCCACTTTCATGTCAGCAAATATGGCTGACAACTCTTCTTTTTTGTGTTGCTAGTAACAGATCTGACTTATTAAATAAAATAATCATCTTTTTCCCTTCGCAGTGTGGAAGAATGTCGCTTTAATTTCTTCGAACCGCCTTTGGGCATCTGTAGAGTCTATCATCCATAAAATGACATATGCTTGGTCCATCTTTTGGAAAGTACGTTCTATCCCTAGATTTTCTATTGCATCGTTCGTTTGGCGGATTCCAGCTGTATCAATAAATCGGAATGTGACACCTTGTAAATTGATCGTATCCTCTATTACGTCACGGGTCGTTCCATGGATATCACTGACAATGGCTTTTTCTTCATTCAGCAACGCATTCAGTAAGGTAGATTTTCCGCATTCGTTTCTCCGATAATTGCTACAGGAATGCCATTCTTGATTGCGTTTCCTACACTGAAAGAATGAGCTAGCCGGGCAATAACTTGTTCGATATGGGTAGCTAGACTGCTCAGTTCGTCACGATTGGCGAATTCTAGTTCTTCATGATCACTGAAATCCAGTTCTAATTCCATTAACGAAGTGAAATGAAGTAATTGGTTACGCAGGTTAGAAAGTTCTTTACTGAATCCTCCGCGCATCTGGCTCATGGCTAGGCGATGGGTGGAGGCAGACGATGAGGCTATCAGATCGGCAACAGCTTCGGCTTGGCTCAAGTCCATTTTTCCGTTTAGAAAAGCACGTTGGGTGTATTCACCTGGTAGAGCGGCACGACATCCATTATAGATCAGGAGTTGTATAACTTGCTGCAGGATATAAGATGAACCGTGACACATGATTTCCGTACTGTCTTCACCGGTATAAGAATGGGGGGCGCGGAACAAGGAAATTAAAACTTCGTCAATTACTTCTTCTGCAGAAGAAGTAATTGACGAAAGTTTTTTTGTAACGTTTTCACTTTTTTTCTTGCGGAATTTCACTCGTTTGTTGGAAAAATGTATTATTAATTTTTCGCTTTGGGGAACAAATCTTTCCAAAAGTAAGAGTATATGGTGCTCGTTCTGTCAGTGGCTTGCCTGTGGCGGGTGTAAATATGCGTGACGTTATTTCAATCGCTTTTGGGCAGATACACGAATTATTCCGATGGCTCCTCCCTGGGCGGTGGCAATGGCACAGATTGTATCTTGGTTTATCATTTTCATTTGGTTAATAATATAATGTTTTAGCTACGATGGCTGTTACTTCTTCTAAATAACGGCGGTCTGTCTCATCAAAAGAGTTTAATAGATTACTGTCAATATCCAATACTCCCTTTACTTGTCCATTAGCAAGAATAGGAACAACAATTTCGGAGCGGGAAAGAGAACTGCAGGCTATATGTCCGGGGAATTGTTCTACATTGGGCACTATCAAGGTTCGAGCTTCTGCCCATGAGGTTCCACATACTCCCTTTCCTTTATGGATGCGATAACAGGCGGTGCTTCCCTGAAAAGGTCCTAAAATAAGTTGGTTGTCTTTAACCAGATAGAACCTACCCAAAAAAAAAGCCGAGATTCCCGAAGAGCAGCAGCAGTATTGGCCAAAACACTTATTTCTTCTTTTTCATCTGATATTAAAAGTTCAAACTGAGGGAGGAAAAGACGGTAACGTTCTACTTTATTACTAGTTGTTTGTTTGAAACTGGTTTCCATATTTTTTATTTGTTTTTATGAGGGGACATCTTGTTGTTTTTTTACAAAAAAATGGTCTTCTATGAAGCGATGTCCCCTGTTAGGTAAAAAGAGTTGGCTTATTCTGTAAAAAAATCTGTTTATGCCAATCTTCTTCTCGATGATAATAAGAATAAGTATTGATAGATGATCCGGTGAATTTTATCCATATTATATAGACAACTAAATTGGGAATTATATTCTTTCCAAGACTTTTTCTATCAAACCATCAATAGAGTTTTATAGCCGGTATTGGCTTCCTTTATTAGTCGGTTGGCAATCACCATACATACAGTCATGGCTTTGTGTCCCATCAGGCGTGCTAATCCGGCAAGGGCGGAACTTTCCATTTCAAAGTTAGTGATGCGATAGTCATTGTATTCAAATTTCTCAATCTTTTCATTCTGTTTAGGATCGGCCAATGGGATACGGAGTTCTCGTCCTTGCGGACCAAAGAAACCTCCTGCGGCGATAGTTACGCCACGGACCATATCATTTTGCGCAATGCGGTCTATTAATTCCCGGTCGGCATCAATAACGTATGGGTGGGCGATGCATACATTACCTTCCCACCCCATGTAATCTATAAAAGCTTGTTCTAATTTCAGATCGCAAAACCTCATTGCGTCCGGCGTAGAAAATTAAGCAGTCCGTCAAAGCCGATAGACTTTTCAGAACAAAATATAGGTACCAACAGGAGTATAAGGCTGTAATCCGCCACATGTACCGATACGTACTAATTCCAATTGGCGCAAGTGGTCTTTTTCATAACGGGTATTGAAATCAATATTGGCCAAAGCATCTAATTCATTCATCACAATGTCTATATTGTCACAACCTATACCGGTGGAAACTACGGTGAGACGTTTCCCTTTATAAGTACCGGTAATGGTCTTGAATTCACGGCTTTCTATTTCACATTCTTTAGTTTCGAAATGAGAAGCTACTAATGCTACACGCCCAGGGTCACCTACTAGAATTATTTTATTTGCCAACTGTTCAGGTTTGATATGAAGGTGGAAGATAGAGCCGTCGGGATTGATAATCAACTCAGATTCTGCATAATATTTTTTTCATAATCTTTATTTTTGTGGTTAATGGCCAGTATAATTAATGTTATATTTCTTGTCTTTTTAATGAGTATGCAAACAGATTATTTCCTGGATGTAGATGTTACGGATTTATAAACTTTCATTGATATTAGCATTATCAAGAGAAAAACAGTTCCATTCGCATCCAAGAAAAATATATTAATCGTTGAATACTAGTTTTATTTACTTAATGGCTCATTACCGAAAGTTGTTTCGGGTTTTGCAATATTTTCACGCATGGAGGTATCTGCTTGTATATTCTTCATGCGGTAATAGTCCATAATACCTAGGTTGCCACTACGGAATGCTTCCGCCATGGCCTTGGGTACTTCGGCCTCTGCCTGAATTACATTCGCGCGTGCCTCTTCTGCTTTGGCTTTCATTTCCTGTTCCAAGGCGACGGCCATTGCACGGCGTTCTTCTGCTTTGGCTTGTGCAATATTCTTGTCGGCATTGGCCTGGTCTATTTGTAAAGCAGCTCCAATATTTCTGCCTATATCAATATCAGCTATATCAATAGACAGGATTTCGAAAGCCGTACCGGCATCTAAGCCCTTGCGGAGTACTAATTTAGAGATAGAATCAGGATTTTCCAATACGGATTTGTGATTTTCGGACGATCCGATAGAGGACACGATACCTTCACCAACACGTGCTAGAATCGTGTCTTCTCCGGCACCTCCTACTAATTGGCGGATATTGGCGCGTACAGTGACACGAGCTTTAGCTATAAGCTGTATGCCGTCTTTGGCTACAGCAGTAACGGGAGGAGTGTCAATAACCTTAGGGTTTACTGACATTTGCACGGCTTCGAATACGTCACGGCCGGCTAGGTCAATACCAGTTGCCATTTGGAAAGACAGTTCGATGTTGGCTTTGGATGCGGATACTAGTGCGTGTACTACTTTTTCTACATGCCCGCCTGCCATATAATGAGCTTCCAATTCATCTCGGGTTATGTTGCTTAAGCCGGCTTTGTGTGCTTCAATCATTGCCGGGACAATGACATAAGGAGGGACATTACGGATGCGCATTAAGAATAATTGCACCAATGAGATGCGTACCCCCCGAAACTTTGGCAGACAGCCAGAGGAAAAATGGCACATAATGAAAGAATAGTACCACGAAAAATAATTCCACCTCCTATAAGGATGAAAGGAAGATAGTTGGGTTCGATCATAATAATCAGTTGTTTAAAAAGTAAATATTTATATTTGAACAGCTCAATATCAAGTTTTTGCTGTTTTCACTATTGTCTAAAATATACTTGAATGAGAATGTCAATCAAGAAACCTGATAAATTCGTATTTGTAAGTCATTTCCCTATCATTGGTTGAATTTGCGTACAATCACCGTTCCTTCAACCATTCTTTCTACATAAATGGGAGTATTCTCATCAATCAAACCATCGGCAGAGCGCACTTCGATGATGTGTCCGTTAAAGTTTGCATTGCCTATCAGTGCAAGGCGGGTTATTGCTATGCCTTTGTCTCCGATGCGGATATGGGTTCTTTTAGGGGATCGATTTTATAATCCAGTGTTTTCTTCAAAGAAAGCTTGTCCATGGTTTTGAGTGCATAAACCAAACGATAATGGCTATGCAACTTAGGACGGATGCTATCAAAGTAATGAATCCTGCTATCGGTCCTAATGTGTCGAAAGCGTAATAGTTGGCATATAGCAGGCAGATGGCTGATGCTATTCCGGCTATACTGATGCCGGGAATAAGGAAAACCTCTACAATAAAGAGAAGTAGTCCTGCCAAGATGAGCGATACGATAATAAATACTTCCATAAATATCTTTGTATTAGTGTTTCAACTTCTTTATTTCTTCGTTGCGGACACTGATATCCAGTTGGGCCATTTCTTTCAGAAGTTGTTCAGTACGTTTTTCCAATTCCAAAATGGCGGGTGTCAGATTCTTCTTTCGTGCACTGTTCCCTTGGGCATATTGTTCGCGCTTGTCATCCAGATTTTTCTTCAGGTTGTCATAATCCTTCTGCTTTTGTATTCTTTGCTGGTAAAGTTTGCGTGCTTCGGCAGAGCGGAAGTCGTTCAATGTGTGGTAAACGGCAGAATCATCTATTATCAAGGTGAAGTCTTTTTTGTTGTTCTCCGGATTCTTTGGCATACATTATGGCTGCCAGGCGTTGCTTGCCGGTTCGTACTTTCTCTTCATCTTTCCAAGTAGTACGGATAGAGCGCAGGCTGGCTGCATTTATGATGATCTGTTCGTCTGTACTTTCATAATTGTATACTTCTTTTGAAGAGTTCGGTACAAACACATAGATACAGACTTTGTTATCAGGCTGATAGCGGTCTGAAGCAAACCAGCCGATATTGTTGAATTCATCAATGGCATACATATAGTCATTGGCGGGAGAGTTAAATGGCATTCCTATATTATCGGGACGAAGATAATTGCTATTTTCCGAATCATAGCGAGTTACAAAAATATCGTATCCTCCCAAAGAGCCTTCTCCATCCGATGCATAATACAAGGTAATGCCATCTGACATTAAGAAGGGATAGTTTACATTTCCCTGTTCATTAAGGGACGTGAGGGGTTCGGGCTCGCTCCAGCCGTCCAACAGACGGATACGGGAGTACAGTTGCATCTTGCCGTCTGTGCTTTGGTTTCCGTAGAGTACTTTATTGCCCATTTCGGTCTGATAGACAGTCCCGGATATGGCAGGATCGTGATAGAGTGCCCCCGATTCTCTACTGATTTTATATGCTTTTAGAAAATCATTTTTATCGACTACAAAGCTGTCTATTACAGTAATGTTTTCCACTCCTTTTATCATACGGGCTGCTTGCTTTATTTGTTCCAGCTCTGCTTCAGCCATTTCGGTAGGGCGTTTTTTTCTTTTCCAACCATTCTATGTGTTGTTCGTAGTTGTCTACGGCATCGTCAAACCGATAGATGTCATAATATAGTTTTCCTAAGTAGCGGTATGCGTCAATGACTTTGCGGGCGGCGCTTTTTTCAAGGTAGGGCTGTGCTTCTTTTTTTTCTCCTGTTTCATAACAACATGCGCCATACCAATAATTATAATTGGCATTAGAAGGGGCTTGCTTTACCAGCTTTTGGAAAGCAGGTTTGGCTTGTTCAAATTCTCCGTTCAGGAAAAGTTGTTTTGGCTTGCGCCAAGCTTTGTGCCGCAGCGTTGCCTGCGCAGCATAAAGTAAATAAACCAATGATATATTTTTTGTACATAGTTTAGTTTTATAATCCGTATTATTTAGATTCAAAAATACAAAATATTAATTGGATTTCTCATGCTTTACATAATTCTATTTTGTTAAATCTTCCATAAATCATTCTTTTCATGTACTTTTGTGCCCTATTTTTAAAGAAGATGTATGGCACAATTTACGGAAGACGAGAAATAATGCGAAGGTTGGAGCAACGCTTTAACAAGGGGGTGGTAAAGTATCGCTTGATTGAGGATGGTGATAAAATTTTGATAGGTCTTTCTGGTGGGAAGGATTCTTTGGCTCTGTTGGAGCTATTGGCAAGGCGTTCACGTATTTTGAAACCGAAATTTACAGTGATAGCTGTGCATGTAGGCATGACAAATATTCCTTATCAATCTGATTTGGAATATCTGAAAGGCTACTCAGAGGATTTAGGGGTGCCGTTTGTGCATTATGAAACTTTTTTTGATCCGAGTACCGACACTCGGAAGTCTCCTTGTTTCCTTTGTTCTTGGAATCGGAGAAAAGCTTTGTTCACGGTGGCAAAGGAGCAGGGGTGCAATAAGATTGCTTTAGGACATCATATGGATGATATCTTGGAAACTTTGTTGATGAATATTACTTTTCAGGGAGCGTTCAGTACAATGCCTCCTAAATTAGTGATGCGTAAATTTGAGATGACAATTATTCGTCCGATGTGCTTGGTACATGAAGCGGATTTAATTGAAATGGCACGTATCCGCGGTTTTCGTAAACAGATCAAAGATTGTCCTTATGAAAGTTTTGTCGAATCGTTCAAATATGAAAGAGGTTTTATATTCTCTAGAAAAAATGAATCCTGAAGCACGGTATAGTTTGTGGAAATGCATGACAAATATTCAGGAAGAATTGTTGCCTGGGATGAATGAACACGATTTATAGTGGATATGGTTGTTTTGTTATTAGGGAATATAACGAAACTGCTTATAGTTAGTTGTTTGTACTTGTGTGCAGCTTAACCAACTATCAATATTATTAATGTATTTAGATGAGGAAGAATGTTATAAAGTTATCCTTCCTGTTGTTTATTGTGCCGGATACAAGGTGATGTACATGTCTGGTTTGTTGGGGAAAGTGTAGAAATATTCTACAATGAAAAATGTGGATCTTTTTCTTTGAAAATAGCTTATTCTTAATGTATTTAATTGATAATCAAAGCCTGTCTTGTTTTGGCATAGGCTTTGTTTTCTCTTTGTCATAAGAATAACCATTTAAAATATATTAGGATATGAGAAGTTTTTGTTGTGTTAGTATGGGTAATGGGATTAGGACTTGCAGCGTTGTTTGCCAAAGATATAGTACGTGGAGTGAAGAATGTGATTGCGATAAATCATTTTACCCCTGTTGAGGTGAATAATGCTCCAACAGGATGGCATCAAGACTTGTGTTGTTATCTTAATTAATTTGTCGTCATAGAGATTTTGTTCATAATTGAAATTGGAAACAACTGTTTTTTATGGCAGCTGTTTCCAATTTATTTTGTATTTCAGTTGTCCTTATACTCTTTTCGTTCAAGTGATTTTTCGTATACAAGTCTAGGACAAATGTAAAATAAATAAAGGGGAGTTGGATGAATGGTTATTAATGAATGTTTTTAATGTCATCCTGCACTATTTGATCCATTTCTTTCATCAGTTTTTGGGAGTCTTTTGGGTTGGGAGAATCCTTTTATCTTTTTCTTTCATGCAAAAGATCTGTTTCAGTTATGTCCTCACCCCAGTCTTCGAACATATTCGTTGCCGGTTGTCCTGACAATGTTACATTCTCTTCTGCGATAGGGACATTTCTCTCAATATTTTTTCCATAATCTAATCTATTTATTGTTTACTAAATGACAAATATGGGTAGAAATGGTTTAATGATTTAATAAAGTTTGAAGTTTATGATAAATAGAAAGTTCTTGAGCAAGCTAGAAAAACCTGATTTGCGAGCAACTCTTTATCTTTCTTTTTAAACAACTTTGCCTTGTAAAGAGTGCTCCTCTGTCCTTTCAATTGAAAATAAGTTTTTTAAAAAGCAATTTCTTTCGGTCTGTTTGAGGTTTATTTGCAAAATTTGTGGGGAGGATTTTGGTTCTTAAAGGATCGTTTTGTTCTTCTGATAACTTCCGGAAATGTTCTTGACGTACTTATTAGGAAGTTCGGGTGTTTATGTCCTCATGCCATCACTGCATGTATAACAGGCTAATTATAAAACAACTTATATGCAGATGGTAAAAAATATTTTGTTCTCACTTATGCTCTCATGCTCTCATAACGTTTCTGAAACATATTTTTCGTGTAACATGCTTGTCCTCAGTTATATCTATTTTTTTATAGGCTATTCCAGGCTTGATAGGAAGTAGGGTGTTTTCAGGCTTTTTTTCTTCGCAAGAAGTGTGCATAAGGGGTTTGTACTTCCATAGAATAATGGCTTACAAAGTCTTGGCAACGGTAAAAAAGATCAAGACGTTTTCGGTAAAAGCTCCTTTTCTTTTTTTTAAAAGGCGGTTATCTTTTTTTGAAAA
>ENA-OQAR01000668-OQAR01000668.1-human-gut-metagenome-genome-assembly--contig:-NODE-668-length-10280-cov-3.178371_pt1 | contig 10280 bp, 13 predicted proteins | sample MGYA00242738_ERZ504533 | MGnify/ENA primary metagenome ERZ504533 (study PRJEB26092, sample SAMD00036276) | human gut metagenome | host: Homo sapiens | study: EMG produced TPA metagenomics assembly of...
TAAATGATGATAAAGACATGAGGTAAATGTATGGAGAATATGTTATCGCATGTCTTTTTGTTTTGTGGGTGGGGACTTGCTTGTATCAGGAGGAGTGCAAGCAGTCCTGATAACTGCGGAGAGTTATTTTGGTGAGAGCTGCGTAGCGAAGCGGATTGCGAATATCCGCTTGACATGCGACGATTGGGAAAAAAAAAGAAGCGTGTACGTAATATACGGACAAATGTGTTTTTTACTTACTGAAATATATCGGGAATTTTACGGCTTTTTTGGTACTTTTAGGGGTCATTTCAGCAGATTTACGGTGCGTTTTTTCGGATGCTGTTTCAGGCAGTGTTCAGGGTGCATGTTACGGAAATAACAAAAATGAGTATCTTTTGCATTAATATTGAATAAGAAGATGGAAAGATGGAACATGGATTTATACCATAAATACGCTAATTACAAGAGCTTACACATCATATCTGAAATGCCATAAAATGTGAATAAATTAACACATAATTTTAAAAATATACTCAAAATATAACCACGCTATATTGACAAAAGTAAAAAGAAATGATAATCTGTGACCAGAACAAAACGAGAACGACAGAAATTTATGCAATGAAAAAATAAAAAGATAAACACGAAAGGGGTATCTTGAAAATGGCTGAGATCAAGAAAATGGGTTACTGTGTAAACGGTGAGTGGAAAGAGTCAAAAGCAGAGAAATACATGGATGTTACAGATTCCAGTACAGGTGAGGTGATCGCGCAGGTTCCTTGTTGTACACCGGATGAGGTAGAAGAGGCGATCGCTTCCGCGCAGGCTGCATTCCCGGAATGGTCCTCACTTTCTCTTGCAAAGAGACAGCAGTATATGTTCAGATGGAGAGACGTTCTTTATGCTCATAAAGAAGAACTTTCCGTACTTTGCGCAAAAGAGCTTGGAAAGAACATCAAAGAGGCAAGAGGAGATGTTCAAAAAGCGATCGAGCCTACAGAAGAGGCATGTGCACTTCCGACAATGATCCAGGGCGATGCTGCAATGCAGGTAACTACAGGATATGACACAGCTACATATCGTAAACCACTTGGAGTAACTGCTGGTATTGTTCCGATGAACTTCCCTGCAATGATCCCATGGGGCTGGATGGTTCCGCTTTCCATCGCATGTGGAAATACAGTAGTACTGAAAGCAAGCTCTCAGACACCGCTGACAGCTATGAGAATCATGGAGCTGTTCTATACAGAGGGTGGATTCCCGAAAGGTGTTGTAAACCTTGTAACATGCAGCCGTGTAGAGGCTGATATCCTTCTTACAGATGAGAGAGTAAAGGCTGTTACATTTGTAGGTACAACAGGTGTTGGTAAACAGGTATATTCCAAAGCAGCAGCTCATGGCAAACGTGTTCAGGCACAGTGTGAGGCAAAGAACCATGCACTTGTACTTGAGGACTGCAACCTTGAGGCTACTGTTAATGCGATCATCAACTCCACATATGGATGCGCCGGTATGAGATGTATGGCTCTTCCGGTTGTATGCGTGCAGGAGAGTATTGCAGATGAGTTTGTTTCCCTCCTTAAGAAAAAAGCAGAAGCCATGAAACTTGGATGTGCATATGATGAAGCTACAGATCTCGGTCCTGTAGTAAATGCAGGCCATAAGGAGAAGATCTGCAACTGGATCCAGAAAGGTATCGATGAGGGCGCAGAGCTTGTACTTGACGGACGTAATGTAGTAGTTCCGGGATATGAGAACGGATTCTTCGTAGGACCGACAATCCTTGATCATGTAACACCTGAGATGACAGTAGGAAACCGCGAGATCTTCGGACCGGTAACCTGCATCAAACGAGTAAAAGATTATGAGGAAGGTATTGCGATCATGAATGCCAACCCATTTGCAAACGGTTCCTGTATCTTTACACAGAGCGGATATTACAGCCGTAAATTCGCTATGGAGACAGACGGCGGTATGGTAGGAATCAATGTAGGTATCCCGGTTCCGACCGCATACTTCCCATTCTCCGGAAATAAAGATTCCTTCTTCGGTGATCTGCATGTTCTCGGAAAAGACGGATATCGTTTCTTCACAAGAGCAAAAACAGTTACAACACACTGGTTCGATGAAGCTGCCGGAAAGAGAAAAGTCGGCACATGGGAAGGAAGTACTGAGGCATAAGAAAGCTTCGAAAATAAATCCATGACACTGTAAGGCAGACCATGTAAAGTCTGCCTCTCAGATAAAATCCTCTAATGAGATGAGCATATTCAAAAACGGTGCATCTGCTGAACTCCTGGCAGGTGCACTGTTTTTGCCTGGCTGAATATCTGAATGGTTTTGCGGCGGATCATAAAAAAAGTGTATCGGTGACAGAAATAAAGGATGTCACCGATACACTTTTTGGTGCGTATGTTTTGTGCGTATGCTACCGGACTGGCGTATCTTACGGTATGCGGCTCATGATGAAAAGATCAGTCGATCGTCATAACACGGATGCCGTGTTCCTGGCAGAAATTATCGTATTCTTCCGGAAGTGCCTGGTCGGTTACGATGGCGTCCAGTTTTTCCATTGGAGAATAGGTCATAAGTGAGATCCGGCCGAACTTGGAATGGTCAGCAAGAAGGATCATGCTGTTGGCGTTCTCTGCAATGGCTTTCTTTGTGATGTATTCTTCGGCACTGGCGTTGGTGAGTCCGCTCTTCATCGTTACGCCTGTGCAGGCCATAAAAGCCATGGAAATGTTGTAAGTCTGCAGATAATCGTTGATATCAGGGCCTGTGAAAGACAGGGTCTTGCGGTTCAGTCTTCCGGGAACGGAAATGATATCCAGGTTCGGATAGGATGCTGCCTTGTTGAAGATAAGCAGGCTGTTGGTAAGGATCGTGCAGTGCTTATCCGCAATAAAATCAACCAGATTCAGACAGGTTGTACCGGTATCGATATAGATGGTGTCGTCTTCTGCCACAAGTTCTGCGGCACGGCGGCAGATTTCTTTCTTTTCTTCAGGAAACGTCCGCCACGCTCTTCGTAAGACAGAAGGGGGAGAGTCTGTGGAGTTTCAAGTGCTGCGACACCACCGTATACTTTCATGATACTGCCGCGTTTCAGAAGGATGTCGACATCTCTTCTGATGGTGTTTTGGATACGTTAAATTTCTCACATAATGTATCGAGAGAAGCGTTCTTATGCTCCAGCACATATTCTTCGATCATGTCCAGTCGCTGTGATTTCATAGAGGTCTACCTTCTTTCTATTGGTTAAGTCTTGGTTATATTTTATCATAAAAGAAGGCGGAGATAAAGTGTTTTTATGAGAACATACCAAAAAAATTGAACGCAGATCCTGTGCGGGACCTGCGTTCAGAAATGACTGGTGTAAGAGCATTGCAGATGATCAGTTTATATCGGGGATTATTTTCCGAAAAACAGTTCCATATCTTCTTCCACGCTGCTAATTCCTGCAATACCAAAATTGTTAACCAGAATTTTGGTTACATTTGGAGAAAGGAAGGCCGGAAGTGTTGGTCCAAGGTGAATATTTTTTACCCCGAGGGAAAGCAGCGCCAGGAGAACGATCACGGCTTTCTGCTCATACCAGGCAATGTTGTAGATGATCGGAAGCTCATTGATATCCTCAAGGCCAAAAACTTCCTGAAGTTTCATGGCGATCACTGCAAGGGAATAGGAATCGTTGCACTGGCCTGCATCCAGAACTCGTGGGATGCCGTTGATATCTCCCAGATTCAGTTTATTGTAGCGGTATTTTGCACAGCCTGCGGTGAGGATCACGGTGTCTTTTGGGAGCGCCTGGGCAAAATCGGTGTAGTAGCTTCGGGATTTTGCCCGGCCGTCACAGCCTGCCATGACTACGAATTTACGGATGGCACCGGATTTTACGGCATCTACGATCTGATCTGCCAGGGCGATCACCTGATCATGGGCAAAACCACCGACAATTTCACCATGCTCGATTTCGGTTGGAGCTGCACAGCGTTTGGCGTGGCTGATGATTTGTGAGAAATCTTTTTTGCCGTCAGGCCCGGGTGTGATGTGGGTGCAGCCTGGATAACCGGTAGCACCTGTGGTGTAGATCCGGTCTTTGTAGCTGTCCTTTGGCGGAACGATGCAGTTGGTGGTCATGAGGATGGGACCGTTAAAGCTTTCGAATTCTTCTTTCTGTTTCCACCAGGCGTTTCCATAGTTTCCTGCAAAGTTCGGATATTTTTTGACGCCGGATAGTAGTGGGCCGGAAGCATCTCAGAGTGGGTGTAAACGTCAACGCCGGTTCCTTTTGTCTGTTCAAGCAGCATTTCCAGATCGTGAAGGTCGTGGCCGGAAACCAGGATTCCGGGATTTTTGCCTGTGCCGATATTTACTTTTGTAATTTCCGGATTTCCGAAAGTTTCGGTGTTTGCCTGGTCGAGAAGGGCCATTCCACGGACACCGAATTTTCCGGTTTCCAGAGTGAGAGCGGTCAGTTCCTCTGCTGTGAGACTGTCGTCCAGAGTTTTTGCCAGGGTGCTCTGGATAAAAGCATCCAGTTCCGGATCTTCACGGAGAAGTGCGTTTGCATGGCTGGTGTAGGCGCAGAGTCCTTTCAGGCCGTAGGTGATCAGCTCGCGGAGGCTTCGGATATCCTCATTCTTTGTAGACAGAATGTTGGTGACATATCCCATGGACTCGTAATCCGCAGGCTTTCCGGGTGCCAGAGTGCGGCAGCGGGAAGGCTTTTTCTGTCAGAAAGCTGAGAGAGAAGCTGTTCTTTGGCCGAAAGGGTTTCGCTGATCTTTGCAACGATGGAATCTTTGTCGAAATTTGCGTTTGTGATGGTGGTGAAAAGATTCCGGATCACCATATGATTGATATAAGAAGGGATTTCTCGGCCTTCGCCCCGAAGTGCGGTGGTGATGGCGGAAAGTCCCTTTGTTACGTAAACGAGAAGATCCTGCATGGCAGCTACGTCAGGCTTTTTGCCGCAGACACCGGAGATGGTGCAGCCGGAACATCCGGCGGTTTCCTGACACTGATAACAAAACATTTTTTGGTTCCATAATGTATACCTCCTGTGGTAAGTGGGTGGGCCTTTGAAAATAAAGACCTGCTTTTTTAGTGTGGTTTATTTTGGATTTTTTATCCCTGAAGTCATTGGAAAAGGCTGCATCGCAGTGTTCTCAGATGTGAATCTCTGTGTCAGACGGAAACTCTGGAGTCAGAGGGGAATGTATCTCTGATATGGAACACGGATCTGGATATCTGGTATGCTTTCAGGTGATGGAGAAAGGATAGCATGTGCCGGTGGAAAAATCGGTAACATATGATACGAAAAAAGACCTTGACGGAATTCTTTTTTAAATGTAATATGAAAACGGTTTTCAAATTCATATTGATTTAACCAAATCAAGCAAGTAGCGAAGCGGATTGCGAATATCCGCTTGACGTATGGATGACTGACCGGCCATAAAGCTGTGTATGAAAATACAGACGATGAAAAAAATTTGTTATGGAAGGTGCAGTTGACGGAAGAGAGTGAAATATATGGAAGAAAAAATGAAATACAGTACCAGGCAGCAGAAGCTGATCCTGGAGTGTCTGCAGGAATATGGAGATACGTTTTATACGATTGACCAGTTTATGGAGATCCTTCGTGGAAAAGAGATCCGGATCGGAAGGACAACGGTGTACAGAGGTCTGGAGCGTCTGCAGAAAGAAGGGGCTGTGCTGAAAGTTCCGTCTGTGGAGGGAGCACCGGCACAATATCGGTTTATCCGGGATGAGGAACGGAAGAATTATGGTAAGCTTGTGTGCCTGGAATGTGGGCATACGATTCCTCTGCAGTGTGGATGCATTGACCATTTTGTGGGACATGTGCTGGATGAGCACGGGTTTGAGATTGATCAGAGCCGGACGATCTTTTATGGATATTGTGATGAGTGCAGGAGGAAGAAATGAATTTTAACAGAGGGAAGATGGCTGCGGCAGCGGTTCTGGCGGCAACGCTCCTTGTGGTCGGAGGTGTGACCGGTTATGGATTGCACAGGGCCGGAACAGTGGGGCAGCCGTTTGTGGATGATGGCCGGCTGAAAGTGATGGCCAGCTTTTATCCCATGTATGATTTTGCCCGGAAGGTGGGCGGCGATAAGATTCAGGTGAAGGATATGGTTCCTGCGGGAACGGAGCCTCATGACTGGGAACCTGCGGCGACGGATATCCGGATCTTGAGGATGCGGATGTTTTTTGTCTACAATGGCGCGGACCTGGAACACTGGGCGGAAGATGTGCTGGACACTCTGGAAAATCAGGATCTGGTGGTGTCTGAGGCATCGGATGGTGTGGAGCTTCTGGATGGAGGTGAGGATCATGCTCATGGCGATAATGGAAAAGATCCCCATGTCTGGCTGGATCCCATGCGGGCGAAACAGGAGATGGCGAATATTAAGGATGCTTTTGTAAAAGCGGATCCGGAGAATAAGGATTATTATGAAGCGAATTATGAGAAATATGCCGGTGAATTTGACGAGCTGGACCAGGAATTCCGGGATGGCCTGAAAGATACAAAGAGCCGGGATATCATCGTGGCTCATGAGGCGTTCGGATATCTGTGCAATGCCTATGATCTGACACAGCTGGCGATTGAAGGCCTGACACCGGATTCAGAGCCTGATCCTGCCAAGATGCAGGAAGTGATCGAGTATGCGAAAAAATATGACATCCATACCATATTTTTCGAGGAACTGGCAAGCCCAAAGGTGGCGAAGACTGTGGCGAAGGAAGTGGATGCTGTGACGGCTGTGCTGAATCCTATTGAGGGATTGAGTGAAGAAGAATATAGAAGCCGGCGAGGATTATTTTTCTGTGATGAGGAAGAATCTGGAGGCATTGCAGAAGGCACTGAACGGAAGCCGTGAGGCAGCAGTTGCTGAGAACAAAGGCTGTTCTGAAATGTAGAACTGCTGTTGCGATAAAAGGAGAAATTATGGGAATTTTGATAGAAAATCTTTCGTTTTACTACACAGGAACGCCAGTGCTGGAGCAGGTGAACCTGGAAGTAAAGGATGGTGATTATGTCATTCTTACCGGTGAAAACGGAAGTGGAAAAAGTACGTTTCTGAAGCTTCTTCTGGGTGAGCTGAAAGCCCAGGAAGGAAGCATTACCGTAAATGGAAAAGATATTTCTGCCACATTTGGAAAGGGAGATCTGGGATATGTTCCGCAGAACAGTATCAGCAGAAATCAGAATTTCCCGGCCACGGTAGAGGAAATCATGATGACAGGCGTGTATTCCTCTTCATGGAAAGCACGTTTTCAGGTGAAAAAAGAGATTCCACGTCTGAAAGCCGCACTTGCGGAGATGGAAATGGAAGAGTTCTGGAAAAGAAGGATCGGAGATCTTTCCGGCGGGCAGCAGCAGAGAGTTATGCTGGCACGTGCACTGGTGGGAAATCCGAAGATCCTGATCCTGGATGAGCCCACCACAGGTATGGATACAGTTTCCGTGAAAGCACTTGCAAAAGTCCTGCAAAAGAGGAATGAGGAACAGGGGCTGACCATTCTTATGGTCACTCACGGAAATTCCGGTGAATTCAAAGGGGCCAATCGGTTCTTCAAGGCAGAAGAGGGGAGGATTGACGAGGTATGAGTATTTTACAGTATGGATTTATGCAGAGGGCTTTTCTCGTGGGAATCCTTCTGGCTGTGATCACGCCCTGTATCGGGATCACCATTGTTCTGAAACGGATGTCCATGATCGGAGATGCGCTTTCCCATTCTTCTCTGGCCGGTGTTGTGCTGGGACTGATCCTGGGAGTGAATCCGGTAGCCGGTGCGGTAGTGATGTGTATTGTGGCAGCCCTTGGAATTGAAGCGATCCGTAAAAAAATCCCACGGTATTCTGAAGTTGCAATTTCCATCGTCATGTCCGCCGGGATCGGACTGGCAGGTGTGCTGTCCGGTTTTGTGGAAAACGGCGCAAGCCTGAACAGCTTTTTATTTGGAAGTATTGTGTCCATCAGTGAAGGAGAGCTGGCATTGGTAGTTGTGATCAGCGTGCTGGTTCTGGCAGCGGTGCTGTTTTTTTACAGAGAACTGTTTTATATTGGATTTGATGAAAATGCGGCAAGGATTTCCGGCGTTTCCGTGCGGAATATTAATTTTCTTTTTACCATTTTGACGGCGCTGACCGTTTCCATTGCGTCCCGTACGGTAGGAACGCTGATCGTTTCTTCCATGCTGGTGGTTCCGGTGGCATGCGGGATGCAGATGGCGAAAAGTTATAAAGGCACGTTGGTGTGTGCCATTGCTGTGGCGGTATGTACTACGGTTATTGGTCTGTTTCTTTCTTATTATGCGGGACTGAAACCAGGTGGAATGATCGTTCTTCTTGAGGTTGCATGGTTTGTAATTGTGATGGCCGTGAAAAGTTTTAACAAATAAAACACATTTTTCCCACAAAGTAAACACAATTAAAATCTATACTTTGAAGCATCAAAAGGAAACAGAGAAGAAATTTTTCCAGGGAGGGACTTAATCATGAATAACAACAGAAAATTAAAAATAAAGAAAATGATGAAAAAAGGTGCAACCATCAGCCTGTGTGCAGTACTTGCAGGTGGCATTGGTGTTGGTGCATATGAAGGTGTGGATTATTTTACAGGAGCACAGTCTGTACAGGCAGCTACAGATAGTTCCGAGAAGCTGACACTTATGAAATCTGATAAAAAGTCAGATAAGAGTACCGAAGATACAACAGATACAAAATCTTCCGATACCAAGGGAAGTCTTGATGTATCCGAGGTTGCTGAGGAGGCAATGCCTTCTGTAGTTGCGATCACAACCAAGTCTGTTCAGGAGGTTCAGAATTATTACAGCATGTTTGGCTCCCAGTATGCGCCAAGCCAGGAGCAGGAAGTTCAGGGCAGTGGTTCCGGTATTATCATCGGAAAAACAGATTCTGAGCTGCTGATCGCAACAAACTATCATGTTGTAGATGGTGCGGATACTTATCCGTTGCTTTTGCAGATGGAAGTGCTTATGAGGCTACTGTAAAAGGCTTTGATGAGAACGAGGATCTTGCGGTTGTGTCTGTTGCAACCAAAGATGTTTCTAATGACACGATGGATGCGATTTCTGTTGCAAAGATCGGAAGTTCTGATGATCTGAAGATTGGTGAGCAGGTTGTTGCTATTGGTAATGCACTTGGTTATGGCCAGTCTGTTACTACTGGTATTGTCAGTGCAAAGAACCGTAAGACAGATTCTTCAGGTCAGATTGAGTCCAGTGATTCTACAGATAACAGCAGCAGTATCAATAAGGGTGTGAATCTGATCCAGACGGATGCGGCTATTAACCCTGGTAACAGTGGTGGTGCGCTTCTGAATATGGATGGTGAGGTTGTTGGTATCAACTCTTCCAAACTTGCTTCTACGGAGGTTGAGGGTATGGGTTATGCCATTGCAATCTCTGATGTTGCGGATTCTCTTGAGAATATGATGAATGCCAAGGCAAGGGATAAAGTGGATAATCATGGTATTCTTGGTATCACAGGCAGCACGGTCAGTGATGAGGCTGTTCAGATTTATGGTATTCCGCAGGGTGTGTTTGTTTCTGAGGTGACTGAGGGTGGCCCGGCTGATGATGCGGGTATTACCAAGAATATGGTTATTACGGAGTTTTGATGGTAAGACCATTACCAGTATTGATCAGCTGGTTGAGCTGCTTCAGTATTATGAGCCGAAGGAAAAGATTGATGTGACGGTTGCGGTTCTGGATGGTAATGAATATAAGGAGAAGACGCTTACTGTGAAACTTGGTAAGGATGATAGTGCTAGTAAGGATAGCTCTGAGGAGAGTGCGGCACAGGATAGTCAGGATTCCCAGGATTCTCAGGATGAAAGTATCGAAGGTGGACAGGATGGTTCTGATCAGGGAGATGCAAATGCGTTTGCGGATGATGGTGAGGCCAGTCTGTTCAGGGATTTTGAGCAGAATGGGTTGAGGGATTGATACGGAAACCAGTTGTGACAGACATAGATGAGCATGTGAGATAGATATACATATAAAAATGAAGGCTTCGTGGCTGACCCGGGATTGGGTGGCTGCGGAGTCTTTTTTTTTTTGTGTGGGGGTGTGGGGCGGATAAGGGACGCCCGTGAGGCGTGTGCTGCCTGTCGCCGGGGCTTCGTCGGGGGCTGGCTTCTAAGACGCTGGAAATCTGCTAAAACCGTTTTCCAAAAGTCCGAACTCGCTTCGCTCAAACAGCGAACTTTTGAAAACAACGCAGATTCCCACCGCCTAAGAAG
>ENA-OQAR01000669-OQAR01000669.1-human-gut-metagenome-genome-assembly--contig:-NODE-669-length-10279-cov-1.826635_pt1 | contig 10279 bp, 15 predicted proteins | sample MGYA00242738_ERZ504533 | MGnify/ENA primary metagenome ERZ504533 (study PRJEB26092, sample SAMD00036276) | human gut metagenome | host: Homo sapiens | study: EMG produced TPA metagenomics assembly of...
TGTACTTCCTTGTGGTAGCTTTCCGTTGCATCCAGCAGTAACAAGGTGTGTCCGGTAGGTGCGGTATCAATCACAACAATTTCATTTTCCGCTTTGTCTACGATTTCGGCAAAAGCCCGGAACACTGCGATTTCTTGCGTACACGGTGAACGCAAATCTTCCTCTATGTATTCCATATCTTCGGCAGTCATTGTTTCCGCAGCTTTACTACGAACTTCGTTTTTATAGGCTTCCAGTACTTCCGCTTCATCAATGCGGCTTACTGTAATACCTGCCTGAACTGCAAGGTTGTAATTCAGGTGGTTTGCCGGGTCAGTGGTGGTTAGATGCACCTTTGCACCCAGTTTAGTTAATTTCAGGGCTATTTCCGTGGCTAACGTTGTTTTACCTACGCCACCCTTTCCCATAGTAAATACAACTCTTTTCCCTGACTGATAGAGGTCATTAACCAATTCGTCTATACCTTTTGCATCAGTAATCCGTTGATAATCCGCATTGTCTGTTAAATTATCATCGTATAGCATCCGGCGGATATTTGCAATGTTAGATAGATTATACGACCGTAAAGGAACAGAATAAGAGGGGTAATCCAGCAGTTCCGCAGGGGTTTGTTTCAGGGCGGTTTGCTGTCTGTCATATATTTGTTTCGATACGCTATCGGCTTCATCTAATTGCAGCAAAAGTCCGTTGATTACTAATAGCTGGTTATTAATTCCCAGTAATTGTAATTCATGCGAAGAACGGGCAGCTTCTTTCAAAGGTGCGATTTCGGGACGACTTACCAACACTAAGCGAGTTGCATTTGCATCCGAGAGTGTTTCAACCGCTTGCTTATAGATGCCTTTCCTTTCTTCCAAACCGGATAATTGCCCTAAGCATGATGCACCGTGCGTACTTTCGCTAATAAACGTACTCCAAGCCGATGGTAGTTGTAGCATTCGCAATGTATGTCCCGTTGGGGCTGTATCAAAGATGATATGGTCATATTCTTTTGCTTTATCAGCATCCGTGATAAAATCGGAAAATTGATTGAAAGCAGCAATTTCTACCGTGCAAGAACCTGAAAGTTGTTCTTCCATATTTTGGATAACACTATCGGGCAGTTTTCCTCGGAAAGGCGCAATAACGCTTTCCCTGTATTCGGCAGCAGCTTGTTCCGGGTCGAGATTAACTACAGTTAAGCCGGGTACTTCCTGAATATCCGTGCCGTGTCCGTTTAAAGTTTTGATTAAAGACATCTTGCAGGTTTGAAGCCGGGTCTGTGCTGATAAGAAGTATTTTCTTACCATTATCTGCCAAACCTACCGCAGTAGCACAGGCAATAGAAGTTTTGCCCACACCGCCTTTTCCGGTGAAGAAAAGGTATTTTGTCAATTCTATATCTGATAAATTGAATGTTCTCATTTTTCTTAAATAATTAATTGGTGAATACTTATTTAACTGGCATAAAATCTAAATTGACCCCCGTCCATTCACTCATTTGTTTGGTGGTAGGATAGGTTTGTGAAACAGCTATTTCTCCATCTACTAAAGTAATAGGCAGTGCGTCCGCACCATGCTTTTGCAGGAAGTCGTTCACCGTCTTATTGCTTACGTATACTTGTGGTTCGTCACGTAAATTGTGGCGGGTAACGATGATACCTTGTTTCTTCAATGATTCGATTACTACCGCAATACGCATCAATTCAGGATTGATGTTTGTTCCACAAAGACCCGTAGGGCAGCACATTGCCGGGTCGAAAATTTCTATCTTTTTCATACTGTTTTTTATTTAAAATGATACTTAATGTTTATTTATAGATAAAATACTATTGCGTAATATATTCCAACTGCGATAAAAGAGAATAGCAACTATTTTGCGAAACCATTTCTCAAATATCTGTATTCGGTTGTAAAACTTCCCCAGTCCGGCAACACTATAAGCTAAAATCCATGCAAAAAGGATTACAGGTAATCCCGTAGCAATAGCATAGATTACAGGTAAGAGATAGCCGCCTGTTTCTGCTGCTGATAGAGGGATAAGCATACCGAAATAAAATACTCCACTGGTAGGACAAAAGCAAGAGCGAATAAGACCCCCAACAACATAGCTCCCCAACCGCCTTTAGTTTTCTTTTCAGGCTTTCCCCACCGATATTAATTTTGGGTAGATTGAGTTTTATTATATCAAGCATAAATATTCCAATGATGATTAACACCGGAGCAATCAGCATTTCCCCCGTATTTGCTTACAGCTTTTTGCACCATAAACATACTTGCGCCCTCACGAAGAATAGGAATAAGCCCAACCGTCAATACGAGTATCCGGCCCCGGCTGTATCATGCCATGAGGAACCATAGCACCCGGATGAGTATGCCCATGGCTCCTGTACCAATAAAAGGATTGACATAATGGGTGTAATCATTCATTTCATTGCCCTCAGAATCACATGCAGTGAAACACAATAACCCTAGAAGACAGCCGCTTAAGAGCATGTTGATTTTCATAGATCTTTATTTAAAAATTATTTTGTTTCCGATGAGATAAATATATTGTTATCATCTACTTTCTTATAATTGAAAGGAATAGAGTTACGCAAAGAATTCAGCACAGACTCTATATTATCTTTCTTTTTCAGTACACCTGAATAAGTATTAGTACTGTCTACATCCGGTGAAAGGATTATCTTCACTCCATAGAACCGTTCCAATGCTGCCGCAATCTGGAAAATAGATGACTTTTCAAATGGAATCAAGTCATTATGCCAGACTATCTCCATCTTGGGATCGACCTGTTTTACTTGCATCCGCCCTGTTACCCTGTTTAAAACGGCTTTTTGTCCCGGCAACAAAGTTAATTCTTCCTTTGTCCGATTTATCTTTTACCTTCAACTTCACCCTCTATCAAGGTTGTTTCCGCAAAACTGTTATCCGGACGCATTTTATATTAAAAGAGGTTCCCAAGACCCTGACATCCATTGCCGGGCTTTTTACCATGAAAGGTTTCTCATGATTACGTGCTACTTCAAAATAAGCTTCTCCATCCAGATATACATGACGTTCCTTTCCTTCAAAAAGCACGCGGATATTTTTAAAACAGACGACTGGTTCAACCATACTTTTGTCCCGTCAGGCAACAACATCTCACGCACTTGTCCATGAGCAGCCGATGCTACCACCAATTCCTCCGCTTTATTCCGGAACCAATAGGCTAATCCCGCAGCCAGCACCATCACGCCCACTATAGCAGCTGCATAACGCAACACACTTCTAAGCTTGAACACCTCTTGTTTCTTTTGATTTTCCTGTTCCAATCTTCTACCCAACCTGCGCTCTGCCCTCACTACCAGATTTTCCTCCTCAAAGGGGAATTTACCTAACTGATAAATCTCCTCCATACGGAACAGCTCTCCGGCATTCTCATCAGATTCTTTCATCCATTCATTGATAAGAACAAAATCCTCCTCCGAGCATCGGTTTTCCAAATACCTGATAATAATATCTTCGTTAAGTTTACTCATCTTTTTCCCTATTCATATAGTAAACAATTCAACTTGTAAAAACACTTAGCAGTTTTGCTGAAAATATAATCAATGACAATAATAAATGGCTGAGACGTTCGCGCAAAAATTTCAAGGCCTTATACATATGTGCCTCTACGGTACGTAAAGAAATGCCAAGAGTATCAGCGATTTCCTTGTTTTTCATATCATGAAGATAGCTCAGTTTAAACACCTCCTTACATTTATCCGGCAATTCATTAATCGCTCCAAAAATTTCCTGACGCAATTCCTGATTCTCTATCTTTTTAATAACTTCAGCATGATCCGGCTGGTAATATTGCAATCTTCGTTCATAGATCTCTATCATTGCCGCACTGTAGTTATTCTCTATAATCTGATGCTTCAATAATTTATAGCCTTGGTATATACAGAACGATAAAGGAAAGCTAAAATCTGCTCTCCTATGACGACTGAATCTCTCCGCCTCCACAACTCCACAAAAACATCCTGCACTACATCTTCGGCTTCTTCGGTACCGACCAGCCGTGTCGCATAGAACAACAGCTTAGGATAGCATTGACGAAAGACGACCTTATAGGTGTCATCAAGTTCCTCGTTCATATTATATAATTCACCTTTGTATGAAGGAGAGAGCCAATGTTCCAAATAACGATCCAATCATCCACTGTAGGGGCAGAAAGCTTCCGCTCATCATACAATTTTCAGGCAGATTCAAACCGCCTCTACAGCAAAACGATAACAAATATTACTTTTAACTCACCTCCTGTACAATTACAATTCTTAATAAGTTGAACCAATTATTATCTATCTATACCAAATATTTCCCGGTTCCGGACCCATTTCAAATTCTACAGTAGCACCATCCATTATTTGCCGGTGTGTGATATAGCTCTTATCGTATGGTTGCCCATTTACTTTCACCGACTGGATATAGATATTTTCACGACTTACTCCAGGGGCCAGTACTGTGAACGTTTTTCCATTATCCAGATGCATCTGTATCTCGGGGAACAACGGCGTACCAATCTCATATTCACCACTTACCGGATTGACAGGATAAAATCCCATAGCACTGAATACATACCAGGCAGACATCTGTCCACAATCCTCATTTCCACACAGTCCGGCAGGTGCATTGAAATAAAGGTCATGCATGACCTGCGCCGCATACTTCTGAGTTTTCCAAGGCTGACGTACCTTATTATACAAATAAATCACATGATGCTAGGCTCATTACCATGAGCATACTGGCCAATCATACCTGTACTGAAAAGAGGCAAATCTGCATTACCAGCCGGGATATAAGTAAACATACTATCCAACTTTTCCGTAAAACGATCCTTACCACCAGTCAAGGCAATTAGCCCCTTAATATCCTGCTGTACAGACCAAAAGTACTGCCAACCGTTACTTTCACAAATGTGGGCAGTGTAGTCATCCGGGCTGAAATTAGGTTGGAATACTCCTTTATCATCTATCGGCTGCATGAAGCTTGACGCCGGATTGAACACATTGCGATAATTCTGAGAACGCTTGTAGAATTCGTCCGCTAATTGAGTCCTCCCCATCTTCCGAGCCATTTCGGCTATGCAATAATCATCAAAAGCATATTCTAATGTTTTGGAAAGCGACCAATTTTCCGCATTATATTCATCCTTTATATTATAAGGTATATATCCTAATTTTTTATACAGACCAATGCCGCGATAATCATCCAAGTTAGCAGTAGCCACACAAGCCTCCAATGCCTTCTCTGCATCAAAATCACCAATACCTTTCAAATAAGCATCGACAATAACAGGTACAGCGTGGTAGCCAATCATCATATCCGTTTCACTTCCCCCAAAAATTCCATACCGGCAAACGTCCGTTCTGTTCATAAAAAAGCAATGAATGATTTCACCATATCATTGACACGCTGAGGTTCCGTATAAGTAAATAACGGATGTGCGGCACGATAAGTATCCCACAATGAAAAAGTTCCATAATTCACCCAACCATCCGTCTGATGAATTTTCTTATCGGGACCATAATAAGCCCCGTCCACATCACTATAAATAGTCGGGGCAATCATTGTATGATACAATGCTGTATAAAAATTAACCTTATCGTCCTTGTTATCACCTGTTACCTCTATTTTTCCCAACTGACGGTTCCAATTATCTTTAGTTTCAGCCAAATATTTATCGAAATCATTGTGAGGTGCTTCAGCCGCCATGTTTTTAGCAGCACCTTCCATGCTTACTCCCGAAAGAGCAGTACTCAGAACAATCTGCTCTCCTTTTTCCGTATCAAAATTAAAGCGGGCGATATAAGCCGTACCTACACGTTTACCTTTCAAAGCAATGGCAGTAGTATCCATCTCTACCGAGGCAAACGGTTTGGAGAAACGAGTGCGGAAATACACATGCTGGTCTCTTGCCCATCCTTCGGAAAAACGATATCCCTGAATGGTGCATGAGTCAATTATCTCAATATAAGAATCATTGGTAAAGTCCCAATTCATCGCTTTCTTCAGATTCAGAAAGACAGCCGACTCTCCTTCAGGAAACGTATAACGCTGTATACCGCAACGCTCTGTAGCAGTTAACTCCACATTGATATCATAATCTTTCAGCAACACGCGATAATAACCAGCTGAAGCCTCTTCATCCGCATGAGAGAATTTGGAATAGATGCCTAAAGGAGCTTCCGCTTCCTGATAAGGCAAAGTTACAGGCATGAAAGAGATATCATACAAGTCTCCGGCTCCCGTTCCCGACAAATGGGTATGACTGAATCCGGCAATCGTACTGTCCGGATAAAAATAACCGGAAATACGGTCCCATCCGGGCAAACCGTTATCCGGACTAAGTTGTACCATTCCGAAAGGCGCTTGCGCTCCCGGATAAGTATTGCCGGTAAAATCGGTTCCGATAAACGGATTCACCAATTGGGTATAATCGGTTGACGGCTGGGTTTGTTTATTGGACACACAGGCTCCAAATGCCACTAAAGAAATGAATAGCGCGAGAACAGGTGTTTTCATACTTAAGAGGTTTTTCATTATTACTTTGTTACAAAAATACACATTATAATAATATGAACAACCTTATTATAAAAAACACTTAGCTTTAATTCATTATTTTTTCGTATTTAAATAGTAAAGAAGGGATTCTTTCACCTTTTCATCCGAAGTTACAATCAAAAATTCACCGCCTCTTTTATCATACAGAAAGCAATAAGTCTTATAAAGAGCTATACCTGCTATCTCCTCCCAAGGGAATGTCTGTTTCAGTTCCGCCTTATCATATGTCAGCCCTTCCGGAGTTATTTCTACCCAAGTCTGCCCCGCAATACTCCGCTTATAAATCTTATTTAGTCTGACAGGCAGCATAATCAAGATATAAATAAGACACAAGAACCAAATCAGCAGCGGACTGAACAGGCTTGCTCTTCGGGAACAATATAGTGCCCTGTACACAGTGCAATACAAATATAAATGATGAACAACAAAGAAAAACTGAAATGACGGATGTCCCACAATTTATACAAAGCATACTTTTTCAGGCTGATATTATAATCACAAACCACGACACCTGGTTCCCGTGTCAGTTTGCTTTTCGGTATGCTGAAGATACGCAATATCTGGATTCCCCGCTTCACGCCGTACCCGAATAATAAAACCATCACACCAAGATTTATCAAGATCCACCACCACAATGATTCGTTTGCCAAAGCCGGTTGCCCGACAAGCACCATTGATGCAAAAGTGATACCCGCCACCAATAACAACATACTACAAATTACAGTTAAAATCCATCCTCTTGTTTTCATAATAACCTTTTTACTTTAATTCCATGACGGGAAACAAAGATAAAAGATTATGGCTAGATAACCAAATAAAGAGCCGTCGAATTATTAATCACAGACCATATTAATACCATAAAAATTGCCTGAAAGCAATCTTATTTGCCATTCCTTCACACCTCGAATTTTAAATTGTTGTTTGGTTAGGAAGTTAGAAGTTTTTTTCGTATGTTTGTCGCAAATATTAATGAAAAACACATTTCTATCTATGAAAAAGAGTGATATTCTGTTCTTTTTATTTATAATAGCATTGTTTCTGCCCTTTTTTATTAGTGATACCATTTATGAATGATACAAATCTTTCAATGCAATCCATGGTATGGTTATGAGTTTTGTGAAGTTCGCCATTCTAGCTACTTTGGGAGAAATGCTTGGGCTTCGCATCAGCACAGGAGTGTATCACAACAAGACCTCGTATTATCCCACGCATGGTAATCTGGGGGGTACTGGGAGTATTACTGCTATCGCTGCTAAAAGAAATAACATCTTCATTTGTAGCAGTAGTTTTATCTGCAGAGAAGTCAACAGTTATCTGCGACGGATAGTTAACAGTAATATATTGTTCCTTCACCATTTCGTTTGCTTCTTCTCCGCGTCCACAGACAAGGTAACCGAATAAACTCCAGGCTTATTATATACAACATTAGGACTAAAATAAGATTGAGGTTTCTGGTTCTCCACCTTCGAACCGCCAATTCCATTTAGAAGGTTCACCAGTAGATATGTCTTTGAAAGTAATACTTTCTCCGATTGTGACTTCCTGAAGATCTGATTCGAAAGCAGCTTGCAAGGACTGCAAATCATCTTCAGAACAAGCCAATAACAATATCACAACAATACACTGTAATAAATATATAGTTTTTCTTTTCATATCAGTAATGTATTAAATTCATTGTATTGATTTTATGCTAACAACTTTAAATGCCAGCCCATCCGTATATCGTTTTTCTCCTCCCTCATAGATAATAGCAATCTGTGAATCAGAGAGCTCAACTATATCAGAGTAACCAGAGTTACCTTCATAAACTGTATATTGTCCCTTCCAGTTTTTCCCATTATCCGTACTTTTTTTGATAGTCATATTAATACGTTCCGTAGCGGAAGCAGCATTCGAAAGAAAAACAGCTCCTCCTATTGATAATATACTACCCTGACACTTACAGTCTATTTGATCAATGCTAATTTGAGGTTGAAGACCAAGTTAAGTCCTCCATCTATGCTAGTACAAACTTTTCCGATAAAAGTCCTTCAATCTGCTCTCATATTCAACATTAACGTTCCCTCTCCTATCTCGGCTACAGAACATTCTCCAACACCACCGACAGGAGTAGGTTCTCCTGGTTTCCATGTTTTTCCGTAATCATCAGAATAAATGATATGAGAATAACTCGTGACCTTTCCACTCTCCCGAGTTGTAAAATAGTTTGGAGCAACTAATCTTCCTTTATGTATTCCCTTTTGAATCTGAATACCATGGCACGGACCGGTAGCATACCAATCCCATTTTTCTTTTTTTACAGAAGAAGTTATTTCAACTGGTTGCGCCCAAGTAATGCCGTCATCATCAGAATATGTATAGTACGGACGTCGGCTGTCTTCTCCGGTACCATTGGTTATTGCCCCCCATTTATCAGTCTGGAAATTCCAAGTCATAAGCAGATGTATTCTACCTCTGTCGTCAACAATAGGTACGGGATTTCCACAAGTGTTTTGTCCATCATTCCATATCGTAATCTGTTTACTCCATGTTTTTCCATTATCCGATCGAACGTTTGACTACAAGATCTATATCTCCGCTATCTCCATTACTTCGAGCTTTTCTAGCTTCAGCAAAAGCTAATAAAAGTATTGCTTTTACTTTTAACAATAGCAGGTATTCGATAAACTTCAAAACCATCCGTCCCTTGATTTATAAAATATAGTTGAATTCGGACGAAGGCACTTCTTCTCCGGTGGAACAGGAGTTGGGTTTCCTTGCGTCTCATCATCTTTTGACAAGCCTGCGTAAACATAACTTGTAAAAAGAAATACGCATGTAATAATCTTATAGGTTTTTCATATCCTTGAGTTTGTTTTTAAAATTAGGATTGATATTTATATCGCTCAATGGGATTGCAAGATATAATGGAATGATAATATTATCATCGACTTTTCTTTAAGTTCGGGACCTCCTGATAAACATCAATCGTTCCACCATAATGAAATCTAAGAAGATCGGGCCATCTTTTCCTCTCAAGATATAACTCTCTTGCACGCTCGTTCAGAATTTCTTTCTCCACTGCTATTTTATTGTACTTCCACTATAAGTTCCAATCTTGGCACGATCTCTGACTCTATTCAGTTCAATAATAGCCTGTGGCGTTTGATTTAACGCCGCATAGGCTTCTGCTTTAAATAAATACATCTCTGCAAGCCGATATATAACTATATCTGAGTCATAGGTACGATCTCCTTCTGTTTTTGTTCCCTTCATCTTATTATCAAAGTCCCTATTCATTTCCGTCCGCATCCTTTGCAGTGATATAAGAGTCTTTGGTTCTGATATCTGCCGGATTAGCATTAAAAAAGACCTATCAAAAACGGACTTGTGCATAAGTGCTGCGAGCTCCTCCTTTAGCATAAGGAATTTCATCCTTATTGACCGCCTTTTCTACAAAAACATCTCTTGGCTTCAGACTCTGACTATACTGAGCTTCCTTTTCATAAATTTCGAAATGGATAGTCCATATCACTTCTTTCCCATATTTAGTTCCATAAATATCTGCAAAGTTATCTTCCAGTGAAAGTCCTTTACTTGCCAAATCCGCATAAGTTATGACATCTTTCAAATCTTGTTCCGATCCATTCATCACTTTTGCTTTCCATAGCAAAATATCGGCTTTCAATGCATAGCATGCCGGCTTCGATGCCCTTCCTTTTCCATTTGC
>ENA-OQAR01000670-OQAR01000670.1-human-gut-metagenome-genome-assembly--contig:-NODE-670-length-10277-cov-3.138719_pt1 | contig 10277 bp, 12 predicted proteins | sample MGYA00242738_ERZ504533 | MGnify/ENA primary metagenome ERZ504533 (study PRJEB26092, sample SAMD00036276) | human gut metagenome | host: Homo sapiens | study: EMG produced TPA metagenomics assembly of...
TCCGGCGAACGCCATTCCCTGCAGAATAATGCGGTAAATATTACGCCCTCCCCGGCGGAATATCTGAGATTTCACAGCCTCTTCCAGCGATATCTGTGTCGTCTCTTCATGAAGCGGCATCACAAGTTGCTGATAAGACCGGCAGGCAAAAAGGTACAAATTCTGTGCGGATACGACCGTTTACTACCCGTCCCTCCATATATCCATGTTCTCCGGTATCATTTCTGTCTATCGGTTCCAGAGCTCCGGAAAAAGCAGCCTGATCGCGGATTAGGATCTGTGGCTTGTGAATGTGTCCCAGTGCCACATAATCAAAGCCTGCTGCTGCCAGGGAAGCTGCACTAAGCGGAATGTGTTTCTCATCTCCGCCATGTGCAAGAAGAATATGGATTCCCTCCTCCTGCACCGGTACCGCCTTGTCATACAGGCCTTCTCTGATCTCACGGTCGTAATAGCTGAGTCCATACACATAGACATCCAGCTCCGGGTCCTTGACACAGGTCAGTTCTCTGTTTTTGAAAAAAGTCACATTGGAATTCCACTCAAAAGTACGATAAAAAGAATCACGGCTGATAAAATCATGGTTCCTGCCATAAGATACACTCTGGTATCCGGAATAGTAGAAAACAGATAATTCACTTCCTTAAGTTCTCTCATAAGCGGCTGACGGTGGAACAGATCTCCGGATATAAATAACAAATCCACCGGGTCTTCGCGGATACCCGCAATAACCCGGCGGAAAGTGCTCCAGATCTCTTCCTCCCGCTCTTTGCTCCATGGGCATCCCCTGTCAGGAACAGCTCCCAGATGCAAGTCTGCAAGATGAATAAATCTCATGATGTTCTCCCCTGTGTATCAGTTACACATAGTCAATACTTATTGTCAGTTCCTCTCTGAGGTCTGTGATCAAAGATCGCAGTTCTTTACAGTTCTCGGGAATGGAATTACGTCGCGGATGTTACCCATACCTGTAAGGTACATTACACATCTCTCAAAACCAAGACCAAATCCGGAATGACGTGTAGAACCATATTTACGGAGATCCAGATAGAAATCATAATCCTCCGGTTTCAGGCCAAGCTCGTCCATACGTGCTTTCAGCTTGCCATAGTCATCCTCTCTCTGGCTTCCTCCGATAATCTCTCCGATTCCCGGTACCAGGCAATCCATAGCAGCAACAGTCTTTCCATCCTCATTGAGTTTCATATAGAAGGCTTTGATTTCCTTCGGATAATCGGTAACAATACCGGTCTCTTATAAATCTGCTCTGTCAGATAGCGCTCATGCTCTGTCTGAAGATCGCATCCCCAGAATACCTTGTAATCAATTTGTCGTTGTTCTTCTCAAGGATCTCAACAGCTTCTGTATAAGTTACATGTGCGAATTCAGAATTAAGCACATGGTTCAGTCTGTCAAGAAGCCCCTTGTCCACGAAGGAATTGAAGAAGTTCATTTCCTCCGGTGCATTCTCAAGAACGTAACGGATCACATATTTCAGCATAGCCTCCGCAAGTTCCATGTCATCCTGAAGATCCGCAAACGCACACTCCGGCTCGATCATCCAGAACTCAGCAGCATGACGGGTTGTATTGGAGTTCTCTGCACGGAAAGTCGGTCCGAATGTATAAATATTACGAAATGCCTGTGCAAAAGTCTCACCATTCAGCTGTCCACTTACGGTAAGATTGGTCTCCTTTCCAAAGAAATCCTGTGAATAATCAACCTTTCCGTCTTCTGTCATCGGCATATTCGCAGGATCCAGTGTCGTTACCTGGAACATCTCTCCAGCACCCTCACAGTCACTTCCTGTGATCAGTGGTGTATGCACATAAACAAATCCTCTTTCCTGGAAGAATTTATGGATTGCATATGCACAGAGAGAACGCACACGGAATACAGCCTGGAAGGTGTTTGTTCTCGGTCTTAAATGTGTCATGGTTCTTAAATACTCAAGGCTGTGACGTTTCTTCTGCAGCGGATAATCCGGTGCGGAGCTACCCTCTACAAATACCTCTGTCGCCTGGATTTCAAATGGCTGCTTTGCCTGTGGGGTAGCTACCAGTGTACCTTTTACAATGATGGCTGCTCCAACGTTCAGCTTGGAAACCTCTGCGAAATTCTCCATGTTATCATGATATACGATCTGAAGAGTTTCAAAAAAGCTTCCATCATGGAGTACGATGAATCCAAAAGCCTTGGAATCACGAACGCTTCGTACCCATCCGCCTACCGTGATCTCTTTATCAAGATACTGCTCACGGTTTCTGTAAATTTCTTTCACTGTTGTCAGTTCCATAATCTATACCTCATTCCTCATATTCAGGATTACACGTCCCTGCGGACCTCCAAATGTCCGTATCGAATTAAGTATAGACTATTCTTATGGTTCGTGCAAGGAGTAATTGCCCTGATACACAGAAAAATCCCGCATACCGGAAGCAGTCCGGTACACGGATCATATGCCTGATCAGTAGATTGATGCATCAATGCTTCCTGTGTTCAGATATGTGATACAGTAATAATAAATTCTCTTAAATGTTTTGGTCGTGTAATGCAGTCCGTCATCAGAAGCAGCATCCGTTCCGGAATAAGAGGAATTCGTTCCGTAGCCCTTCTTCATCAGTACACTGTAAGTATCAATATACTTATAATTCAGTGAAAGTCCGGAGTGGATCTTACTGTTAAACTCTCTTACCTGCGCTTCTGTACGTGCACCTTTTCCTGCTTTCGTGATCATAACACTGTTGATCGGATTGACAGACATGTAAAACAGTTTACAGTTTTTGCTCTTCAGTGTAGAAGCAATGTCGGACATATAACTGATGTAATTGCTGATGTTTGCCATGTCGTTGATGCCCAGATTGAAAACAACCGCAATCGGTTTGCTTCCTTTGGTTTTGTTGATTTCGTTTATAAGCTGAGTATATCCTGTGCTCTGAAACCAGCTAAGTCCCTGTCCGGCTTTTGCAATAAAAGAAACATCGCTGGTCACGGAACTGCTTACCTGTTTATTCAGAGTTGCCTTCATTCCTGCAGTACGGGAATCTCCTACGAAGATCACCTTACTGTACTTCATTCCAATGGCAGGTTTTGACATATTTGCAGAACTGATATCTTTTTCCATTGTACGGTTGAACACCGTTGCATAAAGGGTCGTAGTCTTGCTTATTTTAACCAGCTCTCCGGCTTCATAATCCGGCGATGTTGCAGATCCTGTACGTCTGGTTTTTGACCATCCCATGAATGTATAACCCGTTGCATTGGAAGCTGACGGAAGCTTCAGGTATCCGTCTTTACCAAGTGTTACTGTTTTCCATACGCTTCCATTTGCTTTACAGAGATTCACACTTACAGACTGCATCTGTACTGCATAGTACTTGATATTTCTACTGATCTTAATCTTTGTTCCAGCCTTCTTTGCAGTGGATGTCTTTCCATTTACTGTCGTAGACCATCCAAGGTTCACATAGCCCGATCTGGATGGCACTGTCGGGAGAGTATAATAAGTGCCCTCTTCTACTTTTTTCTGAAGTTTCCGATATGTGGAATTACTGCTTCCATTTCCCAGATAAAAGCTTACTGTATAATACCTGCTTTTTCTGCGGACTGCGTACAGATTCATATCCCTGGTGACTTTTACACTTGCTCCGGCTTTATATACCACTTTGGTACTGCCTTTCTGTGTCGTCCACCCAAGATTCTGATATCCGACTGCCTTCGGAACACTTGGAAGCTTAATCGTGGTATTTAATGTTACGTTTCTTGTCAACGCTGTATATGTTTTGCTTTTGCTGGTACCTGAATTATTATTAAACTTCACAGTATAGACCATTTTGGCTGCCGATACTTTCTGGGAAGCTGCCGGCATTATGATCAGTGCTGCTGCGAAAAGTGCCAGCAAAAGCCACTTCATGTAAAAGGCTTTTCCGGTTCTTTTCTGTTTTTTTCATTTTAAACAAATTCCTTCTGAAATCCATATCCAGTCCCGGTGTGCCTCCTTTTTTACTAGAGTGCTGATAATCTCATAAATGCATCCCTGCCCTCTGGTGTGCATTTATAAACACCGGCATCCTCCAGAACATGAACAAATACATTGCCCACCTCTTTGCGGAGAACATCCTGAATATTATCTTTGTCAAGTTTCTCGTATTTCGGCAGAAATTCTGCAACCCATGCAGCATGTTTCTCGATCTTTTTCATTAGAAGCGATATCCTTGCCGCTCAAAATATACTCTTCCAGAAGTTCCAGTTCTTCTTTCAGACGTGCCGGAAGAACGGCCAGGCCCATAACTTCAATGAGACCAATATTTTCCTTCTTGATGTGATGGTAACATGCATGTGGATGATAAACGCCAAGCGGATTCTCTTCTGTTGTAATATTGTTTCGAAGTGTCAGATCCAGCTCAAAAGTATCTCCCACCTTACGTGCGATCGGCGTGATGGTATTATGAGGCTCACCGTCTGTCTCTGCAAAAACAAATGCAGCTTCGTCTGTATAGCCTCTCCAGTTTCCAGCACATGTGTCGCCAGATCGATCAGTCTCTTCTCATCTTTACTCCGGATACGCAAAACAGAAAGCGGCCATTTCACGATACCGGCTTCTACATCTTCATATCCTGGAATCGTCACATGCTTCTCGATCTCAGCCTTCGCCATGGCAAATGTATAATGTCCGCCCTGGAAGTGATCATGGCTCAGGATAGAACCACCAACGATCGGAAGATCCGCATTGGAGCCAAGAAAATAATGCGGAAACAGTTTTACAAAATCAAACAGCTTGATAAACGTGTTTCTCTCGATCTTCATAGGTGTATGTTTACTGTTAAATACAATACAGTGTTCATTGTAATAAACATATGGGGAATACTGAAAGCCCCACGGACTGTCATTGATCGTGATCGGGATAATTCTGTGATTTTCTCTTGCCGGATGATTTACTCTTCCTGCGTAACCTTCATTCTCCGGACAAAGCAGACATTTCGGGTAACTACTGGATTTCACAAGTTTGGCAGCTGCGATGGCTTTCGGATCTTTTTCCGGTTTGGAAAGGTTGATGGTGATATCGATCTTACCATATTCACTGTCTACTGTCCACTTCTGATCTTTTTTTACACGGTAGCGTCTGATATAGTTGCTGTCCTGACTCAGTTTATAAAAATAATCCGTTGCTTTCTCCGGATCTTCTTTATAAGCATCCCAGAATTCTTTCTGCACCTGCGCCGGACGCGGCATCAGACAGTTCATAAGTTTTGTATCGAAGAGATCTCTGTATACAACGCTGTCCTCAATAATCCCTCTCTTTACAGCTTCATCCAGAAGCTCATCGAGAGTCGCCTCAAGATCAATTTTAGCATACTCTGTCTCGGGTTCTGTATATTCACTTTCCCCAAAGGCATCCAGAAGAAGATTCGTCGCATAGATTCTTTCACATTCTGGTGTTATTCCTGTCTCCACTCCATACTGCACAGTTTTTTGATTACTTTCACTTAACATTACATTTTCCCCTTTCCTGTCGCGCTTTTTCCAAAAAAGGACAAATACACCTGTCCTTTTCTGATTTATGCCAAACGGGTCTTCCCGATTTGTCATCTCTGCTGTTACCCCACGGCTTTTATCCGGCCATTTATCTGCGTCACTCTGTAACGTTTTCTATATAGGTCAGGAATACATTTCCCGCACTTTCAAATAATGCTGTACTGTCATTCATTCCATATGGGCTTGTCTGTCCTGTAGACGGGTCATAAAGATACGTATTATATTCATCATAGCCTACGATCACAACGCTGGAATTCTCTCCGGTTTTGGCCACTACCGGCCTCTGGGCGCTGACCTCATAAAGGACATTATCAAGACTGCATCCGGTCAGATCGATCACAGTTCCTGTATCTCCCAGTCCATCCTGAAGTTCCTTCTTCTTCCAGTTAGCTGTCAGGATCGTATCCGGTACATCTTCTATATCCATCTGGATCTTTGTCTTTTTTATTTCCACGTTCCCAGACATACTGCTGAGCACGGTTCAGGACAACTCCGGTCTGATTATCCGCACGTTTTACGGCTGCTGCCGGATCTGTATAAATCCGGTCAAGAGATCCATATGCATAAACATAATAAAGTTCTCCCTGCGGAACAGTCGTATCCAGTGTCACCGGTGAATCTTCTGTACTCTCGATCTTGGAATAAACAAGCAGCGGGCTGTCCGTCTCCGGCTTCTGGGTCATGGTCAGGCGGATCAGTGTTCCTGCGCGGTTTGTAGTGATCAGAGCCACATCTACCTGACTTCCGGATGCCTTTTTTGTTATTCATGATATTATCTTTTTTCTGGACTGTATAAGTATTTCCTGATTTTGCGGAAAGCTCAAATTCCATCATGGTACTTCCAACCGTCACATTTGTGACATAAAGGCCATCCTGATGATATTCTTTCTTTACTTTACCCTTAAAGCTCTCAATGCGGAATGTACTGAGTCCTTCTGTTTCATGTCCGTTGGCATCTGTAAGAATATCCTCATCAGAAAGGATTCCATATACCAGATCTTCATTCATAAATCCCAGAGTTCTCAGTTTCTGCCCGCTTTCCGGCAGGAGATCTCTTGTTTTCAGTGAATCAAACTCGATTTCTCTGATCTTTCCTTTATCATCTCCGGAAGTGATCAGCCATGCCGCATGTGCCTTGGTCTCAGATACTACAAAATAATTCTGTTTAATACCATCTTCCAGGATCTCAGAAGTTCCTGTTTCAATATCTACCTGATACAGCTTCTGTGCAAAAAGAAGAAACAGCTGATTATTTTTGTTTACATAAGTAAGTGTTCCGAGATCTTCCTTCAGGAATTCGTAGGATTCTGTGCTCGGTATGAAAACCTTTTCTTCCACTACATTACGGTCACTGTTGTAATGATAAACACAGACTCCGCTGTATCCTTCATGAACACCACGGTTCATATAACCATAAAGTACAAAATCCACATCTCCACTGTCTGACACGCGGATGATCTTAATATCATGTTCCGTTCTCACATATCTGGAATCATTATTTTCATCTTTACGGAAACTGAAGATCCTTGTGATCTTACCGCTGGACGGTGCATAAGACCAGAGATCACCATCCTGCTCAAAAACAACGATCTTTCCATCACTGTTAGACGCATAGGTGACATTTTTATTTCGGATTCCCAGAAGAAGTCCCGCATCGGAAACAACCGTCTGAGAAGGATCAAAAACTTTTGTTGCAGAACGCTTGAAGTCCAACAGCATGATCCTGGTCTCCGTATAACGCATACGATAAAATTCCGTAACATCATAAATTTCTGTTTTATCCTCATCATCCTGTGCAGAAACCTGATAATTCAAAGTAATACTTGCGGTTGTTTCGTTGATATCATCGATCAAAGGCACACCTTCCATATACATTTTGGGTGAAAGTGATCCCCAGCTGATATTGGAAAGGCCTGAAGAGATGGTAATATTATTGAAATTGGTTCCACTGGTCGTATCTTCTGCCTCCAGATATCCCGTCAGAGTATCTGCCTGCTCTTTATCCAGACATTTGGAGGAAAAATCTTTTTACAAACTGCAAATACGCCTCTGTATTTAACTGCGTTCTGGAAACAACTCTTGTATAGTAATAAACTTCCCCCTCGCTGGTATCCAGCGTGATCTGAAGAGAATATTCCTGGTTCATACGAAGATCACTGCCAATTTCGATCTCTGTACTTAAATATCCGTTTTCTTCTTTGGTAAGATTCTTGATCTTACGGTTCTCCATAACCTTGCTTCCATCTGAAGTACGCACCTCATACGCAAGGCCTGTTACTGTATCTGTGTATGGATTGATCTCAAATGTCAGCTTTTTCGTCGTATCCAGAGGTGTAATACTGCCTCGCATGAAATCGGTCTGCATCTGCTGCCTGTATCCATACATTTTATTTGCCTGTGTACTTCCCAGCTTTACCATAACTTCCGGAAGCGTGGCGTCATTCATATCTGAACGGTTATCCGTAGACTGACTGTTCATCAGAAGTGATGTACAGGCCACTACTGCTACGAAGATCACCAGAAGTATAGCTCCTTTACGTAGGATCTTTTTCATGTCATTCTCCCTTCTGTGAGATCGACTCTTCCGGATAAAGAAGCCTGTCCAGTGTAGGATTTACATGAAGCGCCTTCATGGAATCCGCAAAAACTTTCTCTGTTCTTTTTCTTTCCGGTTTTTACTGCGCGGATCAGGATATTCTTTGGTGTATGCTCCATATCAATAAACTCAAGAAGCTGTGTCTCATAGCCTTTACTTTCCAGAAGCTCTGCCCGCAGGCCATCTTGTGATCAGCGCAGCCATACGTTCTTTCAAAATTCCGTAACGCATGATCGGCTGCAGCATTTCATTTTTGATCTGGCGGTTCAGTTCATGCTGGCAGCATGGAACAGACAGGATCACCTGTGCCCCCCATTCCACGGCTTTCGCCAGGGCAAAATCTGTTGCTGTATCACAGGCATGAAGTGTCACCACCATATCTACGGAAGAAACTCCTTCATAGCCGGCAATATCTCCCTGATAGAAATGCAGTTTATCATACCCATAAGATCTGGCAAGCTCGCTGCAGTGTCGGATCACATCTTCTTTAAGATCAAGGCCTATGATGTTCACATCAAAACCCTCAAGCTCTCTGAGATAATAATACATCGCAAATGTAAGATAGGACTTTCCACAGCCAAAATCCAGGATTGTAATCTCCCGGTCTTTCGGAAGTTTGGGAAGAATATCCCGAATAAATTCCAGAAAACGGTTGATCTGCCTGAATTTATCATATCGGGAAGCAACTATCTTTCCATCTTTTGTCATAACTCCCAGATCCACCAGAAACGGAGCTGCGGTTCCCTCTTTCAGAATATACTGTTTCACACGGTTATGCGGTGCGATTTTTACACTTTCATTCTGAACAGCTTTATGATTTTTTGTTTTAATCGTTGCCTTGCCTTTTTTGCTTATGAGGATGCTTCCATCCTGGCTGCGTCCGATTACCTGAAGCTGACGGAATTCTTCCATTGCCTGCTCCAGATAATCGATAATCTCTTCCCTTGAATAATTTTTTATGGTAAACCTTTCGTTCCCTCTGTCACAGACGCCTGGTAACAAAGTTTCCCTTTCAGTTCCACAGGACGAAGCTTCACCTTGGAAGGTCCCTCACCAGTCCTGCGGCCACTTACAACAGCCTGGATCAGCTGTTCATTGATCTGTTCTTCTAAAAATTCCCTTATTGTCTTCATCATACTTCCATTATATTCATTTTCGTTTTTCTTGTATATGGACAGATGTTGGAGGAACCTGTCATTCATATTCTGTCATTACTGTTATCGCGGAAAATACTGTCGACATCTCCGGCGTCGGCATCTTCTCCGGGAAATTTCCTGATATACCAATACCTGGATAAGATCATCCAGAAATCCGCCCGGCATTTCCTGGGCACTGGCATCTTTGGTCATCTCATCTTTCACCAGACTGCAGATATGATACAGCATAAAACGATCCGGATACTCGTCATACAGGCGGCTTCCCTCATAGTCCAGAAGCTGACACTGCATTTCCGCCTTCTCCTGGATCTTTCTGGCTGTATCTGGGTAATAGGATTTCATCAGGTCAAACTCTCTCTCCTGTTCCCGCTCCTCATTATAAAAAACAGGATTTCCCTGTGCAGCATAAAACGGATAAAAGTCTCGATAAAGCATAATCGCTGCTGTCCTCTCTCTGCTATCTCTTACAGTATATGCAGAAAAGATATGACGGTTCCCCTGTTTCTGCAATTATGCCATGCGTTTCAGCATTCCCTGAGTCAGGCGCACGCTATGCTCAATGGCAAGTTTCTCAAATGCCGGATAATCCATGTTTGCGCTGTTATCAGCCTTGTCAGAAATCGCTCTGATGATCAGGAACGGGATTCCGTTAAGAGCTGCTGCCTGTCCGATCGCCGCACCCTCCATCTCAACTGCATATGCGCTGAACTCTTTTACAATGTTGTCCTTTACACCCTGATCACATACAAACTGGTCTCCAGAAGCAATTCTTCCTTCAAAAACCTGGATCTCCGGATTCACTTCCTCGCATACATCACGGGCGATCTTACGAAGACCCTCATCTGCCTGGAAAGAAAATTCTTTCATCTGAGGAATCTGTCCCTTCGGATATCCAAATCCTGTAGCATCCATATCATGATGAAGAACATCTGTAGAAAGTACGATATCTCCGACTATTGATTGTTCGTTACTTTCTAGGCTAGCCTTCG
>ENA-OQAR01000671-OQAR01000671.1-human-gut-metagenome-genome-assembly--contig:-NODE-671-length-10254-cov-1.522958_pt1 | contig 10254 bp, 14 predicted proteins | sample MGYA00242738_ERZ504533 | MGnify/ENA primary metagenome ERZ504533 (study PRJEB26092, sample SAMD00036276) | human gut metagenome | host: Homo sapiens | study: EMG produced TPA metagenomics assembly of...
CACTATACATGAAAGGATACATAAAAAAAGCAAAGAAAAGGATAAAAAAAAGATCACTTTGTCTAAGAATTGACAAGAAAAAACAGGTATGATACGATACGAACTAATGGAGGTAAAACAATGGAAGAATATAAGTTTTTGCTGGATATCGCAATCATTCTGGCAATGACCAAGTCTTTTAGTCTTGTGTCGAAGAAGTTTAACATGCCGCCAGTCGTTGGAGCATTGATCGCGGGAATCATTTTAGGACCAGTGGTCTTTAATGTAGTGAGTCCTTCAGATTCAGTTTTAAATCTGGCTGAAGTAGGTGTAGTTGTTTTAAATGTTTCAGGCAGGTCTGAGACAGATATGATGAGTTGAAGAAGAGTGGAATTCCCGCATTCGTCATTGCGTTATGTGGAGTATTGATCCCACTTATCATGGGAGCTGTTTTATCCGTTATATATGGAAATAATATCATGGAATCGATCTTTATCGGAGTAATCCTAACAGCAACTTCAGTAAGTATCACAGTAGAAGCATTACAGGATATGGGGACATTTAAAAAGGAAGAGTCGGAACAGCAATCCTTGGGGCAGCGATCATTGATGATATCTTTGGGAATCGTTTTTATTATCAATTATGACAAGCCTTGGGGGAGCATCTGGATTCCATATTCAGGCAATCCTTAAGATCTTGATCCAGATGGCAGCATTTCTTTTGCGATTTCGATTATCGGTGGAGTTGGGATCAAGAAGTTCTTTGAGTGGCTTTCTACTTATAAAAATCCAGAGATTGAACGTCATAGAAGAAGAGTTCCGGTGTTTGTCACTTGCATTTTGCTTAGCACTTGCATTTCTTGCAGAAGTGTTTGGAATCGCTGATATCACAGGTGCATATCTTGCAGGGATCATTTTATGCAGGCTTCCAGAACGATTTTATATATACAACAAGATTGAAGTTTTATCGTATATGCTGATCACACCAGTATTCTTTGCAAGTATCGGTCTGAATGTAAACATTCATGGAATGACACAGACGTTGATCATCTTTACGATCATTTTATGTGTGATCGCAGTGATCTCGAAGATCGCGGGATGCGGTTTTGGAGCATTGTTGTGCAAATATACGAAGAGAGAATCTGTACAGATCGGAGCAGGAATGGTATGCCGAGGTGAAGTTGCACTGATCGTTGCACAGAAAGGAATTTCTGTTGGATTATTATCAGAAGTTTTCTTTGCACCAGTGGTTATCATGGTCCTCGTCACAACACTCTTATCACCGATCATTTTAAAAAATTGTTATTTGCAAAATAAGAAAAGTAAAATATTTACGATACAGATAAAACAATAGAAAAGAGGCTTTAATATGATAGACACAGTCGTATCTGTAAAAACTTCCGATCGGAGAGATGCTAAGGATCAAAAGAAATCGTCTGATGCCGGATGTGGTGACTGGAGAGGAGAAGAGAATCTGTCTGGTGTCTGGAATCTACGGAGATGAGCTTGGCGGACAGTATATCTGCGGAGAGATCATTTCGCCGGATCAAGGCAGAAATTTTGAGAATCTGACAGGTATTGTCGATGTGTATCCGGCGGTCAATCCATTAGGACTGGATGCACGAACAAGAGCAGTACCAATCTCAGATATCGATTACAGCAGTGCATTTCCAGGAGACATCAATGGAGGTCTGGAAGATTATACAGCAGCTAAAATTTGATCGAAAGATATCAAAAGGAGCATCCTGTTGCATTGATATTCATTCTAGTAATATCTTTTTGCAGGAAGTTCCTCAAGTACGTTTAAATAACGATTACGATGAGACATTACTTCATCTGTCAAAATATATGAATACGGATCTTGTCTGGATCCATCCTTCTCAGACAGTGAATGAAGGAAGTTTAGCTTTCACTTTAAACCAGATGGGAATCCCAACTATGGTTACGGAATCCGGTGCAGCATTTCGTATCCGTTACGAGTACTGCCGCCAGATCATAGATGGAATTTTTTCGGTGATGGCAGTACTTGGTATCTGGAAGGGAAAGGTTCAAGGCAAAACAAAGGTTCCGTTTATCCACGAAGACCAGATCTTTTATTTAAATTGTGAATCCAGTGGATTGTTTGTTTCTTACAAGCGATTAAAGGATCCGGTAAAGAAAGGCGAGATCATAGGGATCGTACAGAATCCTTTAATGGGAGCAACGGAAGAAGAAGTGGTTGCACCAACCGATGGTATTTTGATGACATTAAGAGAACATCCAAGTGTAACGGAAGGGTCCTTGGTAGCCAGAGTGATCGGAGGGAATGCACTATGAAAAAAGAAATCATATATCCTCAGGAAATTACTTAAGAGATAGTTTAAGATCGAAGGATATCTCTTTGGAAACAAAGTGAAGGATCAGAACCAGCGGCATGTATTGTCGGAGCAATGCGTGGAAATGAATATCAGCAGTTTATATATTTGTTCTCAGTTTAGTCAAACGTTTAAAAGAAACTGGAGAACAGTGGTGCGATCGTTGGAGATAATCAGATTCTGGTCATTCCATGTGTGAATAATTTTTTCAATGAATGTCGGAATGAAAATACTGGGGTATCTGATAACAGTGATATCAACCGTCAGTTTCCTGGGAATTTTTGACGGGGGAACCAACAAGCCGTCTGGGCAGCACATTTTATTTGAACGGGTTAAAGAATTCCGCTATGGAATCCATTTGCATCATTTTCAGAAGCGGGGATTTTGTGCCACATGTGCGAATGCCTGCAACAGGAAAAGAAAGCACCAGCCTTGCAAGTCTGTTCGGGCTGCCTTATGTATTAACAAGCAAACAACGAAATTTTGATAAAAAGACATTAACTTATAACTGGCAGATCAATGGGACGGATGCATTTTCGGTATATTCTGGGGAAACAGATAATATCGATGTGAATCTGGCCAGGAAGGCTGTATCTGCCGTGCTTCGCTTCTTGACTCGAATGGGTATTTTAAAATATAATTGCCATAACGGGTATATTGCGAGTATTATAGAAGAAGAGGATCTTGTATCCGTCAAAGCAAGTGCTCCGGGATTCCTAAGACGTTTGTGACGATCAAATGAGGAAAGTTAACCGAGGTCAGCTGCTTGGTGAAAGTCATTTAAATCCATATAATGGAGAGATTTTTTATCAGAGATCCGTTTCAAACGGCAGATGGGATCATATTCTATGCCGAGGATCAGCCAACGATTTTTGGAAAAATGCATCTGCATTTCAGGTGATTAAGAAACTACATAATAAATGGGAGGAAATCATGGGAGAAGTTAGAAGAGTCTATGTTGAAAAAGAAAAAAAGACTACGCAGTAAAAAGCAAAAGAGCTGCATGCATCATTGAAGCAGTATCTTGGACTGGATGTCGAATCTGTTTCGTGTCCTTGTCCGCTATGACATCGAGAATCTATCCGATGCAAGTTATGAAAAAGCACTGGTTACAGTATTTTAGTGAACCACCAGTTGACGACGTGTATGAAGAGACATTACCACTTGCCGATGGGGAAATATCTTTCAGCGTTGAGTTTCTGCCAGGTCAGTTCGATCAGAGAGCAGATTCTGCACAGCAGTGTGTGAAACTGTTGAATGAGGACGAAGATGCCCTGATCAGAAGTGCAACAACTTATGTTGTAAAAGGTGACTTAACTGACGAACAGTTAGAAGCAGTCAAAGAATATTGCATCAACCCAGTTGACTCAAGAGAGGCAGCTGCAGACAAACCAGAGACATTAGTGATGGATTTTGAAGAACCAGCAGATGTTAAGATTCTGGATGGATTCAAAGATATGGAAGAAGACAAATTTAAAGAATTATATGATTCTTTAAATCTTGCTATGACATTCAAAGATTTCCTTCATATCCAGAATTATTATAAAGGAGAAGAAAAGAGAGATCCTTCCATGACAGAGATCCGTGTACTGGATACTTATTGGTCAGATCACTGTCGTCATACAACATTTTCCACAGAACTTACAAGCATTGGATTCCAGGATGGATTTTATCGTGCACCATTAGAAGAAGCATATTATTCTTACATGGATGACTTTGAAGAGATGTACAAAGACCGTGATGACAAATATGTCTGCTTAATGGATATGGCATTAATGGCGATGAAACGTCTTAAAAAAGATGGAATTCTTGACAATATGGAAGAAAGCGATGAGATCAACGCCTGCAGCATTGTTGTACCAGTAGAAATTGATGGTAAGGAAGAAGAATGGCTGATCAGTTTCAAGAATGAGACACATAACCACCCAACAGAGATCGAACCATTTGGTGGAGCAGCAACATGTCTTGGAGGAGCGATCCGTGACCCATTATCAGGACGTTCTTATGTATATCAGGCAATGCGTGTTACAGGTGCTGCTGATCCAACAGTTCCATTAAAAGACACATTAAAAGGTAAAATTACCACAGTATAAGATCGTAAATGAAGCTGCGAATGGATACAGTTCTTACGGAAACCAGATCGGTCTTGCAACAGGATATGTTAATGAAGTATATCATCCAGACTATGTTGCAAAACGTATGGAGATCGGTGCCGTTATGGGTGCAGCACCTAGAAAGAACGTGATCAGAGAGAACTCTGACCCAGGAGATATCATCATCTTATTAGGTGGAAGAACAGGGCGTGACGGTTGTGGAGGAGCAACAGGATCATCTAAAGTTCATACAGAAGAATCTATCGAGACATGTGGAGCTGAAGTTCAGAAAGGTAATCCACCAACAGAACGTAAGATCCAGAGATTATTCAGAAGAGAAGAAGTCAGCCGTCTGATCAAGAAATGTAACGACTTCGGTGCGGGCGGTGTGAGCGTAGCCATCGGCGAGCTGACCGACGGCCTGGATATTTACCTCGATCGCGTGCCGACCAAGTACAGCGGTCTGAATGCGACGGAGCTGGCGATCAGCGAGTCGCAGGAGCGTATGGCCGTTGTGATCGAAGCGAGTGCCGAAGAGGAGTTCAAGCGCTACTGCGCCGAGGAGAATATCGAAGTGACCCATGTGGCGGACGTGACGGACTCGCGCCGTATGCGGATGTACAACAAGGGCAAATTAGTGGTCGATCTTTCGCGCGAGTTCATCGACAGCGCAGGGGGCCAAGCACTATGCCCCAGGCCGCGATCGGTGCGGTCGAGGAACGCGATCCTTTCCGCCGCGAGGTGAAGGGGCGGTACGCTGCGCGAAAAAGATGCTTGCGAACCTGGCGGACGCAATGTCCTCTCGCAGAAGGGGCTGATCGAGATGTTCGATTCTACGATCGGCGCTTCGACCGTGCTGCTGCCTTTCGGCGGTCGTACGCAACGTTCGGAAACACAAGTGTCGGTGCAGAAGTTGCCGACGGACGGATATACCGATACGGCCAGCATTATGGCCTTCGGCTACAACCCTTTCCTGGCGTCGTGGAGTCCCTACCACGGTGCGGCCTATGCCGTCGTGGACGCTGCGGCCAAAGTCGTGGCGGCGGGTGCCCGCTACGATAAGATGCGCTATTCCTATCAGGAGTATTTCGAGCGCATGACCAAGTCGCCCCGTACGTGGGGCAAGCCGCTCGGGGCGCTGCTCGGTGCCCTGAAGATGCAGGTCGAGCTGGGACTGCCCTCGATCGGCGGCAAGGACTCGATGAGCGGTACCTTCGAGCAGATCAACGTCCCGCCTATGCTGATGGCCTTCGGTATTACGACTGTCGATGCCGGACGCGTCATCTCGACCGATTTCAAGAAGGCGGGCCATTCGATTTACCTAGTGCGTCATACCCCGCTCGAAAACCATATGCCCGATACCGGGGCGTTGAAGCGGAATTTCGATTTCGTAAGTTCGGCTATCGAGTCCGGCAAGATCGTTTCGGGCTATGCCGTCGGCTTCGGCGGTGTGGCGGAAGCGCTGGCCAAGATGTCTTTCGGCAACGGCATCGGTGCCGATGTCGAGGTGGATGAAGCGACGTTGTTCGACAACTCTTACGGTTCGATCGTGGTGGAGAGCACCGAGCCGCTCGATTTCCCGGCCGCCGAGTTGCTGGGACATACCGAGGCGGAGGAATCGCTCACGATCAACGGCGAAAAAAAATGCCGCTCGAAGAGCTTTACCGGGCCAATACCGAACGCTTTGCGACGGTTTATCCCGATAAGGGAATCAACCATGCGCCGGTCATGGAGGCGATGCCGGCTCTCCGCAGCTTCACCTATCCGGGCGAGGCGGTCGAGCGTCCGGTGGTTTTCATCCCCGTATTCCCGGGCAGCAACTGCGACTACGACACCGCGAAGGCCTTCCGCCGGGCGGGTGCCGAAGTGCGCAGCGAGGTGTTCTGCAACCTGACGGCGGAGGCTATTTTCGACTCGATCCGCCGGATGAAGGAGGCGATCGCTGCGTGCCATATCTTCGTGCTCTGCGGCGGCTTCTCGGCGGGCGACGAGCCGGACGGCAGCGGTAAATTCATTGCCAATGTGCTGAACAACAAGGATATTTCGGAGGAAATACATCGTCTGCTCGACCGGGGCGGCCTGATTCTGGGCATCTGCAACGGCTTCCAGGCGCTGGTCAAGTCGGGCCTGCTGCCCTACGGACGGCTGGGCCTGGTGACCAAAGAGTCGCCCGACGCTCTTCCGCAACGACATCAACCGTCATGTGTCGCAGATTGTTTCGACCCGCGTGGCGACGACCAACTCCCCGTGGCTGTCGAGTTTCTCGGTGGGCGATATCCATTCGATCGCCGTGAGCCACGGCGAGGGCAAGTTCGTCGTGAACGAGCCTCTGGCCCGCGAGCTGTTCGAGAACGGGCAGGTGGCGTTCCAGTATGTCGATGCCGAAGCGCGTGACGGCCGAAGCCCCGTACAATCCCAACGGATCGTATTATGCGATCGAGGGTATCGTGAGCCGCGACGGGCAGATACTCGGTAAGATGGGCCATACGGAGCGTTACGGGGAGAACCTCTTTAAGAACATCGCCGGAGAGAAGGTGCAGGACATCTTCACGAATGCGGTGAACTATTTCCGGAAAACAAAATAACAATTATAAAATACCAACCACTATGCAACAAGGCGAAATGCTTTACGAGGGTAAGGCCAAACAGGTTTTCCTGACGGACGATCCGGATATGATCCTGATTCACTACAAGGATGCGGCGACGGCGTTCAACAACATCAAAAAGGCCACGATCGAGAACAAGGGCGTGCTGAACAACCGGATCTCGACCCTGATCTTCGAATATCTCAACAAGCAGGGGATCAAGACTCACTACGTGAAGACCCTGAACGACCGCGACCAGTTGTGCCGCCGTGTGCGGATCATTCCGCTGGAGGTGATCGTCCGCAACGTCATCGCCGGCTCGATGGCCCAGCGTCTGGGTATCGAGGAGGGAACGAAGCCTTCGAACGTGATTTTCGACATCTGTTACAAGAACGACGAGCTGGGCGATCCGCTGATCAACGATCATCATGCGGTGGCGCTGGGTGTCGTAACCTATGACGAGTTGAAACAGATTTATGCCATGACCGCCCGGATCAACGAGGTGCTCAAGGAGCTTTTCGCCAAGATGAATATCAACCTGATCGACTTCAAGATCGAGTTCGGCCGCACGTCGGACGGCGAGATCGTTCTGGCGGACGAGGTGTCGCCCGATACCTGCCGGCTGTGGGATATGGCTACCAACGAGAAGCTCGACAAGGATCGCTTCCGTCGTGACTTGGGTAAGGTGCGCGAGGCTTACGAGGAGATCCTGGCCCGTCTGGAAAAAGTAATCAAATAAGTTCCGATGCACAAAGAGAGCATAATGCAGCCGATCTGCGACCGGGAGCTGCACGAGGAGTGCGGCGTTTCGGCGTCGTGGGAGTGCCCGACGCAGCTAACCTGACCTACTACGGCCTTCATTCCCTGCAACATCGCGGGCAGGAAGGGTGCGGTATCGTAAGCGTTTCGAAGGAGGGGCGATGCGGCGTGTTCGGGGCGAAGGACTTGTTACGGAGGTGTTCAACGAAGCCAAGCTGGCAAACCTTGCGGGCGATATGGCCATCGGTCATGTCCGTTATTCGACAGCCGGTGGCGGCGGGACGGAGAATATACAGCCTTTTCTGTTCCATCATAACACGGGTGATTTCGCATTGGCCCACAACGGGAATATCGTCAATGCGGATCTGCTGCGCAACTACCTGGAGAACAAGGGCAGTCTTTTCCAGTCCACTTCGGACAGCGAAGTGTTCGCCCATCTTATCAAAAAGGAGGTACGCAACCACAACCGGCCCCGTATCTATTCGATCATCGAGGCGCTCAATATGCTCGAAGGAGCGTTCGCGTTTCTGGTGATGACGGCTAACCGCATCTATGCCTGCCGTGACAAACACGGTCTGCGGCCCCTTTCGATCGGCAAGTTGGGAGACGGCTATGTCGTCAGCAGCGAAACCTGTGCTTTCGAGGTGGTGGGTGCCGAATTCGTGCGTGACGTAGAGCCCGGCGAGATCGTTACGATCGATCGGCACGGCATCCGCAGCAGCGACTATTCGATGTTCAAGCGCCATATGATGTGTGCGATGGAGTATATCTATTTCGCCCGCCCGGACAGCGACATCGAGGGCCGTAACGTGCACGCCTTCCGCAAGGAGTCGGGACGCTTGCTCTACAAGGAGGCGCCGGCAGACGCGGACATCGTGGTCGGAGTGCCCGATTCGAGTTTGAGCGCTGCCATGGGATACGCCGAAGCGAGCGGTCTTCCCTACGAGATGGGACTTATCAAGAACAAATACATCGGCCGCACCTTCATCCAGCCGTCGCAGTCGATGCGTGAGAAGGGCGTGCGGATGAAACTTTCGTCGGTGAGCGGTATCGTTTCGGGGCAGCGTGTGGTGCTGATTGACGATTCGATCGTGCGCGGTACCACCTCCCGGCGCATTGTGCGTCTGTTGCGTGAGGCGGGGGCCACGGAAGTCATGTCCGCATCGCCAGCCCTCCGTTCAAGAACTCCTGTTTTACGGTGTTGATACTTCGACGTACGAGGAGCTGCTGTGCGCCCGCATGTCGGTTCCGGAGGCGTGCGAGTATATCGGAGCCGATTCGCTGGCTTACCTCTCGCCCCGATGCCTTGCTGAAGGCGGGCAATCGCTGCGAGTTGTGCATGGCCTGCTTCACGGGGCAATTATCCGACGTCGCTTTACGGGACGATCGAGGAGGCGAAACAAAAAAGAAAAAATGTTAAACAAACCGCTTCGTTTTTCGATCTGCGGTGTCAGGGAAGAACCTGCCTGCATGCGTATTTCGAAAACATCGGGTGGAAATATTCAGGAAACAGCTAAAACCAACTATTGTTATGGCGGAAAGTTATGAAAAGGCCGGTGTGAACCTCGAGGCCGGATACGAAGTGGTGCGCCGCATCAAGAAACACGTGGCTTCGACCTCGCGGTTGGGCGTGATGGGTAACATCGGCGCTTCGGCGGAATGTTCGATCTCTCGGCGCTTAATGTCAAGGAGCCGGTGCTCGTGAGCGGTACCGACGGCGTGGGAACCAAGCTCAAGCTGGCTTTCGAGATGGATAAGCACGACACGATCGGCATCGACGCCGTGGCTATGTGCGTGAACGACGTGCTGGCGCAGGGGGCCGAGCCGCTCTTCTTCCTGGATTATGTAGCCGTGGGGCACAACGAGCCTGCGAAGATCGAAGCGATCGTGGCGGGTGTGGCCGAAGGCTGCCGTCAGGCCGGCTGTGCACTCATCGGCGGCGAAACGGCCGAGATGCCGGGCATGTATGCCGGCGGCGAGTACGATATTGCGGGCTTCACGTGCGGCGTGGTCGAGAGTCGCGCCTGATCGACGGTACGAAGGTGCGTGTGGGCGACGTGTTGGTGGGTATCGCGTCGAGCGGTGTCCATTCGAACGGTTTCAGCCTTGTGCGTAAGGTGGTTGCCGATGCAGGACTGGATCTTCGCAAGGCTTATCCCGATTGGACGGCCGTGTGTTGGGCGAGGTGCTCCTGACGCCGACCAAAATTTACGTGAAACAGGTGCTCGAAGTGATCCGAGCCTGTAACGTGCACGGCATCAGTCATATCACGGGCGGCGGTTTGACGAGAATATTCCCCGCATCCTGAGCGAGGGCCAGGGTATCGAGATTCACGAGGGGACGTGGGAGATCCTGCCCGTGTTCCGCCTGTTGGAGAAATACGGCAAGATCGCTCACCGCGAGATGTTCAATATCTTCAACATGGGTATCGGTATGGTGATCGCGGTTTCGCAGGATGAGGCTTCCGAAGTGATTGCCATTTTGG
>ENA-OQAR01000672-OQAR01000672.1-human-gut-metagenome-genome-assembly--contig:-NODE-672-length-10227-cov-2.676040_pt1 | contig 10227 bp, 14 predicted proteins | sample MGYA00242738_ERZ504533 | MGnify/ENA primary metagenome ERZ504533 (study PRJEB26092, sample SAMD00036276) | human gut metagenome | host: Homo sapiens | study: EMG produced TPA metagenomics assembly of...
CAAGGCGGAAGTGCGCCACGACCGCAAGATGGGACACATCACCGTGCTGACGACGACACCGCCAAAACCGTAGCCGACCTTGAAGCCACCGGCTGCTGGGACGACTTGAAGAAAGCCTGACATCATAAGTAATGAGTGAACATATCGTGCGGCAGACCCGCCAGAAAGACGCCATCCGCGACGCGCTGAACGGCTGCGACGAATTCATCTCCGCGCAGGAGCTGCACCGCAAGCTGGAAGACCGTGGCGAACATATCGGACTCGCCACGGTCTACCGGCAGCTCAACGCCCTGGCCGAGGCGGGCCGCGCCGACACGGTCCGTCTCGACGGGCAGCAGCTGTTCCGCCTGTGCGGCGATGACGGGCACCATCATCACCTCGTCTGTACGAACTGCGGCAAAACCGTGGAAATGAATCGCCTTCCGAAAGCTGGCTGAAAGGCATCTCCGACAAGTACGGCTTCACCATCGAACGGCACACGCTGGAGGTGTTCGGCCTGTGCGAGGACTGCCGGAAGGCGGACAAGTAGCGGCTGTCTGCCGTATTTCCGTTGGAATCGTATCGCCATCGGCGCAATCCAATCGTAAAAATCGTAAAGAAAAAACGTTGGACGTTGTCTTTTTCAGACGCATATATGACAATAGGGCATTGCAAACGAACTAAGTGGGGTTATGCGTGACCAAAGCAACATCGAAAAACGAGCCGATTGAGGAGCTCAGCATCGCCACCGTGGATCCGACGGCCAGGAAGACGGGCAAGGAATTCCCGGGATGGCTTTACGGTGTGCTGTTCGTCCTGTTCGATGCGGTGGGCATCGCTGCGTTGCAGATCGGCGTCAGCGAATCCGCGACGCGTGTGCAGCTGTCGAACAACATGTGGCTCACCGGTTGGGGATTCGTCGGCAAGATGTTCACCAGCGCCAATTTTGTGGCTGTGCTCAACCTCATACTGTGGGGCGTCCTGTACGTGATCCTGCTCATGCTCACCAACCGTTTCTGGGTGGCCACGCCGATATTTCTGGCGGTGACGTTCATCGTCGCCGTGATTGAGCATTTCAAAGTGTCGATTCGATACGAGGCGATTCTGCCAAGCGATCTGAACTTCCTCAAAGCCGATGCGGGCAATCTGATGAGTTTCATGCCGTCCGGCGCGCAATGGACCATTCTGATCGCGGTGGCGGCGTTTGCCGCGTTCGTGGCGCTGTTCGTCTTCCTGAACCGCCTCGACGCGCGTCACGGCAGACTGTTTCGCGGCTCCGACAAGCATCCCGTTCCCGTGAACGCGATCGCAAGACTGCTGCTGATCCTGCTTCCAGGCCTGTTCTTCACGCTGTATTCGATGCAGGTGAGCACCGTCGGCTCGTGGGCCAAAGGCTTCGCCACCGTCATGGGGGACAAGCCCTCCATGTGGGACTCCGTATACGACGCCCAGCGCAACGGGCCGCTGGTGGCGTTCACCCGTCAGCTCAACCCGAAAGTCATGGTCAAGCCGGACGACTATTCCGAAGAGACCATGAAGCACGTCGCGGCCCGCTATGAGAAGGCCGCGAAGAAGACAACGCGAAACGTTCCGCGAACATGACCGACAGCACCGTCATCTACGTGCTGTCCGAATCCTTCTCCGACCCGTCACGCGTGCCGGGACTCAAAAGTCAACAAGGATTCCCATGCCGAAGATCCGTGAGATCAAGCAGAATACCACGTCCGGCCTGATGCTGTCCTCCGGATACGGCGGCGGCACCGCCAACTTGGAATACATGGGACTGTCCGGCCTGAGCATGGCGAATTTCGATTCCTCCCTGACCAGCCCATACCAGCAGCTGGTGCCGAGCGAGCATTGGACGCCGACAATCAACCAGATGTGGGGCGCCGCAAAGAACTCCATCGGCCTGCACCCGTACGAATCGTCCATGTATTCGCGCGCCACCAACTACAAGAAGTTCGGCTTCTCGCATTTCTACACGCTGACCGGGCCGGACGTCATCTCGCATCAGGACAAGATCGACGATTCGCCGTACGTCTCCGACGAGGCACCTACCAAAGCACGCTGGAGGAAGTCAGGAAAACCAAGTCGAACCAGTTCCTGCAGGTCATCACCATGCAGAACCACATGCCCTACCATGACTGGTACAAGCACAACGACTTCAAAGCCTCCTCCACCACGGGAAAGCCGTTGAAGGACGACGAGAAGGAATCCATCGAAACCTACCAAAAGGGCGCGTCCCTGACGGATGGGGCGACCGCCGGATTCCTCAGCGAACTCGACAAGCTCGGCAAGCCGGTCACCGTGGTCTTCTACGGCGACCATCTGCCTGGTATCTACTCCTCGGCATCCGCGGACGACGACAACTCGCTGGCCCTGCATCAGACGGACTACTTCATCTGGTCCAACAAGGCTTCCGGCACGCAAGGCAACAAGATCGGCAACGCCGACTATTCGTCGCCCAACTTCTTTGTGGCGCAGGCCGCCGAGCATATGGATGCCAAGGTGTCGCCGTATCTGGCGTTCCTCACCGAAATGCACTCCAAGATCTCGGCCATGGAACCGCCGGTGGTCAACAACATCCAAGGCTGGGACCGCATTCCGGAAGGTCAGAACATCTATCTGAACGCCAAGGGCGAGCCCATGGCCGAAGAGGATTTCGACGCCGAGACCAAGCAGCTGCTGGCCGATTACAAGCTCATTCAATACGACATCACCACGGGGAAGAATTACCTGAAAGACACCTCCTTCATGGACCTGCGTAACGAGGACGGCGCGCCTGCCGCACGGCTCGACACTCGACGTACTGTTGTGCGCCTTCGTGTCGTGCCGCACGGAATTCGCGCACGTCCTCGTCACGGCAGGCGTGTGGTGGGCGACGACGCGCCTGCCGCACAAATCTTAAAACATTGAGGGGCTGTTCCAAACTATTGGAACAGCCCCTCAACGGCTATTGGTTCAGCGCAGCCAACACATCATCATCACGCGTTCAGCGCTTTGAAACCGATGTCGTGACGGTAGAACATGCCCTTGGTGTCGAGCTTGTCGATGATCGCGTAGACCTTGTCCTGCGCGGCCTTGATGTCCGCAGCGGAGGTCTCGACCAGCAGCACGCGACCGGAGTTGGCCACGAGACCATGCTCGCCACGTGCGCGCCCGCATAGTAGACATGGGAATCGTCATCTACCGTGATCTCAGGAATCGCGGCACCCTTGACCACGTTGGTCGGGTAACCTTCGGAAGCGATCACCACGCCAAGAGTGGCATTGTCCTCATCCCACGTGAATTCCGGGGTTTCGCCGTTGAGAATGGCGTTGATGCCGGCACCGAGATCGGACGTGAGCTTCGGCAGCACCACTTCGGTCTCTGGATCGCCGAAACGCGCGTTGAACTCAATGACCTTCGGGCCGTCGGCGGTGGCGATGAGGCCGGCGTACAGAATGCCGGTGAACGGCGTGCCCTCGTCGGCCATGGCCTGAACGGTCGGCTTGACGATGGTTTCGATGGCGGTGTCGATCACATCCTGACCGATCTGCGGAACCGGGCTGTAGGCGCCCATGCCGCCGGTGTTCGGACCTTGTCGCCATCGTAGGCACGCTTATGATCCTGCGAAATCGGCATCGGCCAGAAATCGGTGCCGTTCACAAAGCTCATCAGAGAGAATTCCTGACCCTCAAGGAAATCCTCGATAACCACCTTCGCGCCGGCGTTGCCGAAGCGGTGGTCCACGAAAAATGTCCTCCAAAGCGGCGATGGCGGTCTCCTCATCCATCGCCACGGTCACGCCCTTGCCTGCGGCCAGGCCATCGGCCTTGATGACGATCGGCGCGCCATGCTCGCGCACATAAGCGGTGGAACGCTCCAAATCGTCGAACGTCTGGTACTTCGCGGTCGGAATGTCGTGACGTTCCATAAGCTGCTTGGCGAAGTCCTTGGAACCCTCGATCTGCGCGGCGGCCTTGTTCGGGCCGAACGCCTTGATGCCGGCGGCCGCGAAATCGTCGACGATGCCTTCGATAAGCGGCACTTCCGGTCCGACGAACACCCAATCGTAACCATTGTTCTTCACGAAATCGATGAGCGCCGCATGATTGGACGGGTTGAGCTGCGTGGTGCGGATGCCGTCAAGTTCCATGCCCGGATTGCCTGGGGCCACAGTGACCTCGCTGACGCTGTCGCCACGCATGAGCGTGTGGGCGATGGCATGTTCACGCGCACCGGAACCAATGACCAGAACCTTCATATTTCCTCCTGTTGTATCCCTTATGGGGAAGAGTGCCAATCTCAAGAAATAATATCGGGGGTGCCTGTTCGGCTACCCCCGTATGTTCGTTTACTGCAGTTCGCGTCCTCGCCGGTCTTCTTGACGATATTGCCCAGCACATAGCCGGCCTCGCCATTGGACTTCAGCAGTTCCATGGTCTTATCGGCATCTTCGGCGCTGACGGCCAGCACCATGCCGATACCCATGTTGAAGATGTTGAACATTTCCATATGATCGATGCTGCCGGCCTTCTCGAGCACGTCGAAAATCGGGAGCACCGGCCAGGAGCCGAGGTTGATATGGGCGGCAAGACCGTCCGGAATCATACGCGGAATGTTCTCGATGAAACCGCCGCCGGTGATATGCGCGACGCCCTTGACCACGCCCGCCTTGAACAGCGGGGAAAGGGCCTTCACGTAAATCTTGGTCGGAGTGAGCAGCACGTCGCCAAGCTTCTCACCGCCCAGTTCGTCCAGTACGGTGTCCACGGTGTAGCCGGCCTGCTCGAACAGGGCCTTGCGCACCAGGGAGAAGCCATTGGAATGCACGCCGGTGGACGGCAGGCCGATAAGCACGTCGCCCTCAGCGATGGTGGAGCCGTCGACGATAGCGGACTTTTCGGCCACGCCGACCGCGAAGCCAGCCAGATCGTACTCGTCTTCGTCATACATGCCCGGCATTTCAGCGGTCTCGCCGCCGATCAGACCGGAACCGGCCTGCACGCAGCCGTCGGCCACGCCGGAGACGACCTGCTCGAGCAGAGCCGGATCGTTCTTGCCGCAGGCGATGTAATCCAGGAAGAACAACGGTTCCGCACCCTGAGCGGCAATATCGTTGACGCACATGGCCACGCAGTCGATGCCGATGGTGTTGTGCTTGTTGGCCATCTTGGCAACGACCAGCTTGGTGCCGACGCCGTCAGTGCCGGAAATCAGTACCGGCTCCTTGTATCCGAGGGAAGCCAGATCGAACAGGCCGCCGAAGCCGCCGATACCGCCGACCACGCCCGGACGGTTGGTGCGCGCCACATGGGACTTGATGCGCTTGACGACTTCGTAACCGGCTTCGACGCTTACGCCGGCTTCCTCATATGCTTTTGGCATATCAAACCTTTCTCGGGTTCAGTGTTCTTCTTGGGATGAAGTAGTGGTGTATTCGTTGCCCTCGTACTTGCTCTTATACAAGGCGAATTCAGGCAGACGCACGCGATCTTCAGGAGTAAGGGACTTCAAAAAATCACTTTCATAATCGTCGAGTGCGGTCGGGTAGTCGCCATTGAAGTAGGCCACGCACAGACCGCCGTACGGGGCGTCCGCACCCAGGCCGATAGATTCGACCAATCCGTCGAGTGACAGGAACGCCAAGGAATCGGCGCCAATGAAATCGCGAATTTCTTCAACGGACTTCTTTGCGGCGATGAGCTCCTTGGTGGTGGAGATGTCGATGCCGTAGAAGCACGGGTACTTCAGCGGCGGCGAGCTGATACGCATGTGCACTTCGGCGGCGCCAGCTTCCTTCAGCAGCTGCACGATGCGCTTGGACGTGGTACCGCGCACGATGGAATCGTCGATAACGATCACGCGCTTGCCTTTGACCACGCCGCGCACGGCGGACAGCTTCATGCGCACGCCCTGCTCGCGCAGTTCCTGCGTCGGCTGGATGAAGGTTCGAGCCACATACTGGTTCTTGATCAGGCCCATCTCGTTTGGCAGACCAGCTTCTTCCGCATAGCCGGAGGCCGCGGACAGCGAGGAATTCGGCACGCCAATGACCATATCGGCATCGACCGGCGATTCTTGGGCCAGACGCGCACCCATACGCTTGCGGGCGGAATGCACGTTTTACGCCGTAAATGTCGGAATCGGGGCGTGCGAAGTAGATGAATTCCATCGAGCAGATGGCCAACTGGGTCTGATTGGTGTACTGCACGATCTTGTAGCCGTGATCGTCGATAACCACGATTTCGCCCGGGCGAATATTGCGCACCAATTCGGCGCCGACAACGTCAAGCGCGCAGGTTTCGGAAGCGAGCACATAAGCGCCGTTTTTCATCTTGCCGAGGGAAAGCGGGCGGAAACCGTTCGGATCAAGCGCGCCGATCATGGCGTCTTCGGTCATGATCAGGTAGGCGAAACCGCCATGCACGGTGTTGAGCGCTTCCTTGAGCTTGTCCATGAACGTACGCTGTGTGGAGCGGCGCAACAGGTGCATCAACACTTCGGTGTCGGAATTGGAGTGGAAGATTGCGCCTTCGTCTTCCAACTGACGCCTCAGAGTCGGGCAGTTCGTCAGATTGCCATTGTGGCACAAGGCCATATCGCCGTCATGGAAGCGGAAGATGAATGGCTGGATGTTGTCGGTGCCGCCTGAACCGGCAGTGGCGTAACGCACATGGCCGATCGCCTTGTCTCCCTTCAGGCGTTCGATTTCGCGTTCGTCGCCGAACACTTGGGTCAACAGACCCGTTCCGCGATGACCGATGAGATGACCATTATCGTTGGAGACAATGCCGGCACCCTCCTGACCGCGATGCTGCAGCGCGTGTAGACCGAAGTAGGTGAGTCGGGCGGCGTCCGAGTGGCCCCAAACGCCGAAAATACCGCATTCCTCGTGGATGTCTTCGAGTTCAGCTGACAAGCCAAAGCTCCTTCCAAAACCATGGAGACAAGGGGTTCGCTATCGTCCAACAGTATCAATGGGCGGCTACAAGAGTCGGGTTTTGTCCAGTTCTCAGACGGTATATGGAACCGGACATGCAATCGAACAGCCGTTCGAAAAAGCTGTTATGATGGAAGACGTGAAAACGCGAATCACGGTCGTCGGGGTGCGGGAAGTCCCCCGTATGAGCCATTGCATGGAAGGAGCATCATGGCCGGACGAATATACGTGGCAATCGACCTCAAATCCTTCTATGCGTCCTCGGAATGCGTGGAACATGGATTCCCTCCGCTATCCACACACTTGGTGGTGGCGGACCAGGAGAGGACCGACAAAACCATCTGTCTTGCGATCTCGCCGTCGTTGAAGGCATACGGTCTGCCCGGACGCGCCCGCCTATTCGAAGTCAAAGCGAAACTGAAGGAAATCAACGCGGTCCGTCGCGCCGCGGCTCCAGGCGGTGTGCTGACGGGGAAATCGTATGATGCGAAGGCGCTCGCGGCCAATCCGAATCTGGCTGCTGACGTGTTCATCGCCAAACCGCGCATGTCTCATTACTTGGCGATGAGTGCGAAAATCTACGGTATTTATCTGAAATACGTTTCGGCTGAGGATATCCACGTCTATTCGGTGGACGAGGTGTTCATGGACGTCACCGGCTATTTGCGCGCCTATGGAAAAGGGGTGGAGGAGATGACCCGTGACATCATCCGCGATATCCACACCCAGACCGGCATCACCGCCACCGCGGGCATCGGCACGAACATGTATCTGGCCAAAGTGGCTATGGATATCGTGGCCAAACACATCCAGGCGGGGGAGGACGGCATTCGCATCGCCCGGCTTGACGAGATGTCGTACCGGAGATTGTTGTGGAATCACCGGCCGCTTACCGATTTCTGGCGTGTGGGGCGTGGGTATGCAAGGAAGCTCGAAGCGCACGGACTGGCGACCATGGGGGATATCGCTCGCTGTTCCATTGGCCGTGCCGACGAATACTACAACGAAGATCTACTGTACAAGATGTTCGGTGTGAACGCCGAACTGCTCATCGACCATGCGTGGGGCTGGGAACCGTGCACCATCGCGGACATCAAAGTGTACAAGCCGGCGGGGCACAGCTTGAGTTCCGGACAAGTGCTGACAGGTCCGGCGGGATTCGACGCAGCCCGGCTGATTGTGCGTGAAATGGCGGATACGCTGTCATTGGATTTGGTAGCGAAGGGCGTGAAAGCCGGCAGAGTGGGATTGATGGTCGGCTACGACACGGCAAGCCTCGATCCGAAACGGCTTGGCAAGGACGGTTCCGCTGATTTGAAGGCGATTGCCGAACATGCCGCGGCAACATACGACGGCCCTGTTTCGATCGACAGGTATGGCCGCCGCGTACCCAAGCCGGCCACCGGGTCGATCGCATTGCCGGAGCGACGTCGGCTACGTCGCGTATTTGCGACGCGGTCGATAAGCTTTTCCTTTCGATTGTCGACAGGCGTTTGCTGGTCCGTCGGGTGAATGTGGTCGCCGCCGATGTGCTGACCGACGAGCAACTTGAGGAACGGCGGCAGGCGGCCGCGTCCGAATATACGCAGCCTGATTTGTTCGCCACGATGGAAGTGCCGGTGGATTCCGCTTCCGCTGATGCGGCCGAATGCGAGGCTATGCGTTCCGCCGATGGTGGTTCCAAGGATTCGCCGCAAGGGGACGCCGAACTGCATATGCAGCAAACGCTTCTGGACATCAAACGCAAATTCGGCAGAAATTCCATCATCAAGGCCATGGATATGTTCGATGACGCCACAGGCCAGCAGCGCAACAAGCAGATAGGAGGTCATGCGGCATGAGCCTTACGGAAACCCATCGCTACGACGACATCATCGATCTGCCGCATCACCAATCGCAGACGCATGCCCATATGAGCATGCATAACCGTGCCGCCCAATTCATGCCTTTCGCCGCCCTGACCGGTTACGACGACATCATCAGACAAACCGCGCAATCCAGCGATGATGCGGTGGAACGCGCCAACAGGCCCGTCGATCTCGCCGAGGGTTACCTTTCCGCCTGAAGCGGCTGCTATGACGAATGTCGCGGATTGCTGTATATGAAAGGGTGGGTTCGGAATCATGAGATTTCGAACCCACCCTTGATTATGTGAGCGTGAAAAGAGTCTCGATGCTCAGGCGGCGAAATACTCCACGCCGCCGCGAACAGCGGCTGGTCCTTCTCGCCGGGCACGTTCACGAACGTACCGTTGCTGTAGCGCTCGGAGTGGCCCATCTTGCCGAACACGCGGCCGTCCGGGCTGGTGATGCCTTCGATGGCCAACAGCGAACCGTTCGGGTTCACGTCCAGGTCCATGCCCGGCACGCCGGCCTCGTCCACGTACTGCGTGGCGATCTGGCCGTTGGCCTTGAGCTGGGCGAGCACATCGTCGGAGGCCACGAAGCGGCCCTCGCCGTGGGAGATGGCGATGGTGTGCATGTCGCCCACCTCGGTCTTCGCCAGCCACGGGGAGAGGTTCGAAGCTACGCGGGTGCGCACTAGGCGGCTCTGGTGGCGGCCGATGGTGTTGAACGTCAGCGTCGGGCATTCGGCGGTCATCGGCACGATGTCGCCGTACGGCACCAGGCCGAGCTTGATGAGCGCCTGGAAGCCGTTGCAGATGCCGAGCATCAGACCATCGCGGTTCTTCAGCAGGTCACGCACGGCCTCGGTGACGGCCGGCGCACGGAAGAACGCGGTGATGAACTTGGCGGAACCGTCCGGCTCGTCGCCGCCGGAGAAGCGCCTGGGATCATCACGATCTGGCTCTTGTTGATCTCGTCGACCAACGCCTGCGTGGATTCGGCGACGGCGGCCGGCGTCAGGTTGTTGACGATCAGTGTGGTCACATCGGCGCCGGCACGCTCGAAGGCGGCGGCGGAATCGTACTCGCAGTTGTTGCCCGGGAACACCGGGATCACCACATGCGGCTTGGCCACGGAAGAGCCGACGTACACGGTCTTCTTCGGCGCGTGGAAGTCGATGGTCTCGACGGTCGCGCCCTTGTCCTCGCCCTTGGAACGGTACGGGAACACGGATTCGATGCCGGACTCCCAAGCTTCCTGCACAGCGTCCAGGTCCAGCGTCTCGCCGGCGGCCTTGAACACGTACTCGGAGGTGGTGGTGCCGATTTCGCCGATCTCGACCAAATTGGAGACGGCCGGAAGCTTGGCATCGTCCGCCAGCTCGACGATGAACGAACCGTATGCCGGGGTGAACAGGTCGTCCACGGCGATGCTGTTGTTCAGGGTCACGCCGATGCGGTTGCCGAGCGTCATCTA
>ENA-OQAR01000673-OQAR01000673.1-human-gut-metagenome-genome-assembly--contig:-NODE-673-length-10207-cov-1.462599_pt1 | contig 10207 bp, 18 predicted proteins | sample MGYA00242738_ERZ504533 | MGnify/ENA primary metagenome ERZ504533 (study PRJEB26092, sample SAMD00036276) | human gut metagenome | host: Homo sapiens | study: EMG produced TPA metagenomics assembly of...
ACGAGATTTTTTCCAGCGGAAGCTCTGAGGACCTTCGTGTACATTGAGAAGATATCCTACGCATGACCGGTTCCGTGATTGTAATCCTCTCCCATAGCCCAGAGTGGTCCTCTTGCCAGGGCATCCAGATTCAGTCCGGTACAGCCATAGCGGAATTTTGCGGCTGCAAGGTTCAGGTGCCCACGAAGTACTGCTGTGAAATATTTCTTTTCTTTTTGGGTAACCGGGCCAAGTACAACGGTGCGGGTGATGTCTGTGGTTCCCTCCAGATAATGGCCGCCGGTATCCATCAGAACCAGTCCCTCTGGTTTCAGAGGAATACTGGTTTCTTCTGTGGCACTGTAATGAACAATAGCTCCATGTGCACCGTAGGCAATAATGGGATCAAAGCTGTTCCCCTGGAAGTTCTCTTGTCCGGAGCGGAACTCATAGAGTTTGTCCGCTGCGGAAAGCTCGGTGATCTCCTGCTTTCCCACATTCTTTTTCAGCCAGTGGATAAATTTTACCATTGCCACGCCGTCTTTGATGTGGGCTGTTTTTTCATTCTGGACTTCGATCTCATTTTTGATGGCTTTTGGAAGAAGGGACAGGTTTTCTCCATTCAGGATTGTTACTCCATCCGGAATGCTGCTGACCAGACGGCTGTTTACATTACTTTTTGAAAGATAAACCCTTTTCGATTCAGGGATCGTCTGCACATAAGTGTAAATATCATCATATGGATAGATGGTAACGCCATCTATGGCCAGAGCTTCTTTTACAGAATCCGGAAAAGCCCTCTCATTGGCAAAAAACCGGATTTCTTTCTCATCCATTACAAGATAGGAAAGCACTACCGGGCAGCAGTGGATATCATTTCCGCGAATGTTCAAAAGCCACGCAATATCATCCAGTGACGTGAGGACAAAGAGATCTGCGTCTTTTTCTTTCAGTTTGCTGCGGATTTCCCCGGATCTTGTCTGCTCTGGATCTTCCAGCCCATTTTTCGGATAATTCCATTACCGGTTCACAGGAAAGTGCCGGACGGTCATCCCAGATATTTCCGATCAGATCCTCATTTACAGAAAAACGTACCTTGTTTCCCAGAAGGATTTTTTCAATTTCCCGGCTTCCTCTGCGCTGACAGTACGGCGTCGAAGCCGAGGCACATCCCTTCTTTCAGGTTTTCTTCCAGAAATTTATGATCGTCGGTACATCCGGTTCCCCCCATCTTAAACAGGGTAACCGGTGTTCCCTCTAACTGCTGTGCGGCCTGGATAAAAATATCTTCCGTCTGTCCAGAGTCCCGCCATATCCGGCATGATGACAGCAGTTCCGGCAGAACCGGTAAATCCGGTAATATATTTCCTGCATTTAAAATAATCTCCCACATACTCGGAACCGTGGAAATCATCGGTCGGAACCAGATAAGCATCGATTCCCTTTTCTTTCATCTGTTTCGAAGAGCGGTAATCCGTTCTGTAACTGTCATAACCTTATGCCTCCTCTGTATAACTGTTCTTTACTGCAAAACCATGATCCATAGGACCGCTTCCTTTTCCGAGATCCAGCATGGCAGCAAGAGCTCCGGAAATATAGTCTTTGGCACGATTTACAGATTCCACCATGGAAAATCCTTTTGCAAGGTTGGATGCGATGGCCGAGGAAAGAGTACATCCTGTTCCGTGGGTGTTGGGATTGTCGATCCTTTTTCCCTCAAACCACTGATATGTTCCATCCTCATAGAGAAGATCATTGGCATCATTAAGCTTATGGCCGCCTTTGCAAAGAACTGCACAGTGATACTGTTCGGAAACCTGTTTTGCAGCTTCGATCATATCATCGGTGTTTCTGATCTTTCGTCCGGTAAGCACTTCCGTTTCCGGGATATTGGGAGTGAGAAGATCCGCAAGAGGAAACAGTTCTTCTTTCAGAACATCCACAGCTTCTTCACTGATCAGCCTTGCGCCGCTGGTAGCCACCATAACCGGATCCACTATGATATTTTTCGCCTGATACTGCCGGAGCTTTTTTGGCGATCATGCGGATCAGATCACTTTCGGAAACCATTCCGATCTTTACTGCATCCGGAAAAATATCTGTAAAAATACTATCCAGCTCCTGACCAAGAAATTCTGCCGTTGCATTCTGGATGGCTGCGACACCGGTGGTATTCTGGGCAGTCAGTGCGGTGATGGCACTCATGGCGTATACCCCGTTTGCCATCATGGTTTTGATATCGGCCTGGATCCCTGCGCCTCCGCTGGAATCGCTGCCTGCGATGGTTAATGCTGTTTTCATTTTTCGTTTCCTCCGTTTTCTGTAAATATATAATTCTGTAACTCTGTCAGATTTTGGCAGTAGATATGTGCGTCCTTTTTTTAGCTGCTCCTGATCCGGTTCTCCCAATGCGTCATAGATGCCTGCAGTCAGAGATCCTGCTTTTCCTGCGGTCTGCAGTGCATAGAGAGAATCTTCCACTACCAGTGTCATGGATGGCTCCGTTCCCAGCACTTTCGCTGCTGTAAGATAGATCTTCGGAGAATATTTGCTTTCTCCGATCTCACTGGTGGTATAAATTTCTTTTAAAAAAGGAAGAAGTCCGTTTCGCTTTAGTGCCCGGCGGATATGTTCTTTTTGGGCTTGAAGTTGCCACCACAGCCGGGATTTTTCTGGCTAGCAAGATATTGAAAAAGTTCTCTGGCACCTGATTTTGCAGGAACTTCTTCAAAATAGTAGTTTTGGATCCGAACTTTCAGATCCTCCACGATCTTTTCTTCGGAAACCCAAGAGCGAACCTGCTTTTCAGCCATGCCGCTCCCTGCTCCATACTCATGGGAAAAAGGATCTCTTCCATTCCCGCAATTGGGTGATATCCAAGATCTGTAATATATCGTTTTCCAAGTTCCCTCCAGATAGAAAGAGAGTCCAGAAGGACACCGTCCGCATCAAATATTATGGCTTTTACGAGAGAAATCATGTTTTTCCTCCTGAATAAAATTTTTTTTATATATAAAAATACACGGATATACCACAAAAGATATATCCGCATTTTATTATAAGCCGCAGGTCCCCAAAATGCAACCGGGAGTTATCTGACAGTTTCTTTTTCCAGTCCAACTGGTTCGTACAGCTTTTTTAATGTTTTACCAGTTCATCTTTCCCGGTGTCTTCGATACAGACATCGTATCTGCCTTCCACACTTCCGAATGTAATTACTTTATCCAGATTCAGCAGTGCTTTCCATGTTTCCTGATGTGTTGTGTGCCTCCATGATGCCGTAAGCCATGGTGCCCTTTCTTGCTTCAGATTTCTCTGCTTTTTTTCCAGTGAGTGCTTCCACTTTGCTGCTTCTGCTTCCGGTACGATCTCTGTTCCATTTACCAGATATGCGCCGCCATCATATAACTTTACCATAATGTATTCGCTCCTTTTTCTTTTTTCACGATGTTTGTTCTTCGTGATTTTATTGTATCGCATCCAAAGCATTCTGACTAATTGCCAAAATGAATGCTGTTATAACTTTTTTGTGAAAATAAATAAGGACAAAAATAACTAATCTTATAAAGAAATGTTGACAGAAATTCGTTACTATTTTATAATTTTCTTTATAACTACGAAGGAGGTATGAATAATGAAAAAATTCAAAAAACTTTTGGTTTGTATGCTTGCAGTTATGATGCTTATTTCATCTGCGATTCCGGTTTCTGCGGCCACCCGCCCGGCGATCCCGACCTTAAGAAGTGCACAGATGACCAGTAGCGGACGTATGTCTCTCAGCTGGAAATCTGTAAGTAATGCAGATGGATACAAAGTTCGGATCTATAACTGCAGTAAAAAGAAAGCATCTTCCATTCATCTCAGTGGAAGGTACAACAACAACTATTATACAAACAAACGTGCGAACACAGCTTATCTTGTATCCGTATACAGCTACAGATGGGTAAATGGACAGCGAATTTACAGTATCGATTCGGATGCATTTGTATGCACCCCAAGAACATTAACTACTGTATCAAGCACAGCATCAACATTGACAGTTAAATGGTCCAAGCTTTATGGAATCAGTGGATATTATGTTTATAAATCTACCAGTTCCAATTCCGGTTACAAACGTTATGCAACTTTATCTGCCAATGCAACTTCTGTAAAAGTCAAAAAGTTTTAACTTCCTCAGGCAACACTTATTTCTATGTTGTGCCATACAGAGTTTATAAAGGAAAAGATATACTTTTCCTCATAACATTTTACCGTATGTATACAAGATATTATTATTACTAAATAACTGATATTCAGAAAGCAAAAGCTTCCCTGCCAGAAGTAACTCTGCAGGGAAGCTTTTTTGTGTATTTTTATTCTTTTCCGTTTTTATTCTTTTCCGTTGAAACAATATGTACATATATTATCGGATCGATTCCAATGGATTCCAGAAGATCGTCCAGTCTGTGATAGCGAAGGCTGGTAAAATTCTGCATCTTACAGATATCCTGCACCATCTGCTCATATTTCTCTGTATGCGGATCTGCATATTCATCCAGGACTTCCTGCGGACAGTTCGGCCCTTCTCTCTTCTCGATGACCTGACGTGCGATCAGCTCCATCTCGGATTTGGAGCGGGAGAAGTTTAAGTATTTACATCCGTACATGATCGGCGGGCAGGCAGGACGAACGTGAACTTCCTTCGCACCGCTACGGTACAGGAATTCGGTTGTCTCACGAAGCTGGGTACCACGTACAATGGAATCATCAATGAGAAGAAGTTTCTTGTCCTTGATCAGCGCACGTACCGGGATCAGTTTCATTTTCGCGATGAGGTTACGCTGATTCTGATTGGTTGGCATAAAAGATCTCGGCCAGGTTGGTGTATATTTAATGAATGGTCTTGCATAAGGAATACCGGATTCATTTGCATATCCGATGGCATGGGCAATGCCGGAATCCGGAACACCTGCTACAATATCCGGGTGAACAGAATCTCCGTCTCTCTTTGCAAGCATGCTTCCGCAGCGATAGCGCATCTCCTCTACATTTACACCTTCATAAGATGCTGTCGGATATCCGTAGTAAACCCAGAGGAAAGAACAGATCTTCATTTTCTTTCCAGGCTCAACCAGAGTTTTAACTCCGTCTGCTGTTACAAATACGATCTCTCCGGGGCCAAGTTCCTTATAATCTTCGTAACCCAGATTAATATAGGCATGACTCTCAAAGGACAGACAGTAGGACCCCTCTTTGTGGCCAATCTCCACCGGAGTTCTGCCCATCTTGTCCCGGGCTGCATAAATTCCGTCTTTTGTCATGAGAAGCAGCGTCATGGAGCCGTCGATCAGACCCTGGACATACTGGATACCCTCCACAAAATTGTCCTTTTCACAGATCAGGGCAGCGATCAGCTCTGTCACATTGACAGTTCCGTTGGTCATCTCCTGAAAATGTACCTTGGTCGTATCATACATCCGCTGCAGAAGTTCATCATAATTGTTGATCTTTCCCACAAAGGTAAGGGCAAAGCTTCCAATCCTGGAACTGAACAGAAGGGGCTGAGGTTCATAATCAGAAATACATCCGATTCCCATATTTCCCTTCATGAACCCACATCCCCGTCAATTTTGTACGGAAAGGTGTGTTTTCAATGTTGTGATGGCACGGTCAAATCCATGTTCTCCGTAAACAGCCATACCGCCGCGGCGTGTTCCCAGATGAGAATGATAATCCACTCCGTAAAAAAGTTCCAGTACGCAGTCGCTTTTCGATGCTACTCCAAAAAATCCGCTCATAATGTGCTCCTCTCTGCTTCCATAGTGTTAACGATTCCCTGTCATCGTTCGTACATCCATAATCGCTACCAGTATAGCATAAGAGAGTGGAAAATAACAATCAATTCAGCGGATATTCCTGCTTTTTCAGAATAAATTATAATGATATTAGCCGGATTTATAAAAGCAGAAAACATTTTCTGTATGTGACAGAAGTTCCGTCAGTTCCAGAGTGCGATAAACAGATTCAGGTAACCGGCAAAAGTCAGCCATGCCAGATATGGGATCATCAGGTACGCAGCGTTCCGGGAAAATTTCCCGAATGTACGGATGCAGCCGTACACAAGTCCCCACAAAAAAATAAGCCAGAGAAACGCAAAACCATACCATCCCGCTCCAAAGAAGAAAAACGGCCACAGGAAATTCACGGCAAGCTGAATCCCGTACAAGGCAAGAACCCTGTCCCTGTCTCTGCTTTTTGGTCTGGATGCGATCAGGAAAGAAGCAATTCCCATCATGATAAAAAGGATCGTCCATACAACAGGGAACAGCCATCCAGGTGGTGATAAGGGCGGCTTATTTAATTTTGCAAATACCTTCATTCCATTTCTGGTAAAAAATCCGGAAACAGCTCCTGTTGCCAGGGGCACTGCAATACAGGTGATCAGTTTTCTGGTATCTTTTTCAAAAATATTCTCCTTTCTGCTCTGGGAAAATCTGAGGACAACATTCGTTTTCTCTGTTTATTATATTTCGGAATACCGGTTTCTATACAATTACACAGAAAAAAAGAAACAGCTCTGTTTTTTATGCAGAACTGTTTCTTTTCAGATTGTTTAAATGCCTTGATTCTTTGACAAATATACGTTTTTTATTATTCCTGAGTGATTCCTTTGAACTCGTAACCAGCCTCTTTGATCACCTCTTCGACTTTTGCCTCGTCAACTTTCTCAGGTACTGTAAATACAGTCGTTCCGTTCTCGTGGGAAGATACCACGTCCTCTGCACCGAAAGCCGCCTGGATTGCTTTGTTTACGTGTGCCTCACAGTGTCCGCACATCATTCCTTCTACCTTTACTGTTACTTTTACCATTGTTTTGTTCTCCTTTTCTTCTTTTTTTATTTTCATCATGAGTGATGTTTAATGTTACCGGATTTTTTAATCGCTTTGTCTCTGGCTGTGTTATGGATCTTAAAACAGATTCAGTCGTAGCGCATTTTATTACAACACAGAAACTGGAAAGACTCATGGCTGCGGCTCCGAACATCGGATTCATGTCCACCCGAAGATCGGGATCCAGACACCTGCTGCCAGCGGAATCCCAATCACATTATAGAAAAATGCCCAGAAAAGATTCTCGTGGATATTCCGAAGTGTGGCACGGCTCAGACGTACTGCAGCCGGAACATCACTTAACTGGCTCTTCATCAGAACAACATCTGCCGCATCAATGGCAATGTCTGTTCCTGCACCGATGGCAATTCCGATATCTGCTCTTGTAAGTGCCGGCGCATCGTTGATACCGTCACCGACAAAGCCAACTGTGGTACGTGGTGATTTTTTAGCAAGATATTTTTCAAGTTCATCAACCTTATCTGTTGGCAATAGCTCCGCTTGATAGTCTGTGATACCCAGCTCATCAGCGATTTTTTCAGCAACTTCACGACGGTCTCCTGTCAACATCACCAGATGTTTAACGCCAGCTTGTTTGAATTGTTCCAAGGCTTCCTTGGTGTCTGACTTGATGCAATCAGAAATCACAATGTGCCCTGCGTACGCTCCGTCAATAGCAACATGAACGATTGTTCCAACTTTGCTACAAACCTTCCATTTTGCCCCTAGGCTATCCATGAATTTGGTATCTCCGACAGCAACACTATGTCCATTAATAATAGCGCTGACGCCATATCCTGACTTTTTCTGTCACGTCTGTAATGGAACAAGCATCTGCTTCTTTTTTCATAAAGCTTCGCGAAGCGATTGGGCAATTGGGTGAGTTGAAAAAACGTTCCACATGACTGGCTAAATGTAACAACTGCTCATCCGTAATATCATTGGGATGAAGTGCCGTTACTTCAAAAACACCTTCTGTCAATGTCCCAGTTTTATCAAAAAGCAAACTCTCAAGCGAAGCTAGACTTTCCAAATAATTAGACCCTTTAACCAATACACCTGCTTTTGAACAAGCTCCCAATCCTCCAAAAAAGCTCAAAGGAATTGAAATCACAAGCGCACACGGACACGAAATCACAAGGAAAGTCAATGCACGGCTAAACCATTCTGGAAAATTCCCAGCAAAATCACCAGAAACGAGAGGTGGAAAAACAGCCAAAATCACCGCTGCAATCACCACAGTTGGCGTATAAACAGCCGCAAATTTTGTCATGAAATGCTCACTTTTTGACTTGTTAGCAGCAGAATTTTCCAGTAAATCCAGAATCTTGCTTAACGTTGAATCCTTTACAGAATGCAAAACTTTAACACGAATAACCCCTGTCATGTTAATCATTCCTGAAAGCACTTGGTCACCAACTTGAACCGTTTGTGGTAAGCTTTCACCTGTCAAAGCTGCTGTATCAACAGAAGATTCACCAGTAATCAAAATACCGTCTATGGCCACTTTTTCTCCAGGATGGATAGAAATGACTTGCCCTTCTTGCACTTCTTGTGGGTCAATATCAACTACCTCATCGCCTTTTTCTAAGTGAACAAGGTCTGGGCGTAAAATTTAACAATTCAGCAATTGATTTTTTCGCTGCTACCTTCTGCAATATGTTCAAATAATTCACCAACTTGGTAAAATATCATGACAAAAAACAGCTTCCGCAAAACTCAGATTCATTTGTTATAAAGCTCAAGACAAATCCCTAACGTTGCTATCGTCATCAAAAAGTGTTCGCTGAAAAACTTTTCCTTTACTGATTTTCAGCACCGCTTTTCTTAAAACATCATACCCAGCAATAAGATATGGTATAGCGTAAAGTGTAGCCTGTACTGGTAAAGATGGTTGTGTTGCCTTTACCACTCCAAAAACTAGCAAAAATCCTAAAGTCGCTAGTAAAATCCGTCTAAGGGATTTTTTGTTTTTTTCTGACATTGTCAGTCCTCCTCATAATGCTCCACGACAGAATCTAAAACCTGACTGATATGCTTATCAGCCAAAGCATAAATCTGATTTTTTTCCTTCACGTCGTACAGATACAATTTTCAGATTTTTTCAACAAGGTCAATTGGTGTGAAATAGCTGATGGGCTCATTTGCAAAATAGCTGCCAGCTCACTAGATTTTAACTCACCTTGCTTAAGCACCAAATATTTGTAAACGTGTCCCATTTCCCCAAAGCCTTGAAAAAAATCTGAAAACATTTTTCCAATAGCTCTCCCTCAAGCAACTGTTGTGTTTGGCTATCTTCTATCATCTAAAATTACTCCAATATCAAATTTTATAAAACACTTGAACAATTGCTCAATTGTTTTATGATTAAAATATAGCACTTTTACCACTTTTTTTTCAAGGAAATACTGGATTTTTTCAAAATAAGAAATTTGTGCTACAATTTTTGTATATACAATTTTTTTGGAGGTAGTAATGAAAGCTTTTGCACTTACAGATAGCTCACAACGAGCAATTTCTGATTTAGCAATAATAGATATTCCAAAACCTAAGATTTCAGCGAACGACGTCTCGTCAAAGTGACCGCTGTCGGACTTAACCCTGTTGATTTCAAAGTTATCGAAACGGCGTCATACTTGGACATTTCCACATATCGTTGGTATGGATGTTGTCGGAGAAATCGTTGAGCTTGGTGAGCATGTCACTCAATTTCAAATCGGTGACCGTGTGGCTGGGCATGGCAATTTAACCAAACAAGGTTGCCTAGCTGAATTTGCCAGCGTCCCTGCTTACCAATTAACCAAAATTCCTGACAGCATTTCTCATACTGACGCTGCTGCACTACTCTGTAATGGATTGACCGCTTATCAGGCACTATTCGTAAAGTAACACTCGCTAACAAGAAAACAATTCTCATTCATGCAGGAAGTGGCGGTGTTGGGAGCATTGCCATTCAATTAGCCAAAAATGGTTGGCTTGACAGTTTATACCACAGCTTCAACTGCTAAGTTTATTTTTGTCAAAATCGCTCGGTGCAGATGTCGTAATTGATTACAAGACAGAAAAATGTTAGTAGGCGAATTGCCGAGCTCACTGACGGACTTGGCGTTGACATGATTATCAATAACCATTGGTAAAGACGAATCAACCGAAGATTTGAAGCGACTAGCCTATAACGGCAGTCTGATTGCAATTGTCTCACCACCACGCATTGACAATCCAAGTGACTTATTTAGCCGAGCCTTAAGTATTGACGTCTTAAATCTTGGCGGCGCTCATTTATCACACAATCCTCAGCAAGCCCAAGACCTTGCAACAATGACCGAAGAACTCTTTGCACTTGTTCAAGAGCAAAAAG
>ENA-OQAR01000674-OQAR01000674.1-human-gut-metagenome-genome-assembly--contig:-NODE-674-length-10168-cov-1.964944_pt1 | contig 10168 bp, 9 predicted proteins | sample MGYA00242738_ERZ504533 | MGnify/ENA primary metagenome ERZ504533 (study PRJEB26092, sample SAMD00036276) | human gut metagenome | host: Homo sapiens | study: EMG produced TPA metagenomics assembly of...
CTTCTTTCGATGGTTTCCGTACTTCTCACGAAAATCCAAAAAATTGAAATGCTGGAGAATGAAGATCTGGCAGGTCTGATTGATCAACAGGCTTTGGCAGAATTCCGTCAACGCGCGTTGAATCCTAACAACCCTGTTGCACGCGGTATGGCTGAAAACCCCGATCACTTCTTCCAGCACAGAGAATCTTGCAATAACTTCTATGAAGCTGTTCCGGCTATCGTAGAAGAATACATGAACGAAATCAGCAAAATCACAGGCCGTCCTCATGGTTTGTTCGATTACTATGGTGCTGAAGACGCTGAACGCGTAATTATCGCAATGGGTTCTGTTACAGAAGCTGCCCGCGAAGCTATCGACTACTTGATGAGCAAAGGTGAAAAAGTAGGTTTGGTTTCTGTACACTTATACCGTCCGTTCTCTGCTAAACATTTCTTGGCTGCTGTACCTAAGACTGCCAAGACTATCGCTGTTCTTGACCGTACTAAAGAACCGGGAGCAAACGGTGAACCTTTGTATCTGGATGTTAAAGACTGCTTCTATGGAACAGAAAACGCCCCGGTTATCGTAGGCGGTCGTTACGGTTTAGGTTCTAAAGACACTACTCCGGCTCAAATCATCGCTGTATTCAAGAATTTGGCTCTGCCAATGCCGAAAAACCACTTCACTGTGGGTATCGTAGACGATGTAACTTTCACTTCTCTTCCCCAGGAAGAAGAAATCGCATTGGGCGGTGAAGGCATGTTCGAAGCTAAATTCTACGGATTAGGTGCTGACGGTACTGTAGGTGCCAACAAGAACTCTGTGAAGATTATTGGTGACAACACCGACAAGCACTGCCAGGCTTATTTCTCATACGACTCTAAGAAATCAGGTGGTTTCACTTGCTCTCACCTCCGTTTCGGTGATACTCCTATCCGTTCTACTTACTTGGTAAATACTCCGAACTTCGTAGCTTGCCACGTACAGGCTTATCTGCACATGTACGATGTAACCCGTGGTTTGCGTAAGAACGGTTCTTTCTTGCTGAACACTATCTGGGAAGGTGAAGAACTGGCAAAAGAACCTGCCTAACAAAGTGAAGAAATACTTCGCTCAGAACAATATCACTGTTTACTACATCAATGCAACTCAGATTGCTCAGGAAATCGGTTTGGGCAACCGTACCAATACCATCCTGCAATCAGCATTCTTCCGTATCACAGGCGTTATTCCTGTTGACTTGGCTGTAGAACAGATGAAGAAATTCATCGTTAAGTCTTATGGCAAGAAGGGTGAAGACGTGGTGAACAAGAACTATGCTGCCGTAGACCGTGGTGGTGAATATAAACAATTGACAGTTGATCCGGCTTGGGCTAATCTGGAAGTTGAAGCTCCTGCTGCTAACAATGACCCTGCATTCATCAACGAAGTAGTTCGTCCTATCAACGCTCAGGATGGTGACTTGTTGCCGGTATCTGCATTCAAAGGCATCGAAGACGGTACTTGGGAACAAGGTACTGCTCAATACGAAAAAACGTGGTGTAGCTGCATTCGTACCTGAATGGAATGCTGAAAACTGTATCCAGTGTAACAAGTGTGCATATGTTTGTCCTCATGCTTCCATCCGTCCGTTCGTACTTGACGCTGAAGAACAGAAGGGTGCAGACTTCGAGACATTGAAAGCTGTAGGTAAACAATTTGACGGAATGACATTCCGCATCCAGGTTGACGTGCTTGACTGTCTGGGTTGTGGTAACTGTGCCGATGTTTGTCCGGGCAATCCGAAGAAGGGAGGCAAGGCTCTTACAATGAAACATTTGGAAAGCCAGTTGTCTCAAGCAGCCAATTGGGAATACTGCGCTAAGAACGTGAAGAGCAAACAACATTTGGTAGATATCAAAGCCAATGTGAAGAACTCTCAGTTCGCTACTCCGTTGTTTGAATTCTCTGGAGCTTGTTCAGGTTGTGGTGAAACTCCGTATGTGAAACTGATTTCCCAGTTATTCGGTGACCGTGAAATGGTTGCTAACGCTACCGGATGTTCTTCTATCTACTCCGGTTCTGTTCCTTCAACTCCTTATACTAAGAACGAAAAGGGTCAAGGTCCTGCTTGGGCTAACTCATTGTTCGAAGATTTCTGCGAATTCGGTTTAGGTATGACTTTGGCTGACAAGAAACTTCGTGCACGTATCGAAGCTGCTATGAAGGATGCTATCGCCAGTGATACTTGTCCGGCAGAATACAAAGAAGCATTCCAGGAATGGATTGACGGTAAGGACGATGCAGACAAGAGCAAAGCTGCTGCCGAAAAGATCATTCCAATGGTGGAAGCTGCTAAAGATAAATGTAAGAACTGCGCTACCATTGCAGAATTCAAGAACTATTTGGTTAAGAAGAGCCAATGGATTATCGGTGGTGACGGTGCTTCTTACGATATCGGTTACGGTGGTTTGGACCACGTGATTGCTTCCGGTGAAGATGTAAATATTTTGGTATTGGATACTGAAGTTTACTCTAATACCGGTGGTCAGTCATCTAAGGCTACTCCGCTGGGTGCTATCGCTAAGTTTGCCGCTTCAGGTAAGCGTGTACGTAAGAAAGACCTTGGTATGATCGCTACTACTTACGGTTATGTATATGTTGCCCAGATTGCTATGGGTGCTGACCAAGCTCAGACTTTGAAAGCTATCCGTGAAGCAGAAGCTTATCCCGGTCCGTCATTGGTTATCGCTTACGCTCCGTGTATCAACCACGTTTGAAGGCAGGTATGGGTAAGAGCCAGGCTGAAGAGGCTAAGGCTGTAGAATGCGGTTACTGGCACTTGTGGCGTTTCAACCCCGCTTTGGAAGAAGAAGGCAAGAATCCATTCATGCTTGACTCTAAAGAACCGAAATGGGAAGGTTTCCAGGATTTCTTGAAGAACGAAGTTCGTTTTGCTTCTGTAATGAAACAGTATCCTGCTGAAGCAGCAGATCTATTTGCTGCTTGCGAAGAAATGGCCAAGAAACGTTATGCTTCTTACAAACGTATGGAAGCAATGAATTGGGGTGAATATCTCTGATACATGCATATAAAAAGCTTGTTCTGTATGGAACAAGCCTTTTTTTATAGCCTTTTCTACCATTAGTATATATGAGGTCACCCATACGTATGTACAAACAAGACTTCAATTTCAAGTATTTCTACTGTAACCATCACCATTTATGGCTTAAGGTTACCAAAAAATTTCCTACCTTTGCACATAACATTATGAAAAACCTATAAACATGAATATTCTAATCAACCTGAAATACACATTGGCTGTCACAGCCGGAGTGTGCTCCTCTTTTGCATACGCACAAAAACATCCTCATATCATACTGATAATGACCGACCAACAGCGAGCTGATGCCATAGGCTGTATGGGAAACGATGCGGTTATCTCCCCTAACCTGGACGCACTAGCTGCCGAGGGAACATTATTTATGAATGGTTATTCTTCTTGTCCAAGCAGCACTCCGGCACGTGCAGGTCTGCTGACCGGACTTTCTCCTTGGCATCATGGCTTGTTGGGATATGGAAAAGTATCTCCCGAATATAAATACGAAATGCCACAGATGCTAAAAGACGCTGGTTATTATACTTTTGGAATCGGTAAAATGCACTGGCATCCCCAACGGATAAAACATGGTTTCGAAGGCACTCTGCTAGATGAAAGCGGACGCGTGGAGGACGAGAATTTCACCAGTGATTACCGCCAATGGTTCCAAACAAAAGCCCCCGGAAAGAATCCTGACGCCACCGGCATAGGCTGGAACGACCATACGGCAAGTATCTATAAATTGCCCGAAAACCTCCATCCTACCTATTGGACAGGAGAAATGGCCTGTGAACTTATCAGCAACTACGATCCGACCAACAAACCGTTATTTCTGAAAGTTTCTTTTGCCCGTCCGCACAGTCCGTATGATCCACCACAAAGATATCTGGACATGTATAAGGATGCCCTAATACCCGATCCTGCCATCGGAGACTGGTGTGGCAAATACGCCAAGAAACTAAATCCTGAAGAAACGGCACAAGACGCTCCATACGGTAATTTTGGCAATGAATATGCACGCAATTCCAGACGTCATTATTATGCCAACATCACTTTCATTGACGAACAGATAGGCAGAATTATCCAAACATTGAAAGAAAAGGATATGTATAATGACGCATTAATCGTTTTCGTTTCCGATCATGGCGATATGATGGGCGACCATTATCACTGGAGAAAGACCTATCCATACGAGGGCTCCACTCATGTGCCATACATCGTGAAATGGCCTTCTGCCAACCACGTTACACCGGGAAAAACAGACGCTCCCGTAGAGTTGCGTGATATTCTTCCCACTTTCCTCGATGCAGCCGATGTGACCATCCCCACTGACATGGACGGCCGTTCCTTGTTGCCGCTTGCCAAAGGCATGGAAACAAACTGGCGCAAGTATCTGGATCTGGAGCATGCCACCTGTTACAGTGATGATAACTATTGGTGTGCACTGACTGACGGCAAAATAAAATATATATGGCGTATCCATACCGGTACCGAAGAGTTATTCGACTTGACCCAAGACCCTCAGGAATTGCACAATGCCGTCAATGACAAAAAATACAGGAAACAGCTGACGGAAATGCGTAATGAAATGATTCGCCATTTAAGTGAACGCGGTGAAGAGTTCGTGAAGGACGGCCGATTGGTGGTCAAGGAGAAAAACCATGCTTTATGGACCTCATTATCCGGAAAAAGAAAATAAAAAGATAACGTGTGTTGTACAGAGGAGTCGTTTTCCAATTGCCCCCACTTTCCTACAACAGAGTTTTATAATTCTGTTGCCACTGCTGTCACCTTTTCCCTGTACTCCCTATGAATAGGGAGTGAGAGGTGATGGCAATACATTATTTTATGCAAGAAAAAATGCCTGCAGCCACCACTTTATCCACCTTGTTCCATGGTACAAGCTGCCCTGTCCGGTGGACAAAGCAGGCTTGTGCAATAAACACGGTAAGCTTGTACAGCCTCGAAACTGCGACTTCCTTGCCAAAGTATTTAGAATCTTGATACAAGTTCTGTCGGATCTTGCAGCAAGTTCCACGAAATCCTTTACCAAGTTTTGCCGTTACATCCAGCATCCTTCCCTTTCGGAGGAGAAGGATAAACCGGTAGAGCCGGAAAGACTTAAACTAAAGATTGAAAGATATAGATCTTTGGAATGAAACGTCTTGTTCTTTTTATCAGACGTCTTCATCTTTTTTGTAAACGTCCTTGTCTTTTCCGAAAAGAATAAAGGCTTTCGGAACGATACGGAACTGTGACCGGAAACGGGTTTCTACACATACGTTTCCAAGTGAACCTCCATTTACATCCGACAGATTCTTCATTTCGGCAAGAAGGGTGCACAAGTTTCATCAAATTTCTGATGCCTCTCTATTCTTCTATTTTCCAACAGTTCCTCAGCCTGTTCACAACTTAAAATATAAAGCCTAACCCTAACGACAAACTGGAAAGGGCCAATTTATCTTTCCCTTCATTCTTCTCGTCAGTAATATTAGCCGATTTCAAACCTTTTTGATAAGCGACATTCAAAAACAAGCGTTTCCAATAAATGCTGCCCTGTACGGCAATTCCCCAATCAAAACGGTTAATATTACCTTTAGGATCGTCCGCATCATCATTCTTGCCAAAGGAGGGATAATCATCTTTGGTTATGGTATGTTTATTTTCTCCATATTTGTCGGGGGGATACTGTCAAATATTTTATCCGACTCATATTTAAAACTTACCAAAACAACCCATAAGAGAAGTAAGGCCCTACTCCCAACTGAACCCTAAACGATTCTGACAAAGGTAAAGCATAAGCAAATAAAAATAGGAACGTCCAAATATCCCAGATTATGTTTTTGAGTGATACTAGTGCCGCGAGATTCCGTCACATCATATTTCTTATAAGAATCCAAATCGAGCCGATGCGACTTTTTTAGTGGTAAATTTTATCGTACTCATAAGTGATACCTTTCATAGAAAGTCCAACAGCAGGCTGAATACTGAAGTTTCCAATCACAGGAACATCTATAAAATAATGGATACTGTAAACCCATATAGCTTTTATTATTATAATCTTGATCTGCCATAAGATCATTATACTTCCCTGTAGCACTGGTCATATTTAACCCCACACGAATACCGGAAGTTGTTTGTGCTTGTGCCGTGAATGCACATACGGACATAGCCATGATAAAAAACAGTTTCTTCATAATGCAGTATTTTTTATTAAAAAATTTTGTAATTTTTGTTTCACTCCTTTCATAGTGAACAATAAAGAAGGACGGACAGACCAAGTTTCATCAATAACATACCCAGCTCCCATTCCTGCATAGAAACCTGGATGCATTTTAGATTCCTCTACGTTAGACATGCTGCTCATATTGAGTCCAGCCTTCGCAGTCCACATTAAACCCTGTGCATACAATGTTAAAGAAATCAGCATTAAAAGTGCTGCAATAATTGTCTTTTCCATACTTCGTAACAATTGACTCTATAAGTTTACATTTGCAAATGTATTGCAACTTTTTATATTCAAAAAACTATCATTTGTCAAGATTTACACTAAACACACTAAAATAGATACCAAGCAGCTAAAATTAACGACTATATATACAATAAATAAATTATGCCAATAAGACAAGCTTGAAAATATGTAAATTAAGCTTCACATTCCAGCTCTATATGATATGAAATCGGAAGAGCCATCAAAAAACAGTTATACTTTCACACCTCTCCAAGCCGGCAGTATAGAACCATTTAAAACATAAACAAACAGGCGTTCATTTCCGAAGAATAAACGCCTGTTTGTTTTATGTTTCACCATTCAGCCATATCAACAAATCTTTTTGGCAAGCAACCAATTTTCACTTCTGTTGACGAAGCGGCTAACTTAAACACTTATTTTATTTCACGAATCAACATTCCCGGATAAAAATCGCCACCCGATACTTTTCGGAAAGTGGTAAAACCAAAGTCCGAACCATAAGCCTGTTCCTCGGAAGCCATATAACGATTATCCCAAATCAGATTTTCCTTAGGCTGAATCACTCCTACACGCTTATAAGTCATTTTGCCTTCTTTGCTCAATTCAGCTTCCAGCACTTCAAATCTAGACTTTTCAGTGACTCCCTCTTTCAAGCCAATATAAGCTTTCAGGGGAGAAACACTGATTAAGGGAGTATTCACTTTGAACTGGTCAAAATTCTTTGCAGACTCGCTATATTTTCATCAATGGCACGTTGGCATGCCTTTCGCACCATTTGCTGGGGCTCATCCAAGTTAATACCCAAAAAGGAAGTGTTACTTCCATCACTATGCTGGCTGCCCACATACTTCAACTTGAACATCTTACGGTTATTATTGAAAGCATTCACCTTCTCCTTATTATCCTTATCAGTATAATATTGAGTATAGAATTTTGTTGCAGTCTCTTCATCCCAAACCAGTTGATAGAGATAAGTATCAATATTTACTTTAAACCCCTTATAGGATGCAACCATATCTCCCGTAGAATTACCTAAATCCATATAGGATGTCTCACCGGTGTAAATAGCCGCTGCCGCACCCAGTCCTTTGACAATTCCTCCCCACACACTTGAACCTTTTGAACGGTCAATATAGCGAATGTCATTCACAATAAGAAAAGTATTTCCAATCAAGTCCTCACCGGCATCTTCCAGCAGAGCGTTTCCGCGTTGAGTCTTGGATGCCAGAGCCTTGTCCAGTTCGGAAGCGTTATACAGCCCTCGTTCTTTCACCAGTTCCACATCACAGATCCCTGTCATGTAATCACGGTTAAACCAGCGTCCTACCATACGGCTGGCAATACCATTGTTTCTGATAAATTCATCTATCTCCTCATGGTTTTTATCCAATTTCTTTTCAGAAGTATAGATTACTTTTACACTTAAATCATGGTTATTGTATTTATCAGGAACAGGAATTTTTGAGAAAAACATCCTTTATTTCATCACCAAATTCTCTTCCTTCGTGATTGATCATCATGCTATAAAGAGAACTGCGACGATATTTTTATTTCGCCGTCTCCTTGGGCTTGAATTTGAGCGGCGAATACCACCGTCAACAACTGTATTATAATGAATCTTTTCATTTTTCAAACATTCAATAATTAATAATCCCAATGTTTATCTGGAATGACAGAGGTTATCTTAAACATATTTGTATCCGGGTCAAAACGTGCAATCACTCGAAGAGCCTCTACTTCGGTCAAGCTCTTCTTGTCTTCCGCTAACATATATTGTTTGGCCAAGACCATATCCTCTTCTTTCTCGAACAAGCAAGGCACCAGTACCTTGCCATCCGGATCAATAATCCCCCACTTTCCATCAGACATCACATAAGCCATCTCATTATCAAAGTTGGACGCATTGGCAAATCCCTGCTTCAGACGAACAGACTTTTGCACCCCATCATAAAGATAATACAGGTTATCCTTTTTCACCCATATCAATTTCGGATCGACTATAGGAGCTACACCTTGCCACTCTAAAGGAACGACAACCCGGTTCTGCAAATCAATAGCCCCCCATAATTTGTTCAGGCATACGGATGCATACCCCTGATGAAAAATTGCCTATACGGTCATACTTATCGGATACGATTTGTCCTTTCATATCCACATAAAACCAAGAAGCATTTTTTTGTACTCCCAAACGTCCATTGTTCACGCTGGTAAGCGAATTGGTATATTCAATAGGAATAACAACCGCCCCTGTAGAATCAATAGCGCCAAAAGCCGATCCCTTTTGTACCACCCGGTATCCTTCATTACTCAGGAAAGCCTTTGACAGGCCACCAATCACCTTGTTCCCCTTTTTATCTATGAAATACAATTCATCATCCAATGAAACCGGAGCTAAATTATGGCTGAAAGCTCCAAACTTTCCCTTTTCTGAAGAAGATATTCTGACCATCACTTCAGCATCCAAATCATAATAAGCTTTAGCTATCTGCTTCTTTTCCACTTTAGCAAGCCTAAGCATATTGTCTGAAGGAGGAAGAATAGCCTGATTGGCAGTTAAAGGAATAATAGTATTTCCATGGATATCTACCAACCCTTGGGATTTCTTATTAATGAAATAAAAATAATCGACCCTTGATGAAGGCAACTGGGACTCAGCGGCATGAGGTTTGGGAAGCAGCAAGCTCTGTATTTCCTGCTTGGTAGCAGGAAATGCGGACTGGTCTGCCTTAGTATAAAAGGCAGCCTCATCAAGCAAAGCTCCAGTTTTCTTATCTCGCAAAATAGGGAAGTTGCCCACATCTTCATATTTGGCAGGAATTATTTCCCGCCCATTTTCATTGATTAACCCGAATTTACCTTTAGACACCATGTTGTTTCTTTTTTATCGTATTTGCCACCGATATTAACCCAACAGATTCCTTGGTTATTGAAACTGCCAATAAAATTATAAGTAGGCTTCACTATGATATTACCAGCTGAATCAATGAACCCGAACTTCTTGCCTTTCAAGACATATATCAGTTTCTTATTCAAATCTCCATTGCTTCATAATTGGTTTTCAGGATTTCCTTACCTGTCTTATCAATCAACCCCCATTTTTCACCTGTATTGCTACTAGCTTTATTGCCTATGAGCCCACCCGTGGTTAGCATTACTCCTTTTTTAGTATTTCCACCTTCAGCGACGGGGCAAACCCCGTTATAAAATTCACCGATATATGTATATTTCCGTTTTGTAATGATTTCACCATCTTCATTAATCAGACTGTATTTTCCATCTTTTCCTATTTTAGCGATACCGTCTTTAAAGGGAGTAGCTTCATCATATTTATATTTTATCACTACCGTCCCGTCTTCCGTCATAAAACCATAACGCCCCTTTTCATTCTGCACGGCCTTCAACCTCTGAGCTTGCACAGAGCCACTGACCAGCACCAGCAGACATAGAATTAGGATAACTTTTTTTATTTCTCATATTCTCTCTATTTAAAATTCATTGAACTTGAATTAATGGAGCCAAGTAATATTAGTAGTAACCGGTTGCTGCCCATTACCAAATGCTACACCTATAGCTCTGGCAGCTTCTATCCTCTGCTTTTTCAGCCCGCTTCATCCTTATATTTCTCACGATTCTCA
>ENA-OQAR01000675-OQAR01000675.1-human-gut-metagenome-genome-assembly--contig:-NODE-675-length-10166-cov-2.563901_pt1 | contig 10166 bp, 10 predicted proteins | sample MGYA00242738_ERZ504533 | MGnify/ENA primary metagenome ERZ504533 (study PRJEB26092, sample SAMD00036276) | human gut metagenome | host: Homo sapiens | study: EMG produced TPA metagenomics assembly of...
CTTTTGCGACTGGTGGTGACGGTGTCGTACACGCCGACGGCGCAGTAGATGGTGTCGAGCTCGTGTCGGCCACCCCATTCGCTGCGTGGCCTGCCTACGTGCAGGGTCAGATTCGTTTTCGCCGGGCAGTCCACGCTGACCGTGTTGATTGCGGTGTTGGTGTCGCTCATGCTTCCGACACCTCGCCCACGGCTCGTGCCAATGCCACGAATTCGTCGATGGCAAGCGTTTCGCCACGGCGCGTCGGATCGATGCCCGCCTGCTCGAACGCTTCGGAGGGCACGATCTTCTTCAACGCGGCATGCAGGGTTTTGCGCCTCTGGCCGAATGCGGCGTCGATAAGACGGAACACGGTTTCGCGGTCCACTACGGAACCGTCGGGATTGTTGGCCGAAGGCGTGTGCCCGCCCTCATATCGTTTGAACAGCACCAGCGCGGAATCCACATTCGGTGCCGGCCAGAACACATTGCGCCCGATAATGCCCACACGTTCCGCGGTACCATACCAAGCGAGCTTCACGCTTGGAGTGCCGTAGATCTTTGAACCGGGCTTTTCACTCAGTCGGTCCGCGACTTCCTTCTGCACCATCACGAGGAACGTGCCGAGATTGTCGAAACGTTCCAGCAAGGTCAGCAGAATCGGCGTGGCCACGTTGTATGGCAGATTGGCGACCAGTGTAAACGAATCATCATTTGGAAATCAGGCAGATTTTCCGGCGTCACGGTCAACGCATCGCGATTGACCACGCGGAAACGATCCACCGCATCCGGCATGAATTCGGCGATGGTGCCGGGCAGTCGTTCCGCAACGGGCGGGTCGATCTCCACGGCGGTCATCGTGCGCCGGTTTCCAAAATCGCCAATGTCAGTGAACCGAGTCCAGGTCCGACTTCCAGCACATGATCGTCGGCGGTCACACCCGCCTCGCGCACGATACGACGAACCGTGCCCGGGTCGATTACGAAATTCTGCCCGAATTTTTTTCGTCGGGCTGATACCGGCCTCGGCTGCGATACGGCGAATGTCAGCAGCCCCCAACAGGCGGCCTTGCGCGGTTTCGTCGGTTGTGTTGGTTTCGTTCGCGTGTTCTGTCATTACCTCATTATCCGTTCAACTGGTATGAAAAGTGTGCGCTGTTGCGTTTGCGTATTGTTGCGATCGGCGTTGTTAATACCATCGACCTGCTCGGAATGCTCCCATGCCTTCGTACGGGCTGCCGTAGCGTTGCGCGATGTAGCTCAGGCCCCAGTCGATCTGCACGGCCGCATCGTCACGCCAGTTTGCGCCGAATGCCGCCATTTTGCTGCCAGGAAGCGACTGCGGGATGCCGTAGGCTCCGGAAGATGCGTTTTCCGCATACCACAGCCAGCTTGATTCACGCGTCCACAGTTTCACCAGATCGGTCCAGTTTTGCCCGGTCCAGCCATATTGCGCCGCGGCTCCGGCCGCGTAGGCCTGTGCCTGCGCGGGGGAGGGGTGATAGAGGCGGCATCCTGCCGAAGGATCGGAAGGTTGCGGTGTCGGGGTGGGTGTCGGATCCGGCGTGGGGGTCGGGTCAGGAGTTGGCGTGGGGGTCGGGTCTGGAGTTGGCGTCGGATCCGGGTCCGTTTTCGATCCGGAATCGTCCTTCTTGTTGTCGTCTGAATTATCCGTATTGCCGGAATTACTGTTCGAATCGTCTTCTTGTCGGAATTATCGGAATTGTTGTTCTTGTTCGAATTGTCGTTCTTTCCGGAATTATCGGAATTGCCGGTATCTCCGGAATTGCCGGATCCGTCATCCGATCCCGAATCGTCGGAAGATGCTGCCGGTCCTACTGCGATAATCTGATCGAGGGCGATTTTCGTGGTCGTTTCGTTGGTCAGCGTCTCGCTTTCCTTCTCGCCGTCCACGTACGTGACGTCGTACGTTTGCTGGATTTCGCCGTCCTCGCCTTCCTGCCTGACTCGACTTCGCCGGGCTGCAGGTGGGATCGACGATGGTTTGCGTGCCGAAAGGCACCGCTTTCGTGCGTGTTTCCTCGCCGTGCGTCACGCGGCGGACGCGCAGGATCGTTTCGCCGTTGTCTTTTTCGACGCTGACGCGATCCTCCTTGTTCAGCGTGATGCCTTTGGAGTCAAGAATGGAGGCCGCCGGCAGTTTGCCATTCGGCGATTCGGAGCTTTGCCCGTCTGCGATGACGGTGACCGGCCCGTTTTGGTTGATGATCAGTCCGCCGGTGAGTTTGTTGTACACGTTGTCGATATTGACGGTGACTTTTGCCGCGTCTGCTTCGTTTTTGTTCGAAGAATCCGATCAGCTGTTCGGCGCTGGTCGCCACTGTCCAGAAGGGCACTTCCTGCCCGTTGATGGTGATGGTGGTCTGGTAGGCGCTTCGTACCGTCACCACGTCATGGTTGCTCAGCATGCTGGTGGGGCTGGTGGATTCCACGAGATCATGCGTTTTGACCTTCACGCCGCGTTCCTGCAGCAGACGGTCGACGCTCATCGCGTATGTGGTTACGGTGGTGGTTTCGCCATCGATGGTCAGAGCCACGGTTTTGCGCGCGCCTACGCCGAATGCGAGCGTCGAGGCGAGCGTCAACGAGACCACGCATGCCGTCACTCGAACACGCCGAAGCGTCACGAATCTCCGGGGGGTCCACCTTCTTGTCATACGTCCTCTTTCCAGCGACTGCCTACATCGCCGTCATTGTAACGGTCAGATCGGGACGAATGGCATGGTTTCCGCTGGCTTTATCTATACCGCCACATTTTCGAGGAAAAGGAGTAAAGAAAAAGGGGGCAGGAGAGAAGGGGATGTCCTGCCCCCTGCCCCGGACGAGGCAGGTTGGGGGGAAGCCTCGTCCGGTCGCAGAAGCCATAAGTTGGGGGAAGGCTTCTGGGATCACTTACCCATGGTAAGAGGTCAAAAGCCCGTCAAAAACGGGTTTCGAGCCTCCTGTCGGGATCGAACCGACGACCTGCCGCTTACAAGGCGGCCGCTCTGGCCATCTGAGCTAAGGAGGCTTGTGCCGCTTTCTAGCATAATGCATAAAAACGGCAACGATTGAATAGCATAACCAGCGTGCCCGATACCGTCAACTTGGAACTGCGCTTTGGCTGGCACGCTGGCGAGTAGGGGGGGTATAATTTTTCGATTATGAGGATTGCGTAGGGCTGATCACTCGCCAGTGGTGTTGGAGATCGGATCCTTGTCGGAGCCGATGGAGGGCATCACGCCTTCCTTGCCGATGTCGTCGGACTTGATTCCGATGGCCTCCAGCAGGCCTTCCTCAATGGTCTCCTGCGCAGTGCTCAACTGGTTCATATCCCAGACTTGCCGTTGATGGTCACCGTTGGGGTGGTCATGCTGTCTTTGTAGGTTCCGGACGTGTTCCACAGTTCGGAGCGCTTCGGCGTATAGGTGTCGATGGCGTCAAGCCAATCCTGGTAGTCGCGGCCGAACGCCTTGTCCGCCACATCCTCGGAAACTCCCGAGGCGATCATCTGTTCCTTGATCTGATCGTCGCTGACGGACTTGTAATTCGAGCTTTCCTCAGGCTGGAAATCCTCGGCGTACATTTTTTCGAGGAAGGTGATCAGATGGCTCGGATCGCTGTCATGCTCGGCCAGATAGATCGCGGCATTCGCTGCGCGGCTTGAATAATCGTCGGTGGACCACTTGTCCATAAACGCCATGAAATGCAAATCAAGATTGATCTGACCCGCGTCGACCATCTTCTGCAGATCCTCATCAAGCTGACGATGCAGATTGCCGCAGCCCGGGCACAGGAAATCCATGTAGATCGCAACAGTCGGTGCGCCTTCGACGGACTTGCCGTAGCCATCCTTCGAAATCAGCAATCCGCCCTTCTTATCGACGAGCTTAGGGGTGTTTTCGACTTGCTGCAGCTTGTCGTACGCTTCTTCCACGGTCTGGGTGGAAGCCTGCGTTTCGGTGTTCTTGTGCATGTTGTGATACACGGTGAACGCGCCGATCGCCACCAGGATCACCAGCACCGCCATCACGATGGCGCCGATGAGGGTCTGCTGCTTGCGCTCCTTCTCCATCTGTTCGGCGCGAGCCTTCATCTCCGCGGCCTCAGCGGCCCTACGCTCGGCGCGGCTGGCGCGCTTCTGCGCATCCTTACTGTTCTGGGCCATCCACATTCCTTTCGATGTTCACATCACGATGCTGTGCACCATAGTAGTGTGGGCACGCTATTGCTGAATGAAGTATTTCGTAAAAGCTCACGTTGCCATACTACGTGCGATTATCTGATGTTTTTTCTGATGATTGCAAACGTTTTGCCGATTTTTGATTTTCGCTGCGTATTTTCGTGAGATGGCGTCACTACATATCGTACGATTCGGCAGTGGTGCCGGATTTCGGGCGGCCGCGCAATGCGCCGGCACCCAATCGCAGCACCAATGCTCCCGGAGCGAGGGCGCATACCAGCCAGCCGATGGCGCAGCAACCGGCCTGGGCGACGCCGCTTTGCGAAACCGGCCCTTCAATCCAGGTCGGCAGCGGAATCGTGAATCCGAATATCGACGTATCAACCATGGCAAACGGCAGTTGCAGCGTGACTGTGGCAATCGTCAATCCTAATGCGGCGATGACCGCCATGATCAGTGCGCGTGGCACCGCATAACCCAGCCCCTTGAGCACATGCCAAGAGCGTGGCGCGCGGGCGAACCAGTCGGAAGCCCTGCGGCTGCCCCCACGGCGGCCTTCGCGTTCCAGCTGCGCCTCCATATTGAATCCAATGGTGGCGAGCAACCAGGCCAGCAGCGCGCCCGCGATCAGGGCGATCCATGGCGAGAACAGGCCGCATGCGGCCACAGGAATCGCCATCAGCACGCAGAGGGGCACGCCTCTGCCTAGCAGTTCGCCGCGTTGCACGTCGGCCGGATTCGGCGGTTGCAGTACACTCTGCGGCACGTTCGGGTTGAGCGGCGCGGCCGGAGTGACCGGTGCGGTTGGCACGGCAGATGTTTGCATGTCTTGTGGCTGCGCACTTTGCGCCATTTCAACCGATGCGTTCGGTATTACGGCAGGAGGCCGCTGGTTGGCGATGCGCTGCAATGCAGGTTTGATGGCCGGGTCGATCTGTGCGGCCTCTTGAGCGGGATTCCAAGCGTCCTGGACCGGCATCACCCGCGTGGATTGCGGTGTATCTTGCGGCAGCACACTGGTATCCCCACTATTGACAGGCAGCACGCGCGTGCCGGTGCCAAGAGGAATGGTTGCGGTATGCGCGTTGATATCCATGACCGAGGTGCCGGCATCGGGCGCATCGGCAATAACGGTATCGGTTATGTCAGCAATAACGGTTGCGCCGATTGCCTGCGTGGCCTCAACGAATTGCGGCAAGGTGCGCGTGCCGATGGCGTCTTCTCCCGTCACATGGTCTAACGCCCGCCAAAGCATTCGTGGATTGTCGGGCGATCCATCAAAAGGGAGCATCGCCTCCGACCTGGCACTATCGGCGGCATCCGAAGTATTCCCCCGAAATCCAAGCTTGCGGATTCAACGCATCCAAACGCAATCGCCTGCAACAACTCGTCTGGAGTGCAACGTTTCGTACGATCCGGATCCAACGCCGAACGGAACGCGGCCATGGTCCCAGCCGGCAATCCCGCCAAATTCGCGCTTCCCGCGGCAGCACGCTCCAATACCGCCATCATCGGTTTCGTGCCGAACACCGGCTCGCCAGTGGCGGCAAATGCCAGCACGCTCGCCACCGACCACCAATCGCTCATCTCATCGGATTCGGCACCGTCGATGATTTCCGGCGCGATGAATCCAGGCGTGCCCATCACCAATCCGGTACGAGTCACATGACTTTCGCCCTCGCCCATGGCAATGCCGAAATCCACCAATACCGGTCCGGTATTCGACACCATCACATTCGTCGGTTTGATATCGCGGTGCACAATACCGGCCGCATGCACAGCCTTCACCGCCTCGATCAGCTTGCGTCCCAACCGTTCCAAATCATCGCCCACATACCGGCCGTTGGCGCGCACATCTTCACGTAGATTCTTGCCCTCGATCAGCTCGGTCACAATGAAGGCCAGAGCATCATCCAATTCCATATCCACAATGCCGCACACGCCCGGATGACGCACTTTCTGCAGCGCCATAGCCTCCCTACGCAGGCGCTCGCGTGCGGTCAGCTGATCGCGGGAGCGTTCGCTGGACGCATCGTCCTCGGCAAGGGAATCGCGCAAAATTTTCATCGCATACTGGTGTCCGCCGTCATCGCGCACGCGCCAGACCGATCCCATCGCCCCCGATCCAAGCCGGGAAATCAACGTGTATCCGCCAACGAGGCTGCCTGCCTCCAGATTCAATGCGCTTAAGTCGCTCATGGCACCCATGGTACTTGCCTTACGTAAGTTGCCGCTGGAACAGCTCGCTGTAGTGTGCCGAAAATATCGCAGGAATTGCGATTATGGAGTTGGAAGCGCAATGAAGATCGATGATTTCCGCAATCAAGGCAAGGATGTTGCAACAATCTGCGGATGAGCGCACATTGTGCCAGATGCATGCGCGCAACGGGATTATATGTGCACGAATGGTAGTTTTACATGCGCAGGTGGTATGCAGATTATGCACGCGAAACGACAGGCTGGGAAAAATCAGGGTGCTTTTTTTCGCGGATTTTGGTGAAATCGAAACATCGACATGAAGAAGTGTCTTCACTTCTGGAAATTGCGTGCGCGGGGCAGCGTTGCATGATTTCTGGTTTCGATGAGGAAATCGGAGCCTGCATGTCGTTTGGTTATGAGAATCAAGGAGGAGGCAGACCATGCTGCAAATCAACATGGCTGACGTCATGAACGTTATCGGTTCGTTGACGCCGTACCTGATTGCGATTGGCGTGCTATTTGTGCTCGCGCTGATCATTACTTTTGCCGTCAACAAGAAGACGGTGAAGGAAGTGGCGACCCGTAAGATCATCCACTCCGAGTCTTGGCTTGTGGCTTTGGTCGGCATTGTCGTCGCGGTTTCCATGATGCTGTCCGGTCCGCTGTCGACGCTGCTCAACAACGCGACCATCACCAAGTACATGCTGTCTGACACCACTGTTTCCAAGGCCAACGAGCTGGCCAAGGAAGTGCAGTCGGAAGCCATCACCATGCTGAAGAACGATGATTCCAACCTGCCGCTGGCTAACAAGAAGGTCAACGTGTTCGGTTGGGGCTCCACCAACCCGGTATACGGCGGCACCGGCTCCGGCTCCATGTCTGACCAGTATGACACCGTTTCCCTGCTTGATGGCATGAAGGAAGCCGGCATCGAGACCAACGCCGACCTGACCAAGCTGTACACCGATTACCGTGCAGATCGCCCAGTTGTTGGCATGTGGGCACAGGATTGGACCCTGCCTGAGGTTCCGGCCGACCAGTATTCCGATTCCCTGATCTCCGATGCCAAGAGCTTCTCCGATGAGGCTGTTGTAGTGCTCACCCGCGTCGGTGGCGAGGGCGCTGACCTTCCGATGAACATGAAGGCCGAAGGCATCACCTATGAGAACAACTCCAAGGATTACGAGGACTTCAAGGACGGCGAAAGCTTCCTGCAGCTGAGCCAGACCGAGCGCGATATGCTCGACCTGGTCACCAAGAACTTCAACAAGGTCACGCTCGTCTACAACGGCGCCAACACCTTCCAGTTCGACTTCCTGAACGACTATCCGCAGATCAAATCCGTCGTGTGGTGCCCGCCTGCAGGCCAGACCGGCTTCTCCGCACTCGGTGACGTGCTTGCCGGCGATACCAACCCGTCCGGCAAGACTTCCGACACCTTCCTGAAGGATCTCACCCAGTCGGTGTCTTACAACAACTTCGGCAAGTTCGAATACACCAACATGGAAGACAAGGCCGCCAAGTACACGGGCTTCACTGGTGACGAAGTCACCGCCATCCCGGGCTTTGTGAACTACTCCGAAGGCATCTATGTGGGCTACAAGTTCTATGAGACCGCAGCGGCCGAAGTGCCATCGATTACGATCCATGGTTGCATTCCCGTTCGGTTACGGTCTGAGCTACACCACCTTCGAGCAGAAGCTCAACGATGTGACGTACAAGGATGGCAAGGTCACCGTTGATGTGACCGTCACCAACACCGGCGACACCGCTGGCAAGGATGTTGTTGAGGTCTACTACAACCCGCCGTACACCGAAGGTGGCATCGAAAAGGCCAGTGCCAACCTGGTTGGCTTCGAGAAGACCGAGAAGCTTGAGCCGGGCGCTTCCGAGGACGTGACCGTCGAATTCGAAGACGATGACATGGCTTCCTATGATTACAAGAATGCCAAGGCATACGTGCTCGAAAAGGGCGATTACAACATCTCCATCAACTCCGACTCCCACACTGTGATCGGCTCCAAGAAGATCACCGTGGACGACACCATCACCTACGACTCCGATTCGAACACCCACAATGGCGACCAGACCGTGGCCACCAACCAGTTCGATGATGCTGCAGGCGATGTGACCTACCTGAGCCGTGCAGGACATTTCGCAAACTACAAGGAAGCCACCGCCGCTCCGACCAACTTCGAAATGTCTGATAAGGCAAAGGAAACCTTCTACAACAACACCAACTACGATCCGTCTCAGTTCAACGACGATTCCGACGAGATGCCGACCACCGGTGCCAAGAATGGCCTCCGCCTGGCCGACATGTACGGCAAGGATTACGACGATGCTGATTGGGAGAAGCTGCTTGACGAGCTGACCTTCGACGATGTGGACAACCTCATTGCCAACGGCGGCTACGGCACTCCGGCCGTCTCCTCCGTCGGCAAGATCCAGCTCACCGACGCTGACGGCCCGGCCTCGTTGAACAACAACTTCACTGGTGTTGGCTCCATCGGCTTCCCGGCTTCCACCGCATTCGCTTGCACTTGGAACAAGGATCTGGCCAAGCAGTTCGGCGAGATGATCGGCGATATGGCTCACGACATGCATGTTGCTGGTTGGTACGCTCCGGCTATGAACATCCACCGCAACGCATTCTCCGGCCGTACTTTCGAGTACTTCTCCGAGGATTCCCTGCTCTCCGGCGTCATGGCATCCAACGAGATCGCCGGCGCCAAGGAGAAGGGCGTGTACTCCTTCATGAAGCACTTCGCACTGAACGATCAGGAAACCAAGCGTACTGAGATGCTCTGCACCTGGACCAACGAGCAGGCCATGCGTGAGATCTACCTCAAGCCGTTCGAGATGAGCGTGAAGGAAGGCGGCGCACAGGCCGTGATGAGCGCCTTCAACTACATCGGCAACACCTATGCCGGTGGCAACAACGTTCTGCTGAACACCGTGCTCCGTGACGAGTGGGGCTTCAAGGGCTTCGTCCTGACCGATTATTTCGGCGGCTACGGCTACCAGAACGGTGATCAGGAGATCCGTAACGGCAACGATTCCATGCTGGCTACCACCTCCATCACCAACCACATCACCGACAAGTCCGCAACCTCCGTGAAGGCCATGCGTACCGCCGCCCACAATATTCTGTACACCGCCGCCAACAGCTGGCAGTATGCAGACGGTGAGCCGAAAGGTCGCCCACCCCGAGTCCTGGAAGACCGCCATGTACGTGGTTGGGGGCGTGACCGCAATCCTGGTGATCGCACTTGAGGCTCTGGCTATCAAGCGCTACATGGATCGCAAGAAGGCCAAGACTGAGGTCACTGCCTGATCTCACTTCCTTCTCACAGGTCAAAACATAACTGAATAACAATTGAAACAGCGAGAGCCGTCGACTTCCCTGAGTCGGCGGCTCTTGTTGTATTTCAGCGTGCGTGCCGTCGCAAGTGCAGCCAGGTTTCATGCTTCTTCGCGTCTCTTTTGTATTTCTGTTCTTTCTGTTCCGCTGGAATCATGATTTGCGATTGCATTTGGGTGTTCATCACATGGGAATGAGATGTATATGGGTATGACACGCCGTTTATAGTTTGTTTTTGGTTCATGTGGGCGTTGTCTTCGGGGCCTAGACTGGCTGTACGGCCGTTCGAAGGCCTTTTTTCGACACGCCGAGGGATGTGTTTATTTGCAACGGTTTTAGGGTATCTTTGGAAGGGTCGATTTGCGTGATCGGCAGGGTTCGTGTAATTGACTCTTCGCTGCCGCTCGGCGAGTGGTTCCCCGGTTGGGGTGCTCGAGGCGGG
>ENA-OQAR01000676-OQAR01000676.1-human-gut-metagenome-genome-assembly--contig:-NODE-676-length-10164-cov-1.639235_pt1 | contig 10164 bp, 17 predicted proteins | sample MGYA00242738_ERZ504533 | MGnify/ENA primary metagenome ERZ504533 (study PRJEB26092, sample SAMD00036276) | human gut metagenome | host: Homo sapiens | study: EMG produced TPA metagenomics assembly of...
CCTGCGCATCCGGGAACGGAGCGAGCGAGCGCTGCGGGAGCACATCGAGGGCGTGAGGCACGCTGAGGACACCGTGACCGCCATGCTTGGCGGGCATGAGGCGCTGGCCTACCTTGCGGCGCTGCGGGACGGACAGATCCTGCAGGAGAACGAGTGCGAGCACTATGCGGCGCAGATCGCCGAGGCGGGCGCAGCGTGGGAGACGGTGCTGGAGGGCGTGAGCTTTGAAGACCTCTCCCCGGCTGCGGCACCTGCTGCGGGAGGTGGACGAATACACCAAGTACGGCGGCGAGCTGTTCAACGGCTTCCAGCACGAGACAGAGCGCATCCCGGCGCATCGGCTGGAGGAGCTCCACCAGCTCGGGACGGCGCTTCTCGGCGAGTGCCCGGAGAACGACTGCACGATCTACCGCAACGTGTTCCGCATGGCGGTCGACGTCGACGGGCAGATGGGCAAGCTGACGGGCCACGCGAGGGAGACGATGCAGCGGGAGTATGAGCGGCTGCTCCGGGAGCTGAACCACCTCTACACCATGAACCACGCGGTGAAGAAATACCGGGAGGCGCAGCATGACAGGACTTGAACTGCTCAAGGCCCCGGAGGCCACGGCGGGCGAGATCGCGGACATCATCTCCGCACCGTGCCCGCCCACCATCCCCGCCCACTGCGACGGCGTGAGCTGCTGCGCGTGCTGGCTGGCATGGCTGACGGGCGAGCGCCCGAAGAGAAAGGGCCGTCCGATGAACAGACGGCCCCGTGCGGAGGGTGCCCCTTACAGGGCAAAAAGCGCGAGCTTATTCAGCTCGGCAGACTTCTCAAAGAGGTCGGGGAATACGTCAACTCCTCTCCTTCTCGTACTTCGCAATCGCGGTAGCTGCAACTACCGCGATCAGCGAGAGAAGGCTCGAGGCGATCTCGGCATCCTCGGAAAACCGCTCCGGGAACCGAGCCTTCACTTCATCGACAACCTCTTTAGAGAATTTCTGCACATCAATCACAGACAACACCCCCTCCCCGGGCAGTGGCCCAGCTCCATTATACACGATCGGGAGGGCAAAGGAAAGGAGCAGCAGAATGTTCAGCACAGAAGACCTCAAGACCGCGATCGGCGCGACCGTCATCGCACGGCGAAACGCGGCGGCGCGGCTGCGGGAGGCGGGCAACCCCCGCGACCCGTTCCGGCGCTGCGGGGATGGAGCAGCAATTCTTTGAAGCGGCGCAGAGCGTGCGCAGCTACGACCTCGTTCTCAACTTACTTGAGAGAGAAGTGAGGCGGGAGGCGCGAAAGCGTGCGGGGCGCACGGCGCAAAGCGCGGCGGCGTTCCTCATCACAGCGGGACTCATCATCCTCGCGACGCTGGGCTTCGCGGCGGCGCTGCTGCTGATGCGCTGCCCCGTCCCCGCCGTGAGCGTCACCGCGTTCATAGGCGTGGCGGTCTCGCTGGGCTGGGCGGTCATTCGGAAGTAAGTCTAAGAACGATGGGAAAGGAGGGCAAGCGATGAGAGGCCCGAAGAAACGGCTGACGCCGTTCGGGAAGATGGTGGTGAAGGCGCTGGCTGACCGGGACATGAGTCGGGCGGAGCTGGCGGCCACGGTGGGCACAAGCCCGCAGTATATGAGTTACATCCTGAACGGGACACGCTCCGGCGAGAAGTACCTCCCAGCGATCATCGCCACCCTCGCGCTCGACCCGAAGAAGGCGGAGCGGGCGATCGCGGCATGACGCACGGAAGGGAGGGAACGGAGTGCCGGACGATTCATCACGCTGGAGGAGGCAGCGGCTTTTGAAAGCGTCAGCTACAAGACTTTGACGCAACGCATCTATCGCAATCCTCAGCAGTACAAAACGAAGTCACAGGCCCGGGAGGGCGGCGGCAAGGATCAGGTGTTGATCTCGACAAGCTCCCTCTCGGCAAAGGCGCGGAAGGCATGGCGAGCCGCGCAGAAGGTGGAAGGGAGTGAGGTCATCATAGACAAGAGAGCACAGGAGGCCGTGCCGTGGTACGTCACCGGCCGACCTGAACCAGTACACGGAGGCGAACAAGAAGCGCTTCTATGAGGCGGTAGAGCTGGCGGCGCGGGTGCAGGACTTCATCGACTATGACGGCCCTGACCGCACGGGCTACGCCGAGCGGTACGCGCTGGGGCTGGGAATCAGCCCGCAGAGCCTGTACCGCTACATGAGAACGTGCTGGAGGCGAACGCATGGGCGCTGAAGCTGGAGAAGGAAGACGGCAAGAGCCGGGACTACTTCCGAGCGCTGGCGCTGTGCCGGAAGCCAAAGGAGACGGGTACGTTCCCGAGCTTGACGGACGAGCAGAAGGCGATCATTGAGAACATCTGGTTCGACAAGCGGTTCGCGGCGAACCTCGGCACGATCGAGATGCTCTATGAACGGTTTGAGCTGGAGGCGGAGCGGCGGGAGTGGGAGGAGTATCCCTCCATCAAGACGGTGGCCCGGTACATCAAGTTCCTCATGGGACAGCGGGGTGCGGAGTCTGCCCGGTTCCTCGCCGCCAATGGGACGCGGGAGTGGAAGAACAAGCGGATGATGAAGGGCAAGCGCGACGCGACGAGCCTTCAAGTCATGGAGTATGTTGTTGGCGACGAGCACACCTTCGACTTTTGGGTGCAGTGGACGGCCCCGAACGGCAAGATCAAGGCCGTGCGCCCGAAGCTGGTTGCGTGGCTGGATATGCGCTCCCGCGCTATCATCGGCGATGTAGCGTGCGTCAACGCCAATTCGCAGACGCTGAAGGAGTCGCTGGTCAAAATGATCTACAGCAATCCGGGCGGCGTTCCCCACATCCTGCACGTCGACAACGGCAAGGATTATACTGCCAAGGCCATGACCGGACAGAACCGCAAGCACCGCAAAATCGACCTTGACTTCGCGTTTGACTCGGAAACGGTCGGCTTCTATCAGAGCATCGGCATCCAAGAGGTCGGACGCTCGCTGCCGTATCAGCCTTGGGACAAACCGATCGAACGCTTCTTCTCCACGGTCTGCTCGAAATTCTCCAAGTGGTTTGAGAGCTACACGGGCACGCTGACAGGCTCGAAGACCTACGCCAAGCGGCAGAAGGACATCGACCAGATGCTGGAGCGCGGGGGAGCTGCTGACGATGGAGGAGTCTTCGAAGTCTGGACGGAGTGGAAGAACACCAAGTATCACACCCGCAAGCATCGCGGCCTGAGCGACGCGGGCGAGAAATGGGTTACGCCGATCGAGATGTTCGAGAACGGCCCACGCTATGAAAAGGCAGCTCCACCCCGAGAGTACGCGGCGATGCTGCTGATGAAGGCGGCGACCGCCCGCGCACAAACCAAGGCATCAACAAGTTCGGCACACTCTACACGGACACGGAGCTCGCCTACTACGTCAATCAGAAAGTCAACATCAAGTGGGACATCGACGATGTCACCAAGCTCTATGTGTACGACATGGACGGCAAGAAGATCTGTGAGGCGGTGTCCGCCGAGCTGCTCGCCTTCGGCCCGCATTGTTCTCAGGCGGCGCTGGAGAAGCATCTGCGAGATCAGAAACGAAACGAGCGAGAGGTCAGGGAGTATCTGGAGGAGCGAGTCCGCCCTTACGAGCTGCGGCTCGAGGACGGCGCAAGGCCCTCGGATGCAGTGGGCATGATCGACCTGACCATCAAGGCCACGCCGAGCCAGAAGCTGGTCTCCCTGCCCAAGGACAGAATGTTCCGATCGGAACAAGGCAAGCAAGGCGAGCCGGAAGAAGGTCACGGACGACACCTTCCTCAACGCCAAAGGCGACAAGGCGCTCTCCCTTTTGAGAGCGATGAACGAATAATAACGGAGGTACATCATGGAAGTTACAGCAGCAGAGCGCACCACAATCTACACCAACATCAGCCCCCTCGCGCAGCGCGTGACAACTACATCCAGACGCAGCACTCAAGCATCGCGGCGGTCGCCAAGGACATCGGCTACAGCCGCACCACCGTCTCCCGGTATCTCACGGGCAAATATGACAGCAACCCGAACGACCTTGAGAGCAAGCTGACGGACTTCCTCACCCGGCAGACGGGCGAGGCGGTCGACCTGACGACGCCGTTGGCGGAGTCGGAGGGCAAGACGTGGCAGACGCCCGTATTCTTTGAGAGCCGGGACGCGAAGGCCGTGCTCGGTGTATGCCAGAGCTGTCAGGAGTACATTGGCCTCGGCATCGTAGTCGCCCGCAGCGGCTACGGCAAGACCTACGCCCTGCGGCAGTACGCGAAGCTCTCCCGCGTGGCCTACATCGAGTGCGACGACACCATGAGCAGCCGCGACCTTGTGGAGGCGATTGAACGGAGCATCGGGCTCCCAAACGGCTACGGCACGATCTGGCGCAGGTGAACGGCATCCGGGAGTTCTTCAACACGAACAAGGGATACCTGCTGATCATTGACGAGGCGGACAAGCTGGTGAGCAAGTACACACAGAAGAAAATGGAGATCCTGCGGGCGGTGTTCGATCAGAGCGACGTGGGTCTTGTGATCGCGGGCGAGCCGAAACTGGAGGCGCAGATCAAGACCTACCTCGTGCGTATGGCGAACCGGGTGGACTTCTACGCCTCGCTGCGGGGCCTCTCCCCCTCGGAGGTGGAGGGCTATCTCACGGACTTCCAGATCGAGCCGGAGGCGCTGGTGGAGTTGAAGCGCGGGCGTGCAATATGCAGACCGGGTGCTTCCGACTGCTCGACCGCACGCTCTCTACGTCCGACGCATCCTCAAGGAGACGGGCGAGGAGACGGTGACGGTGAAGACCATAGCACAGGCGTCGTCCATGATGATGCTTTGAGGAGGGACAGCGAATATGAGAATAGAACGCATCAGCGGAGCGATCCTCATCCTGCTCTCCGGCGTGCTGCTCCTGATGGCGGCCTATGGCGGGACGCCGGAGGATCGGGACGCGACAGCGATCCTCCTGACGCTGCCGATGGGTCTTGCGGCACTGTTCACCGAGATCCCCGGGAGCGCGGCAAAGCGCACCAAGCGAGACTACCGGGCGAAAAGCCCGCAACATTAACAAAATTGAAAAGGAGCCGCAAACATGGCAAGGAAAACGAGTAGTCGAGGCCCCCGAGCCTCCATTCATGGGAGGACGTGAACGACGCCCTCCGTCAGATCGCCGAGGCGCAGATCGCGCTGGGCGAGATCCAGAGCGATATGCAGAAGCAAATCTTAGGGGCACAGAAGGTCGCCGAGGAGCAGAGCAAGCCGCTCAACGACAATGTGGCCAAGTTGGAGCGCGAGATCAAGAGCTTCGTCACCGACCACAGGGACGGAGATGGGCAAGACGAAGTCGGTGGTGCTGACGTCGGCGAGGTAGGCTCCGGCTCTCCACATCCGTCTCGCTGCCCCGGGCGAAGGAGAAGCTGGAGGAGATCATCCGCCGTCTCAAGTCCCGCCAGATGACGGACTGCATCGTGGTGGAAGAGAAGGTCAGCAAGGAGGCTCTGAAGAAGTACGGCGAGGACACAGTGAACGCCGTGGGCGCAACGTGGAAACAGAGCGACGTGTTCGGCTATGAGGTGAACATCGCCAAGCTGGAGCAGATCAAGGCGGGCAACTGAGGAAGGGGCTCACGGAATGACAGCAGCAAGGACTGGGCGCAAACAGCCCTCCATCCGCACGCTGTGGGCGATCGCGAAGTCGCCGGAGCTGCACCTCACGGACGAAGACCTGCACGCGGTTGTCTACCGCGAGACAGGCAAGGAGTCCATGAAGATGCTGACGCAGGCGAGGTCAACACTGTTGCTCGCGTGCTGCAGAACATGAAGGACAGTGTGAGTCGGAGCGTGCGGGACAAGCGCACGGACACGGGCGGCGACATCCGCACCACCGCACAGCGCCGGAAGATCTACGCGCTGTGCGAGGCGCTGGGCTGGAATGACGACCCGCGCCGCATTCAAGGCTTCGTCAAGCGCGTGGCCCATGTCGACCGCATCGAATGGCTGAACATAGCGCAATGCGAGAAGGTCATCGAGGGCCTCAAGGCGATCCTTGCCAGAGAGCAGCGGAAGGGGGCCGGGCGGGATGGATAACGAGAACCAGCGGGAGCTCGATGTCCTGGCCGCGCTGGAAGGCATCCACCGATGCAAGAGAGCATCCGGGACACGGAGCTGGACATAGTGGTGGAGACCGGGGATCATCTTCCTCCGCTTGCACTATCAGCGGCTCCCGCCCGGAGTGGCCCGCCGTCTGACGGAGATCTCGCCCCGGGACGTGGCGGAGGTGTCGGAGGTCATCCGGGAGAATGGCGCGACGCCGGAGCAGCGGCGAAGCCTGGGCGACCGACTGGCGAGCGACGCAGCCGTCGCCCAGGTCATCCGGGCGGCGAATGTCTACCGGGATCGGCTGGGCTACGGCCCGATCGAGTCGGAGGTGGAGGCGTGAGCGGGCGGAAGGCTGGGGCGATGGGGCTCGTCGAGAGGCTCGCCGCCGTCCTGGCCGTGAACGAGATCGTCCGATCCCGGCGCTTCCTGGGAGAGAACACCAGCAAGGAAGACCGCGAGGAGCTGCTCAAGCTCACGACCTCCGAGCTCACCTCGACGGCCCAGGTGCTCGCCTCCGCCGTGCATCTCCGGCAGCAGGTGGAGACGGCGGAGTTCACGCGGGCCCTCATAGAGCAGCAGAAGGCCGCGCAGCAGCCCCCAGGCGGGCCGCTTGCGTGTTAAGGGGGGACGGTATGCCGACGAAGAAGAACGCCTCACGCAGCGGGAGAAGGCCGAGCGTGCGGCGATCAAGAAGCAGCTCCAAGCGGACGGCGTTCTCCCACCTGATAAGCCCCGGCTCAACCGCAAGAAGTTCGCCCGGGAGGTGTGGAAGGATTTCAGCGAGATGGATGTCTACACCGCAGATTTCTACCTCCGCAAGGCGATCATGGCAACGGTGGGGCCGGAGCTGCACGAAGTGACATCGGAGCAGGTTGGCATCCTGAAGCTGATGAAGCTGGCGGTGGAGACCGATCGGTTCATGCAGCAACTCAAAAAAGAGGGGCGCGAGCAATACAGCATCGGGGAGTATGTCGAGAAGGTCTACAACCCGGTCATGAATTTATAGGAGGATTCACATCATGGCAAAATTGACACCAGACGCGACGAGGACGGAGCATGGCCTCGTCATCAACGAGAAGATCATCCCGTGGGGCGCGGTTTGGCCCAAGGACTCCGGCGCGTACAAGAAGGGCGCACAGTACAAGGCCGACCGTCTGCTCTCGGGCGGCACGGGCAAGGTCAAGGGCGTGACCATCCACAACACCAACGACCTGAAGAACGTGGAGGAGGACGCCGAGCAGTACACCCGTGCGACGTGCTAACGGCAACATGAACGACGCCCGCGTCCACTACTACGTCGACGACATCAACGCATGGCAGAACCTGAGAGAGGACGAGGTGGGCTGGCACGCGGGCGATGGCCGGAAGGCCACGGGCGGCAACGAGACGACGCTCTCCATCGAGATCATCATGGACGGCTCGGGCAGCAAGGAAGACCGCAAGGCAGAGGAGAACGGTGTGCTGCTGGCGGCACTGCTGCTGAAAAAGCACGGCTTGAGCGTGAACGAGCTGTACACGCACAACCACTGGATGGGCCACCCGGACTCCATCGTGCAGGGCGCGAAGGAAGAACTGCCCGCTGTACATCCTGCCCCATTGGGCGCAGTTCAAACAGAAGGTCGCCGCAAAGCTCACGGAGCTGAACGGCGGCGCGACCACCACGGAGGCGGGCAAGACGGAGATCATGGGCAAGGCCAAGGCGAGCGCACAGCAGATGGCGCTGTTCGCCCGATCCAAGACGCGGAGCCGCAGCTCCCCGGCGTGCTCGCTGGAGCAGTTGGCGCAGTTCTTCCTCGAGAGGGCGAGGCCGAGGCGTGCGCGGCGACGTCGCCTTTGCGCAGAGCTCCACGAGACGGGCTTTTTCAAGTACGGCGGCATCGTGCTCCCCACGCAGAACAACTACGCGGGCATCGGGACGCTGAACGGCAACGCCAAAGGACAGGCGGCGACCTTCCCCGACCCGCGCACGGGTGTCCGGGCGCAGATCCAGCACCTGAAGGCATACGCCTCCAAGGAGCGCTCGTGACGGGTGCGTCGACCCGCGCTTCTCCCTCGTGACACGGGGCTCGGCGCAGTATGTGGAATGGCTGGGCGCAAGCGACAACCCCAACGGCAAGGGCTGGGCCGTACCGGGCAAGGGCTACGGCGGCAAGGTCGTCGCTCTGCTGGGGCAGATCATGGCGTTCGAGGTGCCCCAGCCGTCCGCACCGAGCGAGCCGGAGGAGCAGGAGCCGGAGTTCCCGGCGTATCAGCTGGAGGGGCTTGAAACGCTCACGGAGGCTGACGTCATCAACTCCCCCGAGTTCTGGCGGCAGAAGTTCGGCGAGCAGGTGACGGTCGGCGAGCTGTTCGGCATCTTGGGGAAGCTCTTCACGAAAGCGACCGAGTAAGGATGCGGAGGGCGGGACATGGAAGACCTCGTTAAGGAGCTGACGATCGACATGGTTCCTGACGGCGACAACCGCATCATCGCGGAGACGATCGGCGTCGAGAACTACTACAAGCTGTGCTCGGTCGTCGGCGGCTCGACCATCTACCTCCAGAAGCCGGAGAGTGTCCTTCGCCCTGTCCGAGACGCTCACATCAAAGCGGAGTTCAACGGCTACAACCACCCCGAGCTCGCCCGCAAGTACGGCGTGACGGAGCGGTGGGTGCGGCAGCTCTGCGGCGAGGGGAAGCTGGAGGGACAGATGAGCCTTCTCGACTACGGCGACGAGCCGGAAAACACTACGTTCTAAGACAACGTTTCTAAGAAGCAGTACATATATAAGGTTCCTGAAAGGGACGGTAAAATAAGACTATGAGCATAGCTCATAGTCTTATTTTTATATCCAAAGGAGGACACCAAACATGAAGATCAAAAATGCAAACAAATCAAAGATTTCGACACAGCCTATGAATACATCAAAAACTCTGGGACTACAACACCTACGACTATGAAAACAAACCAAAGAAGTCTATAAAAAAGTACTACAAGACGAAAAACAGTTTTGCATTTTTTGCCATAGAAGACGATGGAACTTTTTATGGATTCTGCCATGGAGATTATTTTCAGACCTTCTGGATGTCAGGGCTTACCTGCTATGTATCAAGTTTGATCACAAACGAAGAAGACCGAGGTAAAGGATATGGTGTAAAATTATTAGATCATGCAAAGAAATTGGCAAAAGAACGAGGATGTAAAGCAATCACTTTAGACTCCGGACTGCCAAGAGTACAAGCTCACGGATTTTATGAACACTATGGATTTGAAAAAGCTGTTATGGATTTGAATTAGCTTTGTAGAAGAAAGGAAAATTAATGAAAATATTAGTCAGTGCCTGCCTGTTAGGAATCGATTGCAAATATAACGGAAAAAACAACAAAAATGATAAAATCATAGAATTACTAAAAGACCATGAACTAATTCCAGTCTGTCCAGAGATCATGGGAGGACTGCCAACACCAAGAATTCCGGCAGAAATACATCAAAACAAAGTTATCGCAAAAGATGGCAAAGATGTTACAAAACAATACCAAAAAGGTGCCGAAGAGACACTAAAAATTGCAAAAGTTATATAAACTGTCATACAGCGATCCTAAAAAGAAAAAAAGTCCATCTTGTGGCTGTGGCAAAGTCTATGAATGGAACATTTACAGGCACGCTGAGTCAATGGGGGACGGAATCACAGCTAGATTATTAAAAGAACATGGAATCAAAATCACAGGGGAAACAACCTTAGATATCACAGAATAAAACAGTGAACAGTAAAATGAGGATCCAAATATGAACAACAAACAAAAACTATTAACCGCAACAGCGATCACAGGAACTATTGTCAGTGCATCTGCATTTACTGTCTTCGATTATGCGATCTGTCGAAGAAAAAACAGCCAGATGTCCGTAAAAAAGAAAAATGGAAACCATATCTTGATTACGTTTTAAAAGAACAAGAATGGCTAAAAGAACACCAAGAACAAGAATTAAAAGAAATCAGATCAAAAGACGGACTAACACTACGGGCAGCCTACCTCCCAAGAGAAAATGCCAAAGGAACTATTATCTGCATGCACGGTTACCATTCAACAAACGATATCGAATTCGTACCGGAA
>ENA-OQAR01000677-OQAR01000677.1-human-gut-metagenome-genome-assembly--contig:-NODE-677-length-10157-cov-1.914756_pt1 | contig 10157 bp, 11 predicted proteins | sample MGYA00242738_ERZ504533 | MGnify/ENA primary metagenome ERZ504533 (study PRJEB26092, sample SAMD00036276) | human gut metagenome | host: Homo sapiens | study: EMG produced TPA metagenomics assembly of...
TGTTTTCAGTTCATCCAGTTTCACGCAGGTTTTTCTTTCCATGCATCATCAATAGTATGAAGCAGAATCGCCTTCTCAAAATGACTTCACAATCTCCTTGCCTTCTGTTTCATAAGCCGCCTTCAAGTTGACAGAGATATTATACAAGCGTTTGCCATCCGTAATAGGATCATGATGTTTTTCGTACATATGCCCTTGCATCTCATATACCTGTTTGATAACGGGATTGGCAATCTGGGCCATACGGTCTGTCTTGCGCTTGAAGTTGTTCATTGCCGCTTCAAAGGTTTTCTCAGCAAGATCTTCTTTTCTCATCTTGTTGTACTCTTCTTCTGTGAATGGTACTTCCATTGCCAATGTCTGCAATATTTCCATCTTCACATTATCAAAGTCGCCCAATTCTACAGCATAAGCGCAACGATCCCAAATCATATTCACGATATCCATACCGATACGCTCACCCATCAAGGCATGACGACGTTGGTATAAACAGCCACACGCTGTTTGTTCATCACATCATCATATTCCAGCAAGCGTTTACGAATACCAAAGTTATTTTCTTCCACTTTCTTCTGAGCACGTTCAATGGAATTTGAAATCATCTTGTGTTCAATCATCTCACCTTCTTTGAAGCCAAGTTTATCCATTACACTGGCAATACGATCTGAAGAGAACAAAACGCATCAAATCATCTTCCAATGATACAAAGAACACAGATGAGCCCGGGTCCCCTTGACGACCGGCACGACCACGCAACTGACGGTCCACGCGGCGACTTTCATGACGTTCCGTACCGATAATAGCCAAACCGCCCGCAGCTTTCACTTCCGGACTCAGCTTAATGTCGGTACCACGACCTGCCATGTTGGTAGCAATAGTCACGATACTCTTCTGACCTGCCTGTGCCACAATATCCGCCTCTCTTTGATGCAGTTTCGCATTCAACACATTATGCTCAATCTTGCGCATTGCAAGCATTTTGCTCAACATTTCAGAGATTTCCACCGAAGTGGTACCTACCAGAACAGGACGTCCTTCTTTTACCATTTCTTCAATCTCTTCGATGACAGCTTTATACTTCTCACGTTTTTGTCTTATAAACGCGATCATTCATATCTTTACGGGCAATAGGACGATTCGTCGGAATAACAACGACATCCAATTTATAAATATCCCAAAGTTCTCCCGCTTCCGTTTCCGCTGTACCGGTCATACCCGACAATTTATGATACATACGGAAATAGTTCTGTAAAGTGATGGTAGCAAAGGTCTGGGTAGCAGCTTCCACCTTCACGCCTTCTTTGGCCTCAATAGCCTGATGTAAACCGTCAGAATAACGACGGCCTTCCATAATACGTCCTGTCTGTTCGTCAACAATCTTAACCTGTCCGTCGATTACAACATATTCGTCATCCTTTTCGAACATGGCATAAGCCTTCAGCAACTGGTTGATAGTGTGTACGCGTTCAGACTTGATAGCGTAATTTGTCATCAGTTCATCTTTCTTGGCCAGTTTTTCTTCTTCTGTCAAATCTGTCTCATTTTCCAAAGCAGACAATTGGGAAGTAATATCAGGCAAAACGAATAAAGTAGGATCTGCCGCATTTCCTGTAATCAAGTCAATACCTTTGTCGGTCAAATCTACGCTGTTTTGCTTTTCATCAATTACGAAATACAATGGATCAGTGGCTTCAGGCATACGCTTGTTATTCTGTTCCATATAAATTTCCTCGGTCTTCAGCATACCTGCCTTAATACCTTGTTCACTTAGGAACTTGATTAACGGCTTATTTTTGGGCAGTGCCTTATGACTACGGAACAATGCCAAAAATCCCTCTTCCTGATCTTTCTTGTCATCCGATGCAATCAAGCGTTTGGCATCGGCCAAATATTGGGTAGCCAACTTTTTTCTGAGCTTCAAACAGACGCTCTACCAAAGGACGGAGTTGCTCAAACAACTGATCCTCACCTTTAGGAACAGGACCGGAAATAATCAACGGAGTACGAGCATCGTCAATCAATACAGAGTCCACCTCATCGACAATAGCATAATTATGTTTACGCTGCACCAAGTCTTTTGGACTGACAGCCATATTGTCACGCAAGTAATCGAAACCGAATTCATTATTCGTGCCGAAAGTGATATCGGCCATATAAGCTCTGCGGCGCGCATCTGAATTAGGCTGGTGTTTATCAATACAGTCCACACTCAATCCATGGAACTGATACAATGGCCCCATCCATTCCGAGTCACGTTTTTGACAAGTAATCATTAACAGTAACTACGTGTACACCATTACCGGTCAGTGCATTCAAAAATACAGGCAAAGTGGCTACCAACGTCTTACCTTCACCAGTAGCCATTTCGGCAATCTTGCCTTTATGTAACACTACACCACCGAATAACTGCACATCGAATGCACCATGCTCCATACCATGTCATTACCACCAGCAATCCAATGGTTCTGCCAAATCGCCTTATCGTCCTCAATACGCACAAAATCTTTTCCTTGAGCAGCCAATTCACGGTCAAAATCGGTAGCGGTTACAACCAATTCCGGATTTTCAGAGAAACGGCGTGCAGTGTCTTTTACAATGGCAAAAGCCTGCGGAAGTACATCATCCAGTGCTTTTTCATATTTTTCCAGCACTTCTTTTTCCAGTTTGTCTATCTGCGCGAAGATGCCCTCACGATCTTCCAGTTCTGTAGTTTCGATAGTACCTTTCAATTCTTCTATCTTCTTTTGTTCCTCAGCAGCCGAATCAGAAATGTACTTCTTTAATTCTACTGTTTTGCACGAAGCTCGTCATTGCTCAATTTGGCAATTTCCGGATAAACAGCCTTTATTTTATCAACCCATGGCTTGATTTCTTTCATGTCACGAGTGGCCTTATTTCCAAACAATTTGCCAATAAATTCATTAAATCCCATTGTATTTTTTGTTTTTATTATTTTCTAATTTGATTACTTTTGAAAGTGCAAAGTTACAATAAAATGCTGATTTATTTGCACTTCTCTCCTTAATATTATTTTCTGATGTCTGTCATTGGTGCCAGAACGGCTGCATTAGGAGCACGAATGCGCATGTAATGGGCTACGGTGGGTGCTATATTGCCTATTTTTATAGGCGCATGGATTATTTCCGGTTTCATTCCGTTCCCAATGAAAATCAATGGAGCCGACGCATATGAATAGCGTTGCACCTGCGTATCAAGCGAATGTTCACGGAATACAGTCCAGCCTGGTAAGACTTCTATCCATAAGTCTCCGGAACATATCGGGTTATAGTAATTCTTTATTTTATCAATGGTAGGAGTCCACGCTCCCAATTGCAAACGTTGTGAAGAATACACATCTTTCACTCCGCTGAACTGTACCAAAAATTCTGCCGCACGATTTAATATCTCGGATATATTCAGTTGTTTCTGCTCTATCAGCTTATGATTCAAGTATATTTGCTGCTCAAAATGCGCCTCCACCCATTGTCCTTCACCGTAAATAGCAGCCAAATAAAGGTTCAACAGAGCAGAACAACGTTCAATATGGAATTCTCCACCCGGTATTTTTATATTGAGGAGGATCAACAGGATCAGCGTCAGCATATCCTGTAGAGGTTATAAAGAATAAAGTATTGTTCAAACCAACTTTCCGGTCTATCAATTCCAATAATTCAGCAATACTGTTGTCCAGACGTACATAGGTATCCTGCATTTCCATCGGGAGTTCTGCAGGAGCCTTATGATCATAATTCCCGGCATAATATGCTAGTGACAAAAAAGTCCGGAACAGCATCCTTTCCAATGGAAGTATTACTCAAACAAGCATTAACCAAACGGTTTACCTCATCATTAGCATAGGGACTTGTTTTTCAATTTACGGTATTTTATTTTTCCGTTCATCATCGAAATTTATGCTTGAACGTAACTTGTTTGTTCTCGCTAGTCAAATATTTATAGACAGTCACAGGCAAATAAGCGCCCACGACATATTGCCGATACGGAAATCTAGTCCTTCACGGTCATTATAAGTAGTCACCCATACAGGAAATATACCGTAATATGTGCTGCCACTCCATTTTCCTGTTTCATCATTCAACCAGAATGCACCTTTCGAAGCATGACCGGCAGCCAACACCGCCATTTCACGTGTAGGAGCGATAGAATAAACTTCAGCTATTCCTTGTGTGGCTATTACCAACTCATCTGTCAAAGTCGACACCTTCATTTTCTGCGGAGAAGTGGACTCGGAAGTGTAAATACCCATAAAATCAGCATCGTCCACACAATTAAGGACTCGCAGAGTACTGCGGTCCATCCAGTTATCCCCCACGATTCCGTTGGTATAAGGTGTAGTGCCAGAATAAATGGCCGCTACAGCTGATGACTTATCCACATTAATAAAGTCATATTCGGCATTCCGATAAATCCGTCCTTCTCTCCACAACCGCTTGAAACCACGTTCACCGTATAAAGCCGAAAAAAGCCTCTATATAATCAGTCCGCAACTGGTCAATAGTCAATCCGACCACCAACCTGGGAACCGCAGGAATGTTCTGTGCCTGCAACCCTGTTAATGCGATAACAGTCAAAAGAGAAGTTAAGATGCGTCCTTTCATTTATTGTTTTGTCTGTAATATAATAAAACGTGGTTTGCAGAACATATCAACAACACAGTGCCAAAGGTAATACCGTTACATTGAATTTTTGCTGTACAAACGGCATTATCATTATAAAAAGTGTTAAATACACTACATTTATTGTATGATAGAGGTCTTTTTTTACCTTTTATAGCTCGACAAACCATGACCGGAAGGTAAAGTAAAGGGATAGGATTCAATAAAAGGATAAGCCAATTGGACCCTACCGTAGGATGAGTAGAAAAAAAGACCAGGAAAGTAATGACACATCCCGCTAACCCTTGTACACCAAAAAGAAGCAAATCCCAAATCCAGATTATTTTCCTGGTTTTAAACTGCAACCATCCTACAAAACAAGTAATTCCTATTAAAATAAAGACACACGCCAGGGGTGACAATGGAAAACCGTCACCAACATTCTCCGGTTCTGCATCCACCACCTTTTTTTCATGCAGAATCAAAGGACGCACGCTGTCACCTACTACTATAGTTGCTTTTTTTTTGCTGCCTCCAACATATAAAAAAGGAGCGAACATCTGCTTACGCGTATCAATAGGCTTATCAGCTTCACTGCCCAAACACATATCAATGCCCAGCTCATCCCATTCGTGCCCTTTAGTATATTGATGGACAATATCCCGAAAAGAGAGTCTCTCTTTTCCTTCAGAATAAACAACCTTTCCTTCAATACACTTTTCTATTATATCACGCGCACGTGTAGTGCAATTATCATAGAAAAAGTTATAACGATAAACCCTATTCTTCGGCAGATAATTCTCTTCCAGCAATCTTCTGAGTTCCTGTTTTTCCGAAATAGTCAAATTCAATGTCTGCTGATAAACCGAGGAACCACGCATAGCATAACTGCCTTCAAAATAAGGATAACGGGTTACGCCCAATTCATAATCAGTTTCTCCTTTGACAAAACGATAGATAAAATGGGGAGTATTAAAGCTGAACATACCATAATTAAACACCCAGTCCTCTCCACGTGCCTTATCCTCATAGCGCAATGCCGTATGCCCGAACAAAGCATATATTTCCGTACCGGGAGCACAAGTCATCAGACTTACCTTTATATTATCTTCCTGACCTCTAACCGATTGACCCAAGAAAAAGAATAACAATATCAATGCTACATTTATAAGCGGGACGGATGATCTTTCCGGCATTGGCCAGCTCCTCGATCCGGTGGGCGCTCCAGCCGGAAATCCTGGCGATGGCGAAAATGGGGGTAAACAGCTCGGTGGGAAGATCCAGCATACTGTAAACAAAGCCGGAGTAGAAGTCTACATTGGCGGAAACGCCCTTGTAGATTTTTCTTTCCTCGGCGATTACCTGGGGCGCCAGGCGCTCCACCATCGAGTAAAGCCGGAATTCATCCTCCCGGCCCTTTTCCTTGGAGAGGCTTTCCACGAAGGCCTTGAAGATATTGGCTCTCGGGTCGCTCAAGGAGTACACCGCGTGGCCCATGCCGTAGATCAGGCCGGCGTTGTCAAAGGCCTCCTTATGCAGCAGCCTTTTCAGGTAATCCTTCACCGCGTCCTCGTCGCCGTAATCGGAGATATGTTCCTTCATATCGTCGAACATTTTTGACGACCTTAATGTTGGCGCCGCCGTGCTTGGGTCCCTTCAGAGATCCCAGGGCCGCCGCGATGGCGGAATAAGTATCGGTGCCGGAGGAGGTGACCACGTGGGTGGTAAAGGTAGAGTTGTTTCCGCCGCCGTGCTCCGCGTGGAGCACCAGGGCAAGGTCTAAGATCTTAGCCTCCAGCTCGGTATATTTGCTGTCCGCCCGCAGGCAGTACAGGATATTTTCCGCGGTGGAAAGGTCAGGCTGGGGCATATGGATAAACAGGCTCTGTCCGTCGTGGTAATGGCGGTAGGCCTGGTAGCCGTAGACCGAGATCAGCGGGAACAGGGCGATCAGCTGCAAACACTGGCGCAGTACATTGGGAATACTGATATCATTGGCGTTTTCATCGTAGGAATACAGGGTCAGCACACTGCGGGCCAGGGTATTCATCATGTCCGGGCTCGGCGCCTTCATAATGATATCCCTGACAAACGCGGTGGGCAAGGTGCGGTAATTGGCCAGCAGCGCCTGAAAATCCTTCAGCTCCCGCTCGTCGGGCAGCTCGCCGAACAGCAATAAATACGTGGCTTCCTCAAAGCCGAACCGCTTATCCTTCAAAAAGCCCTTGACCAGGTCCGCGATATTAAAGCCCCGGTAGAACAGCTTTCCCTCACAAGGCACAGATTCTCCGTCTACCACGTCGTAGGCCTGCACATTGGCGATTTCCGTCAGGCCGGCTAAAACTCCCTTTCCGTTTAAATCCCGAAGCCCTCTTTTCACATCGTATTTGGCGTAAAGGCCCGGGTCGATCTTTCCGTTTTTCAGGCAGCGCTCCGACAGCTGCAAAATCTCTGGGGTAATCTCTGAAAATCTTTGAAACGGCATTTACATTCTCCTTTCGGCGGGTGGTTCCCGCGTACGCTTCCGGCCAAGCGCCGGAATAGTCCTCTTGCGTTCACTTTTATTTCTTTTATAAAATAAATCCTGTAAAAGAAGGCTATGGAAAATCCCTGGCCGGCAAGCACAGTCCAAGCCGCGAAAAAGCCTTCGGCCGGCCCCCGTTCTCCGCGGAAAAGCGCAAAGCCCGGTCTCTCCATTCTTCATTTTCCCATTCAGCCGCCGTTTGCCGTTTCCCTTCCTGAGCTCTGGCTCAGTTCCCCAGAAGAATATCCTCCGCGTCGTCCTTGATCAGCTTATATTCGATGGAATCGACCAAGGCGATCCAGCTGGCCTCCACCACGTCGCTTGAGGCCCCCACAGTAGTCCACACCCGCCTGCCGTCGGTGGATGAGATGAGAACCCGCACCTTGCGCCGGTGGCGTTTTTGCCATCCATCACACGAACCTTATAGTCGATCAGCCGCACCTTTGACAAGGCGGGATAAAACACCTCCAGGGCGGCCCGCAGGGCCTGATCCAAAGCGTTGACCGGGCCATTGTCCTCCGCCGCCATCAGCTGGAGCTTTTCCCCCACCCGAACCTTTACCACAGCGCTGGCGCTGGCGGAAGGGTCTGTGGGCCGGCTGGATATAATCTGATAATGAATTAATTCGAAAAAGGGGCGGTAAGCGCCCGTATTTTTCCGGATCAGCAGCTCAAAGCTGGAATCGGCGCCGTCAAACTGGTAGCCTTCATTTTCCAAATCCTTCAGCTTTTCACAATTCTGCCGGTTTCCGGGGAATCCTTAGTAAGTCTGGGACAGACCTTCTGGATTTTACTGAAAACCGCGGCCTTGCCGAAATTTCCGACATTAGGAACCTGCGCTCGTTTCCCACGGTCTCCGGCGGAATATGCTCGAAGGACCGGGGCAGCTTCATCACGCCTCAGCATGCATTCCCGCCTTGTGAGCAAAGGCGCTGCTGCCGACGTAGGGTTCCGTTTTGTTCAGCATCAAATTGGAGATCTCCGCGATAGCCCGGGCCGTCGCGGTCAGCAGCTTCAGGTTTTCCTCCGGGATACACCGGATGCCTCTTTTCAGCTGCAAATTGGCCACGACCGTAGACAAAATTGGCGTTGCCGCACCGTTCCCCAAAGCCTAAAAAGGTGCCCTGCACCTGGGAAGCGCCCGCCTCCACAGCCATGATGGAGTTGGCCACCGCCATACCGCCGTCATTGTGGGTATGGATGCTCACCGTCAGCTCCGGAAACGCCTCTGCCACAGCTTGGTAATCCGCGCGATTTCATCGGGGAAGCATCCGCCGTTGGTGTCGCACAAAGCCAGGCACGCGGCGCCGCCCTTTTGGGCCGCCCTCAGGGCTTCCATGGCAAATTCCGGATTTTCCTTGTAGCCGTCGAAGAAATGCTCGGCGTCAAAAAACACCCGCTTGCCCCTGCCGGCCAGATAGCTGCAGGTATCCTCGATCATGCTCAGGTTTTCCTCCAGGGTCGTGCCCAGGATTTGAGTCACATGAAGGTCCCAGCATTTGCCGAACACCGCCACGACCGGGGTGTCGGCGGCAAGCAGCGCCCTGATGTTGCCGTCATCCTCCGCCTTGATCCCCTTGCGGCGGGTGGAGCCAAAGGCCACAAGCTGGGCGTGCTTCCGCTGGGTTTCGTTGACCCGCCGGAAAAACTCCAGGTCCTTGGGGTTCGAGCCCGGGTTCCGCCTCGATAAACGTAACCCCCAGCTCATCCAGCTTTTGTACGATAGCCAGCTTATCCTCCACGGAAAAGGAAATTCCCTCTCCCTGGGCTCCGTCTCTCAGGGTAGAATCGAAAATTTCAACAGATCGTTCCATGATGCTTTTCCTTTCTATTATATTACAGATCGTATTTTCGGTCAAGATTTCAAATTTCGCCCAGCCGCCTGAGGCCGTTTTTTCCTCAGGCTTCCCCGGCCTTCAGGTCCGAAGCTACGACCTCCTGGACCTTATTGACCTGGCGGATGATTTGCTTGGCGGTGGCGTCGTCGCCGTAGGTGGTGATGGTCATGGTGGTAAACTCTTTCTTTTCATCAGGAAAGGCCGTCAGGCTGTCGATATTGAACCCCCGGCGGGTAAACAGCCCGGTGATCCGCAAAAGGACGCCGGGGTGATTTTTCACAACCAGGGTAATGGTCTGCTTTTGTTCCATCAAAAACGCTCCTTGCATGTCAAATTTTACAGGCCGAAGTTCCACGGAACCCGCCGCCCGGACAGCCGTTTTTATCCTGCCGCGCGCGCTCGGCGCAGGGACTCTCCTGCAGATCAATCCATTTGAGTGATCATCTGATCCACCGTGCCTCCCGGCGGGATCATCGGCAGTACGTTGTCATCGGGAGAAATGCGGCAGTCAACCACCACCGGCTTTTTGAGATCAAAGGCCTCCTTCAGCGCTTTTTCCACCTGGCCGTCCTCCACAATGGTCCTCCCCTCGATACCGAAGGCCTTCGCAAGGGCGGCGAAATCGGTCTTTCGGCGGGGGTCGGTTTGGGAGAACCGCCGGCCGTAAAACAGCTTCTGCCACTGGCGTACCATACCCAGCACCTGATTGTTCATGCCACCACCATGACCGGAAGCTCATAGGAAGCCAAGGTCACCAGCTCGTTTAAAATTCATATGAAAGCTGCCCGTCTCCGGTGATCAGAACCACCCGGCGGCCGGGCGGGCGCTTTGTGCGCCTACGCTGCTCCCAGTCCGTAGCCCATGGTCCCAGCCCGCCGGAGGTGAGAAAGGTCCGGGGCCTTAAAACCGGTAATCCTGAGCCGCCACATCTGATGCTGGCCCACGTCGGTGACCAGGATATCCTCCGCCCCATCAGAGAATTTAAACAGCGGATAATGTGGGTGTGGTCCGGAGCCTCGCCGGGATCCGCCGTTCTCCGGGGCGCTTCCGTTTTCCAGGCTTCCATCCGGGCAAGCCATTCCCGATGATCCTGGGGCTCCAAAAGGCCGTTAAGGGCTGTTAAGGTTTCCTTCAGATCCCCGATCAGGTACCGGTCCACCAGTACGTTTTTATCCCACCTCGG
>ENA-OQAR01000678-OQAR01000678.1-human-gut-metagenome-genome-assembly--contig:-NODE-678-length-10141-cov-1.799980_pt1 | contig 10141 bp, 13 predicted proteins | sample MGYA00242738_ERZ504533 | MGnify/ENA primary metagenome ERZ504533 (study PRJEB26092, sample SAMD00036276) | human gut metagenome | host: Homo sapiens | study: EMG produced TPA metagenomics assembly of...
TCCGACCTTGCCAGAAGTAATGCTTTTTGTGCTAAAAATTGGGGCTTAATTTGCAGGAAACAAGATACAATATAAATAAAGCTTGGTATGTTTAAAATAAATATGTTATCTTTGCAACAACAAATCCCGCCCGCTTCCCGTAAGATTAGCGTACCCAGCGGGACATTTTTTTATTTTATGGGAGTCAGATATACAAATCAAGCCATAACCACTGAACAGCAAATTGAAATTCTCCAAGAAAGAGGTTTGCTTATTGATGATATAGAGCAAGCAATTGATGTTCTTGATACCATCAGTTATTTCCGTCTTGCTGGCTATTGGAAACACTTTGAAATAGATCATTTTACACATCAATTTAGGGAAGGCAGTTGTTTCTCAGATATAGTGAAGCTGTATTCTTTTGATAAGCAACTTCGAGCATTTGCTGTTTACTGCTATTCAAACAATAGAAGTTTCGGTCAGGACAAAAATAATCAAGCATTTTTCCCCTGGTTTTGGTGCATTTTGGTTTATTGGATGAAACATTTTGCACTTAATGACGCTCGTTTTGCTACAAATCTGGCTGTCATCCGTAAGGAAGTATCGCGTTCTCATGATGACTTCATAACAGAGCATTTTTCGTAGATACAGTGAACCTGATCTTCCCCCTGTATGAAACGTTGGAAGTTATTTCAATGGGTACACTATCCAAACTTTATTCTAACTTTTCGGATGCTACCGCTAAACATGCCGTAGCGAGAGAGTTCGGCTTGAATCATCACAAATTCTTGCGAAGCTGGTTGGAGTGTCTTGCCGTGCTTCGTAATTGCTGTGCCCATCATTCAAGATTGTCAAACCGAGTCTTTCCTGTAAAGCCTAAAATGCCGGAGCGTATGCCTAATAAATGGATTACAGATTTTTCTTTTCGAGAACAGACTCTTTATCCACAATTATGCTATCTGGTATATTGGCTCAATTCTATTATCCCAGACAATACCTTTGTTGTTGATTTCAAACAACTTTTGATAAAATACCCTTCAGTAAACACTCGTCTGCTAGGTTTTCCTTATAATTGGGAACAAGAACCTTTATGGAGATGAGAGGATTTTTGTACAGCGAAAAATCCATCCGGTTTGCTCCGTGTCAGTGACACCAAGCAAAACTCGGCTGATAGGCTTTTGCTACAAATGGAAGATTCAGTCCATTGCCACAGAGAGAAGCAACAGGGTTTCGTTTCGCTCCACTCAGTTGTTTCTCACAATGTCAATGAGGTTAGGCTGCTGCTCTTCAAAATGATGATTTACTCGATGGCTCTACCGAACGCAGGCTGACGCTTGCGGAAGTAGAGCCATCGAATGGTTTATGCAGTAAGCTCACAGATGTTGGCCGCCACTTCCGACTATTCGTATTTCATACAATGCCGGAAGTGACGACCTTTTGGGGAGGATGCGCCATCCGGTTTGCTCCGTGTCTGCAACACCAAGCAAAGCTCGGCTGAGTGGCTTTGGCTGCGAATGGAACTCCAATCCGTTGCATAGAGAGAACCTGCAAGGCTCCACTTCGCTTCACTTTGTAGGTTCTCACAACGGCAACGGTTTTCGGGGATGTGCATCTTCAAGACGGTCGGGATGCTGGGTTACGCGGACTTTCTAAGGAATATGTTTGAGATGACCTGTTAGAACTAATTCTTTCCCTTGGAGTCCTAATCGGGAAAGTCTTGAAAACCTTTGGAACTTCTTGGTCCAACTCGTTTTATCCGTGCAAAGGTACTGCGGACGGGAGAAACGTCAAGTGCCGCTGACGCTTTCGGACTGAGGACTTTCCGGCAGCCTTCCACAATTGTGCCAATTGGGTATTCCGTAAGTCCTCGGACCTCACACTTGCCTTATTCTCCCTGTTGTCCGCAGTGAGGAACTGCACGAAAACGGTTTTCCCGACCAAGAAGCTCTAAAGGCTTCACAAGAGGGAGAAGAATCGGAATCGCAACCATCTAAATTGTTTTAACTATGGATTATCTCGAATTATCCGGAGCTACCATCTCCGAACGTGACAAGGCTTTTGCACAAGAGTTTGCCAACTTTGTAAATGGCAGTATGTGCTCACCTGACCAGATTGGCAGGGAACTGACCAGGGCGCACCGCTACCTGCAACAGCAGATGTTCAAGGTGTTTCTCGGCTTCATGAAGCAGCTGGCATACAACTATCAGCAGGGAAGATACGATGACCGCAACGAGTGGGCATCACGGCTGTCCACTGAAGCCTATCAACGGCTCATTGAGTGTGACTTGATTTTTGACCCCGAATTTCCAACCTCTAAATGACAGGACTATGGACGAATATGATTTTCCCGAATACGGCAGACAATGTGAGTTGATAACCCCTTGGCGAGGCTACCACCGAGGAACTATCGTAGCCCTCTCTGAACATGGTTTTGTGGTTCAGTTCAGCAGTGGTGCAGAAATAGATGTTTATAAAGACGAAATAATTTTGGATTGATATGTGCAGACTTATGACAACGCAGTTGGAGGAAGCCTTGAAAGGCTTTCCTCTCTATTCCCAAGACGGCAAGGGAAAGGACGCTATTTGCCGTGCCATCTTTGCGCTCGGTGGTGTGCGGTGGTTCATCCTTGAAGGTGAAAAAGAAGGAAACGACACCATTCTGTTCGGTATCGTCATCGGACTGATGGAGGATGAGTATGGCTACATTTCTTTGAATGAACTTTCGGACATTGAGTTGGATTTGACCAAACAAGGCTTCGGCAAGCTGCAAGTAAGGCAGCAGGAAAACTTCCATCCGGTGCCACTGAAAAAGTTGCGTGACAGCCGTCTGCAGGAGTTCCTTGCAAGAATGGGTTATTGAACATATGATTTGTAACAAGAAAGTGACCTGCATATCCATCACGGACTTGGCAGGTCTGTATGTAGCTTTATGTCTTATGAGAAATAAAAAATGTATTCAGCATTGCAGCCTTGCTTGGCTGGACCGTTTCTGTAAAATATGTAGATGGCAGTCTTTTCTTTGACTTCCATCGGAAAACCTTGAGCGGTGTTCCGTTTTCCTTCACCGCTGAAATGAAAGATAGAAAGTTAGAGAACCTTATCAAGGAGATTGAATCCTTTGTGGATGCCATTGACCCGGAGGCTTGTGCCGGGGAATGGATGATACAGTCAGGTGCTATGGCTCCTTCCCGGTATCAGCAGGCGGTAAACGACATGGATGCCATCCGGACTGATGCGTGGCTGCTGGCTTGCGAACTGAGGGAAGCTGACGGAAAGTCATTGCTGGCAGGCTTACCCTGGAACCAATGGAACTGACCCCCACATTCTACTACTATTCAAAGACAGCCTTCTACCGAGATGTGCTGTCTTTGAATTTGCGCCCTTTCTTGGGGAGACCTGCCGCTTTATAGGCAAGCAGGTCGCTTCCCTGGAATACGATGCCTCTTTTATCGGTATGGATCCGGATAAAAGGAAGCGGACGTTCCTCATGTCTGATGTAGTCATAGATGGTACACCGGTGGATGCCGAGGAAGATACAGGCTTCCTTCACGGAATATCTTTTTTCCGGGAGTATCACAATCGTTTGTATTTGCTGTATATAGTTCATAAGTATTCTTTTGGGTGTAAAGTTACTCATGCAGGTCCATTCTTACAATAGGTAAAATCTTTGATAATGAGGGATATTGTGATGTTTTGAAAGACTTTGTATTACTCATTACTTGTTGCCAAGGTGAGTTCGGTCTTTCCTGAATGATTTATATGGGAATGACTTGCGATTTCTGTTTATGGGATGTATAAGTTCAGAAACAGGATTGGTATAGACGGTGACAGTTCTATTTTGTCATCTCTGCCTGCGAGGATATTTTTTTGCAAAGGTATTGCTGTCATCACCAAACGTCAAATCCTTGTCAGAAAATCTTCCTCAAACAAGTTGAGCGTATTTTCTGCCTTGAATTTGCCTAATTGGTGGCTGCCAGCACTCTGAGAAAAGCAAAAAACATCCCTTCGGACAAGCTGCAAAACAGCAAAACAAGAGGGAAAAAAATCAGAGCGTATGGCACACATGGACAATCACCTCAAGAAGCAGTTAGAAAAACCTCAGACATGGTTCTGCAAGTATTTCCCGAAGCGCATCCGCAACGTCGGTGAAAAGGAAATTGCCGACAGACAGATGGTGTACGATTTCAAAGACGGAAGAAGCTTTGAAGCGGTAGCGCAAATGACCGCAGCAAACATGCAGGAACAATACGGCGAATCCTGCAAGAATATTGTTTTCGTTCAGTTCCGGCATCCACAAGTTCAAAAGAACGAACTCCGTTACAAGGTTTTTTGTGAAAGGGTTTGTGAACTGACCGGAGCTATCAACGGCTATGAGCATGTAAGGGTAATCGGCGGACGGCTTGCCATTCATGAAAACCGGAAGATGGAAAAGGAAATCCGCAAAGTGCATATCATCGATTTTGATGAAGATTGGTTCAGTGGAAAATCCGTAGTGACATTTGATGATGTTATCACTCGCGGCATCACATGGGCTACCTATGCTGACCAGTTGGAGAATTTGGGCGCACATGTTATCGGGGGCATCTTCCTGGCTAAAACTCACTATAAAGTAAACAGACAATGAAACAAAGATTTATGATAAAGGAGGCTTCCATAGCCTTTACAGGGCATCGGAATATTGCACCCGAACAGAAAGATAAGGTGAGAGAACGGCTCAGAAAGGCCGTTTCTCTTGCTTATAAGGAAGGAAGTACCAATGTATCTGTGGGATGGCTTTGGGTTTCGACATGCTCGCAGCGGAGGAAGTTCTTTCCCTCAGAGCTCGCCTTCCTTATCTGCAACTGATAGCTGTTGTGCCGTTCAGAGGACAAAACAGCCGTTGGGACTTGGCAGAACAGCAACGATATGACCATATACTTGCCAAGCAGACAAGGTGATTGTGTTGAGTGATACCTATTATAAAGGATGTCTGCTCAGACGAAATGACTTCATGCTGCAGCATTCAAACTTTGTGATTGCCTATTATGACGGAAAACAGAAAGGAGGGACTTATTATACTTGCCGTGAGGCTCGGAAGAGGGGGATGACTGTCGTCAATCTCTTTTAATGCCAAACATTTTGCTGATTCCGACAAAAACCGCTAAAAACATTTTGCTGATTTCGACAAAAACTGCCGAAAACATTTTGCTGATTTCGACATATTGTGTATTTTTGTAATCAAATAAACTCTCAGTATATGTCCGAAAAAATATTCAAACGCAAAATTTATGAAAGAATGCTCCAATGGAAGCAGGAAAGTGATGGACAGACTGCACTTTTGATAAAAGGTGCACGTCGAATCGGAAAATCAACCATTGCTGAGGAGTTCGCCCGTAGAGAGTATGACTCCTATATCAACATCGATTTTTCAATAGCTGATGCAGCAGTCAAAGAATTGTTCTCCCATATTTCAGATTTGGATTACTTTTTTCTGCGGATTCAGTCACTATTCAATGTTTCATTGCATGAACGAAAATCGGTTATCATTTTCGATGAAGTGCAACTGTATCCACCGGCCCGACAAGCCATCAAGCACTTGGTTAAGGACCGGAGGTATGACTATATTGAAACAGGGTCACTTCTTTCCATTAAAAAGAATGTGAAAGGAATCGTAATTCCGAGTGAAGAAACACGTATCTCTATGTACCCGTTGGATTTCGAAGAGTTTTTATGGGCTGTCAATAAATCCCAAACCTACGATTTGATTAGATACTCATACCAAAACTTAAAATCATTGGGTGATGCTGTCAATCGTGACCTTATGCGTAATTTTCGTCTTTACATGCTTATAGGTGGTATGCCGCAGGCCGTAAATGCTTATTTGGAATCGAATGATTTTTCAGCCATAGATGCGGTAAAGCGTAATATTCTCGAACTCTATATTGATGATTTCCGTAAAATAGACCCGACAGGACGTGCTTCACGCTTGTTTACTTCAATACCTGCAGAACTCTCCCGAAACTCGAAGCGTTATCAGGTGGGAAGCGTGATTGAGAATGCAACTGCCTCCAGACTGGGTGAGTTGCTGATGGATATGGCGGATTCGATGACGGTAAATTTTTTCCTATCATGCAAATGACCCCAGTGTAGGTTTTTCCCTTCATGCCGATTATGATTGTTTCAAGTTGTTCCTTGCCGATACAGGACTGTTCGTTACACTCGCTTTTATGGATCGCGATTATACAGAAAATGTGATATACCAGAAACTTCTTTCGGATAAGCTTGCTGTGGATCTGGGGTATGTATATGAAAATGCGATAGCCCAGATGCTCAAGAGTGCCGGCAATGAATTATTCTACTATACTTTCCAGGAAGAAATAGTCAAGGACGAAGACGGGAACAAGACTGTCCGTAACTATGAGGTGGATTTCCTGCTTTCCCGCAAAGATAAGATATGTCCTATTGAAGTGAAGTCCTCCGGATATAAGTCCCATAAGTCGCTTGATGTTTTCCAGGAGAAATTTTCTTCAAGAATCCTGCAAAGGTATCTTCTCTACACAAAAGATGTAAGAAAAGACAAGGATATTTTCTGTTTGCCTGCATACATGACGGGATTGTTTTAGATGAAGACCCATGAGTCTGCTCACGGGTTATTTATAGATGACACAAAGCGGAATCCTTATCTGAAAACCAAAGATAGAATTTCGCTTTGTGTCTTTTTTCTGAAAACATACTTGGACTGGTGTGGTGGGAGTCCAAGTCTGCCGGTTGTTTCAGAGGGTGCATAGGACATGCCAGCAATCAATGATGGATTGTCCGGAATACTTAGGCCGATAGACATTGCCCGGATTCAACGGCTTGATATAGCCGCTTTCCCTGTATTTCCGGAGTGTCTTGTAGCTTATGCCCAGCTCGGCGCATACACGTTTGACGGAATAGACCCCGTTCGGGTCGCATGTAGGTTTCATTTCTCTCATAAGCATTAAATTGTTAGATTGACTATTCCCAATGGCGGAAGCATCAAGGCTGGTAGTTGTTCGAACTGTCCTGATTCAGCATACCGTTCGTTTTCATGTAGCTGATATAGCTTTTGGCTGTCCTTTCCTTGATGTCCATCGCCTGCATCAGTTCGGTTACGAGTTCAGTGTACGTGATTTTCTTCCGGCTTCGGAAGATTTCTTTTATGATACCCTGCAACTCCTCCTTTTCCGTTTCTCCTTGTCTTCGGCCGGCTTTTCACCGGCAGATACGTGCATATCCTTCTGTTTGTCCCATGTGAAAAGCAGCATGGGTACATCCAACGGACTGCCGTCACGGACTTTGATTGCCTTGACTACGGAATAGGCGGGATTCTCATCCTTCTCAATGGAGAGGATGGCTGCCGCTTTCTCTGCAGCTCCGAGCCGATGTGCCCGCGCAGTTTTATTCCGTTGGGCACAAAATGCAGCACACAGATGATGCAGGTTTTGTAGATGCCGGCCAGGCGGTACACTTCATCCACAATGGCAATGCTTTCCGCTTCGTCATTGGCCGAGCGGATAAGGTCTGCAATGCCATCCAGTACAACGAGGTGGATTCCTCCGTGCCGGTGGTAATACAAATCCATGCTGTCACGGATCATGCTGATACGCTCCTTTCTTGACATAGGGGCCAGATAGAACGTATGGTAAAAATCCGGTGGTGCAGGTAATCCGATACGTTTGATTGTCTTGCTCAGATTCTTGAATAACTGAAACTCAGACTGCTCGGTATCATAGTGCAACACGGCCTTATCAGAGTAGTTTGGTGAAACTTCAAAGCCAAGCGTGTCGATGTTTTGTGTGTCGTCAGCAAGTGTACCTGCAATCAGGGCTGATACGAAATTGCTTTTTCCGGTACCTTCACCACCTGTTATACATAGAAGGTTGTCGTAGGTCCCAAGCGGTACTCCGTTGACGGAAACCACTGTTTTGGAAGATTCGGGAGGATTGTTGTAGTCCATTTCGCAAGATTTTAAAAGCATCATAGTTTGTGAGTAAAGCTTCTCCAGCATGGAGGTAATCAGTACCTGAAAGTCCGCTGCACTTTTTCCGGAAGCAAAGTAATCGGAAATATCCTTGTCTCCCTTTGCTCCGGATATAGGCAGTTCCATTCTGAGTACATGAAACGAGGACAATTCATCCATGCGTCTGGCAGATTCGTTCCGGCCTGTATCGTCCATATCGTACAGAAAGACAATATGACGGAACTTACGGTCAAACATCTCAATCAGTGAAGTGGGTATGGCGGCCGTTTCACTGTTGAAACAAACGGCATTGAATCCTTTGGAGGCAAGTGACATTACATCCTTTTCTCCTCCGGTGATAAAGACCATGTCCCCCTTGTTGGGTAGCTGTTCCAGACCGAAACAGTACACCTCAGGCATCTCTCCTCCATAAAAGAACCGCATATTCTGATTTCGAGGCCGGTATACCTTGGTAAATCCAATGCCCATGTAAGCAAACATGGGTTCTGTTGCAGATGAACTGATTTTATACATTTTATTGGAACGGTTATAGCCCTCAAATGACTTTAAGGAATGTACATTGTATCTTTCTAAAGTATCCGGCTTGATTCCATATTGCTGCCAGTATGCAAGTTCAGCAACTGAAAAGGGTTTAACCTCTGTATGGTAGTCCTTTCTTATTGGATTGTCATTCTCATTATAATGATACGTTTTTTCAACTGCCTTTTTTACGAGCAGGCATTATCGTTGTTTCCTGTGTGGACTATGGTGATGTTCAGGTCCGATATAATACGGTTGATGATAGCGACAAAAGTCTCTTTTTCACATCCAATCCGTAAAAGCATGCCGACGAACCAGAAGCAGTCTCCCGAATATTCGTTATTTCCGAAATCCTTCATCTTGAACACTTGGGCATGCCGGTCATAATAGATATTGCATGAAGCAATCCGGTCTTCGTAGAGCGGATTCCTGAAATTTTTTTCCGGGTCGCACCGGAAAGTTGATGTAATGTTTGAACACGGCAAGCCCGCGGCCTGTGCGTTCCAGTATATCTTCCTTGTCTATCATTTAGTTTCAGTTGTGCATTTGTTCAGAAGAATCCCGTCTTTATAATCAGACAGTCGTTTGAGTGCTTCCTCCTTCGCCATACCCGGAATCTTTATGCGGAAACACTTTATTGCCATGAACAGGGAACTGTATGAAAAACGTACGCCACCGGTTTCGGTATATCTGAAACTGATGGAACCTCCTTTCCGCCATCTGTACAGCGTAGATTCTGAGATACAGAAGATGGTCATCAGGTCTTTGGTGCTTATTTCCAAGGCATCGTCTATATCACGATACAACTCTGTTGTGCGCTCCACGTAGCTTTCAATCCGGTTGAGCTGTTCAACCAGTTTCTGAAAAGCAATGCTGTCTATCGTTATCACTTCCATACTATTTGTTCTTTAGATTCTTGATTTGCAGGTTGTCTTTTCCCAATATGTCAAGGTATTCTTTCAGTTGTTGCGGGCTGGAAACGTTGATATTGAGGTTGATCCGGCAGTCTTCTTTACTGCGTCTTTCCTCTGGGGAAAGTAAATCGTACCAATTCATATCCAAAGCCTTGCAAATGTTGCTGATTACATCAAATCTTGCCTTGGTTTTACTGGTCTCAATCTTTGAAATTACAGAGGTACTAACGCCCACTAAACCAGCTACATACTCTTGTGAAAAACCTTTCAATTCACGTTGCTTTCTTAGCATTGTTCCTATATTTTCCATAAAAATAAAGTTAGTAGCTTCTAAGCGGCAATTATCTTTCCCAAACAAGCAAATTCTTGTCTCTTGGGCACAAAATATTTCCGTAGAAGCAAGTTCAACAAAAAATTCAGGGAAATAATATAAGAGACATAAAATCAACAGGAACAGTAGTGAATTGGCGTCAAAAAGTGCCATTAGCATCACTATAGGAGCTAATGGCACTAATTTACCTTCAACTATTTCCGAATAGGAGATAGTCAATAGGTAAGGCCTGTATAAACTATATTTTGAAAAGCATAAATGTCTCAAGAAAGCCTTTTCACAAACATCTACATGATTTCTTTGGCAAAGCCTTCCGAATAATACAGGTATTGTATGGTTCCAAATGATTCGCCATAACCGGGAAATGACTGATATAAGTTTTGGTAGTAAGATGTTGTTTGTGAATGTAGTCAT
>ENA-OQAR01000679-OQAR01000679.1-human-gut-metagenome-genome-assembly--contig:-NODE-679-length-10138-cov-4.470183_pt1 | contig 10138 bp, 11 predicted proteins | sample MGYA00242738_ERZ504533 | MGnify/ENA primary metagenome ERZ504533 (study PRJEB26092, sample SAMD00036276) | human gut metagenome | host: Homo sapiens | study: EMG produced TPA metagenomics assembly of...
CGGCGTTCAGGAATGGGTCAAGGATTCCAAGCCCGGCTTGCAGAATGACCGCATCAAGCTGGTCAACAACCTGCTGGCTAACATGGCGCTGCGCAAGGGCTGCTACTTTGTCAATATTGCCGAAGCCCTGAATCAGCCCGATGGCAGCCAGATTGACGAATACGAAGCCGATGGCATCCACATGCAGCCGGTAGGCTATACCGCCTGGTGCAACTATCTGGCAACCCATACGGCATGGGATCGCCGCAACACCTATGCGGGCGAAAATCCGCTCTATATCCTGGGCAGCTGATGCTGCCCGCGCCTTTATGTGGCATCAACAACATAAGTACAACAAATGCACTGCCAGCCCCCGTTTTGCCGTGGGGCAAGGCGGTGCATTTTGTTCTATTTGCCTAGAAAAAAACGGCGGGATATTTCGCGGTATTAAATCGTTTTTTGTCTAGTTTAACAAAGATTCCTGTAAATGTGTGTCAATTTTACACAAATCGACCCAGCAACTTACGAAAATTTTAGCGCTTTATTACAGAAATCTCTTGAAATTCCGCTGCAAAACAGGTAATATAAATATAGCAAAAACAAATTGGGTGCAGTTTATGCCGGAACAGGCAGCAGGAACAGGAATTTGTGCTGTTCTTTGTATCATCGGCGCATAGCTGCCTCAATCAGAGGTGTTTCCGGAAACCTAAGGCAACACCGCACAATTCCCGCCTGACGGCTTAAGCACCGCTCCGGCGGCTGCGGCACGGCATCTGCGTTGCCAAAATGCTCGATAAGACATCCCAGTATTATCTGCGCTTTTGGCTTAGCATCTGCCGCACCTCGCTCGCCGTATCGGCACTTAGAATTATGCGGTATTGCCCTATTTCTACAAACACAGCAGGATTTTGCATTAAAAAGCCTTAAATCCTGCTTGTATTTGCGAAATATCCGTCATGCTCTTTGTTTTCAGATTCACATTAAAGCAGCAGCCAGTTTGTTTTACTCTTCCTCCAAAGGGCGCATCAAACCCGAAAATGTGCCGCTGCTCAGTTCTTTCCCCCGGCAGCGGCACATTCCGTTGGTCTGTTTCAGCCCTCGTTCATATGCCGACGGTTGCGCACGCCGACATTTTTCCAGTTCTTCCGGCTCCATTACAACGCGGTACAGTTCTTCATAGCTGTGCACCGTATATTTGGGCTGGATGCCAGTTTTATTTTCCTCGTTGGCAAAGTTGACCCAGCAGGTATCGATCCCCGCGTTGATACCGCCCTTGATATCGGCCAGCAGGTCGTCCCCCACCATCAGCACACGGCTGCGGTTGGTCAACCCCAGGTCCCGGATGGCATAGTCCAGCAGCTTGGGCGAAGGCTTTGCCGCACCCACTTTTTCCGAGATATACACACCATCCATAAAGCGGCCAATGCCGGATGCCGCAATGCGGGATTCCTGTACCTGGGTAGCACCGTTGGAAACGATTGCCAGGGTAGCAACTTCGCCCAGTTCTTCCAGAGCGGTCAGTGCACCGGGCATCAGATCCGCATGGTTGGCCAGCTCGTTCTCATAAAAGTCGTTCATCTCGCGGGCGTGCCGGCTTCCGGTGTGCCAAGAGCCTGCATCACGCGGCCAAACCGCACCGCAAACAGCTTGCTGCGGTTCAGCTCGCCTTTGGCAAGGCTGTCCCACAACTGGCGGTTGATCTGGTGGTAGGTTTCCAATGCTTCGGGGCCGTTGGGCATGCCGTAATGCTCTAACGTAATGCCGACCGCAGCACGCTCCGCTGCGTTAAAATCCAGCAGGGTGTTATCCACATCCAGTAAAAGACAAGTATAATTTGCCATAGATTTATTCCTTTTTTCCGGTCTATTCTTGCCGGATATCTGCCGGGGTGCTGCCCTGCCGCCAAAACAATTACTCCGTGTGCTGTGCTTCCGTCCGTTCATCGTCCGTCAGCGCATCGTCAAGGGGTTCTGCGTCAAGGGGCTGACCCCAGTCAAAATCATAGTTTTCCACACTGCCGTCGGTCACATCGTTCTGGCCGTTATCCGGCTGATAGCCAGCCTCGCAGTCAAAGACAAACATGTGATCACCTCCCGGCTTATGCTATGCCGGGGGCAGGCGCTGTGTGACTACAATCAGTTTCCGCCGCCAAAGGGGAAGAACGGGAACTGATCGCCCGAATCACTTGGTTCCGGGGTTACCGTGGGGTCCGAAAGGGGTTCCGTTACGTTGATGACAAGCTCTGCATACTGACCATTGTTGGCAGCACGCACGGTATAGCTGCCAACGGTATCCGCGCTGAACTGCACGTTATCGCCGGTTGCACTCCACTGCGGCTTCTGGGCGCAGGTCCAGGTGGTATCCCCCGAAGGATTGCTTACGTTGGCCTGCAGCGTTGTGGTACTGCCTGCCGGCATGGAGCTGACACCGGTGATGCTGACGGTGGTAGCCGGTGCCTGCACATGCACCATCAGTTCCTGCGAAGTATAGGTACCGTTGACTTCCAGCCCGGCCTGATGCGGTAATCTCCGGTGGCATTCGGCGTAAAGGTATAACTGGCGCCATTCTGCATCAGGTCATCGTTGACCGACCACTGCACACCGCTGTTATCATAGCTCTTACCGCCCAAGGTGACACTGGCGTTGATGGTTAGGGATTCACCCTGCTTGATGGTGCTTTCGCCCTGATCCAGGTTGATCTGCACACGGGCATCGTTGAACATTGCCGTCACGGAAATATCCTTGGTCGCGCTGTCCACACGGGTAGCGGTGGTCAGGCCATCGCTCCACTTATAGAACGTATAGCCGTCCGCCGCCACAGCGGTAATGGTCACGGTCTGCTTTTCGGCTGCGTCCATTTCGATGGAAGTTACGCCGCTCTGGTCATTGCCCTGCAGGGTGCCCTTGCCTTCTTCCACCAAGTATTGCAATTTGAACGTTGTAGGGGTCGCCGAAGGCGTGGGCTCCGTGGCGGCTGCGCTGCCGCCAGCCTGCTCAGTACGCTGCGGAATATCATCCGTGTTGGGGCGGGTATCCGCAGTATCGTAAGCATGATTGCGCAGGTAGTTCAGCACCACATTAGCGCCGGATGTGCTGAAGCCATTCTGTTTGTTGTTCAAATAGGCTGCTTCGGCATAGCCGCTGTTGCTGTCTTTCAGTGCTTCGGCCAAGTTCAGGTATTTATAGCCTTCATCATTGCACATCTTGGCCAATTCCTGGTTGAACTGGTCGATCATCAGCTGCGTTTTGGCGGCATCAGATGCATTTTTTGCCACAGGCGGAATGGCACAGACAATGACATCGCAGTACTGGTACGCACCGGTAATTGCGATGACAGCCTGCTTATAGTTACGGGCAAAATTATCATAGGAAAGGCTGCCGTCCAGATCGTTGCTGCCCAGCAGCATGACCACGCGGCGGGGTTTCATTTTGGATACCGCCTGCGGGACGGTATAGGCGCTGGAATCCTCCGCAAAGTAAACGCAGGCATCGTTCAGCAATGAGCTGACGGTCAGGCCGTCCTTGCCTGCAAACTGATCCAGCGTGATGACTTTATCGTCATACAGGGACTTGGCAAACTGATCCCCCACAAACAGCGTGGAGGAGACATAATCGGTGCCTGCATCAGAGGTTTTGGCCAGCACGGACCCCAGCGAAGTATCCAGCGGATATGCCTGCGGGTCATAGCGGCCGCTGCCGCCCAGCGACAGCTTGCCCGGCAAAACCCAGGATGCAATAAATGTAAGGATGACAGCCAGCACACATACTGCCAGAACAGCACATGCCTTGCGCTGGGTTGGCTGAAGGATGCCCGGCTGCCGGATGTTTTGCGGCTCATAATGTTCGTTTCTCCCTTTGTTCCTTATGTAGGATGCGCCCGCGGGCCGGGTTGGTTCCGGCGGCGGGCTGTGCCCGGCAGCGCTTTGCACCGCGCGGGGTTCAGCCCAGAATATACTGGGTCAGTTCTTCACAATTTTGCGCCAGCAGCACCGGATTCCAGGGTTCCATTTCTTCCCTGCTACCATAGCCGTACAGCACGGCAGCAGCGGGCAGCTGGTTGTTGACTGCGCCCTGCATATCATCCTGGCGGTCCCCCACCATCAGGATGCGTTTGCCCGCCAGGCGTGGGTCCTGCAGCACAAGGCGGATCACATCCGTCTTGTTGTCCACACTTTCGTCCATGCTGGCCCCGCCAATGCGGTCAAAATAGTCAAACAGCCCCTGCTCTTTCAGGATGGGTGTTACAACTTCGACCGGTTTGCAGGTTGCCGTTGCCATGTACAGCCCGGCATCTTTCAGGGTATCCATCATCTGACGCACCCCGGGGAACAGGCTGCACTGGTGGCTGCCAACTTCCTCGTAATGCACGCGGTAATACTCCACGGCCTGCTCCACCTCGGCATCCGTTGCAAAGTGCTGGGCAAAGCTCCAGCGCAGCGGAGGGCCAAGGTAGCGGGAACAATCTATCGCATCCGGGTCAAGGCCCATTTTGCGGAACGCATAGGCAAAGCAGTTAAAAATGCCCGGCCGGGAATGGATCAATGTTCCATCAACATCAAATAAAACGGCGTCGTAACGCTGCATCCAAAATACCTCCTGCGGAAAGGCGGTGCTTCCTTTATACAGTCCTGATAACTTCCCATGGCGCTTGCGGCCGCGTTGTTTATGGCTACTCTCCCGGTGTAAAGCACACTCACTTTACATCCATTTCAAGAGCCTTGGCCGCATCCCATGCAGAGAAAACAATGAACTCTCCTGGGTTCTTTATGTTCTCTTTTGGTGTATACGGAACCGAAAACAGACGATCCGATACTCTGCCGTCTGTCAATTCCGTCATAATATACAGTTGTATTATATCATAACTGTCAAGGTTTGAAAATGACTTCACGGAAATTTGATAATTTGCCCCTTCTTTCCTGCTCCAAAAGACAAAAAAGCCGCTGCAAACCGGTAAAATCCGGCCCACAGCGGCAGTTAAATGGTATAAAACTTATCCAAATCCGATCCTGTACGCAATCTTATCAGGAAAGGATCATGCGGTCATTGGCTTCGCCGCCAGCCTGCTCAAAGCGCTGCAGCAGATCCGATACTTCCAACTTTGTCTTTTCTTCGCCGCGCACATCATAAATCACATGGCCTTCGTTCATCATGATCAGGCGGTTGCCATAGCGGATGGCATCGCGCATATTATGGGTAATCATCAGGGTGGTCAGGTGGTTTTCCTGCACGATCTTGTTGGAAATTTCCAGCACCTTGGCGGCGGTCTTGGGGTCCAGGGCTGCGGTGTGCTCGTCCAGCAGCAGCAGCTTGGGCTTTTTCAGGGTCGCCATCAGCAGGGTGACTGCCTGGCGCTGGCCGCCGGAAAGCAGACCGACCTTGCTGGTCATGCGGTCCTCCAGGCCCAGGCCCAGGGTTTTAAGCAGCTCGTGGTACTCGGCATTTTCCTTTTTGGTAATACCAACGCGCAGGGTGCGGCCCGCACCGCGGCGGGCGGCCAGGGCCAGGTTTTCATCAATCTGCATCGTGGCGGCGGTGCCCATCATGGGGTCCTGGAACACACGGCCAATGTAAGCGGCGCGCTTGTGCTCCGGCAGGCGGGTGATATCCTTACCATCAATAATGATCTTGCCCATATCCACCGGCCACACACCGGCAACAGCATTCAGCATGGTGGACTTGCCCGCACCGTTGCCGCCGATTACGGTGACGAAATCGCCGTCCTCCAGTGTCAGGTTTAAATCATTCAGGGCAACCTTCTGGTTGACCGTACCGGGATTAAAAGTCTTGTAAACGTTTTTGATCTCAAGCATTGCTGCTGCCGCCTTTCTTTACCGCAACGCGGGTGAAGTATTTTGCTTTCCAGTATGGAACCGCAAGGAAGATGGCGACCACGATGGCGCTGAGCATTTTGAGCAGGTCGGTATCGATCTTGAACCAGATGCAGATCTGCATAACAATGTAGTAGATGACGCTGCCGATGCCAACGCTGAGCAGCTTGAGCGCAAAGTTGCGAAAAATCTTGCTGAACACGGCTTCACCGATAACAACGGCAGCCAGGCCGATCACGATAGCACCGCGGCCCATCTGGACATCAGCAAAGCCCTGGTACTGGCTGAGCAGCGCACCGGAGAATGCCACCAGACCATTGGAGAGCATCAGGCCCAGCACAATGTTGAAATTAGTGTTGATGCCCTGCGCCCGCGCCATGTTGGCGTTGCAGCCGGTAGCGCGGATGGAGCAGCCAAGCTCGGTGCCGAAGAACCAGTACAAAATAGCGATAACAACCACCATAAGAACGGCCACGATCAGGATGGTATTGCGGTAAAACGGAACGCCTTTGATATAACGCAGGGATACCAGCAGGTCATATTTGTCCACGTTGATAGCCTGATTGGCTTTTCCCATGATTTTCAGGTTGACCGAATATAGGGACAACTGGGTCAAGATACCGGCAAGGATGGCCGGAATGCCCATAAACGTGTGGAACAGGCCGGTCACCAGGCCAGCCAGCAGGCCAGCACCAAACGCCAGCAGCAGGGACAGCCAGACGTTCATGCCGGAAATCATACACATGATGCAGACCGCACCGCCAAGGCCCAAGGTGCCGTCTACCGTCAGGTCGGCAACATCCAGGATGCGGAAGGTAAGGTAAACGCCAATCGCCATAATGGCCCAAATCAGGCCCTGCGCCAATGCGCCCGGCATGGCATTGAACAATGTTGCAATGTTCAAGAGATCGTCAACTCCTCAAAAAAGATATAGTCTTTTTAATTATATCAAAAAATCGCGGGAAAGAAAAGCCTTTTCCGCGATTTTTGTATTAAAGTTACCTGCATCAAATCAAAGCAGGCCGTTCTGGCTGTTTAGCCTCGTATGCCACATAATCATCTGGGATGGTGATGCCCAGAGCTTCGGCAATGGTCGGGTTGTATTCCTTAGTGAACTTCGGAGCGTACTCAATGGGCATCTCCTCAACCTTGCTTTCGCCGGTCAGGATCTTGGCGGCCATCTTACCGGTAGCAACGCCCAGGTCATAGTAGCTGATGGACAGGGTAGCAACGCCACAGCCGCCCATGATGCCTTCCTCACCTGCAACGACAGGCACACCGGCGGGCTGGCAGATGTTATTGACGATCTCAGTGTTGTTGGCAACGGTGTTATCGGTGGGAACATAGATCACATCGCTGGCATCGGCAGCGCTCTGGCAGACGGTGGCCAGATCGTTGGAGTCAGAGAATGCGTAATACTCGCAGGTGTAGCCCAGTTCTTCCAAGCTGGCCTTTACGGTATCAACCTGATACTGGCTGTTTGGTTCGGCGCTGCAATACAGCAGACCAACGGTCTTTGCATCGGGGAACAGTTCCTTGATGATTCCTGCTTGCTCATCCAGAGGAGCCAGGTCGCTGGTGCCGGAAATATTGGTGCCGACAAGGCCATCGAAGTCATCAATACCCAGTGCCACGCCGTACTCGGTAACAGAGGTGCCCAGAACCGGGATGGTGTTGGTGCCGGCCTGTGCAGCCTGCAGGGCGGGGGTTGCGTTGGCCAGGATCAGGTCAACATTATCAGAAACAAAGCCATTGATGATGGTGGTGCAGGTGTTGGAATCGCCCTGGGCGTCTTTTTCCTCAAAGGTAACGGCATCGCCGAGCTGCTCGGTCAGGGCATCCTTAAACCCCTGGGTTGCAGCGTCCAAAGCAACGTGCTGCACCAGCTGGCAGATGCCGACCTTGTAGGTCTGGCCGTCAGCAGCGGCGGTATCGGAAGCGGCGGTGGATTCTGCGGCAGAAGAAGCGGTGCTGTCCGCGGCCGATGCAGCAGAGCTTGCTGCAGTGCTGCCACAGGCAGCAAGGGAAACAGCCAGGCAGCCGGCTGTCAAAATAGAAAGTGCTTTTTTCATGGTATCTTCCTCCCAAATCTATGCATCGCTTACCGGCATCCACTATGCTGCATAGCCTTGGTGGGTGTCCTCTCCGAAAAGCGATTTAGTGATTTAAAGTATAGCATCAATCGTATTCCCCTGCAAGATACAATCCGCCAAATCGCGGCGCTTTAGAGCGCTAAATTTCCACATTTTGCACAGTTTTAACAAAAAAGCACCCCCTGCGTTCTGCCTTTGGGGCATTCGCACAGAGTGTGCCGTATCAATAAGACTTATAAAATGATATTTTTCTCTGTTTCAGCAATCGGGTGCTGGATTGCTTTTGTGTTCCTTGCCGTTTTGGCCTCATTTATGCAAAGATTGCCGCTTCGGTCTGGTTCAGGATGCGGATAAACGCCTCTCGCGTATCCGCCATACGCAGTTTTTCCGTCAGGCGGTGGTCGCTGAGCAGGTTGACAAGGCGAGCCAAAAATCAACAGGTGGTCGCTCTGGCGGTCCGGTGGAACCGCAACCATAAAGATCATATCCACCAGCTTGCCGTCCGCTGCGCCCCAGTCCAGCCCGCGGGTAAGGGTCAGCGCGGCCAGCCCAAGCGAGGCACGCCCGCATTGCAGGCATGCGGGATGGCAAGCCCTTCCCCAATGGCGGTGGTGCCGCCCGCGCGTTCACGCTCACACACGGCTTTATAGTAGGCGGTACCGTTGGTGATCACGCCGTTGCTCTCCTGAAGTTCCACCAAGGTTTCCAGCGCCGTCTGCACACTGGGCATCTCGGCATGCAGCATCACACTGTCACGGTTCAGTAAACGGCTGACTCTCAGCTGTGTCTGCTCACTTTCCCTGTGTTTCATACGCCCTCCACCTTGCTGATCAGCTTGTAAAGGAACTCGCCCACCGCGCCGCCGGTGCAGTCGCAGTTGGTCACTTCGTTGGCCGCTGCTTTTACTTCGGACGGCGCATTGGCCACAGCCACGGAATAGCCCGCTTTTTTCATGATTTCGAGATCATTATAATAGTCACCGATCACGATGGTTTTTTGATGTTCTCGTTCAGGATATGGCAAAGCTCTTCCATTCCGGCTGCTTTGCTGATGCCGGAAGGCATTATTTCCAAGTAGATCTGGTTGGTAGGCAAAAGTAATTATCCCGGCCAAAGTACCGCGTTTTGGCGTACTGTCCCGCTTTGCGGATAGTTTCCGGATCCCCGGCAAACACCACCTTCAGCCAGCCATCCGGCACATTTTCCAGCGGGCAGGCCACGCTTTCCATGTGTTCATCCACCTGGTGGGCGTGGGTATAGCTGCTGGCGTGAACAACATACATCTCCCCCGCACCGGCCATGACCTCTACACCAATCTTCGGGAATTTTTGCAGCATATCGGCAATGGCGGCAGCGGCCTGTTCCTGATTCAGGCAGGAGCGACGCAGCACACGGTTGGTCTGGAAATCATACAGCAGCGAACCATTGCAGGAGATTGCTGGCAGCGAAAGCTCGATATCGCCCAGCGCTGCGCGGATCGACTCCGGCGGACGGCCGGATGCGACGGTAAAGCGCCCACCCATGGCGGTAAACAACCGGATGACGCTGCGGTTGCAGGCGGGAATGCCCTCCTTTGCAGTCAGCAGGGTGTTATCCATATCACAAAAAACCAGATAATCACTCAAACGCTCCATGGCGGCTTTCCTTTCTCAGACGGCTTAAGTAGTCCTGAAACCAGTCAGGCAGTGAGCTGTCAAACTGCATCCATTCCCCGGTGGCGGGGTGCACAAAGCCAAGCTCCTTGGCGTGCAGGCACTGACCGTTCAGGCTGCGGATACAATTTTTTGGCCCATACACGGCATCCCCAGCCAGCGGGTGGCCAATGGACGCCATATGCACCCGAATTTGATGGGTGCGGCCTGTTTTAAGCTTGCATGCAATGTAAGTAAAGTTGCCGAACCGTTCCAGCACCTGCCAGCCGGTGTAGGCATATTTGGAGTTCTGCTGGGTCACGGCCATCTTTTTGCGATCCTTAGGGTCGCGGCCGATGGGGGCTTCCACAAAGCCGGTATCCTCTTTCAGGTTGCCATACACCACAGCGTGGTACACCCGATGGATAGAATGCACGCTCATCTGTTCGGTCAGTGCCTGGTGGGCGGCGTCCGTTTTTGCAACGACCAAAAGGCCGCTGGTATCCTTATCAAGCGATGCACAATGCCGGGGCGGATGGCCCCGCCGATGCCGGACAGCCGCCCCGCACAGTGCCACAGCAGTGCATTGACCATGGTGCCGTCCGGGGT
>ENA-OQAR01000680-OQAR01000680.1-human-gut-metagenome-genome-assembly--contig:-NODE-680-length-10129-cov-3.569986_pt1 | contig 10129 bp, 14 predicted proteins | sample MGYA00242738_ERZ504533 | MGnify/ENA primary metagenome ERZ504533 (study PRJEB26092, sample SAMD00036276) | human gut metagenome | host: Homo sapiens | study: EMG produced TPA metagenomics assembly of...
CTTCCTGCAGAAGACGGAACATGGATTTATTTTGACATGGTTCCGGAGGAAACAGAGATCCGTGAAGGTGCACCGGAATACACAGGTCGTCTCTGCGTAATCGGCTCTAAACTGAAAGAAGATAAACTTGCAGAATTATTTGGGCTTGCATAATGATCATGAGGAAGCAGCGATTTATGGCAATCCTCTAAAATACTGCATCTGGATTCAGCTCATCGGAGCATGAAATCCTGTGTCATAGATGCGAGACTGAATGATTTCGGCAGATAATAACAGAATCAGAATAAAGATAAAGGAATAAATTATATGATGGATGATATCAGAGTTCCCATTTATTTGGTTACGGGATTCCTGGAAAGCGGAAAGACTACTTTCCTGGATTTTACACTGCAGCAGGAGTACTTTGCCATTGACGGCAAAACTCTGTTGATCCTTTGCGAAGAAGGCGAAGAAGAATATGATATGGATAAACTGAAACTTACAAACACAGTTGTGGAAGTGATCGAGGATGAAGAAGATCTGACACCACAGCGTCTGGCTGCCATGGATATCATCCATCAGCCGGAGCGTGTTGTGATCGAGTACAACGGAATGTGGCTTGTAAGTAAGTTTGAGCAGATGGAGCTTCCGGAAGGCTGGGGCATTGAGCAGGAGATTACCTGTGTGGATGCAACTACTTATCAGGTTTATATGGCAAACATGAAATCTCTGTTCATGGATATGATCAGAAATACAGATATGGTTGTATTTAACCGCTGTAAAGAGGGAGATCCGCTTCCTGCATACAGACGAGGGATCAAGGTCGCAAATCAGAGTGCAGAGGTTATCTTTGAAAATGAAGAGGGCGAGATGGATGACATTTTCCAGGATGAGATGCGTTTGATATCAATGCACCGATCATTGAGATTCCACCGGAAGATTATGGTATCTGGTTTGTGGATGCCATGGATAATCCGGATAAATATGTAGACAAAATTGTCCGCTTTAAAGGACGTGTCATGAAACCACGTGGAATGGGAAGTAAATTCTTTGTTCCGGGACGTGTGGCAATGACCTGCTGCGCAGATGATACCACTTTCCTTGGATACGTGTGCAGAAGCGATTATGCACCGCATATCAAAGAGGGCAGCTGGGTAGAAGTAACAGCGAAGGTCGCATTTGAGAACCGTACAGAATATCAGGGTGAGGGCATTGTTCTTTATGCAAGTGATGTGAAAGAATGCGAGCCGCTTAAGGAAGAGATGGTATATTTTAATTAATTATCTTAGAGCGTGTCTGAAAAATCATTCCCGCAAGATGTGCGTCACAATTTATAAGATTGATTTTTTAAACACACTTTAGAGTATGTAAAAAATAAATTTGACATCAGGACAGGTATGGTAATTCCGGAAAATGGTGTTAAATTAAGCAGGAGACACATATATGTATTTAGTAGTTGGCCTGGGAAATCCCGGGAAACAGTATGAAGCAACACGCCACAATATGGGATTTGATACCGTTGACCGTCTGGTAGAGGATTACAATGTCCCTCAGGGTGGTGTGAAATTTAATGCCATGTACGGTAAAACCATGATCGGCGGAGAGAAAGTGATTCTTATGAAGCCACTTTCTTTTATGAACCTGAGTGGCGGTCCTGTTCGTGAGATGGCGAATTATTTTAAAATTGATCCGGAATCAGAGCTTATTGTTATTTATGATGATATTGATCTGGAGCCCGGGCAGCTTCGCATCCGCAAGCAGGGAAGTGCGGGTGGACATAACGGGATCAAAGATATTATCCGCCAGCTTGGCACAGAGAAATTTCTCCGTATTAAAGTAGGAGTTGGTGCAAAGCCGAAGGGATGGGATCTGGCAGATCATGTACTTGGCAGATTTTCCACAGAAGACAGGAAACTTGTGGATGAAGCAATAGCAAAGGCGGCAAAGGCTGTGGATATCATAATCTCACAGGGTACAGATGCAGCCATGAACGAATATAACAGAAAAGTACCTGTACAGAAATAAGCAGACAGGAAATAGATGATTGTTCAGCAAAAGGTATAGAAAGCGGTAACTGGAAACAGAAGCCGCTTTTATTACGTCGAAGGATCATGAGGGGTGAAGATGAAGCATTTTTAACACCTCTGCAGGGGCTTGCAGAGTTTGAACAGATTAAAGAAAAAAGCAAAACGAATAAGGGAATCCTGCAGGTTTCGGGGTGTATGGAATCGCAGAAATCTCATCTGATGTACGGACTTTCCGGGATTGCGCCTTATCGTCTGATCCTGGCGGAGGACGAACGCCGCGCCAGAGAAATTTATGAAGATTACAGATTTTATGACAGAAAAGTGTATTCTTATCCTGCGAAAGATCTTCTGTTCTTTCAGGCAGATATCCATGGAAATCTGCTGATACGTCAGAGGATGAAGGTCATTAAGGCGTTACTGGAAGAGAAAGAACTGACAGTTGTTACAAGTATTGACGGATGTATGGATTTTCTGGAATCTCTGGAAAAGATAAAAGAACAGCTGATTCATTACGAAAGTGACAGCACCGTAGACACAGAACAGCTGAAGAACCAGCTGGTGGCTTTAGGTTACGAGCGGGTAGGACAGGTGGAAATGCCGGGGCAGTTCTCTGTGCGTGGCGGTATTGTGGATATTTACTGTCTCACTGAGGAAAATCCATGGAGAATCGAGCTTTGGGGAGATGAGATTGATTCTATCCGGAGTTTTGATCCGGAAAGTCAGCGTTCTCTGGAAAATCTGGAAGAACTTACGATCTATCCGGCGGTGGAGCATATAGGGGACAAGGATATGGTTTCCTTCCTGGATTATTTTCCGGAGGAAAGAACCATAATCTTTCTGGATGAACCAAACCGACTGACTGAGAAAGGCGGGGCTGTAGAAGAAGAGTACAGACAGAGCCGTATGCACAGAGAGGAAAAAGGCAGCCGGAATCTGCCGGAAAACTGGCTTTGTTCTTTTGAACAGCTTCAAAAAGAACTGAATAAACGCAATTGTATTTCTGTATGTGCGCTGGAACCGAAACAGGCAGGCTGGAAAGTGCGGGAGAAATTTTACCTGGAGGTAAAATCAATCAGCGCTTATAACAACAGTTTTGAACTTCTGGTAAAAGATCTTCATCAGTATAAGAAACAGGGATACAGGATCGTGTTGCTTTCCGGTTCCCGCACAAGGGCCGAGAGGCTGGCAAAGGATCTTCAGGAAGAGGGACTGGCAGCCTTTTATGGACAAGATTATGACAGGGAGATCTGTCCGGGCGAGATCATGGTGGTTTATGGCCATGCAAAGAAGGGCTTTGAATACCCGTTGATCAAGTTTGCGGTAATGACAGAATCTGACATTTTTGGACAGGAACAGAAGAAGAAAAAGAAGAAAAAATTACAGTGGAAGCCGTATTCAGGATTTTGCGGAGCTTTCTATCGGCGATTTTGTTGTCCATGAAAAGCATGGTCTTGGTATTTACCGAGGAATTGAAAAGTTGAAGTAGACAGGATCGTTAAAGATTATATTAAAATTGAATACAGAGGCGGAAGCAATCTCTATATTCCTGCTACTCAGCTTGACTGTCTGCAGAAATATTCAGGGGCAGATGCTTCAAAGGCTCCGAAGCTGAACAAACTTGGTACTCAGGAGTGGAATAAAACAAAGAGCAAGGTTCGTGGGGCAGTTAAAAATATTGCAAAAGACTGGTAGAGCTTTATGCAGTGCGTCAGGAAAGGAAGGATATGTCTGTGGTCCTGATACTGTATGGCAGAGAGAATTTGAAGAAATGTTTCCATATGAAGAGACAGAGGATCAGCTCAGTGCTATTGAGGATGCCAAACGTGATATGGAGAGTACCAGGATTATGGACCGGCTTATCTGCGGGGATGTGGGATACGGCAAAACAGAAGTGGCGCTGCGTGCCGCATTTAAGGAAGTACAGGAGAGCAGACAGGTAGCTTATCTTGCACCTACAACGATCCTTGCGCAGCAGATTTATAATACCTTTGTGCAGAGGATGAAGGAATTTCCGGTACGTGTGGAACTGTTGTGCAGATTCCGGACCCCGGCACAACAGAAGAAGGCAATCGAAGATCTGAAAAAAGGTCAGGTGGATGTGATCATTGGAACGCACAGAATCCTTTCCAAAGACGTACAGTTCAAAAATCTTGGCCTGTTGATCGTTGATGAGGAACAGCGGTTTGGAGTTACGCATAAGGAAAAAATCAAGCAGTTAAAGAAGAATGTGGATGTCCTTACACTGACTGCAACGCCCATTCCCCGTACTCTTCATATGAGCCTGATCGGAATCCGGGATATGAGTGTCCTGGAGGAGCCTCCTATGGACAGAATGCCGATCCAGACATATGTTATGGAATATGATGAAGAGACAGTCCGAGAGGCTATCAACAGGGAATTGCGCAGAGGCGGACAGGTTTATTATGTTTATAATCGAGTGACGGATATTGCAGATGTTGCCCTGCGTATTGCGAAGCTGGTGCCAGACGCAGGGTGGATTTTGCTCATGGCCAGATGAGTGAGAGGGAACTGGAGAATGTGATGTATTCCTTTGTAAACGGGGATATTGATGTGCTGGTTTCCACCACGATCATTGAGACAGGGCTGGATATTTCCAATGTAAATACTATGATTATCCATGATTCAGACAGATACGGGCTTTCTCAGCTTTATCAGCTTCGGGGAAGGATCGGGCGTTCCAACAGAACTGCCTATGCGTTTCTGATGTACAGAAAGAATGTGATGCTGAAGGAGACGGCTGAGAAGCGTCTGGCTGCGATCCGCGAGTATACGGATCTGGGAAGCGGATTTAAGATTGCAATGAGAGATCTGGAACTTCGAGGTGCCGGAAATCTGCTGGGTGCGCAGCAACATGGACATATGAATGCGGTTGGATATGATCTTTATTGTAAGATGCTCAATGAAGCAGTGAAAGAGGCGAAGGGTATTCATACAATGGAGGATTTCGAGACATCGGTTGATCTGAATGTTGATGCGTATATTCCTGATTCCTACATCAGTAATGAATTTCAGAAGCTGGATATTTATAAAAGAATTGCGGGGATTGAGACACAACAGGATTATGATGATATGCTGGAAGAACTTCTGGACCGTTTCGGAGAACCCGGAAAGGCAGTGCTGAATCTTCTGGCGATTGCGAAGTTAAAGGCGATTGCTCATCAGGGGTACGTAACGGAAATAAAGCAGACTGGAAAAACAGTCCGGTTTACCCTTTATGAGAAAGCAAGGCTGAATACAGAAGGCTTTCCGGCTCTTATGCAGAAATACAGAAGAGGTCTGCAGTTTAAGAATGAGCAGGAACCGAAATTTATCCTGGAACCACAGGGGAATCTGATCTTGGCATTGACGGAATTTGCAGAGGAGCTTAAGAGCATGGCGGAAAATATGTGAAATATACTACATATTTTTCGATTTGCCTTGCCCTTCGCAGGAAAAAAAGTTTATACTCTAATAACAGTACATTCTGGGAAAGTGGTATGGAAGAAAGACCAGATTGATAATATGGAGGAAGAAATGAAAAAAATGGTAAAGAGAACAGCCGTTGTGACACTGGCAGGTGTGATGTCAGTTGGTATGCTTTCCGGCTGTGGAAGTAAAACATTAGATGGAACAAAGACAGTGGCTACTGTTGACGGAACAGATATTCCGCTTGGAGTTGTAAGTCTTTATGCCCGCGAACAACAACAGCAGACAACAACCATGTATTTAAATTATATGGGAAGTGCAGATAATATCTGGGATCAGACAGCAGGTGATGATTCAGATGAGACTTATGGTGATCAGGCAGTGACAAGCAGTCTGGAGTCTGTTGAGAAGATGTATATTCTCAAAGAGAAGGCTGCGGATTATAACGTAGAGCTTACAGATGATGATGAAGCAGCGATCGCAGATGCAGCATCACAGTTTATGGCTGCAAACAGTGAAGAGACAATTAAGGAACTTGCGGTAACGGAAGATCAGGTAAAAACACTTCTGGAGCTTCAGACAATTCAGAAGAAGATGTATGATCCGGTTGTAGCAGAAGGAAAGATCACAGTTTCTGATGATGAAGCGAATCAGACAACCTTCACTTATGTAAGTATCTCTACAAGCGGTGATGATATAACTGATGAGGAGAAAAAGACTAAGAAAGAACAGGCTCAGGAGATTCTGGATAAGATGAAAGAGGATCCTACAGCAGACATGAGTGAGATTGCCAAAGGTGTAGATGACAGTTATTCTGCAGTACAGGGTAATTTTACAACCAAAGAGAGCAAAGATGAGGATAAAGATTCCGGCAGCGAGGCATATCCGGATGAGGTTCTGAAGGTTCTGCGAGGACTGAAGGACGGAGAAGTTGCAGACAATATTATTGAGACTGACACAGGATACTATGTAGTAAGACTTGACAAGATTAATGATGAAGATGCCACAGCTTCCAAGCGAGAATCTCTTCAGAATTCCAAAGAAAGTACCTATTTTACAGATACAACTGCTAAATGGCTGGATGAGGCAGATGTAAAGGTAGTTAAGAAAGTCATTAAGACACTTAAGATCACTGACAAACATACCTTCATGGCACCGACTCCTACCCCGGTTCCGGAAACACCGACACCTGAAGTGACAGAAGAGGCAACTCCAACACCGGAAACAGAGGAAGTTACAGAAACACCTGCAGCAGAAGATACAGAGACAACAGAGACTCCGGCGGCAGAGGAAGAAGCAGCAGAAACTACTGAAACACCGGAAGCAACACCGACAGAAGCAGCTAAATAAGAAAATCCGAACTGTCAGTAGCCTGCTGATAGGAATTGAGTATTGTAAATTAAAACAGCTATGATGAAAACCTGAGTGTTTTCACATAGCTGTTTTTAAGTTTAAATAAATCCGAAATCATTCTCCTAAATATGCAAAAATAACACAGATAAATAGAGATATGATAATACGTTATTTTGTATGTTCTGCTAAATGAGATGGAAATGCTTCAAAGCATTGGCAATTCCGTTATCTTCGATATTGGTTGTCTGGTAAGTGCAGTGAGGCAGGATCAGGGGATCCGAGTCGCCCATTGCGATGCTGTTTCCGGCGAACTGCAGCATAAGAAGATCGTTCGTGCTGTCGCCGAATGCATAGGTGTCTTTGACCGGAACCCCAAGGCGGTCTGCCAGAAACCGGATTCCGGTTGCTTTGCTGAGATTTTTCTGAGTCAGTTCCCAGGCCTTGTCTTCATGTATGAAACACAGAAAATGTTCATCTGCAAATTTGCGGAAAGTTTCCATATCAGAATCAGCAGACGGAAAAGCCAGAAACTTGTCAAATGTAAAATGGTTGTATGTTTCGGGCGGGTAGAGAGCCAGATCTTCTACTATAACTTCTGCTTTCAGCTTCTGAACAGTTTCAGGAACAGCACATGAACTGCTGTCATATAAAAATTTTTATCCGGGCGTCAAAAAACGCAGGAATTCTGCATTCCCGCAGTAATTCTGTTGTTTTACGGCAAAGCGGATTTGGAATAGAACTGGAAAACAAAAGCTCTTCATTCATATAAATCTGGCTGCCGCATCCGCATACATAGCCGTCGAATCCCATTTCTTTTAATGATTTCCGGAATCATTGTATAGGTACGTCCGGAATTGATGAAAAGGAGATGACCATTATAGCGGGCTTCTTTTAAAGCCTGTTTCGCACTGTCCGGAACTGTCCATGGGTAAGGGGTTAACAGGGTTTTGTCAATGTCAAAAAATAAGAGTTTACGATTATTCTCCATCAGATGTCTCCTCTGTCTCAGTATCTGTATTGTCATAAAATTCGTCATCAGAAGGATTTTCATTTCCTGTATGTACGCGGATTCCGTTCAGTTCAACTTCGCCTTCCATTGGAATCACAAGGCACTTGCGTCCGTCAATTACGCGTGTTTCCACAAGATCGGCACGTTCAGGATCTACGTGGACTACAACATCCGGGGTTTTGATCTCGAATCTTTTTTGTATTGGTGATGTTGGAAGCAACCAGAGAGGATTTTTCCCCGGCTGTGATCTCGTATTGTTCATCAAATGACTGTAGTTTTTCATCTTCTACGCCGCATTCTTCAAAGAGGCGTTTTACCTCAGATTTGGTCAGAACTCAGGTTCCGGCTCATCCTTCTGTGATTCGATCAGGTCGTTTAATTTCTCGTGAATGCTTAATACAGTGTCATATCTGCAGTCGTCGCCCAGAGTATCTTCAACCAGTGCGTTAAAGGAATCACGCTGTCCTCCTGCAGAAAGAGGTGCTGTACATCCAAGCAGTTCATCGATAAAAAATATCCCGAAGCTCGTTTGCATTTTTACTATAATAAAGGACACCATGGATGTCAGTGCTACGGTCGTTAAAACTGCGGGAAAAGGAAAGCAACATCCGGAAGTTCCACGATCCAGTCGCGGATACGGTCCTGGATGCTGTTGGTTTCGGCATTGTAGCAAAGACCTGCCTTAGAGAGTTTTACAGGACAGATACAGCACATGATGTGCTCATAAATCTCATCAGATGCATCAAACATTTCTGCACCGTCGGAAGACTTTCCGGGGATATCATATACTCCATGGATCAGGATGATGTAGTAGTTTTCGGGATAATCATAGTTTTCAATGATCTTATCGTAGAAACTTTCTACCAGTGCATCATCGGTCAGTTTGCTTTCTCTCAGTTTCATAAGAAAATGTTGAGTTCCACCCTCAGTTTCCTGCTCGAGAGGAAATTCCATGTTCATCAGATTTTTTCCTATTGTTCCGGAAAGGGATTTGCGGAAAATTTCAAAGTATTTGAACATTTCTTCTTCTGATAAAGAGAGAAATGCTTCTTTCAGTTCGGTTTTTTTTATTCTTTTCTCCGTCAAACGTAACATCCGCAGATGCGGGTGAGAGAACAGTTCTCGGGAGTGAACTGTTTCTTGATTTCAGAATTTCTTTTTTTGTTCATATAGTTTATACCTCATGTTAGTCTGTTCTTTATTATAGACCAGTTGTGATGCAGGGGCAAGGAAAATTGCCTGAAAATTATGGGAAATACAGGTGAGTTTTGGTAGATGTAGTGCTATAATATAGGAAGATATTGTTGCCTGACTGTGTTGCTGAGAACGTGGTGGACAGTAATGTTGCTTTGACAGTGATGAAAATAAATACAGGAGGATATGAGACATGAATGAAACAATAAAAAATCTTTTGGAGCGAAGAAGTGTACGTGGTTATAAAGAAGATCTGGTGCCGGAAGAAGTGTTGAATGAGATTCTTGAAGCAGGGGAATATGCACCAAGCGGAATGGGACAACAGGGTACACTTATGGTAGTGACACAGAATCCGGAACTTGTTGCGAAGCTTTCTAAAATGAATGCGGATGTGATGGGGACTGAGAGTGATCCGTTCTATGGGGCACCGACAGTTGTTGTGGTTTTTGCAGACAGTAATATGCCTACCTGTGTGGAAAATGGAAGCCTTGTTATGGGAAATCTGATGAATGCTGCTCATGCCCTTGGGGTTGATTCCTGCTGGATTCATCGTGCAAGAGAGGTGTTTGCTTCTGAAGAGGGAAAGGCATTGAAGGCAGAGTGGGGCGTGCCGGAGTCTTATGTTGGAATTGGTTACTGTGTTCTGGGCTATCGCTCCGGGGAATATCCGAAGGCGAAAGCGAGAAAAGATGGGTTTGTGATCAGGGTGTGATTGTAGTGTGGCGGCAGAGTGATTCCTGAAACAGGCTGGCAGGAAAGGATGTGAGAGTGTTTGGGAAATCAAGTTGCCGGCACAGTAGCTGTGAGAGAGGGTTGCTGTTGAGTATATTTGATTTTAAGAGAAAGAAGTATAGAACGTTTCTGCAGGATTCTGAGACGGGTGAGGAGATTGCTGAGGAGTATGAGAAAGGCCGGGGAGTCTGGAAAAAGCATGATGTTCAGGATGGGAAGGGTTCGGAGATGAGAGAGGATCTGATAAGGAAGCATTATTGGTTTTCGGGGAGAGTGCAGGGAGTTGGATTTCGCTATCGGGCTGTTATATTGCCAGTTCTCTGGGGGTTACCGGTTGGGTGAGAAATAACTGGGGATGACCGCGTGGAGATGGAGGCGCAGGGGAGCAGGGAGCTGGCTTGCGCAGATG
>ENA-OQAR01000681-OQAR01000681.1-human-gut-metagenome-genome-assembly--contig:-NODE-681-length-10120-cov-1.933453_pt1 | contig 10120 bp, 15 predicted proteins | sample MGYA00242738_ERZ504533 | MGnify/ENA primary metagenome ERZ504533 (study PRJEB26092, sample SAMD00036276) | human gut metagenome | host: Homo sapiens | study: EMG produced TPA metagenomics assembly of...
CGAAAATCGTGGGTAAGGATGGACGGAGGCGATCTCCACATCATTGAACGAGAAAGACGGACATGTATACATGACCGGTCCGGCCGGAAAGGTTTTCGAAGGCGAAATAGAGATGTGATACTGATTTGAAAAACTTAAAACAACGATAAAACAATAACAACGATGGCACTAGTAAACGAACATTTTTTAAAACTACCAAACAATTACTTGTTTTCGGACATTGCCAAAAAGGTAAATGCATTCAAAGTCTCTCATCCCAAAACGGACCTTATCCGTCTGGGTATCGGAGATGTAACCCGCCCGCTGCCTCAAACTTCCATCGAAGCCATGCATAAGGCAGTAGACGAGCTGGCAAACAAAGAGACATTCCACGGTTACGGTCCCGAACAAGGTTATGATTTCCTGATAGATGCCGTCATCAGGAACGATTACGCTCCGCGCGGCGTCTATCTGGAACCCGGCGAAGTCTTTATCAGTGACGGCGCCAAGAGCGATACGGGAAATATCGGAGACATCCTTCGCCACGACAACAGCATCGGCGTGACAGACCCCATCTACCCCGTATACATCGACTCGAACGTAATGTGCGGCCGTGCCGGGATACTGGAAGACGGGCGATGGAGCAACGTGGTATACTTGCCTTGCCTGAGCGAGAATAATTTCGTGCCCGAAATTCCCGACCGCAGGATAGATATCCTATACCTCTGCTATCCCAATAACCTACGGGGACGGTCATTAGCAAGGCCGAACTGAAAAAATGGGTGAACTATGCATTGGAAAATGATACCCTCATCCTTTACGATGCTGCCTACGAGGCCTACATACAAGACCCGGACATTCCTCACTCCATTTATGAGATAAAAAGGAGCGAAGAAAGTAGCGATAGAATTTCGCAGTTTCTCGAAGACGGCCGGATTCACCGGGGTGCGTTGCGGATACACCGTCGTACCGAAAGAACTCACAGCCGCCACGCTGGAAGGAGAGCGCATTCCGCTGAACCGGATGTGGAACCGCCGCCAGTGCACCAAGTTCAACGGCACATCCTATATCACCCAGCGTGGTGCCGAAGCGATCTATACCCCCGAGGGCAAAAAGCAAGTGAAAGCCATCATACAGTATTATATGGCTAACGCCCGCATCATGAAAGAAGCGTTGGAAAGTACAGGACTCAAAGTTTTCGGCGGAGAGAACGCCCCCTACCTGTGGGTGAAGACACCGGGTGAGGTAAACTCGTGGAAATTCTTTGAACAGATGCTGTATGAAGCCAATGTAGTGGGCACGCCGGGAGTAGGCTTCGGCCCCAGTGGTGAAGGATATATCCGCTTGACCGCTTTCGGAGAGCGGGCGGATTGCGAAGAAGCCATGAAACGGATCAGAAAATGGTTGCTCTGAGCACAGTACATGACAACACCTTGAAGCACTGTGTGCTTGCATCGGACTTACATCAATCAAGCCAATAGGTATATAAAATATGACATACTCACTATTATTAATTAAAAGGTAAAAAGCTATGAAGATGAATTTTAAGGAAACGGCATTGCTATTAGGCCTGTCCATGACAGTGCCGGCAACGAGCATCGCTCAAGACAAGGTGGAAGCCAGCGTAGGAGCTGACTTGGTAAGCGGCTATATTTGGCGCGGACAGGATTTGGGAGGCGTAAGCATACAGCCGTCATTGTCCGTTGCCTACAAAGGATTTTCGCTCGGCGCATGGGGATCCGCAGGCATTGAGTCCGCTGATACGAAAGAACTGGACCTGACGCTGGGCTACAGCACCGGCGGTTTCAGCATTTCGGTGACAGACTACTGGTTCAATGGCGGCCCCGGCTATTTCCACTATGGCACGCACCATACCAGCCATGTATTCGAAGCGCAGATAGGCTACGATTTCGGTCCGCTGGCAGTGAACTGGTACACCAACTTTGCAGGTGCCGACGGGGTGAACAAGGACGGCGACCGGGCTTACTCCTCTTACATATCACTCGCCGCCCCCTTCAAACTGGCAGGCCTGGACTGGACGGCAGAAATAGGAGCCACGCCATGGGCCAATGACTTCTATAACGTGTCCGCAGATCCGGAATGCAGCGGTTCGGACGGGTTCGCCGTATGTGACATCAGCCTTGGGGTATCCAAGGAAATCAAGATTACAGACTCATTCTCAGTCCCCGCCTTCGCCAAGGTGAGGTGAATCCGCGCACCGAAGGGGCCTATTTCGTATTCGGACTGAGTTTCTGACAGGAAGTGCTGAAAATGCAGATACAATAACAAATTCAGACATAAACGACAAAGTAGAGAGAGGTATCAGTTTTTAAAAAGGTAAAAAGATTGGAACATATAAATTACAAGTACAACAATGAAGAAAATTGAGGCTATTATCCGTAAGACCAAGTTCGAGGACGTAAAGGACGCGTTGCTCGAAGCCGACATCGAATGGTTTTCCTACTACGATGTAAGAGGCATTGGTAAAGCACGCCAGGGACGTATCTACCGTGGTGTGGTGTATGATACCAGTTCGATTGAAAGAATCCTGGTTTCCATCGTGGTGCGCGAAAAGAATGTGGAGAAAACAGTGCAAGCCATCATCAAGGCGGCGCACACCGGCGAGATAGGCGACGGACGTATTTTCGTCATCCCCATTGAAGACGCCGTCCGCATACGCACGGGCGAGCGGGGTGACATAGCCCTGTATAATGCAGAACAGGAAAAATAAGCGCAAGCTACTTCCCTTTACCGGCAAAAGTAAAGTCGGGAATAAAACAATACTACAACGTAAACGAGAAAAATTATGGATACTATACTCTTATTTATGCTCCCCGCCGGCCTTTGGGCGCAAGATGCAGGCGTGGCAGCCACCACCGCGCGCCCGATGCAACCGCCGGGCCCTAGGCGAACTTGCTACCGGACTCAACACCGTATGGATGCTACTTGCCGCCATGCTGGTATTCTTCATGCAACCGGGATTCGCACTGGTAGAAGCCGGGTTCATCCGTACCAAGAACACGGCCAACGTGCTGATGAAAAATCTGGTAGACTTCATGTTCGGCTCCATCCTGTTCTGGTTCATCGGCTTCGGGCTGATGTTCGGCATAGGCGGTTTTGTGGGTGCCCCCCATTTTTTCAACTTGGAGGCGATGGACAAAATCATCGACAACGGATTGCCCATCGAAGGCTTCCTGATTTTCCAGACTGTATTCTGCGCCACGGCTGCCACCATCGTGTCCGGAGCCATGGCGGAACGTACCAAGTTCTCCATGTATCTGGTCTATACTGTCTTTATCAGCGTACTCATTTATCCGGTTTCCGGCCACTGGACCTGGGGCGGCGGATGGCTGATGAACGGAGACGAAGGCTCCTTTATGATGAGGACGTTCGGCACTACTTTCCATGACTTTGCCGGTTCTACGGTGGTTCACTCCGTAGGTGGATGGATTGCCTTGGTGGGCGCCGCCATTCTGGGGCCGCGTATTGGCAAATACGGGAAAGACGGCAAATCAAGGGCCATCCCCGGTCATAGTTTGACGCTTGCCTGCCTGGGCGTGTTTATCCTTTGGTTCGGCTGGTTCGGTTCAACCCCGGTTCGCAGTTGGCAGCGGCAACAAGTGGAGACCAGACGGCCATTTCGCATGTGTTCCTCACCACCAACCTGGCAGCTTGTGCAGGAGGTTTCTTCGCACTGGTGGCGAGTTGATGAAGTATGGCAAACCTTCCTTGTCCCTCACACTGAACGGGTGTGCTGGCAGGACTGGTGGGCATCACGGCGGGATGTGACCTGGTATCGCCTTTCGGGTCTGTACTTATCGGTGCCATTTGCGGCGTGGTAATGATATTTGCAGTCGACTTTATCGACCATGTGCTGAAAATTGACGACCCCGTAGGCGCATCGTCCGTACACGGTGTTTGCGGTTGCCTGGGAACGATTCTTACGGGACTCTTCGCTACAGAAGAGGGACTGTTCTATGGCGGCGGCAGCAGCTTCCTGCTGGCACAGCTCTTCGGCGCGGCGTGGTAGGAGTGTGGGCGGCAGGCATGGGCTTCATTGTCTTTAAAGTGCTGGACAAGATACATGGCTTGCGTGTTCCGAAACGCATTGAAGAGGAAGGACTCGATATCTACGAGCATGGCGAGTCGGCATACAATTAATCACAAAAGTTTTTCCATTCATTCTACTAATTAACAACTAAACAAATTTAGGTATTATGTCAAAATTAAGATTCAGAGTAGTCGAAACGGCTTTCAAGAAGAAAGCAGCAACGGTGGAGACACCAGCCGAAAGGCCCAGTGAATATTTCGCCAAATACGTTTTCAACCGCGAGAAAATGTTCAAGTATCTGCCCGGCGCCGTCTATGCCAAACTGACGGACGCCATGGACAACGGCGCCCCCCTGGAGCGTGCCATAGCCGACGAAGTGGCGGCAGGCATGAAACGCTGGGCAACCGAGCTAGGTGTAACCCACTACACCCACTGGTTCCAACCCCTGACGGAAGGCACAGCCGAAAAGCACGCGCCTTTGTGGAACACGACGGCAAGGGTGGATGATGGAAGAATTCTCCGGCAAGCTCCTCGTACAGCAGGAGCCTGATGCTTCCAGCTTCCCCAACGGCGGCATCCGAAACACCTTCGAGGCACGCGGCTACAGTGCATGGGACCCCTCATCGCCTGTCTTCGTGGTGGACGACACCCTGTGCATCCCTACCGTTTTCATTGCTTACACCGGCGAGTCGCTGGACTACAAAACGCCACTGCTGAAAGCCTTGAGTGCTGTGGGCAAAGCCGCCGTGGACGTGTGCCGTTACTTCAACCCGGAAGTGAAGAAAGTGGTGGCCTACCTGGGCTGGGAACAGGAATACTTCTTGGTAGACGAAGGACTGTATGCCGCCCGTCCCGACCTGCTGCTGACCGGGCGCACCCTGATGGGACACGAAGCCAGCAAGAACCAGCAATTGGAAGACCATTACTTCGGAGCCATCCCCACCCGTGTGGCTGCCTTTATGAAAGACCTTGAAATACAGGCGCTGGAACTGGGCATACCCGTCAAGACCCGCCATAACGAAGTGGCTCCCAACCAATTTTGAGCTGGCTCCCATTTTCGAAGAATGCAACTTGGCGGTAGACCATAACATGCTCATCATGTCGCTCATGCGCAAGGTGGCGCGGAGCCACGGTTTCCGCCTGTTGCTGCACGAAAAGCCCTTCAAAGGCGTCAACGGCTCGGGGAAGCATAACAACTGGTCACTGGGTACAGACACCGGCGTCCTGCTGATGGCTCCGGGCAAGACCGCCGAAGATAATCTGCGCTTCATCACCTTCATTGTCAACACCCTGATGGCGGTATACCACCACAACGGTTTGCTGAAAGCCTCTATCATGAGTGCCACCAACGCCCATCGCCTGGGAGCCAACGAAGCGCCGCCAGCCATCATTTCTTCTTTCCTGGGCAAACAGCTCACGCAAGTGCTGGACCATATAGAAGAAAGCGGCAACGATGACCTTGTCTCACTGGCAGGCAAACAGGGAATGAAGCTGGACATCCCGCAAATTCCCGAACTGCTGATTGACAATACCGACCGCAACCGCACCTCGCCGTTCGCCTTCACCGGCAATCGCTTCGAATTCCGCGCCGTAGGCTCGGAGGCAAACTGTGCCAGTGCCATGATTGCGCTCAACGCGGCCGTTGCCGAACAACTTGCCCGGTTCAAGCAGGACGTGGACGCGCTCATCGAAAAGGGTGAACCGAAAATCTCCGCCATCATTGAAATTATCCGCCGCTACATCAAGGAGTGCAAGCCTGTCCGTTTTTGACGGCAACGGCTACTCGGACGAATGGAAGGCGGAGGCCGCCCATCGGGGTCTGGACTGCGAAACGAGCTGCCCGCTCATTTTCGACAACTACTTGAAGCCCGCGAGCATCGCCATGTTCGAATCCACCGGCGTGATGACCCGCAAGGAGCTGGAGGCGCGCAATGAAGTGAAATGGGAAACTTACACAAAGAAAATCCAGATCGAGGCGCGCGTGCTGGGCGACCTGGCGATGAACCACATCATCCCCGTAGCCACCGAATACCAAAGCAAGCTGATAGACAATGTGTATAAAATGAAAGAGCTCTTCCCGGCGGAAAAAGCATCCCAACTGTCGGCCGAGAACATGAAACTCATCGAAGAGATTGCCCGGCGAACCATTTTCATCACCGAGCATGTAAATGCCATGGTGGAGGCGCGAAAAGTGGCGAACAAAATAGAGAGCGAGCGCGAAAAGGCCATTGCCTATCACGATACCATCGCCCCGATGCTGGAAGAGATACGTTATCATATCGACAAGCTGGAGCTGATCGTAGACAACCAGATGTGGACATTACCTAAATATCGTGAATTGCTTTTTATTAGATAATCACTGCATAAAAGGTTATCTATTTCTTTTGTTGGTTGTTTTAAGTTTGCGGAGAGGGGCGTCGGGATGACGGTCCTCTTTACACATTACCCTTCTTGCTTGCTTACTGTCTTTCAAATCGTAACTAAAACCACAACAGACAATATCATACTGTAAGTTTTCATATTTATTAAAAAACGAATAAAATATTTCTTTTCGATTTTTATTCTTACTTTTTATCGCTTTCGTCAATTATTTATGGTTTTTATTGCATTTATGTTAATTGATATTTGTATCTTTGCAGCCGAATCAGAAACATATAATTTTTAGTAGATTATGTGTGGAACAGTAGGCTGCATTGAGAAACGAGATGCTTACTCTGCCTTCATAAAAAGCCCGAAACGGTGGGAACATCGGGGCTATGGCAGTGCAGGCATTGCATTGATTGACATAGGAAGAAGGTTAAGTATTACACAAAACTACGCATTCCGCTCAAAAACACTTCAACAACAGGGATTTTATCTTCAGCCGTAGTCCCAATTCCGTCTTTTTTGATTCTATTATTTTGAATATTTCCGTATTTTCCCCATTACTTTAGACTTATTTTTGTTTTTTTATCGTACCCGGACAGCAGAAAACATTCGCTTGTCCGAAACCGTTGATAAAATCGAGATGTACCGGTAAGCGGGAAAAGTGCGGAGGACAATGGTAAACAATGAAGATATCTTTGGAAAAGAGTAACGAGAGTTTTTTTTAGTATAAAAATAATGAGGTTAAAGGAGAGAGAATGGAACCGTTAAAGCATGAATGTGGCGTGGCAATGATACGATTGCTTAAACCGTTGGAGTATTACCGGGGAGAAGTATGGAACTTGGATGTATGGCTTGAACAAGCTATATCTGCTGATGGAGAAGCAGCATAACCGGGGACAGGAAGGTGCGGGACTGGCGTGCGTGAAGTTGGAAGCCAACCCCGGTGAAGAATATATGTTTCGCGAAAGGGCCTTGGGGTCGGGAGCGATAACAGAGATATTTGGCAATGTGCAGGGCAATTTCAAGGATTTGACTCCCGAACAATTGAATGACGCCGAATATGCCAAGAAATACTTGCCTTTTGCGGGGGAAGTGTATATGGGGCATCTGCGTTATTCCACCACCGGGAAGAGTGGTATATCGTATGTGCATCCTTTCCTGCGCCGCAATAACTGGCGTGCCAAGAATCTGGCGTTGTGTGGTAATTTCAATATGACCAATGTGGATGAAATCTTTGCACGCATCACTGCTGACGGGCAGCATCCGCGCAAGTATGCCGACACTTATATCATGCTCGAACAAGTGGGACACCGCCTCGACCTGAAGTGGAGCGCCTCTATGTGCAGTGCGAGGCCGAAGGATTGAAAGGCGTGGACATTACTCATGCCATTGAGGAGCGTATTGATTTGGCCAATGTGCTTAAGACATCGAGCAAGGAGTGGGACGGAGGTTACGTCATCTGCGGAATAACAGGAAGCGGAGAATCCTTTGCTGTACGCGACCCATGGGGTATTCGTCCTGCATTTTGGTACATGGATGACGAAATCATGGTGTTGGCTTCAGAGCGTCCGGTCATTCAGACAGCACTCAATGTGCCTGTCGAAAGCATCAACGAGTTGCAGCCGGGGCAGGCTATCCTGCTGAATAAAGCCGGAAAGATGCGTCTGGCGCAAATCAACCGGGCAAAGGAAAAGAAGGCATGCTCTTTTGAGCGTATCTATTTCAGCCGGGGCAGTGACATGGATATTTATAAGGAAAGGAAATTGCTGGGTGAGAAGTTGGTGAACCCTATCCTGAAAAGCGATAGATTATGAGGTGGAGCACACCTGTTCTCCTTCATTCCGAACACGGCGGAGGTGGCGTTTTTATGGTATGCTCGAAGGATTCGATAATTATCTTAAATGAGCTGAAGGTAAGAAAGATAGAGGAATTGGGGCATAATCCCGGTCACGAGGAATTGGAGAAAATCCTTTCTTGGCGCATCCGCAGCGAGAAGGTGGCGATAAAGGATATCAAGTTGCGTACATTCATTGCCGAAGGTAACAGCCGTAATGACTTGGCAGCTCATGTGTACGACATTACATACGGAAGCCTGGTACCTCATGTGGACAATCTGGTGATTATAGACGACAGCATTGTGCGCGGAACAACGCTGAAACAGAGTATCATCAGTATTCTTGATCGTCTGAATCCCAAGAAGATTGTGATTGTATCTTCCTCTCCGCAGGTGCGTTATCCCGATTACTATGGTATCGATATGGCGAGCATGGATCAGTTTATCGCATTCAAGGCTGCCATCGAACTCTTGAAGGAGCGCGATATGAAAGATGTCATCGCGCGTGCTTACCATAAGTCGAAGAATCAGAGCGGGGTTGCCCAAAGAGCAGATGGTGAATTATGTGAAAGAAATTTACGCACCGTTCACTAATGAGGAGATTGCTGCCAAGATGGTGGAATTGCTCACTCCGAAGGGAACACGGGCAAAGGTGGAGATTGTTTATCAGACCTTGGATGGATTGCACGAAGCCTGTCCGTCGCACACCGGAGACTGGTACTTCAGTGGAGATTATCCCACACCGGGTGGTGTAAAGCTGGTAAATCAGGCATTTATAGACTATATAGAAAGATATATCAATTCTAAGAGAACAAAATTCAAGATAGATTAAATGAGAAATGTAACATTGATTCTTGACGACGGGAGCCGTTTCCCGGGCAAGTCGTTCGGTTATGAGAAACCGGTAGCCGGTGAAGTGGTGTTTAATACCGCTATGACCGGTTATCCAGAGAGTTTGACAGATCCTTCATACGCGGGACAGTTGATGACCTTGACTTATCCGTTGGTGGGTAATTATGGTGTTCCTCCTTTCACTGTCGGGCCTAACGGACTTGCTGTTTTAATGGAAAGTGAACGCATACATGCCGAAGCCATTATTGTAAGTGACTACAGTGAGGAGTACAGCCATTGGAATGCAAAAGAAAGTCTTGCCGACTGGTTGAAGCGCGAGCAAGTGCCCGGCATTACCGGCATTGATACCCGCGAACTGACAAAGGTGCTTCGCGAACATGGGTGATGATGGGGAAAATTGTGTTTGATGACGATCCCGATAATCAGCCCGAAGCCCGTTACGAAGGCATTAATTATGTGGATAAGGTTTCGTGCAAAGAAGTGATTCGTTACAATGAGGGAGCGGACAAAAAGAAAGTGGTTTTGGTGGATTGCGGTGTGAAAACCAATATTATCCGATGTCTGCTGAAGCGTGGCGTGGAGGTGATTCGCGTGCCTTGGAATTATGATTTCACAGGAATGGAATACGATGGATTGTTTATTTCGAACGGACCGGGCGATCCGGATACGTGTGATGAGGCTGTACAGAATATTCGTAAGGCGATGGCTCTGAGCGACAAGCCCATCTTCGGTATCTGTATGGGGAATCAGTTGCTTTCCAAAGCAGGAGGTGCCACCATCTATAAACTGAAGTATGGACACCGCAGCCATAACCAACCGGTACGCATGGTAGGAACGGAGCGTTGCTTCATCACCAGTCAGAATCATGGTTATGCAGTCGATAATAATACGTTGGGAAATGACTGGGAACCGCTGTTTATCAATATGAATGATGGTTCGAATGAAGGTATCAGACATAAATTCAAGCCTTGGTTTTCGGCACAGTTCCATCCAGAAGCTGCGTCAGGACCTACAGATACCGAAATTTTCTGTTTTGA
>ENA-OQAR01000682-OQAR01000682.1-human-gut-metagenome-genome-assembly--contig:-NODE-682-length-10117-cov-3.154254_pt1 | contig 10117 bp, 13 predicted proteins | sample MGYA00242738_ERZ504533 | MGnify/ENA primary metagenome ERZ504533 (study PRJEB26092, sample SAMD00036276) | human gut metagenome | host: Homo sapiens | study: EMG produced TPA metagenomics assembly of...
TGCAAACCCTGTTTTGGATCGTGTCGCTGGTCGTGCTCGTGCTGACGTTTGTGGGCGTGGGCACCACCATCAGTTCCATCGTGTCTCAGCGACGCAAACGAAATCGGCTTGCGCAAGGCGTTAGGCGCATCCTCGCGCGCCATCGGCATCGAATTCTATGTGGAATCCGCCATCTACGGACTGATTGGCGGCCTGATCGGCACTGCCATCGGCTACCTGCTGGCCCGCGTGCTGTGCGTATCCGTATTCGAACGTGCCATTGGCTTCAACTGGCTATTGGGCGTCGCCTCGCTGCTGTTGAGCGTGCTCATCGCCGTCATCGCATCCATCCCGCCGGTTCGCCGCGCAACCCGTATCGACCCCGCCATCGTTTTGAGGGAGGAATAATCATGAGTTCCGAACATACGTTGAATACGTTGCTTGAATTGGATCATATTTCCAAGATTTACGGCGATTTGCGTGCCGTCGACGATTTGACTTTGACCGTTCCGCAAGGTGAATGGCTTGCGATTGTCGGTTCGTCGGGTTCCGGCAAAACCACGCTGATGAACATGATTGGCTGCATGGACACGCCTTCAAAGGGTTCCGTCATGCTGGAAGGCCGCAAGTTGGAGGATTTGAACGCCAAGCAGCTTGCCGACGTGCGTAAGAACATGATCGGATTGGTGTTCCAGAAGTTCTATCTGGTACCGCATCTGACGGCTGTGGAAAACGTGATGGTGGCGCAGTACTACCATTCCGTAGTCAACGAGCAGCAGGCGTTGGAAGCATTGGAGCGCGTCGGTTTGAAGGAGCGTGCCCACCATTTGCCCGGCCAGCTTTCCGGTGGTGAGCAGCAGCGTGTGTGCATCGCACGTGCGCTCATCAACTGTCCGAAACTGATTCTTGCGGACGAACCGACCGGCAATCTGGATGAGAAGAACGAGAAAATCGTGCTTGACCTGTTCCGTCAGCTGCACGAGCAGGGCACTACCATCATCGTTGTGACCCATGATGCGCTCGTCGCATCTTGTGCCCAGCGCGAGATCATGCTCAACCATGGCGTGCTCGTCGGTGAGAAGTGGAATGATGAGGCCGCACGGAAGGCCTATGAGCAGGCGGGTGGCAAGCCGGCATACACCGGTTCCACTACGGAAGGCGCACAGAATGGCGAGACGGCCATCAGCTTCGCCGATCCGACCAAAGCCGCGAAAACCGGCGGTGAGGAATAAGCTGAAATCAGCCGAACAATCCAAGCCATAGCACTGACGAATCGTACGGAGCGAACATGAGCAACGAATCATCGAATGCGATCAAAGTGATCGCACTGTCTGCGGCAAGCCTTGCGCTGCTGTCGGCATGCGGCGAACCCACGGCGACACCGATGGACGATGAATATGCCGGAAATTCCGGCGAAAGCGTGCAATCGCAGGAAGAAAAATTCGAAGAACAGCGGTAGCGCCACCGACTCCGGCGATTCTGCGGATTCGGACGACAAAAACCATGCCGACGATCCGAACGGCACCACATCCGACAAGCAAGACACCGGCAACTATGCCGACGGTACCTACTCGATCAACGGCCAGTACGGGCCGGTGGGCGAAGACACCATCGACGTGCATGTGACGGTCAAAGATCAGACCGTCACCAATGTGGAGGTTATCGGGCATCCGTTCACGTCCATCTCCAAAAAGCACCAGAATGCGTTCGCCGAAGCCATCAACGGCGTGGTGGACGGCAAGCCGCTCAAAGATCTCAAGGTAGACAAGGTGGCCGGTGCCAGCTGGACGTCGGAAGCGTTCAACAAGGCGTGGACGTGGCCCGTCAGGAAGCGTCGATCCAGTAGGTCCAGTAGCGGCGAAAAGTCTGCAAACGTACAATGAGCGCCTCAGCTACAGCCTCACTCAAAGAGTGATTAAAGGCCGTAGCGGGGACGCTCATGAGTTTCAGATACTACTACGTGCAACTCTGCTCTGCAATGCCTTTCAGGCGGCCATAACGGGCCACAGAACAGCCGTCATGTTCTCAGGCCAAGGAATACTCGCGTCGCCATGCAACGCCTTACAGGCGAGCATGGAGCCGAGTATCGTGCTGAACAGGAATTGCGGATCCAATCCATTACGGAACACTCCGGCCCTCACACCGCGATCGACAAACTCAGAAAAACGCTTTTCCGCAGGACAAGCACTTGATCGGCAATCGCATTCAACGAAGGATTATCGGAAGAAAGCACCACACCGACGGCTTTCAAACCAAGCTCACTGTCGAAAAAACAGCCCTGAATGCGTTGCAGTATCGTCAGCAGACCGTTTTTCGACAACTCGACATCGCTGAAATCCGGCAATCCCGCAACTTCCAACTGAACGCGGCGCAACAGATCGTCCGCATTCTTATAGCGACGGTAAATCGTGGTTTTCGCAACACCGGAACGACGGGCGACCTCTTCAATGGTCACCGCACCGACACCATCGGAAATCACAATCGCAAGCGTGGCCTTCATGATCTTATGATCGGTTTGCTCGCGAAGCTGCTCGCGGCGGCTCTGCGCCTTGCGAACGGCCTCATGCACGTCACTGACCGCGTCGGAAACCACATCGGAAACGGCTTCGGAAACCGCCTCATGCACTCCGGTAATCATGCGACCACCTTGGTGCTTTCCACCTTCGCCACGTACCACCTATTGAATTTGACCAGCGGAATACGCAGCAGCAAGCCAATCAGCAGCAGCGGAATCAGGAACAGCAACAGCGAACCGATCGCATGCCAATAATCATTGTTGTAAATACCGGCAATGGCCGCACGCAATGCCGTAATCGCATGCGTGGCCGGCAGGAACGGACTGATATCGCCGATGATCTTCGGCAGCACGGCAAGCGGATACGCGCCGTTCGCGCCGGAAATCTGCAACACCAGCGTCAGCACGCCAATGGCCTTGCCCACGTTGCCGAAGCTCGCCACCATCGTGTAGGTGAAGAACGAGAACACGAGGGAGGCCACCCAGCCGGTCAACATGAACAGCCACGGGTGCACCGCCTGAATGTGCAGGAACAGCAGGCCGCCGCCCAGCGAGAACGTGCTCTGCAACAGTGCGATCACGGCGAACACGCCATAATGGCCGAGGAACAGCTGATGCGGCTTCGGATTGTCGAGCTCCTCACGATTCTTGCGCGACACCGTGGTCTTGAGTGTTACGGCCATAAGCAGCGATCCCACGAACAACGGCAGAATCGTGTAGAACGGAGCCAATTGCGAGCCGAAATTCTCCACAGGGAACACAGCCGTGCGCTTCACCTGGACGGGGGCCGCAAGAGCCGCCGCCAGCGAATCGGTGTTGTTGCCGAGCACTTCCTTGACGGTGTCCATATTGCCGCTGTTCAGCGCGTCGGAAAGCGTGCCATTGAACGAAGACAGCGCGGTGCTCGCCTTAGTGAGGCTTTCGGCGGTGGAATCCAACACCGTGCGAATATTGGTCAGCTGCTTGCCTGCCGACTTCGTGGTGCTGTTGAGATCTCCCAACGCGCCCTTCAGATCGGTGGCCGTGCTGCTCAGTGCGGTGGCCGTGCTGCTGATCGAATCGGAAATGTCGTTGAGCTGCGGCTTGAGCTGGCTGTCGAATCGGTTTTGATGCCGTCGATGGAGGCCTTCGCCTGCTGGGCAAGCTGGCTCACGCGCTCGCGGTCGGCTGTGGTGTCGCTCACTTTCGCGTCGATATTGTCGGCGCTGGTGTTGAGTGAGTTCGCTAGATCGTTGAGTTGCGTAATGGTCGCGCCCACGTTGGTTTTGAGATGATTGATGGCGATTTTCGCGACTTCCGGCACCAGATTGTTGTTGCTGAGCTCGTCGAGGGCATCGTAGATGTTCTGATAGCCTTGCGCCTGCTTGGATACGTTCGCAGCCTGATTGCGCAGGGCGGTGGCCGTATTGCCGGCTTGGGTGCCCGCATTGTTGAATACGCTGTCAATATCGGTGGAGACAGCGCCGAAGCTGTTCGACGAGCTGCTCAACGCGGTGCTGAGCGCATTCGTGCTGGTTTTGACGGCTCCGGTCAGATCGTTGATGCCGTTCTTCGACTGTTTGAGCTCGTTGACGGCGTTCTTCGCGCTGCCGCTCACGTTGGAAAGCAGGCTGTTGGAGCTGTCGAGCAGGTTCTGCGCGCTCAACGTCAGCGAGCTGAACGTGGTCAACGCGGATGACGTGTCGTTCAGCGTGTTCGCGAAATTGCCCATGTTGTTGCTGAAGTTGGTGAGCGTGGCCTGCGATTCCGGTTTGTCAAGCTCATCGGCCAGCTGCGAGGCGATGTTGAGCGCGGTGCTCGTCAACGTTGCGGAGAACATTTCGTTGATCTGCGCGGCCACGGTATCGGCACCCTGACCGGTGATCTTCGGAGCGAGCGCGTTCTTCTTCTCGTTGTTGTAGTAGGTGAGCGTGGCATGGTCGCCGTCCGCGGTGAAGAACGTCATCATGCGGGTGCTGAAATCCTTCGGAATCACCACGGCCGCATAGTATTTGCCGGATTTTGGTGCCGTCGATGGCCTCTTTTTTGGTGGTGAAGGTCCAGTCCATCTGTCGTTGGCGCGCAAGGTGTTGACCACCTGATCGCCGATACTGATCTTCACGGGAATGAGATCGGACTTGTAGCCTTCATCGTCGTTGGCGACGGCGAATTTCAGATTGCCGGTGTTGGCGAATGGATCCCAGCTTGCGCTCACGTTGAACCAGGAGAACAGGCCAGGAATTACCACCAGTCCGATGACGATGATGATGGAGACGATGTTGCTGGTCAGGCGTCGAACGTCGCCGACGAACAGTTTCCAGATGTTTTTCATGCGTTGCTCCTTTCGCTGTTACCGTTGGGATTGGTGTTGCTCGCTGTGCCGGTGTTGCCGGTCGCGTCATGGCCTGTACCAGTGTTGCGATGCCGTCGGCATCGGCTTGGCTGGTGTCTGCGACGTTGCGATCGCCTGTTTGGTTTCGTGTTTTCTTCGTTGTGCCTTGCGCATCAGCTTGTCTCGCCTGATTTGTTGCGCACGCTTCTTGCGGCGCAGCCTTGCAGCTTGGCGTTCCACCAGTTGTTCGCGAATCGCTTCGTCGCTGAGGCTGCCGAGTTCCACCTGGCGTTGCAGGCTGAAACGCATATATTCGATGACCATCAGGAATCCGATGATGAGCAGCACCCAGATGATCCAGGTGGCAAGCACCACGATCTTCTCGCCGTTGGTGAAGGAGAAGATCAGCACCAGAATCACCGGCACAATGAAACCGGCAACCAGCGCGCCACGCTTGAGCTTCGGATACAGTTCGGCGAAGCGGCTCGCACGTTCCTCGATCGCCTCACGGTAGCCGCCCTTATCGGCGAGCACTTGAATGGCCTGGGACACGTTGTAGCCGCGTTCCGGAAGCTGTACCTCCTCGCCGATGATCATGTCGCTTTCCTTGATCTGACGGGCGAACAGGCGGTTGAGATTGACCAGCAGCGGGCGAATCGCAAGTCCGATGAAGAACGCGACCACGGCGAACATCAGTAGCGCGCCAATCGACTTGAGCCAATGCCCGTCGTAGAAGCCGGCAATCGTCTCACGGAACGCGTCAATCGAATAACTGAATGGTACGAACGGGTAGACCATGCGGAAGAATTTCGGCATCATCTCAATCGGATACAGGCCGGAAGCGCCCGGAATCTGCACGATAATCAACGCGACGCACAATCCCTTGCCAATATGCATGAACGAGGTCGACAGCGCGAAGGTGATGCTCAGATATACCAGCGACGTGATGACGCCGGTAAGTATGTACAGCGGCGCGTTCACCGTCTGCACGCCGATGATGAGGTTGCCGATGGTGGTGATCGCGCCTTGGATGGCGCCCATGATGCCGAGCAGCATGTAGCGGGCGAAATATTTTTCGGAAGTGGTCAAGTCGAGGTCTTCGAGGCCTTCATCGTCGACCTCCACCTTGAAGATCACCACGAAGGCGAACGCGCCCACCCACAGGGCCAGGTTGGTCATGAGCGGAGCCATGCCGGAACCGTAGGAGTTCATCGGATACACGTTTTTTCGTGTCGATCACCGTGGGGGACTGCATGAACGAGGCGATTTTCTCCGTGTTGAGGGAGCTGTCGCCGGTCAGGCTTTTCAGCATGTCAACGCTGCCGAGCGCTTTCAGGTCGGTGCTGACGGTGATGAGCTTGTTCTCCACCTGCTCGAGCTGCTTGTCGGTGTTCTGCAGCGTGGTGCGGGTGTCGTTCGCCACCTGGTCGAGTTGGTCGAGCACGGCGGAGGTCTGGTTGACCATGGTGGTCTGGCTGGTTACGGTGCCGGACAGTGTGCCGGCGGTCATGGCGAGCGAGCTCAGACCGGAGTTGAGCTGGGGGAGCGCACCGGAATTCAACGTGTTGCGGGCATCTCCCATGCTTTTCAGCGAATTTTGCGTGCTGGTGTTGAAGTCGGTGGCGAGTTTGGACACGCTGTCGGACGTGGATTGCGTGTTCTCGCTCAACGTTTTGAGGTCGTTGAGCGTGCCAGCGGCCGTGTTGTTGGTGTCTTCGAGCTTCTTGATGATGTCTTGGTACTGTGCGTTGTCGCTGACGTTCTTGAGCTTCTCGATGAGCCGGGCGTTGCTGTCGGTCACGCTTTGCATGTTGCTGACGGCCTGCTGTGCGGTGCCGCTTGCGGACGAGACGGCCGTGGTCACCTTGTTGATGCTGGTTGTGGTGTCGCTGGCGGCCTGCGAAATCAGGCCGGAACCGTTCTCCAAAGCGGTGTTGGCGTTGGACGTGAAGGTATTGAGGCCGTTTTGTGCGGTGCCGATGGCGGTGGCGGTGTTCGCCAGTCCCTTGCCCGCACTTGCTGCGGCCAGCTGCACGTCGTTTATTGCCTGACGGGCGGATTGCGTTTGTTGCGGCACGTTGGCGAGCTGTGCGTCAAGATCTTCGATGGTGGAGCGGATGAGGCTTACGTTCTTCTGGGTTTTGTCGAGTTCTGCTGTGGTTTCGTTGACGAAGGAGTTGGTTTTGCCGTTGATGGTGTCATTCGCGGAGTTCACGGCTTTAGTGAGTACTTCGCTGACGGTGGAGACGAAGGTGTTGTTGACGGTACGATCAACGGTGGTCGCGCCTTGGTCGGTGATTTTCGGGGGAGATCGGGCTCGATTTTTTCGTTGACATAGTATTCCAGCGTCGGCCGGTTCTTGCTGTCGGTCACGACGTTGGCGAGATCCTCGCTGAAATCGGAGGGGATGATGATCGCCGCATAGCAGTCGCCGGACTGTACCGCTTCCATCGCTTCGGCCTTGCCCATGAATTCCCAGCCAAGCTGGTCGTTGTCTTTCAGCGTGTCTTCGATCTGGTCGCCGAGGTTCACTTTGCCGAGCAGGGCGTTGTCGGTGCCTTTGTCGACGTTGGCCACGGCAACTTTGATGCCTTGGGTATTGCCATACGGATTCCAGAATCCGTAGATGTTGAACCATGCGTACAGCGGCGGAATGATGGTTATACCGATCATGATGACCCAGGCGGCAGGTACGGTGACGAGTCGTTTGAGGTCACGACGCAGAATCTGCAGTACGTTGCGCATTGTCTCCCCAGTCCAATGGATGTTCGACCGTGTTCGCGCGTAGCGATACGTTATTCGTAGCGCTACGCCTCCCGTATCGTAATACCCGCTCTCGGACAAATTTGGGCACAGGCGTAAATGCGCTCCGTCCATGACTGAAATAAACACGACAAACCGCGGCAGGACTGTGAATCTTGCTGTTGGAGACCGCGCAACTTGCCTTCTGTGTCTGCGCAAGTCGAGTCTGCTGTCTGCGCATCTTGTGATTGCGGGGTGACATGTGACTTGCGCAGGCAGAAATCGCAGGTTGTGCGCGTTGCGCGCAAACAATCATCTCGTGTAGCGCACTGCGATCGGGTTTTGGTAGCGTTGTTCTGGGAAGGACGAACAAGCATGAGCAAGATTGAAGATGTGAGCGAGGCCATCGCCGACGAAACCGAAATCGCAGCAATCGAAGAGGCCGGCATCATTGCGCAATCGCAATCGGCGGAAGATGACGGCAATCCTGCTGACCGCAGGCTGCCGCTGATTGCACGTATTTACGGCATCGTCATGTTGATCGAAGGCGTGGTGACGTTGCCGATCATCGTGATTTCCTGCCTGTATGCAATCCACGCCGCGCTTTCCGGCAAACTGGCGTTTGGCGCGCTGAATCTCACCACTATTCTGTCGGTTATTCATGCTGCAGTGCTGCTGGTCTCCACCGCATGCCTTGCGATTTTCGGCATGCTGCTGATTCTCAACAAGCGTCGGCATATCGCGCAATGGACGTATCTGATGATTCCGCTCACGCTTGCGGAAGGCCTATTGTCGTTGTCGTTGCAGGGTTTGGGTGTGAATCTGATCAGTCCGACCGTGCAGCTGCTTGTATTGGTTGCGTTGCATATCACGGCTGATCCGTCGCTGCGCGAGGAGCGACGTTTGCAGTTCGCGCTTCGTCGTTTTGGATGCGCGCAGCGAGTATGAGACGGCTGTTTTCGAAAGGGGTATGGCCGGCCCGTGATCTGACCGGCAAGGGCTATATTTCGCTTGATTTCTTCAACCTGTTTTGGCTGTTTTGTGGTCGGATGCGTGTTCGGTCTGGTAGTGGAGACGCTATACCACTATGTGCTGTTCGGCGAATGGCAGGATCGCGCCGGATTTTTTGTGGGGGCCGTTCTCGCCGATCTACGGCTTTGGCGCGGTGATCCTGACGGTATTGCTCAACCACTTGTGGCGGTCGAATTGGATGCTGATCTTCTGCGCCAGCGCGGTGATTGGCGGCGCGTTCGAATATTTCACCAGCTGGTTCATGGAGGTTGCGTTCGGTATTCGCGCGTGGGATTACACGGGTCAATGGCTGTCGATTGATGGGCGCACATCCGGCAAATACATGTTTTTCTGGGGAATACTCGGCTTGGTGTGGGTGAAGCTGATTCTGCCGCATTTGCTTGCGATGATTCAGCGTATTCCGTGGAAGATTCGCTATACGTTGACGGCGGTGTGTTTCGCGCTGATTTTCGTTGACGGCGTGATGACGTTGATGGCGCTGGATTCCTGGTATTCGCGTATGGCGGGTATTGCGCAGGATTCGCCCGTTTCGCAATTCTTCGCCACGTATTTCGACGACGACTTCATGACCAATCGGTTCCAGACCATGACGCTCGACCCGTCCACGGCCGGCCGCATGTAGTGTCTGACTGTTTTATGGATGACTGCTTTATGGGCTAGATGGCGAAGCTTTGTGGAAGAACGTGTATGGTGCGTCCGCTATTGGTTGCGCCGTGCACGGCTGCATGTGACCTGTGCCCGCACTGCCTTTGTGGACTCGGTGCCCTGCGACTTCTACGCGCTTAGGCGGCGAAGCTTTGCGCGAGCTGGCGGATGAGATCCGGCCTATGTCCACTCCATGAGGAGTTCGGTGAGATGACGACCGGAATCTGCTTGAAGCCAGCGTTTTTGATCTGTTCGAAGGTGGACGGGTTCTTCGTCAGATCAACGGTGTCGTAACGCACGCCCAGCTTTGCGAGCTCTTGTTCGGTGGCTTCGCATTGCGGGTTGCTCGGATTGGTGAAGACGGTCACGGTCATTCGATTTCCTCCCTATGCAAAAATGGCTTCCGTCGTTTGCGAAAGCCGTGTCGGCCACGTTCTTCGGTTATGCTCGCTTACGCAAGCCACTATCTAGCATACACACTACAGGTAGTGGTGTGTCGTGAGTTTCCTCACTGTATATAGTGGGGAATTCCCCAGAATTCCCCAAAATACGACGTTTGTTCGAATATGTCTAGTGTACCCCAAACCACGGAATTCACGTCCGCGCGCATGTCGAAACTGCTTCTAGTGCTGTTTCTAATGCTGTTGGATGGGCGCAAGATGCGTTTCGGGAGGTCGTGAAATGACATCGAGTCTGCGATGACTGTAGCGGTGAATGTGTTGAATAAATGTTGAATCGGACCATTTGATCCATTAGACTGCAAAAACAAGAAAGCCTCGGAAACCGTTGAAAACATTGCCTTCCGAGGCTTTTCGCATGTGCCCCCCGTGGGATTCGAACCCACAACCCACGACTTAAAAGGACGCTGCTCTAACCGTTGAGCTAGAGGGGCA
>ENA-OQAR01000683-OQAR01000683.1-human-gut-metagenome-genome-assembly--contig:-NODE-683-length-10117-cov-1.295796_pt1 | contig 10117 bp, 12 predicted proteins | sample MGYA00242738_ERZ504533 | MGnify/ENA primary metagenome ERZ504533 (study PRJEB26092, sample SAMD00036276) | human gut metagenome | host: Homo sapiens | study: EMG produced TPA metagenomics assembly of...
CTTTAGTAAGTTCCGGCCGGCCGGTCCAGACCAGATTATATCCACAATAGGAAACACGACAGTATGGAAAAGGCAGAGGATTGGAGTCTGGCAGGGGCGTCTGACTCTGACCGATGTAAGAGGGACGGATGGGTTGGGGGAGAGGATGTTTCTCCAACTGCAAAGTGAAGATGAGGCCGCCGTCAGTGTTGGCCTTGCTCATATTGGAAATGAAGTTTCCCAAGGAATAGACTATGATGTGCTGTTCGGTACCGTTGGTACGTAGTTCCATTGGTTGAATGACGTGAGGGTGTGAACCGATAATATGTGTTACGCCTTGTTGGAGCAACCAGTTGGCCAGTTCGCGTTGCTCACGGTTGGGAAGGGACTGATATTCCTCTCCCCAATGCATACAGGCAATAATGGCATCCGGTTGGCGTGCCTTGCACTTTGGATATCTTGCAGGATGGTATTCTTATCAATATAGTTTACGATATTGGGAGAGGTAGCCTTGATACCATTGGTGCCGTAAGTATAGTTGAGTAGGGCAATGCGAAAGCCGTTTCTGTTGATGAACAGGGGATAGCGTTGCCTGCGCTCCGACAGATTCTTGTAGGTGCCTGCGTAACGAATACCGGAGGAGTCGAGCAATTGTATGGTACGCTCCATCCCCTTTTTCCCACGGTCCAGACAGTGGTTGTTGGCTGTCAGTAAAATATCGAATCCGGCGTCCTTTATGGCTTGAAGATATTCATCGGGGGCGCTGAACATAGGATAGCCCCGATAGGGCTTGCCCCCCAATGTGACTTCCAGATTTCCTATGGCGAGGTCTGCCTGGGATATTTGCTCTTTTATGAGGGAGAAGCAGGAGGAGTAGTCATATTTTTCCTTCAGATACATGTGCTGCGTCTATTTTGTGCCTGGTGCTGCATCAGTCACCGACAATAATAGCGTAATCCTTTCCTGGGAGGAAAGGGTTACGCTATACAGTAAGACAGTCATGAAGACGACGAGCGTTTTTTCATGACGTTGTTATTGGTAGATTGCTTTCTTGCCGGCAAGCAATGTATTCTTCATAAGGGAAACGATGGTCATCGGACCTACGCCTCCCGGTACGGGGGTAATGAATGAACATTTAGGAGCTACTTCATCGAATTTCACATCACCGGTCAACTTGAACCCGGATTTCTTGGAGGCATCGGGCACACGGGTAGTACCTACATCAATAACGACAGCACCTTCCTTGACCATTTCCGCCTTAACAAAGTTCGGTTGTCCCAACGCAGCAATGATGATGTCCGCTTCCTGGCATTCCTTTACCAGGTCTTTGCTGCGGCTGTGGCATACGGTTACTGTGGCGTCGCCGGGATAAGCTTTCTGCATCATCAGGCAGCCATGGGTTTGCCGACAATGTTACTGCGTCCCAATACCACGCATTTCTTGCCTGAAGTTTCTATCTGATAGCGCTTCAGCAGTTCAAGGATACCGTTGGGGGTAGCGGATACATAGCAGGGAAGACCAATGGACATCCGTCCCACATTGATGGGATGGAAACCGTCCACATCCTTACGGTAGTCGATGGTTTCAATCACCTTTTGCTCAGAGATATGTTTGGGCAAGGGAAGCTGTACAATGAAACCGTCCACATCTGCATCCTCGTTCAATTCGCGTACTTTGGCAAGCAGTTCCTCTTCGGTAACGTCTGCCTCGTAACGGATAAGGGAGGACTTGAATCCGCAAACTTCGCATGCTTTTACTTTGGCGGCAACGTAGGTTTCGCTACCTCCATCGTGTCCTACAAGAATGGCGGCCAGATGCGGGCGTTTACCCCCACGAGCCACTATTTCGGCTACTTCTGCTGCAATCTCTTGCTTTACTTGCTCTGAAATTGCTTTTCCATCAATCAGTGTCATAGGCTATTATCTTATCTTTTTAATTTCGGCATCATCTTGCCCATCTTGCTGCCAGTTACCATCTTCATCATCTTGCGGGTCTGGTCAAACTGTTTCAGCAGGCGGTTTACTTCCTGAATATTCGTACCGCTACCTTTGGCAATGCGCTGGCGGCGTGAACCGTTCAGAATGGCCGGATTACTGCGTTCTTCCGGAGTCATGGAGTAAATAATGGCTTCAATGCTCTTGAAGGCATTGTCGTCAATGTCTATATCCTTGATGGCTTTGCCTACGCCCGGTATCATGGAGGCAAGTTCCTTCAAGTTACCCATTTTCTTGATTTGTGCAATCTGGCTCAGGAAGTCGTTGAAGTCGAACTGGTTCTTGGCAATCTTCTTTTGCAGGCGTTTGGCTTCTTCCTCGTCATATTGTTCCTGTGCACGTTCCACCAAAGATACGATGTCACCCATACCGAGAATACGGTCGGCCATACGGGCAGGGTGGAATTGGTCAATTGCTTCCAGCTTTTCACCTGTACCAACAAATTTGATCGGTTTATTCACTACCGAACGGATAGAAAGAGCCGCACCACCGCGGGTATCACCATCAAGTTTGGTCAGTACCACACCGTTGAAGTCCAGACGTTCGTTGAATTCTTTAGCCGTGTTTACAGCATCCTGACCGGTCATGGAGTCTACCACGAACAGAATTTCGTTCGGGTTGATTGCTTCTTTGATAGCGGCGATCTCGTTCATCATCTGTTCGTCTACTGCCAGCGTCCGGCTGTATCGACGATAACGAGGTCATATCCTTTGGCTTTAGCTTCCTGAATAGCGTGTTGTGCGATTTCTACCGGATTCTTGCTGTCCAGTTCGCAGTACATCGGTACTTCGATTTGTTCTGCCAATACGCGCAACTGTTCGATAGCTGCCGGACGGTAAAACGTCGCCGGCGACCAGCAGTACCTGCCGGCCTTTCTTGCTCTTGATGAACGAAGCCAGCTTGCCTGAGAAAGTTGGTTTTACCCGAACCCTGAGACCCGCGATCAGAATCACGGGCGGGATTGCCCTCCAGCCGGATGTCCGTGGCCGTGCCGCCCATCAGTTCGGCCAGCTCGTCGCGGACGATCTTGGTAATCATCTGTCCCGGCTTGACGGACTTGAGCACGTCTTGTCCCAGGGCCTTCTGCTTCACCTCGTCGGTGAAGGATTTGGCTACCTTGTAATTGACGTCGGCGTCGATCAGCGCCCGGCGGATCTCCTTGAGGGTTTCGGCGACGTTGATTTCGGTGATGCGGCCTTCGCCCTTGATCAGCTTGAAGGACCGTTCGAGTTTATCGGTTAAGTTTTCAAACATAGTTTCGGTTCGTTATCGTATGCCGGGAAACGGTGCCGCCCGACGCTGGAGCATTTTTCGTTTTGCGGAGCCGTCGTTGCAGTCGGTTTTTTCAGTCCGGACAAAGCTAAAGCGGTGTCGGGCAAATCGTTCTCCCTGTTCGGCCGTTGCAGGTCCGCTCCGGATTTTTCGCTGCAAATATATAAAACTATTCGCAGAATCGCAACGGAGGTGCTGATTTTCCTTGGTGTCGGCGACAAAGATAAACCCCCTCTGAGAAGAGGGGGCTATCGGGAGTCGAATCCGCTATTGTCTTACGTACAGCAATCGGTCGATCTGTGAAACGTTCTGATCGGTTATCTCTGCTTCCGGATTGATCTTGATCACGTATTTCTGAACGAATTTATAATCGATTTGGATCGGGTTATCGTTCAGTTGGGTCACTTCCGGCGGGTAGCAGACGATGCAGTCGTCATCGAGAGGCAGTGTGGGCATCGGGTGCAAGTTCCATGTTCCGGTCTGCTCGGAGTAGAGATTGCAGTAGGGTGGCTCGATCTTGAGCCGGAATTTCTCCGTGAAACAGTTGTATTCGAATGTAAAGGTATAGGTGAGGGGACTCGTAATATCTTTGCCGTCATCCTCTTTTTCCTGCGTTACCGAGATAAGTTCGAAATCGTCGATATCTTGCTGGGTGACGTAGATATATCCCAGATGCTCTTCGGGCAGCGTAATTTTTCACCTGCCTGTATTCCGTCGTTTCTTTGGTGGTTCCGTCGGAGAGCGTATTGAGGATTTTGGCGTAGGAAGTATAGGCGTTCGGCAGCACGATATGCTCGCCTTCGGGATCGTCGCCGTCGAAGATATAGCCGAGTGTTCCCTCTTCGATGATCTTTTGGTCGGTCAGGTAGGCCAGATAATCGGGTTCCGGAGAGGGCGTAGTGCCGTAATGGAGAGTGTATTCGGTCTGGGTGGCGATCGAGATATTTTCCATACTTCGGGGTTGTGGAAGGTCGAGGTGACCACGATCGTGCTGACGCGCCCCTCGTTGTCGAACGTGTATTGATACTGGCTGTTTTGTATTTTGTCTGCTGGCTCGCGGGCAGGTGCTTGGTCGTCGTACCGCTGATACCGAGCAGGCATCCTATGTCATCGACACCCGCTATCGCGAAGCTGCCTATATCGATGCCGTTCCAGGGGTTGAGGAATTGTGTATAGGTATAGGAGAAACAGTAACTGCTTGCGGATGCCGTGATGCTCGTCAGATCTCCTGCCTCCCATTTGTATTTTGACCTGAGGTTTTCCAGGGCCGTTCCAGCCAGATAGAATTCTTTGGTTGCGAGGGTCCCGTCGGGATTGTAAATGAAGACATCCCTATTGTCGTCGAAATAGCTGTATTGTGAAATCAGACCGCTTTTTATTCAGCTGGTAGCTCTCCGACCGGTCGTCTTTTGTTTATTCTGGGAATGCTGCTGTAACTCGTAATTTCGATGTTGTATTGTGAGAGCGAGAATTTATTGGCTCCCCAGTTGAGAACCGTCTTGCTGGAACCGTTGAGTTTGTCGGGTTGATTCCGGTCGAACGTGTAGTAGTTGAAATTGGTCAGCACGCCCTGTGCGTCGTAGATGAGGTCGATGTATCCTTGGGTTGTGCTCTCTTCTGTGCCGTCTTCGGTGGTGGTTTTTTTATTCTCCGAAACTTCGATGTAGGTCAGCCGGTTTTCGGGCGAGATTTCGGGATGTTCCGGTTTTGCAGGTTCCTCGCTCGTACCGGTACCCTGTTGGGTGATGGTGATGGCGGCCGATTCTGTGCCGCAGAGAATGGTGATGACGGCTTTTCGGGAAGTTGGCTGGATATTTTCCGTAAGCGTGGCGGTAATGGTGTTTTTACCGGCATTGCCGAAGGTAGGCGAAAGGGTGATCCAAGTGTCGCCGCTACCGGGGGACTCTACCGAGGCCTGCCACTCTCCGGTAGTTTCGAAACTTACCGTGTGTTTCAGTCCGCTGTCGGCCGCGATCGTTGCGGATAATGCTTCCTGGGGGATCAGAATGGCCTGTTCTTCGTCGGTGTTGCTGTCGGTGCAACTTCCCCCCCCCACGTTAATCCCAGAAGGGTTACGATTGTTAATAGCTTTTTCATACGATAAAAAGGTTAGTTAATGGAAAAAAATTGGTTGGTGAGCCGATTGATGTCTGACTCTGTGACGAATATAACAAATATTATCGTAACTGCCAAATGGAAATCTTCAGAAAGTCGATTTCTACTACGGTCGGCGATCCCTGCGGGGATCGGCAGCGGCCCGCTGCACATTTTCCGTACAGTCGTTTGTGCGGGTGAAAAACAAACCCCTCCGAGTTTTCGGAGGGGTTGTCTGATGGGGCTGTGCCCCGTGTTTTCGGTTTAATAGTGTGCGACGTACATATGACGGCTCAACACTGGTAGTCGTATTCCGTAGGCTCCACATCCCGATTGACCTGGAAAAGATACTCCTGTCGGTAGTAGTATTCGCTCGTAGGGCCGTTTTTCGTCCGTATTTTCACCCATATACCGCAGTTCCGGTTCGGATACCGTGAAACAGTTCTTGTCGAGCGGAAGCATCGGCATCCAGTGGGTTTTCTGTTCACCGGTCGCAGGATCGAAGACTGTGCAGGAAGGATAGAACACGTCGAATTCCAGATTGACCGTGAAGCAGTTATATTCCAGCGTATAGACGAAACGGTGGGGGGTTTATCTCGTTTTCACCCAGCGGAATCTCGTTGAAAGAGGTCGAAACGAGCCGGAAGTTGTCCGCTTCGTCCTGCGTGATGTAAAGGTAGCCTAATACAGGACCTCCCTGAGTCGAGGGATTGATGTTGATCTGCCGATATTCGGTTTTTTCGCTGGTTCTGCCGTCGGACATCGTGCTGCGGATCTTGGCATAGGAGGTGTAGGCGTTTACACCGTACCATTTTTCGTCCGGATTGTCTTCCGAGAATGTATAGGGAAGCGTTCCTTCGTCCACGACTTCCTGTTTGGCCAGGTAGGGGATGTAATCGGGTTTCGAAACGGTTTGGGGACCGTAGTGGAGCGTATATTCCGTGCGCTCGCTGCCGCTGCCGCCGCCGTCCTGCCAGTTCTCTTCGATCACGATCGTGCTGACGCGCCTTCGGCGTCGAACGTGTAGGTGTAGGTCGTAGTGCTGTTGCCGTCTTGACAGCTGGCGGGCAGGTTCTTAACGGTCGTACCGCTGATGCCGAGCAGCATGGCGGACTCCTCTGCATCGCCGATCATGAAGGCGCCTATGTCGATGCCGTTCCAGGGGTTGAGGTGTTCGGTGTAGGAGACGTCGTTGTTTCGTTATCCCGTCCGTCGATGGTCGAAATGGAACGATGTTTCCGTCCTGCCAGGTAAGCGTCGAGGTCGAGTTCTTATCGGGATAGGAAGGGTTGCGGTATTCCAAGCGAGCCAGCGTGCCGTCGGCGTTGTAGGTGAAAGTCTGGCTGGCGCCGTCCGGGTCGGTGTAGCCGCTTACCAGACCGCTTGCATTCAGGCGGTATTCCTTGGTGTATTCGCCCGAGTTGGGAAGGGGCATTCCTTCGTAGCTGCTGCCGCCGATTTCGAACCATTTCTCTTCGTCTGTGATTTTCCCTTCGCTTCGTTTGAGCGTCCCTTCATAGGAGGCATTGATTTTGTCGGTCTGTTCCGAATCGTAATCGTATTGGTCGTAACCGGTCAGAAGACCTTCGGCATCGTATTCGAAGAGCATGTAGCTCTTGTCGGTGCTGGAACCGTCGCTGTAAACCTCGGTGTAGGTCGTTTCTACCCAGGTCAGCCGGTCTTCGGGTGCTACGTCGGGATGTTCGGGCTTTTGAGGATTGTCGGGGTTATTCGGGTTGTCCGGATCTTCCGGTTCGTCTTGTCCCACGCCCCGCTGGGTGATGGAGATATTCGCGGATTCTCGCCGCAGGAGATGATGACGACCGCCTGGCGGGATTCGGTCGTTTTCGTTTTCAGTGAGCGTGACGGTAATCGTGTGCTTGCCGGCGTCGCCCGAAGTGGGGTTGATGGAGATCCAGCTTTCGGCACGCGAGGTTTCACGCACGGATGCCGTCCAGCTCTGGGTCGTTTCGAAACCGATGGTATGGGACAACACATCGGCCGAAATCGAGGCCGATAAGTTATCCTGAGGAATCAGAATGTTCTGAAACTCATCTGTTTCGCTGTCGCTGCAACTCCCCCCCCCCCCAGCGCCAGGGTGATGAGAGCCGAGAAAATGAACAGTTTTTTCATACGATAAAGAATTTGAACGATAATTGGTTAAGTAAGTCGGGCAATTTTGTCCGATCGTTGCAAAGATACGAATAAGCCGAGGCGCAAAAGCAAATTTTATTTGCATTTTGCCGAGCGGAGTATCTAAGACGAAGTCAAAGATACGAATAAACTGCGTGCAAAAGCAAATTTTTATTTGTATTTTGCTGAGGCGGAATGCTTGAACGACGTTAAAGATTAGAAAAAAAGCCGGGTGCGGAAGCAGTTTATCTGCACTTTGTCGGATCGAAGCGTTTGAGGCGAAGCCAAAGATTATGAAAATGCCGAACAGAAATACAAATATATTTGTATTTTGACGGAGTGGTCCGGAGATCGTGCCCGTATGGGTATTTTCGTCTGTCGAATGGGAGGGTGGATGGCATTCGATCGTGCCGTCGGTGGCTGCGGAGGTTGCAGACGGACGGAGAACAGGGGCGATTGTCTGTGAACGGCGGGCGGATGCGGTTTACAGCAGCCCCGCTTCGTAATAGAGAACGATCTGTTCGAGTACCTTGTCGTCCCCTTCTCGGTCGTATTCCGACTTGAGATTCTGTCCGAAGATACGCGATACGCTTTGCCAGATCCCGCGACGAAGCCGCCCCGGAACTCCCGGAGGATTTCGTAAGCCGTGTATTTCGTTTCCCGGTCAATCAGCTTCAGAAGCACGCGGCCCTGGGTACGGGTCATGTGTTTCAGCACGGGCGTGTACTCCTTTTTGATCGCTGCGGCGATGCCTTTGATGTATTGTTTCTGTTCCTTTTTCGTTTCGAGCCGGAGCAGTTCCGCCTCCATTTGAACCATTTGTGCTTTGGCGGCTTGGGCTACGGGATAGACTTTCTTCACCGCTTCGACCAGTTTGCGGTAACGGCGCAGGTCAGCTTTTTTTGCTGAATACGAAGACGGGTTTTATGGGGACGACCGAGATCGTGTCGCCGTCGGGTCGATTTCGAAAGAGGTGTGCCATCGGCCCGGCTGTCCGTGTCGGGCCGAAGCCTGCCCGGGCAGGGAGAGCAGCAATACCAGGGATAGGAAAAACCACTTTTTCATCGGAACCGGAATTTTCGTACCTTTGTCAGGATGAAACACAAGGGCGGAGAGGGCGCTTCTGTCCGAAGCGGACGGATTTCGAATCCTCTTCGCAATTCAAAGATAGTGGAAATGTGAGGGCAATTGTGAGAACTTGTTCTCGAAAATTGCGAACCGAATCCTATCTTCTGCCAAAGATAGTGAAGCCGAGCGAAACGGGACTTGTTCCCGGTTTCCGACGCCTCCTATCTAAAGCTATGTTCAAAGATAATGATTCTGAATTATTAACGCAATAAAAAACGGTTGTATTATGATGGAAAAAGGACTTTCTGCACAAAGTAAGGTAACGGTCGATGGCGGCAACGTGGCTGCAACGATGGGATCGGGCGACTTGCAGGTATTCGCTACGCCGGCTATGGTGGCCCTGATGGAAAATGCGGCGATGAAGGCTGTGGCTGACCATTTGCCGGAAGGTTCGACGACCGTCGGTGCCGAGATGAACGTGACCCATATCAAGCCTTCGGGCGTCGGTGCCGAAATCGTCGCATCCGCCGTGCTGACCGAAGTCGAAGGGCGTAAGCTCACCTTCAATGTCGGGGGCCCGCGATGCCGAAGGGATGATCGGCGAGGGGGTTCACGTCCGCTATGTCGTTTGATCGTGAGAAGTTCATGTCCAAAGTTCGCTGATGCGGAATCTTGTCCCGGAAGCAACGGAAGGAAAAAGTAAAAAAGGCTGTCCAACAAGTTTTTTTAATCCTTTTAGAATCGCGTATTCGGAAAAGCTCTCGAATAAGCAGTACAAATAAAAAAGGGCTGTCTGAAACTTGTTAGACAGCCCTTTTTTTGTTGTTATGCTCTTTAGCCCAGCAGCAAATGTTCGAGGAAATAACCAGCATGCCCGCGAAATACCCGGCCAATGCCAGCAGCGTGATTTTACGCAGGTACCAGCCGAATTCGATCTTTTCCAGTCCCATCGCCACTACTCCTGCGGCCGATCCGATAATCAGCAGGCTGCCGCCCACGCCGGCGCAGAAAGTCAGCAGGTGCCAGAAGATACCGTCCTGTACGAACGCCTGCATATAAACCGGGTCGAGGCTCGAGGCCAGGGCTGCCGTATCGACGACGGGGTACATACCCATACAGGCAGCCACCAGCGGCACGTTGTCGATTACGGCCGACAGCAGACCGGTGATTCCGGCGATCGTATAGACTTCGTGTACGTTTTTGTCCAGGAAGTCGGCGAAGTCGGTCAGCAAACCGGCGCTCTGCAATGCTGCGACCGACATCAGAATACCCAGGAAGAAGAGGATCGTGGGCATATCGATATGTTTGAGTACTTTCGACACCCGGTTTTTGATAGATTCCTCCATGTTCTGTTTGTGGTCATAGACGAGCTCCGTGAAGACCCACAGCACACCCAACGATATCAGCATGCCCAGGTAGGGCGGCAGTCCCGTTACAGCCTTGAATATGGGCACGAACAGCAGCCCGCCGACACCGAGAACGAGAACGAAGTGGCTGAAGCGCGGGCCGACGAACGGCGGCAGTTTGGGCGCCGTGTCTTGAATTTTCGGGATGCGTCGTTTTCGTCGGGAATATAA
>ENA-OQAR01000684-OQAR01000684.1-human-gut-metagenome-genome-assembly--contig:-NODE-684-length-10106-cov-1.522597_pt1 | contig 10106 bp, 13 predicted proteins | sample MGYA00242738_ERZ504533 | MGnify/ENA primary metagenome ERZ504533 (study PRJEB26092, sample SAMD00036276) | human gut metagenome | host: Homo sapiens | study: EMG produced TPA metagenomics assembly of...
CTTTTATAGAAAAACCGATGGATTTGACTGTTTTCAGTCATCACCATCGGTTTTTTTTCAGTTCCTCAACTGAGAGGCTTTTATCTGATTAGTACTGTCCGCCCTGGGAACCACTGGACATCTGTCTTTCCTGGGCTTCGATCATCTTTTTTCATAATAATATCAGAACAACTTTCCCTGAATTTCCAGTTTGATGGGAGATGATCTTGATTTTTCTGGCAGAAAAATTATATTACTATTTTTTGATATGACAATCTCTTTTATGGGTTTCATTATAGTACAGAAACCCTGAAAAAAACTATAGAAATCTTACGAAATTGCTATAGTTTTTTTTAAAAGAGACAGAAAAGAGACCAAAAGAGACAAGTGGTCTCTTTTGTCTCTTTTGGTTCTATAGCAATTTCGCAAAATAATGTAATCTGGAATGAATTTTGGGTTACTGTTCACATATCACTATCCCGCGAGGTGTTTTGGCTTGTATGTGCCCACAACTTGCTATCTGATCTGTTAGATGATAAATTAAATATAACAGGGAAGTGATATACGAAGGAGATAGGAATGACAGATTTTTAATTTTGATACTGTTTTTGATGAAACCATGCAGACGCACAATCTGGACACTGTAGTGATTCTGGGACACTTAAATCCAGATGGCGATGCTGCCGGATCGGTGATGAGCCTTGCGCACTATATCCATGTCAATTATCCACAATACAGGGTGTTTCCATACCTTGCAAAAACGCTGGAGCGCGGTCCGAAAAAGATGGTCGTGGAAGATAAGATATTTTGTTCCTTTTAAGATGCCGGATATATCCGGAAAACAATATTGTGTCATAGTTTGTGATAATGCAACTCTGGAGCGTATGATCGGATTGGAATATTACCAAAATGCCGCTGCCAGCATTGTTATTGATCATCACGCTTCCAATGAAGGATACGGAGATGTGAACTGGACAAAGGTTTCTGAGGCGTGTGCGGAAAATGTATACCATATGCTTTCTTCCGAACTGCTTCTAAATGCAGCCCAAAAAAGAAGCCGTACCCCAATGCCGCAGATTATATTTACCTTGGCATCCTGCATGATACCGGAGGACTGGCAAGGGCAAACCAGGGTATTTTTCAGGCAGTAGCTGATCTGATGGCTATGGGAGTTGACCATGGCAGGATTATGAAAACCTTACACAGTGATACCCTGGACATTCTGTACAAAAGAGCCGATATTCTTCATGGAGCAGTACGTGCGATGGATGGCCGGGTTGCCTATGTTATTATGGGACAGAAGGAAATTGCCGAAAAAGATATCACATACGAAGACATCCACTGTATCAGCACGATCCTGCGCGATTGCGACGATATTGAACTTGGTTTTACCATGTATGAGGAAGAAGAAAACGGGTGGAGATGTTCTTTCCGTTCAGACGGGAAATGGATCAATGTTAATGAACTGTTGAAACCTTTTGGCGGTGGAGGACATATCTCCGCAGCAGGATTAAAATAATCGGACCGATAATGTAGAAGAATTAAAGAAAACAGCTTCTGGACAGAGTAGCAGAGATGAAAAATAAAACAGTAATACTATAAAATGAGCAAATAAAAAAAACTGCAGAAAATTATAAAAATTGAAGAGAAATCTAAATACTTGTTGAAATTGTTATTGAGGGAAGGAAAAGGAGAGTTTGTATGGGGAAAGATAATCGAAGGTCTCTGGGATTGCCCGTTTGTGGGAATAAAAGGATTAGAGCCGGTCAAAAAACCTGTCCCGATTGTGGGCATCCGCAGGACGAAAATACAAAATTCTATATGCCGGATGAAATTAAATATGTTTCTGAGGAGGAAGCAGAAAAGATCAGCCGTAATCCGGACTGGCAGTGCAGCTTTTGCGGCAGTCTTAACAGCGACGATCTGAATGTCTGCAAAAACTGTGGTGCCACAAAAGAAGATTCGGAGAGAAACTACTTCGAAATGAGGCAGCAGGAAGAGGAAAAGATGGGAATCTTCGCAGCAATCATTTTTGGCATGATGTCATGCCTGGCACCGAAGATGTAGAAAACCAGTCTACCGGAAGGAGCCTGTGTATGCTACAAAATATTACTATGAAATAGACAAATGGACGGTTGTCGATACTGCAAAAAGTTCCGGCAATGATCAGAACCCTTCTTGGCCGAACCGAAACTTAAAGACGGACAGAGAACAGGAGCAGAAGAAGAGCATTATTTTGTGACCGCTACATATGAGAAAAAGAAGGGTAAGACCGAAACAGGAAGATATGAAATGGATTTTTCTCAATGGAAAGAAACTTAAAAAAGGACGAAAAATAGAATTAAAAATTGATGCTGCTGGATTCGCAGAGATTAATCAAAAATAAGATCTAGATATACCCGGAGGATACTTCGAACCTTTATTAAACAAGGAGATTCATAGTTTTGGCGTGAGTCTCCTTGTTTAATGCTTTTCTCATGTTATAAGGTAGCCCGCATCATTGCATTTGTGCAATGCCTGCAGGCAGATATTGCTCCGTTTATTATACATGCGGAGAATAAAGAGGAGTACGAAGGGCGACTGGACAGCCCGGCACGACTGGAGTAGCTTTTCAGGGTAGAGCAGCGGCGGTTCTACAGAGAGACAGAACCAATGGTGGTTGACCAAGTATAAGAGATATTGCGGCGGGGAAACCCGTCGCTTTTCTGCTCCACTAACTCAGCATTATAGAAAGAGAAGATTGTTTTTCCGCGGAGAAAAGATATTACAGTTTTGCGCAGACAAGCTCATAAACTGTCTTCAGAAGTTCGTCTCCCCTGCGGCATTCTGAAACAAACGAAACGACTGCGTTTTTTTTCGGAAGGATCATAGATATCTGGGAGTATTTTCCGTCCGCCCGGAAAGAATTATATTCACCACGCCAGAAAAGATAACCATAGTATCCAACATCAGCTGCCTTTGTACTTTCTTCTATCCATTTCTCAGACAGTATCTGTTTTCCATTCCACTTGCCTTTATTAAGATAAAACAGTCCAAATTTGTGAAGTTCAGAAAGGGTCAGAAATAATCCGCCGGCTCCAAAAACTGTTTCCAAGTGGATCACGTCTCCATGTAGGACGTTTTTTATTCCAAGTTTGGCAAAAAGTCTGGGTGTAAGGTAAGAAACCAGATCGCAGCCGGAGCGTCTTTGTACAAGAATGCCTGCCAGATAGGGACCAACGTTATTATACACAAAATGTGTACCCGGCTTATACTTAAAGGGAATAGCCAGAGACATTTTTACCCAGTTATCTTCTTCATATAAAGGTCGTTGTTCTCCCATCAGACTGCCCTTCTCCTGTCCAAGGCACATGGTAAGAAGATCACGAACAGTTGCTTCTTTCAGGTTCTCATCTATACACTCCGGCAAGTCATCTGAAAATGCTTCTGTTAGTTTTTCATTAAGATCGATCAGCCCTTCCTGAACAGCAAAGCCAACTGCACAGGATGTGAAACTCTTTGTTGCAGAATAAATATTCCTTCTGCATTCCGGTTCGCTGTACCACTCTGCTGCAAGTTCATTATCTTTTGAAATTTTGATTCCAAGAACATTATATTCTTTTGCTTTCTTAACAAAATCTGAAATATCCATAATATTTACACCCTTCTTGTCCTTAAATGTATTTTATTACTTTTATATTAACACAAAAATGGTGGATAAACCAGTTATTGCAGAAGGTGGTATATTACTATATTTCATCTTTAGACAAATTTCAATATTAAATATTTGATTTTGTCTTTTTGTTATACCCGAATTTCAGCAAGACATTTGCATCTTAATCCCTCAATATTCCCTTTTTATCATAATTAAATCCTTCTGCTGATATTTTCATCAATGCAGTATTGGCAAATTGCTTAAGTTAATGACATTGTGTATGAACAGTAACAAAATGTCATCAATTTTTTCGATAAAAATATAATATCTTTGTCTTGCCTTGTCAATGTGTGGTATATTTAAGACAGCAAAATACAGAAAGGAGAAAGTCATGAGAAACGAAGCAGGGGAATGGATCATTCATGGAGTAACATGGGATGATCCGAAATGCATCCACGATGTGGATGAAGCAGTCGAATATATCAACCGGGTTGGTTTTCTTCCTCTTTTTAAGAACGAAATTCCGGGGTTTTCTCTGGAGGAACGGACAGTGGCAGAATATTGGTGGTCTGATGATCCGGTGAGGGATCCGTGGAGATGGAGGATTCCATTGCCAAAAGACATGATGTTCTTTACGGAAAATTCTTTGCCAAAAAAGCCGGGTTTATTTCCAAAAATGGCTGCCGGTATTTGCCAACTACCGCAGGGACGGCTATGATTTTGATGCTCTGTTTGAGGATGAAAAAGCACCGATTAAACATAAGAATATTATGAAACAGCTTTATCCAGAAGCCGCGGATACGCAGATAAGAAAGATTCTAAAATAGGAGAGAATATGTGCAGCAGATATTATATAGATCCCAATATGATGGAGGAGATTTCCAGAGTGGTACAGAACATAGATGGGAGGATTCGGCTGACACAAGGAGATATCCGTCCGACCGATGTCGCACCGGTCATTGGACAGTCAGAACATGGACTGGAACTGGGTATATGCAGATGGGGATATCCCCTGTCAAAAGGCAAAAATCCGGTCATCAATGCAAGGGTGGAAACCGTCATGGATAAACCTTCCTTTCAGAACGGAATCTTATATCACCGGCTGTTGATTCCGGCAGGCGGGTTCTACGAATGGAATTCCCTGAAAGAAAAGAGTACCTTTACCAGACCGGATTCCTCTGTGCTGTATATGGCAGGATTCTGTGACTGGTTTGAGAATGAACGAAGATTTGTGATCCTGACTACCACAGCGAATAATTCCATGAAAAAAATCCATGATCGCATGCCTTTGATCTTGGAAAGGGAACAAATCACAGACTGGTTTGATAATAACAAAATGCCTGTACTTCTGCACCAGACACCGACTCAGCTTAATCGACAGACGGAATATGAACAGCAGAGTCTGTTTTCATAGAAAGTGGTGAGTTTTAATGACAAAGGATGAATGGTACAAGCAACTGTTCGAGAGACTTGAAAACTCCAGATTTCGGAGCAGATTTCATCTTAAGCAGAAGGATATTGATTATATTCATGAAAATGCAAACAATGCAGAGTTTTATTTTTATTTTGGAAAGCACCTATATACGATTAAGAAATATGGGCATGGTTTTATGTCGTATTTGTGACGAAAAATCCTACCTAAAAAATTCATGTATTAACGGAATGAGATTAGCTCAGGAATCTATTCTTATGCAGTTTGGTTATACTGTTTCGCAAGAAGAAGGTTTATCTGCTTCCAGACGACAGAAAATACTTGCGGTCATGATTGATAATAAGGTCTTATCCAAAAGTGAAAATAATAAGTTATTGGATTTTTTTATTAGTCAACGACATTATCAGAGTAAATTCGAATTAGCAATCTCAAAATGGGAAATGGATAGAGAATTTGTTCGGGGATATCGAGCAGGAGAATATACGCAATTTGGGGTGAATGCAATTTATAGAAGGCGATGATTACCAAATCCGAAAGAATACAAGTTTTTTTATATCAAATAATGCAATTGTAAAAAGAATAAGAAATGAGCAGCAAGTTTTTTTGTCATTCAGCATATCTTTAACAGATTTTCAAAGGAGAAAATATTATTTTCAGACATCAGTTCTTGAAATTTATTCAGATTAAGATCCGAATGCTCAAGCTCTCTGGAGAACTGATAACAGATCTGAATCTGATCATTCAGGTTAAAATGATTGTTCGTTTTTCAGATATGTTCCGACATCAAGCTCATGGATAAACAAAGTACAGACGACAGCCATTTTAACTTGGTAAAGACTTCATCGTCATAGACTGCACCACAGAAATAAGTATAAATCCAGTAAACCAGAAGCTGTTCTTCCTGAATCTGCCAGTCCGGACAGTAGAAATCAAATTCGCTTTTCTGATATATATAATCGTTTTCTCCTGAAAAAATATATAAGGAATCAAGACGTTCCTTCAGAAATTCTTTCCATCCGGGACGAAGAACTTCCATTTCCGGAATAATAGTTTTCCACATATTTTTAAATAGATCCTTTGATGTGTCAGAAGTATTCATTCTGGAATGAACTTTATCACAAAATGTTTTTTCCGAATCCGGAATCTTCATGACGTTTTCCGAATCTCTTCCCATTTAAAAAAGTTCGTTTTTTATTTAAACACAGCTGAAAATCATGTGTGATGGCAAGTACTTTCCACAGGCGTTTTCCGTATGGGGGACATTTCTGTTCTGGATGATTTTTTATCAGAAGATCTCTGGTATCCATCAGTGCAGTAAATAAAAAGTAATCAAAATCATCATAGGTTTCTTCAGCGGCTTCCTTTTCGATGGTAACAAAATGAACTTTTTCTTTCTGAGACAGCAGAATTCTTGCTGCTTCCGGGCAGGAAAGGGACAAAGAAACCTCACGCAGGCCCTCAAATTCTTCAATGTGTCGTGGATAATTTCTGCAGGTGTCGCAAAGCATTTTCGGACCTGCTTCTGTGTAAATATCACACAGATTTTCTTCGTTCAGAAATGCACACCGTCGGTTGTACTGGCGGAAGACATGTTCCTTCCAGTCGATATCGTTGTGCAGTCGATTGTGAAAAGGACCTTTGAAATGCTGATATTTCTTCAGGGTTTTATTGTCAATAACAATCTGCTATCCTGCACAGCAGGTATCCGGACAGGACCCGGCAATGCAAGAAAATTCTTTATAATAGTTGGGAAATGTAAATTCCATGGTTTCTGCTGCTTTCTGATTATTTCTTTTTTGCTTCCAGATAGTCGTTTAACTCTGCATTCGGAATATCTGTAATGAACATATGTCCGGGAGCATGAGTGATAACGATTGGCGGTTTGGCATTCTCAATTGCTGCCTGCGGAGTTACGCCGCATGGCCAGAACACAGGAATTTCCCCTTCGTAAATATCCACTGCTTCACCGTAATCAGGTTTCATAACGTCATCAACACCGACCTCTTTCGGATCTCCCATATGTACAGGGGCACCATGAACATTCGGCATTTTGAAAGTAATGTCATAAGCTTTTTTTGCGTTTTCCGGTGTCATCGGCGCATGGAGCAGACCATAGGACCGGAAAATGGACCAACAGGAACTGTCTGAATGTTAGTTTTGAACATCGGTACATTTCGTCCCTGGGCGATATGACGGATTTCAATCCCTTCTCTAATCAGTGTTTCTTCAAATGAGAAAAGAACAGCCGATAAGAAATCCAACATATCCCTCTTTCCAATACTCGGAAGCGTCAGTAATTTCTTTTTGTAAATACACCGTTTTCATAAATCCGGTATTTCGGGATATCCGTGCAGATATTTCCGCCCTCACCCATGTCATGAGTTTCAGGAGTTCCTTTGATAATTTCGAGAATTGGACACGGAAATGGATTCTTGTGTGCAAATTCTTCAAAATCTGCAGCATATTCCGGTGGCAGAATTACCAGATTTGCCTGCGCATAGCCACGGCACATTCCTGCAGTGGGGAAATCAATAACTCCCTTGCGAATCAGTTCACGAACTTTCTTTGGGGACATATCTACATAAGGTGTGATATCAAAAGCCATAATAAATTACCTCCTGTTTCGTACTTTACAATATAAAAAGTATTGTACAGTAAACTGACAGGAAATGCAATGCTATAAATAGTGGCGGCTTGATTTTTATATAAAAATATTTTATAATAGGAATGCCGAAGGGTGCTGCCGGACGCGTTGTGAACAGCAATAATATATGAATGGGGGAATGAGAGTGGCAGCATATGAAAAGAGTAAGAGTGTGAAGTTAAAATCGATCAGTACCATGACAGAAGGGACCATCTGGAGACAGATCCTTCTGTTTTCTATTCCATTGATACTGGGAAATCTGCTCCAACAGATGTACAATACAGTGGACTCAATTATTGTAGGAAATTTTGTGGGCAGCAATGCACTGGCTGCAGTTGGTTCCAGTACGTCGCTGATTTGTCTGCTGATTGCATTCAGTATGGGGGCATCTGCAGGTGCGGGAGTTATTGTATCCCAGTTTTATGGAGCAGGAGATGAGAATGGCGTTCAGCGTTCTGCACATACAGCCTTGATGCTTGCGCTTATTCTGGGAATTGTTCTTACTATCGCTGGAATTGTATTTTCACCTGCAATTCTCAGGTGGATGAGAACTCCGGAAGAAGTAATGAATCAGTCAGTTCTGTATTTGAGAATTTATTCTTATGGACTGGTTTTTAATGTCATCTATAATATGGCAGCGGGGATCCTGAATGCCGTAGGTAACTCCAGACGTTCGCTGATGTATCTGGCAGTAGCTTCGTTTTCCAATATTTTTCTGGATTTTATGGCTTATCGGCGGAATGCACATGGGAGTCGAGGGTGCTGCAATTGCAACAGATATCAGCAGGTACTTTCCTGCATTTTTGCATTTATGGTTTTTTGATGAGAGTTCCGGATATTTACCGCATAAATCCGAAGAAACTTTCCATTGATAGAACAATGGCAGGACGGATTATCCAGGTAGGTCTGCGACTGCAATTCAAAACACGGTAATCTCCTTTTCAAATGTACTGGTACAATCTGGTGTCAATGGATTCGGAGCCAGTGCAATGGCGGGTTTTGGTGCATACCTGAAAGTAGATGGGTTTAACATTCTGCCGGTAATGAGTTTTAGTATGGCAGCAACGACTTTTTACCGGTCAGAACTATGGTGCGGGAAAAACAGACAGAATCAGGAAAGGATTGAGAGTAACTCTTGGAATGAGCGTGCTTTATACGATCGTGACAGGAATTCTCCTGCTGACCTTTTCCAGACCGATCATAGGGATTTTCAGCAGTGATAAAGAAGTAATCTATTATGGGGCACAGGCAATGAAATATTTCTGCCCGTTCTATTTCCTTCTGGGAATTATGCATTCCCTGGCAGGAACCATTCGCGGAACAGGAAAGACGGTACCTCCCATGGTAGTGATGCTGCTTGCATTATGCCTGTTCCGTATTCTGTGGATTCAGTTTGTGGTTCCACATTTCACCAGCATTGATATTATATATGTACTGTATCCTGTTTCATGGGCTGTAGGAATGATACTCATGCTTATCTATGCATGGAAGGGAAATTGGATGCCAAAAATATCAGAATATTAATCAGACTGTCTGATAGTATTCTTTTACATAGTGAATGAACTGGCGTACATGGGATTTCAGAATTCTGTTTTTACTGTAAACAATATAAAACTGCGTTTGTGAGCAGATTCTTCTAATGGAAACAGAAGAATCTGCTTTGTTTTTTGCAGGTCAACGACAGATCTGGCAGAAAGAATGGAAAATCCAAGCCCGTTTACAATAGATTTTTTGATTGATTCCAGGTCATTCATTGCGGGCTACTACATTCAGACTGGAAGGTTCAATACCGGCATTTTTCCAGAAAAATATCCATTTCCTTTTTGGTTCCGGAGCCTTTTTTCCCTGATGATAACAGGATCCTTGATAAAGTCCTGAAAAACAACAGGTTGTTCTTTTTGTTTTAAGTTTAAATAATGATCATTCACAGGGGTAGCAATCACCATATTATCCTGACAGAAGGGAATAAATACACAGCTGTCGTCTCCTGTATTCTGTCCTGTCAAAGCCAGGTCTACGGTCCCATCCAGTACACGGTTAATAGCGCCGGAACTGTCTGTCTGCCAGGAATGGAAATATACATCAGGATACATTCTGCCAAAACCTGCGAGAAGTTCAGGAAGGAGATAAGAAGAAGGAATGGTGGAGGCTGCCAGATCAATGATCTGCTTTCTGGAACCGGTGAAATTCTCCAGAAGATTGTTGCGGATATCCAGAATGCGGAAAGCGCTGTCGTAGAGTTGGTATACCACACTTTTTTATAAATGAAATTTATAAATATTTGTAAAATACAACTCTGATTATCTCCAAAAAGCCCGGAAATACAGGCATTTCACGGGATATAAGAACTGAATTTACTACCGATTTACTACTTTCGGATTGAGCTTTGACACGCTTCTACTTTCCCGTGAAGCCCA
>ENA-OQAR01000685-OQAR01000685.1-human-gut-metagenome-genome-assembly--contig:-NODE-685-length-10093-cov-2.275537_pt1 | contig 10093 bp, 14 predicted proteins | sample MGYA00242738_ERZ504533 | MGnify/ENA primary metagenome ERZ504533 (study PRJEB26092, sample SAMD00036276) | human gut metagenome | host: Homo sapiens | study: EMG produced TPA metagenomics assembly of...
ATTTTTTAGGACGTTGATTCGTTAAATGGACTCGATTTGCTACAGATCTGCTACAAACGGCAAATTAATCTGCTTTTTTCTTCGCACAAAAGCATTCAAACATCGTTCCTTTCCGACGCTCATATGCTCCTTTATAGTCAAAGTCTGGCGGAGTCGGTTTGAAAGTTTTATCTTCTTTTTGACCACTGTATGCTTTCATTTGGAATTCCCGAAGCTGTTCCAAATCAATAGTTCCAACATGTGCTGTTGCATTACTTCCTCCTTTTATTCTCAGGATGTCCTTATTTTCGGTTTTAGACGGTTTTGTGATTCGGCTGTCTCCATACTCGGAGGTATTCGTCTGGATGCAGTAGCAGTGAATATCTCTACTTAGTGATTCAATTATATTGCTATAATAGTTCACATCATGATTCCACTCGACTGCGATCAACGCATCAATATAGGATTGAAAAATCGAACGATCTCGAATGGATGTAAGCTCAAAAGCAGCAGTACACTGTAAACCAAAAATCCGTTCCAGCTATACAACTCATACTTTGCATCACATTTAGCTTCAGAACTTTCTATTCCTTCCATAGCTCTTAGATGTAAGCTTTCAATCATCCTTTTTTCTTCAGGTGCAAAATGATTCTTTGAATGGTACAGAATCACAGAGTGCCACTGACCTGTCCACTTTTCTTCATACGGAAGAATCACTGCTGTCAGATTATAAACACAGTTATCCTCAATAATATGCTCTACCCCTGTTACAACTGCCAAATGATTTTTTTCGCAAGTTCTAGCCAGCGTTGGCAGCCATTCTTTTGGAGTACACGCTTCCGGCATTACCAACATATCTGCTTTTTCCCGAACAGCAGTATTCACCAGTTCTGCTATCTGCTGATATCTTCGGTAGCTTCTGTTCGGTTTACGCATAACAGCCTGGTCAAAGTTTGAAATGTCCATTTGGATATTGGCAACGGCTACCCTAATCTTTGAAAAGCTCGGCTTTCCGATTTGAAAAACGGGCTGCTTATTGAGTTCACCAGTTTTTATATTTTCTTCTATAAATCTATTATTTGTCCAACCTTCAAATGGAAGTGGGCTATAGTTCAACTGCCAGCATTGTTTGAAAATTTCCTCGATTTTATTCAAATCTTCTAGATCTTTTTACGAACAAGATCATACATCAATCTTGCGAGCATCAGATCTGCCGGTTTGATAAGGTAGGGGTAATAGATGTATCTCTGATTTATAATCTTGTTCATTTTTTCTTGAAAAAGTTTTCTGTGCAGGTTTTCTTTTTTCAGAAGCTCCACTACATTATCTTCATTGGTCAGATCCTTTTTTCTGCGGATTCTCACCACCACAACTCACTAGTTCTGGCCAGATAACACACAGATTTTTATCCAGCATTTTAGCTTTAAAATAACCTTTCGAACGATTCTGTGCTTTTGTCAAAAGTTCTTTCATCTGTTCGCTGAGCAGGCTCTGCGCATCTTCTAACTTCCATTCCTCAAAAAGTCTCCCCCATCATGAAGTGCCATCGGACGAGCTATGCTGGAAATGAGATGTTCTTGCAGTGCCTCCCGCAATGCATTTGTTACAAATCCGGTATCATCATCCACTCCTTCTATGGCATAACTTGTTTTATCAAGCGTGTCTATGACAAGGGCAATAAACCTAAGTAGTGCCTTATAGGATTTTTTTACAAATAAGATTGCAATTACTCGTTCCCAGAGTGTATAATTTTCAATTATTGTTTTAGGCGTAAATATTTTATGGATGTCACGGACAAAATTATACTCTTCTCCTTTCGTCTTCTCCGAAATCAGTCCATTTATCCTTTGTAACTTCCCCAGATATTTCGAAAGTGCGTATTTATCAACAGCTATATCGTCCACTTCACGAAGTTTATTCACTCCATGGTGGCTTAGTTCAAAAAACCTCCGAATAATCGTCCTCCTGAAACACAGCGTCATCTTCCGGCATCCAGCGAAATTCCGATTTGTTTTTTTCAATGCTATTCTTAAAACAAGTGATCAATGCATCCGATTGTCCACGCTGAAAGTAGAACAACTTAATTTTGCTTGCCTGTAATTGGATTTTCGTGGCGCTTCCCAATGGTTTTGTAAACTCTGGCAAAATACAGTAAGTTCCACATTCGTCTTCTTCTTTTTTGAAAACAGCCCTCGCATTCCGGTTTCTTTACCCGTCCAGCGTGAATTATTTACCGTATAATATTCAAAGGCCTCATAGAATTCCAGTTTACCATCCTGCGCTTTTTGAGCGATTCGGCTTCCCTTTTCCACCTTTTCCACAAGCAATATATCATCTACATACCGTCCATAGTAAAGTGGATTCCATCCGTCCAAAATTTGCTGTATCAAATTTTTTTTCAGACACTCGTTTTGCTAAAACCCCCGATGGCAGAAACCCAATTGGTAATATACGGCGAATCCGCTCTTCTCCGCTATGCTCTCTGTAGATTTGTGAATATCTTTTGATCACACAGTACACAAAGTCATTTATCCTACTCAGATATTCTTCATTGTAGTCAGATTTTCCTTTTACCCTAGTAAGAATCTCCTTCATGAATTTCTCTGATACATCCACGGAGTAGTAGTAGCGCTTAAAGTCTAGCGTAAAAATCAGAACATCATCTTGTTGCATACACTTCTGTGCCAAAGTTTAATGCCTGATCTCGCCAACTCTCATAATTCTGAAAATACGGCTCAAACAGCGCTGGAGAAAAGGTCGGTTCTTTTAGAAAATTCATTATATAGCGTCTTTCGTATACGATTTCCATAGCAATTGGTATAGGATTTATCTAACTGCCATCCTATCATCATAATCCATAGAACGCCAAGAATCATTCCCTCAATCTTCATGTCAATGAAATATTGTATCTCATCAACTTTGACTTGTTTTGCTGGCACTCCACTAATCAAAAAACGCCTTTTTGTTCCGTCCGAACAATTCTTTTTCTTCCTTTGTATCCATAATCTTTTTTCGGAAGCAGACGACAGGAAATGCTTTCCAAAAATATCTTCTTTTTTCTCTTCCCACTTCGTGCTATCTGACGCTACAAACGCTTGGTGCAAATCCTTCAAGCGTTCCTCTATCGTTATATTGAGAGTGTTTTCCGCTTCCGCAATCCGATCTCTCAAATGGAGGTTTGTCTTGTCATAATACGCAGTTGATTTCAATTTTTATATGCTTTTTGAAACAAATCATACTTTGGAACGCTATCTTCCATAGATACCTCCTCATTTTTACATCAAAACATTAATTTGTATTTCATGTCGACCATGTTAGCAAGGAATCCAGCTTAAAAATATTACAGTATAATCTTTTAGACGAGTATCCCATAAGCACCAAATTGTGCCATATAAACTTTCCCCTTTATTCAACACCCAATGCTTTGAACACCGCATCCTCTGCGCTACTATAGAAGATCAAATTAAAACTTCCTACCAATTCGGGTGGCACCGTTCCAAGATCAGCGGCGCTTGTAATCGGCAGCAGGACTTTCTTTGCTCCGCTGTCAAGACATACCTGCAAGCTGTTTGCAAGCTCGTCTACCTTTAGAATTGTACCACTGATACTAATTTCGCCCAGAACTGCAAGGGTACTGACCGTGGGACGACCAAGGGCAATGCCGCACAATGCAATCAAGGTGGGCAGTGCCAACTTTCCTGTCATACCGATGCCCTGAAGATCCTGATAGTTGATGATGTAGTCCTTAGATGCCGTGCTGATGCCACCGCTGATGCGGTTTCCATTTGCTTTCAGGAAGTTGAAGGCTGTGTTGGTGGATTCTCTGCAGTCACGGTCACTACCAAGACCTGTGCGCTCAAACTTTCCGCTGCCCGGCAACATCTGGCTTTCCAACCGGAACACACCGATCATGCCGCTTTTTCCACGCGAAACAGTGTAGATCTGTCCCGGATTGCACATTCCATCCGGGATCAGCTTACCGCCACCCTGTTCGGGAACCGACACAAACTTTTCTTCAAAGGTATCCAGATCAATGTAGCTGAAATTCACATCATAGAACTCCATGCCACCCAGCTTTTTCAGTTGCTCTTTCACACGACGGCGCATTTCCAGTGCAAAGATAAGGATCTCCTCCAGTTGCTCTTTGGTAAACTCACCGTCCGGATACAGCAGCTTTACATAGCCGCCTACGATCTTACGCACTGCGATCGTATCACGCTGATTCAGATTTTTACCAAGCGGAAATACTTATCCAGTGCATCGCCATACTGCTCCTTACGCAGTTCCCGGATAAACTCAGCAAGATAATCCGTGATGAAGCCGTAGTCGTTGGTGAAATGCTCCGGGCGGAATTTAGGGATTTCCCAGCCAGGAATGTAACAATGCAAGCGATCCAAAAATGCAGTGTCTGTTCCCATTTCAGGCGGGAACGGATCAAACAGGCTAGAGGTTTTCAGCAGTACATCTACGCTCTGGTTGATGTTGCCCACAAAGACCATCGAGGCCGAGGCTGCTTTTTCCTCCTTGCCACGGGCAAAAGACCCAGATGCCATATAATCCTTCATGATCTGGATGCCGTCTTTATCCTTGAACTTGATACCAGCAACCTCATCAAAAGCCACACAGTCCCACAGACCCACCAGACCAACGGTCTTTCGTCCCATGTTGTAGAACAGGTTTGCCACAGTCGTTTGTCCACCGGACACCAGAATGCTGTTAGGGCTGATTTCCTTATAGATATGGGACTTACCGGTACTGCGAGGTCCAAGCTCGCAGAGGTTGAAGTTGTTCTCCACCAGCGGCAACATACGTGCCAACAAGAGCCATTTCTCCCGCTGGTTCAACTGCTCCGGCTCATAACCGCAAGAACGCAGCATTACATCCATCCACTCGTCCTGCGTGAAGGCTTTACGCCCGGTGCGTACTTCCTCAATATCGATATGAGGCATCTGGATCGGTGTTAGTTTACGGATGCTGATTGGAGTAAGGTCCTTCTGCTTTTTCTGGCTGGACTGCAACGGTTCACCGCCCAGATCAACAAGGCCAAAATTATTGTCACCCTCTACTTCATAATCCAGCTGTACAATGCACCAGATGCCTCCGCAGAGCAGCCGATCATATTTTTCCGGATATTCATCCGCAATGGGCACCTTGTCCAATCCCAAATTAGAGAAACTGGCAAAGAAGCAGTTCTTCTTAATGTCAAGATTGACCGTGATCATATCAATAACAGTATGGCTTCCCTTTTTTCGCAGCTGTGACAGAATTTTCTGTGCCTCATCCGGTCGGACAAAGTTGTCCGCCAGAATGTGCTTTACATTCTGCACGCCTTTTTCAATAATAGCTTCGTCATCCGAACTACAGTACTGGCCTAATAAAAACTCCAGCACATAAACCGGGACATTCGCACCTTCCTTGATCTTTTTAGTCAGATCCTTGCGAACGATCTTTCCATCAAAATTCTGCCGTAATTTTTCCTTGATTGCGTCTCGACGGCAGCTATTTTCCGCATTCGGCTCCATTTATAGTCCTCCTGCTCCCATCAGTTAAAAAAAATCGAATTCATCAATCGCAAATGCAATATCGATCTGGAACTGTTCCCGCTGCTGCATCTGCTGACCCTGCTCATCCGCAATCACCAGATAATAGGTTGCTGTATTGCTGAACTTCATCGATTTGAGGTTGAAGTTGCAATGGAACGTACGATCTGCGCCGTTCTCACTGGTTTTGTCCGCAATGATCTTCTGGGTATCGCTGATAGGCTTTCCGTATTCATCCGTAAACCACACCAGATAAGTAGCAGCCTCACGGTTTGCACTTACCGCATCTTTCTGGTAGAAATCCAGTGAAAAGATCATATTGCTGATCTTCCGACTGGAAGAAAGCAAACTCACTGTTACGGGGAGTGTATCATACTTCTGCTTATTGCGCCGATATTCCATAGAGCCGTTGCGCAGATAATGATATTCGATCACCGAACCGTCATTTCCTGCAGGCTGATACCGCCATGCACAAAATTCAGCCCGCCACCATTCATCTTGATGCGAATACCTTCCCGTGGAGCAAATCCAGTGTATTCCGTTTTTCCGTCCTAGGAATTTTACAGGAAGCAAATACTGCGGATCCGCCTCCTTCTGCATGATTGCATAGCGTCTGCCATATTCCACTTCCATATCATGGAAGCTGGTTTTATCCACTTTGTCATCTTCGGTCAGCGGACTGTAAGTGTACAGGAAGCCATGATCTGCCGTAATCAGAATATTCGCCCCGCCGAAGTCATTGACGATAATGCGCACCATATTCTTCAGCTCACTGATAGCCCTATCGCATGCCGGGAACACAGAGGTGTCCGAAGTATGGCTTGCTTCGTCAATGGTATCATGGTAGATATAGACTACATCCATACCCTTGACCAGTGCCGCACGCTCTGCACGTTTCATCCCGATGATGTTCTTATACTGCAACGCCACGCTGGCCGGATTTACACCTTTCAGGACCTTATCCCGGTTCGTGCTTGCGGTAGACTGCCCATCGGCCAGAACATTCAGTACCTCATTTTTCAGTTCAGCCGTCAACGCCTTATGTGGGAGCAGTGCCGCCATGCCAAAATTTCGTGATAGACGGGAAGATGCTCTGCATACTGCCGAGTTTCACATTGCTCTGCGTTTCTCTGCGCAGTTCATCTGCCAGTGATGCCGCCACCTCGTAACGCATAGCATCCGAGATGATCACGAACACGCGGCTGTCTGCCGGACGGATGTGCTCATTGTAGAAATCCGACTGCTGCGGAATTTCCAATACGCGGCCATGCTCTGCCATCTCATCAGCACATACATCCGACCAGTTTCTGCCGAGCTCCCAGAAACCAGTAGGAGTACAGCCCCTCTACCTTATCTACAACATGCTTGAACAGGTCGTCCAGTTTGATATTGGAGGTTTCCAGACTTCTCTGGAAACTCAGATGGAACAGTCGATAATAGGTGTCCATCCTGTAATAGTCCTCCGCATATTCTTTCCAGACCTGCTTTGCGTCCGGGGGTATGGAACCCTGCGGAGTGCTCTTTGAAGAACTCCTGCATGTTGGCCACTTGCAGCAGACCCTCGTAGAAGTTGCGGAAGTACTCGTACCAGACACAGGTGCGGCGTTTTTCCACCGTCTTTGTGATCACATCCACATCAATAATATGGTCACTGATCTCCGTCATCAGCTTGCTCAGGATAATCTCGTTGATGCACGGGAAACACTCCGTTGTCGCCAGATCATCAACCGTCAGTTTTTCCAGCCTCTGCGGCAGATGTGCTTCATCTTCCACATAGCGGGCCACGTCATAAAGCTGCTGCAAATCATCACTGTGCAGCCACTCCGACACCAGCTCGTAGCAGTACGCCTGATGCGGAATGGAAAGGAACTTTTCCAACCCTGCCAGAAATTCCGGGCGCAGTGTGCGCGTAGAAGCTGTCAACAGAAGATGAATTGCCAGCTGCCCAAGATCCGGCTCTTCCTCTGCATAGCCACAGCCCTGCCGAACCATTGCCCAGAAAGCTTCTTCTGCACTATAATCCACAAAACTCTGATAGATTGGATTCTGCGCTTTATCCAACCCGCCACGAAGTACGTTCAGCAAAATTTCATTGGCTGTGCTTTTTTTATACCGCAGAGCGCCGCCATCACGGCCATGTGCAGCTGTGCCGGAGTGGCAGGTATCTTATCCTGTGCCATGATTTTGGCACGACGAGCCTGTGCACCAAAAAACTTCCGGTAGTGCTTCACCAGCTTGCGCATAGAGGGATTGTCCAAGATATCCAGTTCCTGCATCCAGTTGGAAACAGCATCCGTCCGGTAGCTTTCGCTGTATAGTTCAATATCCAACAGCCAGTCATCCTCCTGCCGCTCGTAGGAAATGGGGCAGTAGACAACATAGTTGCTCGTCAGGTCATCCACCGACAGCATTTTTTTGACCGCAAAGGTATTGCTGCCAGTCAGTGCAACCAGCTTAGCATTTTCAAGCCGGATCTCATCCAGCTTGTCCGCATACTCCTTTTCTTCATCGTGCCAGAAGATGATCCGGCGCTCATAAAATTCCGGCAGCGGTACCGCAAACCGGCGGTTGAGGTCTAGTACGATTTTATCTGTTTCCATTGTTATAATCCTGTAATTTGTTAATAGCGAACTGGGATTTTCGACTTGTTAATTTGAAAGTTTTCAACTCGATATGGAAGAGATTTCACAAATTGTATAACACCGTTTTTCTTTAGTTCAAAGTTCAAACATGGGGCAATTCCAATGGATGCTACATTCCAAAAAGTTGCTTTCAAGTCTAAGTCGTCAGTTCCCCAAATTGGAACTTTTATATATGGTGTCAATACGCCATCTACTGCCCGAAAATTATACATTTGCACATTTGATCCATTTTCCGTTGTATAGGAAAGAATCTTTATATTTTCTGTAGGGACAACTGCGACATATCGATATTCTTCTTCGGTTGAAAAACTTCGTGTTTAAAGAACAGTGAATTTAACGAAACCCATGTTTCAAATTCGCCTCGAATCTTTTCATCCAACTTGTCAGAGTATTCATATTGTATCCACGACTCATAAATGTGATTAACGGCTTCTTTAATTTGATAATATTTTTTCATCATCTTCGTAAATCACAGAGCCATACTCTATCGCAATTCCCTGTTCTCTATTTATCCAAGTGTCTTGAAGCGCCAGAGTATCAAGTCCAATATTATAGCCATTATAGCTCCGTTTTTTAGCATAGTATTTCCACATACTGAGACTATCAGAATCTTTCGATGCCGACAAGACAAAATACCGACAGGCCTTTCCTTTATAGGCTTTGTCAATTGTGCCAAATCGGTAGTCCTCATATGCATTCACTCGAATATCAGAAAGGACTCTAATGAATCTTTCTTCGTAATCTTTTTTGCATCGTGCCCAGAAACGATTCAAGTCTTCGTTTATATTTTTCCGTTCACTTGCGTCATTTAGAAACTCAGCATCCGTAAAAAAGATTTCACGATTTTTCAGGATTCCCATAAGCCCTTCTGGTGAAGTGTAATGATACGCAGCACATGTATCGCCAATAAAAGCACGCTTATAAGAAATTCTATTTGACAAAACGGTTTTTGTAACATGTTTGGTATGTAGGGAAAGGCTTATTTCTTCTGTTTTTCTCATTTTATTTTCGCCAGCACATCCTTAAAGATCTCATAGTTATGCTTCACACCATCGTCCAGATCAATCTTAATCATCTGATCCGCCAGCGCGTGAACTTTTTCCTCATACTGATGCAGCTCGGCGTCCTGCGCCTGCACTTTGTTCAGTTGCTTAGTCAGCTTGACACGCTCGCTGGTACTGGTGGCAGCGGCCACCTGTTTTTCCAAACCTTCGATGGCAGTACGGTAGCGCGCCTGCTGCTCGTGGACATAATCGGTACGGATGCGCGCAATGGTATCCGGCTGGTAGCGGTGCAGGTAAATCAGGCACTTAAAGCCGTTCTTCTTACCGCTGTCAAACAGCCAATAGATGGGGCGCTTCTGGTAAATCTTGCAGTGGTCGGTATAGAAATCGTTCAGGAAGTAGTTGCGGATGACCTCTTTCGGCTGACCCTTGCCGCCCAGTGCGTTTGCAATAAAGCGCAGATTATCCTCCAGCGAGCTATCACCGTATACCACCCGCACAAACTCCACAAAACGGCCCACCATGTCATCTTCAAAGTATTCGTCGTCACAGATGGGAATAATACCGTCTGCATCCGGCTTATAGATATTGTATTTGCCATCATCCCATGTACCGCCTGCATACGCAAGACCATCATAGGTGGGAGAGTAGCGGCCAAACATACAGCCCACAGCGTAGGAGATAAAGGAGCGCACATCCCGGCCAAGGTCCGCTTTGCGCACGGTCACATCCTTATCTTCTACTTCCGGGGTCAATTCATCCTGCAAGCCGTAAATATCAATAAAAATGCGGTTCAGTTCTTCCTCGTTGGCTTTCAGCTTCTCAAAGCGTTCTTCACATTCGCCAGCCCAAAATGTCATAGCACTCGGAGAGGTAGATATTGCCAACATCCATCATATTGGGGTATTTGGTAATGGCTTTGATAAAA
>ENA-OQAR01000686-OQAR01000686.1-human-gut-metagenome-genome-assembly--contig:-NODE-686-length-10084-cov-2.479562_pt1 | contig 10084 bp, 11 predicted proteins | sample MGYA00242738_ERZ504533 | MGnify/ENA primary metagenome ERZ504533 (study PRJEB26092, sample SAMD00036276) | human gut metagenome | host: Homo sapiens | study: EMG produced TPA metagenomics assembly of...
AGCATTTATAGCAGTAGCAGCAAAAGGAATCATTCCCGAAGCAAATTCAGAAGCGACAAATAATATTTTCTTCTTCATTACAATCTATAATGTTTTCACTCTTGAATAATATAATATTAAGAACAAGAGAAATAATAGTAAGATTTCACAAGAGCCAATAGTAGATGCAATCCCCCCCATAAGTATGATGAATAAAGCTATAATACGGCTATAATAGAACCTTTTATCATCCATTACCATTCCATATAAATAATGAATAAATAATAGCCACAAGATATAGAAGATAAAATAGTAATATCCAAAATTATATATAAATCATTACATAAAGTCGTATAAATTCCCCCACCTTCAAAATCATAGTTTGCTAATTCTTTTAATTTATAATCAAATGACAAAGGCTTATCCGGCCACAAAAAAACGAGGTATGAATTTTACAAGACCAGTATAATATTCCTCTCCCCAAAAGAAGTTCTCCGTACCAACCGCATTCATGATAGGAATAGAATTAGCTTGATAAAGAATTACTGGATAAGAAAAGAATACTGCAATTTGGGATGCTATAAGAGTTAAGTCTCCACCTCTAATGCCTTGTAATGTACCGGCTGCTAATGGCATAGCTAAATAATATAAGACATATTCATACCACTTAAAACCTCTTTTCTTCAAATGAAAAAACAGTAAAAATAATGTAACCCCAACAAGAACCCCTCCTTTATTTCCTGTTGTCAAAAATAAGAAAACGCTCAAACAAAAAGAATAAAAAGCAACGACTTTATAATAAAAAGATCAAGAGCTTTTCAGAAAAGATAACGGCCCTTTAGGGAAAGAACAGGAGCTTTTTTTAGTAGGGAGTAACAAAGAAGTTTTTTCTATAAAAGTCTGTCACATCTGTCACAGCAAGCTTAAAACTTATTAATAAACAGGAACTTAACAGGTGTGACGAGAGTGTGACAGATAGGTGACGGATTTTTATCTGTCACAACATACAGATAAAAAGGTACTCTGCCAATCATCCTTAGAAGTAAGGTTAAAGAGTAGTCAACAGACAGTGTCAAACTACATCCCGAAGTCTCAGGCTTACAGTGGAATAGAAAGTTCCACCGGTTGGAACAGCTTGTTTCATCAATATGGAATAATTTATTCCACAGTGAGGAACTATTTATTCCAACCGGACAAAACCATTTGTTCCGCCCTTATGGAACAAGTTATTCCACTGCGGAAAGCCATTTGTTCCTAATGGTGGAACACACTATTCCACAGTGAATTATGCAGCAAAGTCCAATGACTGTATAGCTTTGAAAACCGGACATACTACTGAGATTCCATACACATTGACATGATTCAGACATCGTGTGACAGATAAAAGTCCGTCACACATCTGTCACACTATCCGTCACACTAGTAAGCATCTGTTTATCAACAAGTTGAAAACAACTGTGACGGATTGAGACGTCATTTAATGAAACTTTTTGTCGCTCCCAACTTTGTTTGTGATCTTGGCTGATAACGATGACTAAAATAAAATTACCTCACCTCTTTCCACTCGGAAATGGTTCGCGTCTGTGAAGAAAATACCACTCCTATACAAACTATTTTTTCGCTTATCCGCCAGATAAGGTTGGGCATATCCTTTTTTCTTCTATCTGACGCAAGGCTTCATCGGCGCTGCGTCCAGTTTTGAATTCAAAAAATATAAAATATATTGCGGAGTCTCGAGTATGCAGTCCACCCGTCCCCCGGCTTTGTGTCTGTTCAATGCGGAGGCAATATACCCCTATAAGACGGAGAATGAGATAGAATGTGTACTGGAAATGCTTCTCGGTCAGTTCCGGAGTCTTGGTACTGTCATGCGAATCGTATGGGATACCGGACAAGAAAGCTGTGAGGGAATCGCGGAAAGCAGCTGTCTTGCCCGCATTCAGCAGACGGACAGAACTGATCAGCCAGCTGGAAACGGAAACTCCCTGTACTTTGAAATAATCACTGGCCAACAAGCTAAGGAAACCTCTGCGTACTTCATCATTGGGGAAATCCAGCAGATAGGAATGGGTATATTTATCGTAATCCTTGATAGTAAGATATCCACTCTGGTAAATCATGGGAAGAGGGCGTTCCACATCAGCTTTGTAATCGGCAAACAAGGATGCGTCATAATATTGCCCCACCAATTCATTGATCTGCTCGTTGCTATGCTGCAACAGCCGGACCAGATAGGTAGGCGTGCCCGAGGCGAACCAGTAGTCACGGATTTGTAAAGAATCAAAAGCGTTCAGAATACTGAAAGGGTTATAAATATCAAGCATATTTTCACTGAAGTGATAACCGTCATATTGTGCTTTCAGACGTCTTTCATTTCCTCATACGTGCATTCGTCTTTTTTTTCGGCCACTCGGAAATAGGTTCATGGAAATAACGCTCCATTTCCTCCTGGGTGATTCCGCACAGTGATTCATAACGCGGGTCCATACTGATATCTTTAGGCTGGTTGAAACCGCTGAAGACACTGACTTGCGAAAATTTGGTGACTCCCGTCAGCATCACGAACTGCAAATATTTATCAGCTCCCTTGAAGGTAGAATAAAAAGCTTTCAGCGTATTCCGGTTCTCTTCTTCCAAGGGGGTATCAAGCACATCGAGAATGGGTTTGTCATATTCGTCAACGAGCACCACGGCACGCCGTCCTGTCTTTTCGCTGGCGCGACGCAGTAATTCGATAAAACGGGTTCCCGGTGTTGTGTAATTGGGATTCTTGCCATACATATCTTCCCAATTTCCCAAATAGCCTTCAATAGCAGCTTCCAGCACTCCTTCTTTGGCAAAGTTATCACCGTTGAAATCTATATGAAATACCGGATATTGAAACCAGTCTTTTTCCAGTCCGGCAATGGCAAGTCCTTCAAACAACTCTTTTCGCCCTTCATAATAGGCTTCAAGGGTACTGATCATCAAACTTTTGCCGAAACGGCGCGGACGGCTGAGAAAATAGATACTTCCTCTGCTCACTAACTGATGGATGAGGGCAGTCTTGTCTATATAAACATATCCGTTTTCGCGGATGCGGCTGAAAGTTTGTATGCCGATAGGGTATTTCATATTTTGATGTATTTAGTGCATGATATTGCAAAGATAACCAAAACCAACCGATTTCACCCAATCTTGGTTGAATATTTTCATTTTTCCCCGCTAATTGAGAATAAATTTCTCATTCCAGCTATTTATGTTCCTGTAAAAAAACAGCAGAATGCAATATACTCGAAAGGTAACCGGTGAAATACATACAGATTCATCGTCATCCGGTTGAATTTGCTAATACCGGTTAGAAACAGGAACGTCATACTTTTCAGAAACGGATACGGAAACGGGTCAGTTTATCCGGATAGGTACGAAGAGAGAAAGTACACCCATGTTTTATCAAAACTTCACGAATAAAAATAAGACCGATACCCTGTCCGTTAGGCTTGGTGGAGAAGAAAGGACTGAACAGCTTGGTTTCCACCTCTTTACTGATACCGGCACCGGTATCAGCAATTTCCAACATCGTAGGTGATACGGAAGTACGGATAAAGATATCTCCTGTTTCCCCGATACTTTCAGCCGCATTCTTGATAATGTTGACCAATACTTGCTCAAACAAGGAAGTATCCATCATCACTTCGGGATTCTCTTTACATAAATTAAGATGCAGCGTAATCTTGCGGTTACGGCAAACCGTTTCCATAAATGTCTTGCAAGCGGCCACGCGGTCATTCAAGTCCACTGATTGTAATTGAGGCTCGGGAATCTTCACCACATTGGCGAAATTCGTGATAAAACGGCTCATACTGTAGCAACGCTCTATGCAGACTTTCATCACTTCGCGCAAGTCTTCCGTATCCTCCATACATTCCAAGGCACCATCCACCGTATCAAGAGTAGAGGTAATGCCCGCAGTCGTATTATTCACCTCATGTGCTATCATACGGATCACTTTTTTTCGTATGCCTTTTTCTCTGCTTTCACCACCTCGGAAGTCAGACTTTCCACCAGAATAAACGGATGAGAAAAGCCTCTGTCAACAAAAGAAAGCCGGGAACAGCGGTAAATCATGGAGTCACTCAGACGAATTGTTTCCGTAGTATCTTTGGGAATACGTTCTATTTCTTCGGCCAAAGGGGAAGCCAACTCGCACAGCAATCGGCCTCTGACTTCCTCTGACGAAGAATAATCCAAAAAACGAAGAGCTGCCGCATTCAGCATGGAAATATGTCCGTCCAGAGTCAGTATGACAACTCCCATAGGAGAAGCACTGACCAGCAGGTCAAGAAAATGATTCTGCTCACGCAACCGGAGACGCTCGTCTTTCAACTGCTCCATCATGCGGTTGAAAACCAACACAATGCGGTCGGCTTCCTTTTGTCCGACAGGAGTCAGCCTACTGCTGAAATCCTGCTCACGAAGAAGTTCCATACCGTTGCCGATGATATCAAGCGGTTTCACGACTTTGCGGTAGAAATAAACCAGAAACACAAGACTGAATGTAATGACTCCCTCTCCTATATAAAACAGCGCACCGCGTTCCTTCAATGTAAGAACGAGCAGGATAGTCCATACTGCTGTCAACAGTAATGCTAAAAAGAAGAACAAGAATTTCAGTTTCATATTTTATCCGGTTCCGTTTTTGCTAATCATTCACTTGTATATTGTATTTCTCCAAACGGCGATAAAGAGCGGCCCGGCTGATTCCTAAGGCTATGGCAACCTGTGACATATTATTGTTATACTTTTCAAGCGTTTGCAGAATAGTCTGCTTTTCTATCTCCTCCAAGGTCATGCCTTGCAGATTCGTTGTCATCTTCTGTTCTATAGGATGCTGGTATTGTGATTTAAAATCATCCGCAGTCAATATTTCCTTTCCACTGACCAGCAAGGTACGTTCCACCAAATTCTTTAATTCACGGATATTACCCGGATAAGGCAAACGGCTCAAATAATCCATCGCTTCAGAAGTAAATTCCACTTTGGGAAGACCGTTCGATTCACATTGTTTGTCGGCGAAATGACGGACCAATAACGGAATATCCTCACGGCGTTCGCGTAATGCCGGAAGATGCACCGCAATTAAATTAATACGATAGAACAAATCCTCGCGGAAGGTGTGTTCCTGCACCATCTGCCGTAAATCGGCATTCGTCGCACTGACCACACGGATATCGACTTTACGGGGACGGCTGTCGCCCAAAACTTCAAAGTCTGCTCTTGTAACACGCGAAGCAGTTTCACCTGACAGCTTAAATCCAAATCGCCAATCTCATCCAAGAAAATCGTACCCTTATCAGCCAGTTCAAACGTCCTACCCTGTCGGATGTGGCATCCGTAAACGCACCTTTCTTATGACCGAACATTTCACTCTCGAACAAGTATGAGAAATACCTCCCAAATTCACTTTCACAAAAGGTTTCTTGCTACGGGGACTGTTCAAATGTACCGCTTCGGCTATCAACTCCTTACCTGTACCACTTTCACCGGTAATCAAGACCGATGCGTTGGTACGCGCTATCCGCTTGATCGTGGCCAGCACATCCATCAGTGCCTTACTCTTTCCAATGATATGGCTACGGTTGAAGCCGTCATTATCTTCCACCGGAACCGCTGCTTTCTTATCTTGTGAAGTCAGTTCCAAAGCAGTTTCTATCCTTTGCATCAACGCTACGTTGTTCCAAGGTTTGGTAATAAAGTCGAATGCACCTGCCTGCATCCCTTGCACGGCAAGCTGGATACTTCCCCATGCCGTCATCAATATAACGGGAACATCGGGCCGGAACACTTTGACCTGTTTCAAAAGCGTCAATCCTTCTTCACCACTGGTGGACAGGGTGAAGTTCATATCCATCAAGATTAACTGGGGTGCAACCGAACGGACTATTTCAACAGCCTCTTTGGGACCCGGTACGGCCTGCACATCATATTTCGCCCTTTTCAGCATAAAGCTCAGAGAAGAACGAATGGCACTGTCATCGTCTATAATTAATATCATAATACTGCAAATGTAGAAATTATTATTTTAATAAGTACAAAGACAACCCCATTTTATATTCAAACAGAATTGAATAGTAAAAATCCTATTGTTTGATAATCTTTTCGAAATCGGCATCAATATTAGTATTGGTATTGAAATCCCACAATGTCAAGCTGCGCAACTGGTAATAATAGTACCAATAATAGAACAACTCATTGATATGCTTCTGACGAGCCTCATCTTTCTTTGTCTGGGAGTCATTCAAATCCAATGTCGAGATTTTACCAACCATGAAGGTTTCCACATTGGTACTGTAACGTTTCTGGGCAATCTTGTCCGCATCGTCTGCTATCTGCAACTGGGCCTGCTGATTATTGAACTGTTCTACAAGGATAAACAGATTCTGATTGAAATTCATGGTTTCCTGACGTAACTTGCTTTCGGTCACATCGCGGTTACTTTGAGCAATCTTTACCTGACCACGACGTTTTTCCCCAGTCAAGAATAGGAATCTTAAAACCGACTTCCACAATCTGGTTGTCTTTCAAACGGCGGTATGCACTATTAAATTCATTGTCTGTTCCTGTAAAACCTACCTGTGCATAGAGCTTGATTTCACGTAAATTACCTTTCGCCTTAGCCACTTCAAAATCTGCTTCCAACTGGCGGCGACGAATATTATGTGCAAATGAATTATTGGCAAGTGCTTTGTCCAAAACATCCGGATAGTTCAGCAAAACAGTCGGAATCGTTTCGGGAACAACCGGCTCCAGTTCCTCATCCTCTCCTAATGCCAGAAATGAACGGAGTTTGAACATATTACTTTTCAAGTTGCTTTCATTTTCAGTCAATGTAGAACGGGCATTCAATACATTCAGTTCCAATTGCAACAAATCATTTTCACTGATCTGCCCCATGCTACGCTTTGCCTTAGCCACTTCATACAGTTTATCTGCATTCTTCAGATTCTGTCGGGCAATGCCTACATTTTCCTTGGCCAACAACAAATTGAAAAAATAATTGATAGTAGTCATGGTTACCTCTTCGGTTGCAGTAAGAAATGCGGCTTTAGCTTCAGCGTATCTCACCGGTTCGATGCGGCGGTTCCATTTAATTGTATTCACTCCGAAAATAGGTTGTTCCAAAGTCAATGCCACAGGAACAGACATATATCGTTTTGATTTATCTCCATCCAGTTGTTTCAAGAAATCAAGAGAGGTATTCAATGAGAGTTTACCACCGGTCAACCAAATATTCTGATCGATAGAAACTTCACCATTCATTTCCATATAATTATTACGTACAAATGTATAAGCACCGTTATCCTGCTGATAAGAATTATACTTCTTATTATAGCTGGGAATAGTGGCTTCAAAATTCATTTCCGGAAGCAAATCCGCACGGAAAGTACGATATTCCCAATAAGCGGTTTTCAGCTCGTTTAAAGCTACGGCCGCATCTACACTTTGCACACGGGCAATAGTAATGGCTTCCTCCAAAGTGATGGCACGTCGCTTTTCTTGTGGCTGCGCTCCGGCAACCAACGATATGCCAAAGGCTAAAAATAGAGATATTACTTGTTTTTTCATTGCGTTATTATTCTTTTTATCAAAGGTAAGGCAAATGGTATGCCAAAAAACTATTTCACTGTTTTATAACACCTTACAACAAAAATGGAGTGTCCGAAATCGGACACTCCATTCATATACGAACACTGCTGATCATGTGACAATGAAATAACATTATTCATTATGCAACGCGTCTGCAGGCTCAATCCTCATCGCTTTCCGGGCGGGGAAATAAATGCCGAGCAAAATTATTATCCCCAACAACAGCATGGCCGACACAAAACAAAGCAAAAAACGTCCCCAAGCAGGTTCCATTAATGTATGCACAGTAAGATCCGCCATCTGCATATTCGCACAAACAAAAACAGCGGGAATGGCAGCCGAAACCAAGAGAAGGATGCCCTCAAGTACATAATAACCAAATACATTCATCCTACTGCAACCTAGTGCCATACGCAAAGCTATCTCACTTCGGTTTTTACGAGTCCGAAACCAGAAAGTACCCAGCATCCCTAAAAATATATTGAAAACAAAGAAAAGGATAACGGCATAGGTAGTATTCAGATAATTCACCGTTCCTTGCTCTATATCGAAAGCTTCCTTCATATCGCCATACGAATTTATATCGTATAAGTAATAAGGGCCGATAGATAATTTCCCTTGCATATCCTGCATAAAAATGTTCGGTAAATCCCAGTATGGAATTGGAAGCCACACGCACCGCAATGTGATGCCAATGAGTCAGCGGCGGACTGGGAAGATAAATAAAAAGGTTCGTAACGCTCGTACTCATCGGTCTTATGAGCAGGAAGTACCGCCATTACCTTATAATTAGTTTCCGGCTGCACACTATTCAGGAAATAAGGATTGAAACAAGTTTCCCCTACTCCATTGCGTCCGCTAAACAAGGAATCACTTAACGTTTCACTCATCAACACCGGCATGGGGTATTCATTCTTGTCCCAACGCTCCGCCTCAAATGAACCTGATAATGGCTGCAAGCGAAATACCTTGAAATAAGTAGGGCTTACATAACGGATGAAACAGCCTACCACATGAGTCGAATCCGAATGCGGAGCATATCCCTCATACATATTATTTCCCGTATAAGGTATTGTCCCATAATAAAAACAAGCTTCCTCCACCCCTTGATATTGTTGGATTAAATGATAGATTTGTTCCAAATATTCAGCAGAATGACTCATTAATACAGAATCATTTTGCAAAGCCGGCTTAATATTCAGTTGAATATCAAAAACATTCTCCGTGTCATATCCTTTAGACTGACGGGCAGCAACCTCATAATTATAAACCAGATCGATGCTGTACCATAGCAAGATAAGAACAACAATCAATTCAACCCACACCCATACATTGGCGTGCCTCTGGTTCCACATTTGTCTGAATAAACTCTTTATCATTTTTCTTTCCTCCTATTCTCCTTTAATGGTAGTTGCAATATTACGATGTGTGACCATCCATACCGGAATCAATACCGACAATAAATTAAAACAACACATACGCCGAAACCAACACAAATAAAGCAGGATGCAACAACAAACCTCCATCCAGACTGATACCTGATAATTCTACCTCGCCGCTACCAAACAACCATACACGTCCCAGCCAAACCAAAACACACGAAAACAGATATCCTAAAATTCCACCCAAAAAGACCGTAAGCAGATTCTCTAAAAACAACCTCACCATAATGGAAATACGTGATGCGCCATACGCCTTGCGAACTGCAATTTCTGTCACACGCTCCTGCATTCGGGCATTGGTCATACCTGAGATATTAATAGCAGGAACAATCAGCAAGACCATCAATAACATACTGTAAACCAACGGTGCACTAATATCTTTTCCACGAAAAAAGGTATATTCCGTATGAGTATAGAGTTCGTTCATCTCGAAAGCATATTCTGCCGTTGAACTATTCAAACGATCCTGCCGATGCTGTACTTCAGTCCGTACCTCTGCAGGACGAGTATCCGGCAGCAGTTTGAGCAATCCCAGACGGATTCCTCCCAAGCCCCCTGTCCAAGTAGCATAATAGTCTTCATTTTCCAATGAGAAAGGAACAAAAGCATCAGCGTATGCTGTCTGGAAAATAGCATTGACATCTTTCACCACGCCTACCACTTTAGTCGGAAAAAAAATTACTTTGATATTCTTTTCCTACCACATCCGTCGTGCCGAAAAGCTGCAAGGCCATACGCTCGGTTATCACACTGACCCACCGACGGGCATCATACTCCTCTTGTGTGAAAGGACGTCCCGCTATAAATTCATAATCAAAAGAACTTAAACCAGTTATCAGCCACAGGCCGCACATAATAGTTGAATATCTCATTCGAAGCGGACAAGTTACAAGGGGTCTTGGAAACGCCACGATACCAAGTAACCTCTTTTACACCAGGAAGCTCTGAAAACAATGCTTCAAAAGCCTTCGTCCCATACCGCTGTTCTGGTTGGTATGATCCAGCTTACGATAGGTCATTCCCGAACCTGTATACAT
>ENA-OQAR01000687-OQAR01000687.1-human-gut-metagenome-genome-assembly--contig:-NODE-687-length-10082-cov-2.267805_pt1 | contig 10082 bp, 13 predicted proteins | sample MGYA00242738_ERZ504533 | MGnify/ENA primary metagenome ERZ504533 (study PRJEB26092, sample SAMD00036276) | human gut metagenome | host: Homo sapiens | study: EMG produced TPA metagenomics assembly of...
CCGTTATTTTACCATTGAGAAGCTGCTTCGCTCTCTCAGCCAAGCGCCACATCCAGAACCATCAGTGGTGCCCCCACCAGATAGGCCACCCCGGTCGATCTGCGCCACCGTCATGCCGGTATCCGCCAGAAAATTCCCCGCACCAGCGGAGCACTCTCCTGCTCCTGATACTTTCCATTGGTGTTACTGCAATGGTAGGATCGCATATTTTACTGATTTTCTGTATCTGTTCAGGACAGCATCCGGGGATATGGCAGTAACTGCAGTCTTCAGGGTGCCGTTCCAGATGGTGCTGATGCTCCTCAGCGCTCCGGACATAATTTGTCAGCGGCAGCACTTCCAGCATGATCTTGTCCCGGTCCTCCCGGCCGTTTATAAAAGCTCTTGCTTCTTCCAGATGTCTGGGATCTGTACTGTACAGCCCTGTCCGGTACTTTTTTCCAACGTCCACGCCCTGTTTGTTCAGGCTGTAGGGGTCGATGATCTCAAACAGGTGTGCCATCAGTTCTGAAATGCTTGTGTTTTTCTCATCATAGACCACTTTTACGCATTCTGCATATCCATCGTATGGGCCATCCAGAGAACTCGTTGTTCCGTTGGCTCTGCCGGCTTCAGTCATCTGTACACCAGGCACTGTGTCAAAAAAATGCTGTACGCCCCAAAGGCATCCGCCTGCGATATAGACCGTTTCCATCTTGATTTTCCCCCTCCTGTTGATCATATATCAGCTTTGCTCCTATTCTACCACGCTTTCCCACTGTCGGAAAGATGTCGGAAAACAAAAATCGGCCCGGAGCTTATCGCAGCTCTCCGGGGCGCCTTGTGCAGAGTGATTTTCTCTCGATGGGCTTCCAGAAATGCTTTGCCGTAATCAGCTTGCGCGAACCACAGCGGAAGGACCCTCATAAGATACAGAAAAGATTTCTGTATTTTTCTTGACAGTTTTCCCATATTTCTTGTTTTTAATACATCTGATAAAAGGGAGTAAAGGGCAGTGTTCCGGCTTATTCTTCGGGAGACTGCTGCATGGCAGCGTCATCACGGCAGAAATGCCCGATGTCATGTGTTCGCTTGAGACTTTTGTCACAGACAAGGTGCTGTGGCAGGAGTCTCTTTTTTCTTGTCACCGTACCGGAGCACAATAGGAGGCAAGAAAACTATGAACTTTCTGAACACATTCGCAAGTCTGTTTTCCAATTTTGGAAACCTGACTTGGCAGATGGTGGTGATGTGGGGCATTGGTGCATTGCTCATCTACCTTGCCATCGCCAAAAATGGAGCCGAGCCTGCTTTTACCCATGGGCTTTGGTGCCATTCTGGTCAATCTGCCGCTGTCCGGTGCCATCACGCAGGGCGATACCGTAGGCCCCATTTCTGCCCTGTTTGAAGCAGGCATGTCCAACGAGCTGTTTCCCCTGCTGCTTTTCATCGGCATTGGTGCTATGATCGACTTTGGCCCCCTGCTGGAAAAACCGTGGCTCATGCTCTTTGGTGCCGCAGCGCAGTTTGGTATTTTCTTCACCCTGTTTCTGGCAGGCTTCTTCTTTGATTTGAAGGATGCTGCTTCCATCGCTGTCATTGGTGCAGCGGACGGTCCCACCGCCATTTTTGTAGCTAACACCCTCAACTCCCAGTACCTTGGTGCCATCATGGTGGCAGCGTACAGTTACATGGCTCTGGTGCCCATCGTGCAGCCGCCGGTCATTAAACTGCTGACCACCCAGAAGGACCGCCGCATCCGGATGCCCTATGAAAAGGGCAATGTCAGCCAGCTGACGAAGATTCTGTTCCCCATTGTGGTAACCATCATTGCCGGTATGGTAGCTCCTGCCAGCGTAGCTCTAGTTGGTTTTCTGATGTTCGGCAACCTGCTGCGGGAGTGCGGCGTACTGAACGCCCTCAGCGAAACCGCGCAGAATGTGCTGGCAAACCTCATCACCATCGTGCTGGGCCTGACCGTGGCCGGACAGATGACCGCTGACAAGTTTGTCCGGCCCGATACCCTGCTCATCCTTGCACTGGGTCTGGTAGCCTTCGTTTTTGATACCGCAGGCGGCGTGCTGTTTGCAAAGCTGCTGAACCTGTTCCTGCCCGAAGGCAAAAAACTGAACCCGATGATCGGTGCAGCCGGCATCTCCGCCTTCCCCATGAGCGGCCGTGTGGTCAACAAGATGGGATTGGAAGAAGATAACCAGAATTTCCTGCTGATGTACTCCATCAGTCAACGTTTCGGGGCAGATCGCATCCGTCATTGCAGGCGGCCTGATTCTGACCCTGATGGCTTAACGGAGGTACACTTATGCTTCATCTTTCTTCGTGGATGACCACCCTGCCCATGATGCTCATCGGCATGGTCGGCATTCTTCTCGTCATTGGTGTCATTGTCCTGGCTGTGATGCTGCTCAACCGGCTGACAAGTCGGAAATAATTCACCCCATCAAGCAGAAACGAATTTACGGCGAAATATCGCTATAAATATGATGCACAGGCCTTCTAAAGCTGTGATTTTGTGACAACTTGGTGTCACTTCAATAAAGAACCCGCTTTCACTTCAATTTGATGTTGAAAGCGGGTTCTTTTCGCTTTTATGCGTGTTTGACGGCGGTTTCAAAAAGATTGACTGCTGCGCCCTCTTGCGTGTCGGTGTTGTGGGTACCACGCTTTTTCACTTCCGAAAAGATGTCAGAATACAAAAACCCCCGAAGAGCTTCTTACGGTTCTCCGGGGGTTGGTTCTATGCGCCGGTGTTCCTCACACCGATGCACAAACGTTACTCGATTTCAATGAGATTGGGATTCGCAGGCAGAGCCTTCTGCTGCTGCGGTGCGGGCAGCACGATGTGCAGGATGCCATCCTCGAACTTTGCGTGGATGTCCTCCTTCTTCACGGCATCACCCACATAGAAGCTGCGGGCACAGGTACCGGAGAAGGTCTCACGGCGCAGATAACGGCCATTGTTGTCCTTCTCGTCATTGGAGTGGTTGCGGACGGCCTGAATGGTCAGGTAGCCGTCGCTCAGCTCCATCTGAACGTCTTCCTTCTTGCAGCCGGGCAGGTCAACAGCCACATCATAGTTGCCATCGGCGGTCTGCTTCACATCGGTTTTCATCATGTTTGCGCCGCGCTTGCCGAAGGTTTCACGCTCTTCACGATTCATTGCACGCTCCAGCGCACCGTCGTTCCAGAACGGATCAAAGAAATCATCGAACAGATTTTCATGGAAAACAGCAGGCATAAACATAAAACAACCCTCCAATCCCCGGCGTTCGGGTCGGGCATAAAATCAAGATCGTGCATCAGGAGCGGAGTCTTCCCGGGAGCCTTGCGGTTCCCTCATGCCCCTTTCTCCTGAGCACGCCACTGTTATAGCACCGTTTATTAGCAGTGTCAATAGTAGAGTGCTAAAATTCATAAAAGAATAATACTTTTATAATATTTCATGCAATTCTCGGCAAAATCGTTTGCACTGGATTCAATTTTTTCTTTTCCAATCGTAGTCTTTTCGCTGTGACAGAACGGATGCAAACCGTTTCTTCAGAACCAGGCGATCCATTGCCCGCGTAAACAATGCAGTTATCAAAAAGCCTCTCTGTCCTTGCAGCGTCTTGCGTTCTGCCGATCCACCCGCTATAATAATGTGGAAACCGAGATGAAAAGAGCGTGATATTGTGGAAGAGACCGAGATCAGTCATTTTCTCCACATTTTGGTCCGAATGGGCGAAGCTTTACAAAACAGTGGCGCAGAAGTATTCCGCGTTGAGGACACTTTGAACCGAATCGCAGTCGCCTATGGGGCAGAAGATGTGAATGTATTCGTGATCACATCCAGCATCGTGGTCACGCTTACCATGCCCTCGCTGCCGCCGCAGACCGAGACCCGCCGCCTGCGTCACGCTGCCAGCAATGACCTGCTGACATTGGAAAAGCTCAATGCGCTCAGCCGCCGTATCTGCACAGCGCCTCCTTCCATAGAAGAGTTTCAGCGCCAGCTGAATGCCATTCTGGCACAGCATCCGGACCCAAGACTGCATCTTGCCGGCAGTGTGTTGGCTGCTTCCAGTTTTGCCATCTTCTTTGGTGGAAATCTCTGGGACGGCCTGCTGGCCGGCGGCATTGCCGTTCTGATTTGCTGGATGGAGCGCTATCTCTCGCCTTTTTGTATGAATGGCGTAGAATTTCAGTTTATAGCATCATTTCTCAGCGGTGTCTCCACTCTGCTGCTCTGCCGCTTTGGGATGCAGTTTCATGCCGATAAAGTTCTGATTGGTATCATCATGCTGCTGATTCCCGGCATCATGCTGACAAATTCCATCCGGGACATCTTACTTGGGGACATTATTTCCGGCTCTCTTCGGCTGGTGGAAGCCATTCTGATGGCCGCCACCCTTGCACTCGGCATGATGGCCGCCATCTGGTTGATGGGAGGAATTTCCGCATGATACAGGTTTTTTCGCAGTTGCTCAGTGCTGCCCTTGGTTCGGTCGGTTTCGGACTGATCTTCAATCTGAACCGGCGCTACTTACCCGCCGCCGGTGTAGGCGGACTTCTGGCATGGCTGGCTTATCTTCTTGCCGCCAACACCCTGCACAGCGTCTTTCTTGCCAATCTGTTGGCCGGTTTCTGTGCCGCTCTGTATGCCGAAATTCTTGCCCGATGCTGCAATGCACCCTCTACGCCTTTCTTCATCACCGCTGCCATTCCCCTCATTCCCGGAAGCACCCTCTACTACTGCATGAACGCAGTCGTCTCCAATGATTTGTCTGCTGCAGAGCATTTCGGAGAGCAGACCTTTCTGGCCGCTCTTGGAATTGCCGGCGGTATGGCAATCGCATGGTGTCTGGCCGATTTGAGCCGGAAGCTGCACGCACTTGCAATCCGTTCTTCGGGAAAGTAGCGATCTTCCACATTGAAGAATGCCCCTGATGATCGGGTCGTTTGAGCTGCTGCTCTGAAATACGGAAAAAAGGCCGTCCGGCACCGCAGCAGGGCTGCCTTTACAATTACAAGGATGTGTCTCTATGAAACTCAAACAATTCATTCAGCAGGAAACGGTCCTCACCGCAGCCGCTGTGCTGGCCGTTGTCTCCGCCTTCTTTGTTCTGCCGGATGCGCAGTATCTCGGCTACATCGACCTGCGCACGCTGGCGATTTTGTTTTCCCTGATGACGGTCATGGCCGGGCTGCGGCGGCAGGGCTTTTTTTGATGGACTGGGCCGGGCATTGCTGTCCCGTACCCACAGCACCTTTCAGCTGACGCTGGTACTGGTCGGGCTGTGCTTTTTCGGAAGCATGTTCATCACCAACGATGTTTCCCTGCTGACCTTCGTTCCCTTTACGTTCGTGGTTCTGAGCCGTCTGGGAGCGGATGTCCGCCGCTCCCTTCTGATCCCGGTGGTCTGTATGCAGACCATTGCGGCAAACCTTGGCAGTATGCTGACCCCCATCGGCAACCCGCAGAACCTCTATCTTTACGGAAAAAGCGGCATGAGCATCGGGGGATTTGTTCTTCTTATGCTGCCCTACACCCTGGTCTCTCTGCTCCTGCTGCTGGCTTGGGCAGCGCTGGTCTGCCAGAAAGCCTCTGCCGCCCTCTCCGTGGACGAGCTTGTTTCTTCTTCTGCATCTCAGGGAGATCAGAAGATCATCCTGCTGTATCTGGTTCTGTTTGCCGTCTGCCTGCTGTCCGTGATCCGGGTACTGCCCTATGGCATTGCCTTTGCCGCTGTACTCGTCTGCGTTCTTTTTGCAGACCCGCGCACCTTACGGGCAGTGGACTATTCCCTGCTTTTGACCTTTGTGGCTTTTTTCATCTTCATTGGCAATCTGGGGCGCATTCCGGCCTTTTCCGGCTGGCTGCAGGAGTTTCTGACCGGCCGGGAAGTTCTTGTGGCGGTTCTTGCTTCGCAGGTCACCAGTAATGTTCCCGCCGCCCTGCTGCTGTCCGGTTTCACGGCAGAGACACAAGCTCTCATCATCGGCACCAATCTGGGAGGTCTTGGCACTTTGATCGCATCCATGGCCAGTCTTATTTCCTACCGGCAGATCGCACGGGAGCTGCCACAGGGGAAGAAGCAGTATTTTGGGCTGTTCACCCTGTCCAACCTGATCTTCCTTGCGATCCTGCTGGGTGTGTGGTTTTTGCTCCGCTGAGCGTGGCAGATGACTTATGGTTTTTCTATAAAGCTAAAAAGGGGAGTTCTGTCACAGACGAAGGTCCAGGCAGAACTCCCTTTGGTTTTATCGTATGGTCAGAATGCCGGTGCCCACCGGCACCTCCAGCAGCTTGCCGGAAAAATGCTCCGGGATACCGGACAGTGCCTTTTCCAGATAGGCATCGTTTTCCACCTTGTTCATGTCCCACACCAGACGGCACACTGCTTTCCCGCTCAGGGTGGAACAGGTGATCATACTGTCATAAAAATTATTGCCGCCTGTCAGCCGGTAGGCACTGCGGATTGCTTCTTTTCGTTCCATGCTCCGTCCTCCTTACACTATTTCACCGCTTTTGCGCCGTAACGCAAAGCCAGCCCTTTTTGCTTTTGTGGCTCTGGATCTGACAAAATCCTGCTTGTTCCAGATACTCTTTCAGTGCAGTATCCGTATAGATGGTCATGCCATTGATGATTTTCGTCCATTTGTCGTCTTTTGTCGTTTCGCCGTTTGCTTCGTTACAGATGAAAAAGACCCCGCCGGGCTTCAGCACCCGATAAACCTCTCTGAAATTCTGTGCAAGCTCCGGCCAGAAGTAGACCGTTTCAAAGGCGGTCACCACATCAAACTGCTCCGCTTCAAACGGCAGTTCTGCCACACTTGCCTGTTGCACGGTACACCGTCCTGCCGCAATGGCTCTGGCATTGACCTTTCGCGTTTTTTTTCCACGCTGACAGCTGAGTAGTCGATGCCCTGCACCTTGCCGTTGGGGCACAGTTTCAGCAGTGTCTTAATGTTCGCTCCACCGCCGCAGCCGCAGTCCAGCACCATGCATCCGGGGCAGGCTTTAAAAAGCGCAGCCCCCATTCTGCCATTGCGCTGTGTCCAAAGTTCATCATAGCAACCATGATCTTCCCGCCAAAGCCTACGGGCTTTCGGGTGTTTTCAAAAAAAGGACATATCACACCTCCGATTTCACACATTCCGTATAGGTCAGCGGAAAAGAGGCCTTTAGAACGACACTATTTCGTACTGCCCAGCCGTTCTGATGCAGGAAACTCAGGTATTCCTCATTCGTCCACTTGCTGTGAAGCGGAAAGCCTGCCAGCTTCATGAAAAAGGCTTTGACCTTGCCGGGAAATGAGTTTTCTGCGTGAGTAAAGGTGGGCGCGAATCAGCACACCGTCATCCTTCAACACCCGTTTGATTTCTCGCAGTGATTTTTCTGGCTGCGGCACGATGTGCAGTGCGTTAGATACGATTACCACATCGAATGATTTGCTCGAGTATGGCAGAGAAAACATATCCTGCACGGAAAAATGCAGTTTCGCAGAGTAATTCCCCCGCTTGGCCTCTGTAATCATTTCCGGAGAGCATCCGTCGCCTCGATGTGTGCCGTTGCTTTTACGATGTGCTTGGCGATCAGCCCTGTTCCGGTAGCCAACTCCAGCACCGTTTTGTCTTTCACGACCGGACAGATCAGCTCATATCATTTTTTCGTATACTATCCTGTCTTTTCGCATAAAGCAGTCATACAGACCTGCATTTCTGTCCCAGAAATTCTTGCGTGCTCGCATTGCTGTCTCTCCTTTTTATAGTTAGATTTATCTAACCACCACGTGCACCGATAAGTTAGATTTAGCTAACTTCCAACCCTATAAAAAGCCGCTTCTCAGCGGTCCTTCTGCCAAAATAATACGCCCTGCCGTCTCCTCTGTCAAGAAGTTTAGGCATTTTCGGAGATTCCGAAAGAGATTTCGCTTTCGGGAGCCCCCAACCGTTACCCCAGTGCCACATCCAGCACCATCATCACGCTGAAGCCCACCACGAAAAAGTACCGTGCCAACGTTGGAGTGCTGTCCCTGCGACATTTCCGGGATCAGTTCCTCCACCACCACATACAGCATGGCTCCGGCAAAAAAGGTCAAGGGCTTTGCGGTACTATAAGCTCGGCGAGACTCCTGCCTACTACATTACCGCATGGTACAACCTGTTGAGCGGCAAGTGGGAGTTTGGCAAAGTCCACGCCACCGAGACTACCGTGGAGGGTGTTACTGTGGAGCTGACCACCAATGGCCGCCACGCGAATTACGAGATGAAGCTCTCCGGTTTTGGTCTGGACACCAGCGCCAACAAGGTCTACGGCGTAGTTCTGACCACCGCCGATGGCAGTGAGTACGGCCTGCATCATGTGACCAATATCTGGCGCGGCACCGAGCTGGGCTTCAATACGGACGAGACCTATCTTCTCCATCATCGGCAAGACTGTTACTCAAATCACCATACTACACCGCCGACGGTGTGTATGTTCTGCCGGTCAACGTAGCGTTGTAAAGTCGCGGGCAACTGCCTGATTTAGCAAAATACAGTACAAAAACGGCAAGGTCACTTGGCAGCAGGGCGATCTTGCCGTTTTTTATTGCCGTCTGCGTCTTGAATGCACAAGCAACATCCTGTTGCAGCTGGCAGTAGAAGGATTTACCGCAGACAGAAAATGGGATTTGTTCTGATTCACATAGCGTTATTTTTTCCTAAAGCCAACAAGTGTGTCTATACTTTTCTTGCTTCACTTACTAACAAATTTTTCAAAAACCCCTCTTGACGATTTTCACACACAGTGGTTATTTTTCTTGTAAATCCCACTGCTCTTGTGGATTGGTTTGAACCTTTCCACAAGATGTGGTCGTGTTCATTTTGAACACTGCCTCACCGTGGATTATCCCTGAAAGATTAACCGCCCCGCAACACACCCGATTCATTTTGCCGCCGATTCACCCCGACAAAATCCATCGCTGCGCTGCTTGGGCGGTATTTTTCTTTATGGGAAACGTACCTTGAAAATTTCATAAGCCGACCGGACGTGATACCGACTTTTTCGTCAACGCCGCTGCACAAACAGGGGCAGGAACTGCGTTCGGTGTGAACGGTGACTCCCATACATGAGCAGAGTCCCTCTACTTTATTTTTTGCGTCTTAACAAATTCGGAAAACATTTTGTTGAAAAATGCGTTTTTGAGCGCAGCGGTAGAGGGCAAGAACCGTCCCGTGGCCACAAAATTTTCAATTCTTGAAAAATTTCCTGTCCATCCGGGACTTCACTTCTCAAAACTCTTGCGAGTTTTCCAAGTGATCTTGTTGGGGCGTGCCTGCCCCAAACCCTGCTCATGGTTCGCACCTGACGGTGCGAACAGCAACGGCGTGTCTGCTACATAACTTCACCGAGGAGTTATCGAACAAACAGGAGGTACAATGACCAAAACGAATGTTCAATCGACCCCTAGCAATTCCCAGCACCACGACACGCCGAACAACAAAGCAAGAATAGAGTAGACCGTTCTTCTTACACACATTCCTCAGATAATTTTCCTGAATCCGCTTGACGAATATTACGGTTAGTGATATACTTATTACAGTAACCGTAACAAGGAGGTCAAAACCATGCGAGATAATACAAAAGGTGGTGCGCTTACAGAAGTCACCTTTTATTATTTTACTCTCTCTTTATACACCAAAACACGGATACGCTGTTATGCAGTTTATTGAAGAAAAAACAGGCGGACGGCTTTCCCTAGGCGCAGGCACTTTTATATGGAGCATTGAATTCTTTGCAGGAAAAAAAATGGATCGAGCCTTGCGGAGATTATGATGGCAGAAAAAAAGAATACCATATTACGATGCAAGGAAAGGAAATCGCAGAAAAAGAACTTGCAAGACTAAACGAACTTGTAAGCGTTGCGAGTGAAATTATTGGAGAGGTACAGTATGAATAAAAAATGCTATTGCTTCTTTGGTGGATTGTTAGATACACAGGCAAAATGGTTAAACCAAATGTCTCAAAAAGGCTATCGACTTGTTCGGACGGGAACACTTTTTATACGAATTTGAGAAATGCAAGCCCGATGAAGTGACCTATTGTGTAGAGTTTATCGGAG
>ENA-OQAR01000688-OQAR01000688.1-human-gut-metagenome-genome-assembly--contig:-NODE-688-length-10073-cov-2.310175_pt1 | contig 10073 bp, 19 predicted proteins | sample MGYA00242738_ERZ504533 | MGnify/ENA primary metagenome ERZ504533 (study PRJEB26092, sample SAMD00036276) | human gut metagenome | host: Homo sapiens | study: EMG produced TPA metagenomics assembly of...
CCGGCGTCGCAGGTTCAGTTTCTTTTACGGTCTTTGTGTTGTATCGCGGCCCCCACCTCGTTTGGGGGAATGTTGCGTTTGCGGGTGGCGCGGTTTTTGGATATTGTCGATTTTGGGAAATGCCGCTTTTCTCGAATATTGCGTTTTTTTGAAACGTACGATTTTCGAAAAAAGCGCTTTACGACTTTATGAGGGATGAGGGTTAGAGAATTATTGGGGTAGGACGCTACGTCGGCGGTGTGCACGGTGTGCAGGTTGCGTTGTCGTCTCTGATGGTGAGGGAGGCGGTCGGGGTTGAGTTCCAGCGCGGTGCCGCGCAGGGTGGTGCCGTCCACGAAATGCGCCTCGCATGGCTTGTCGAGCGTCCAGCAGACCGGACGCATCTCCTCCATCGCACGCGTGGCCTCGCGATGCGGGTCGCTCGAAATCGGCGAGCCTTGATCGCAAACCGTCCACCAGATGGGCCGCGATCATGTCGCGCAATGTCATGGAATCGGGCAGGCCATGCGCGACCAGCTGCAGCGACGTGGCCTTGTCGGTTGGCAGCTGGTCTTCGGGGACGGTCAGGTTCAGGCCGATGCCGAAGACAATGCCGACGCGTTCCGTTGCGGCAGCCACATCAGTGGTACCAGTTGTACCGTCCGCGATGGGAGTTGCGGCAAGCGGAACCATTTCGGCGAGCACGCCGCCCAGTTTCTTGCCGTCGACGAAAATGTCGTTCGGCCATTTGAGCACGATGTCCTTGCCGAGCGGGCCGCCGCAATCGCGGATGGCCGCGATAATCGCGTTGCGCGCCTCGCAGCCGGCGATCATCTGCAGCCAGCCGTTGACGGACGTGTCCCGCACAATCGCCCGTAGGCACGCTGACCACCAGGGAGACGATGAACGACTCCCCCACCGCGCTGGTCCATTGATGGTCGAGACGGCCACGGCCGCAGTCTGCTCGTCGGCGCAGATCGCCACGATTTCACGGCCGGCCCAATCGCGTCCATCGCAGCCATCGAGGCCATCTCGGCTGGTCGAGCCGAACAGCGCGCCTTTTGCGCACCAATTCGGCGGCGTACGTGTTGGTGGAGCCCACTGAGTCCAGCGCGATCACCTGGTCGGCCGCGACGCAGGTGCGTGGCATGGTCAATGCGGAATCCAATATGGTCGTCATGATTCCTTCTCCTGTCCGTCGAGCTGTCGTCCATCGAGATATCGTTCGTCGGCGTCCTGCTTGTCGGACTGCTGTCTGTCGATTCGACGCCCGCCGATACGCCGTTTGCCCGCCGTCGACGTGCCAACGTACGACGCCTCGCGTGCGGCAAGCCGCGCGGCACGCGACTCGCGCCAGAACTCCAGGCACAGGAACCGAACACGAATGCGATCGGAAGCATATGCCGTTCGAAAATTGTTGGCCGGTGCGGTGATCATCACACCCATAAGCAGCAGCAACGGCAGATGCCATGACAGCGACCGCCATCGACGCAGCACCACTTCGGCGGCGCCGATCAGCAGTGTCAGCGTGACATACAGGTTGCCGTGCGTCACCCAGCCAAGCACGGGAATCTGTCCCCATTTCTTGGCGAAGCGGCCACCTGGTTGCGCCACTGGTGGTTGTACAGGTGAATCCATTCGTTGTCGGACTGCACGTAATCGTTGTTCACGTAGTAGTCCATCGACACGTATGGCAGGTCGGTCACGTTGAAGTATCCGAAGCATTCGGCGAAGAGCGCATCGAGCGCGATCTGAGGATTCGCCTTGACGATCTGCCACCATGCGTCATTGAAATCCTTCATGTCGTCCTTGGTGACGGTACGCCACTTGTAGCTGACCTTCTTGGACTGGATACCCGACGATTTCACCGGGTCGGCGTCCTGCTGGAAGTACGATTCGGCCATCTGGTCGAGGTTGAAGACGGGAGCGAGTTTCTTGGCCGCGTCCTCGGGAATGCCCTGCGGATTGTATTTTCGCCACGCGGGCGATCTGCTGCAGCTGGATGCCACGGCTTTCGATCGGATCGCCGCCGATGACGGCACCGCTGTTCACCAGATAGACGAGGCCTCCATGGATGAGCACGGTCGGCAGCATCAATGCGACCACGTACGTCTTCCAACGTTTACGGTCGTTGATGATGGCCAGCAGCGCGGCGAACAGAATGATGTACCACGCGTATTTGGCGCTGATCAGCATGACGCAGCTCGACATGAACAGTGCCGCCAACGAACGTTTTGCGCAGTTTCATGGGCTTGCCGTTGATGGTGGGCAGCGCCTTGATATGCGTCATATGCAGCTCATACCACACGCCGAACCACCAGACGAACGCGAACGCGAACAACGGCGATTTGGTCAGTGAGATCGTGGCGAACACCGCCAACGGGCACACCATGAAGAACAGCAGAATCACGAAGCGTGTCTTCGCGCCGGCGCGCAGTCTGGACGGACGCGCCACCACACCCGCCTCGGGATGGGTGAAATCGCGCATGTTCCAGCAGTCGTGCCGTTCGGGATGGGAGAAGTCGAACGTGCCGACGCCCAGCCTACGCCACGGCAGATTGAAGAAACGATTGGCGGTGGCTGCACAACAAAACGCGGCGAACAGCCATTGCAGCGCGGCCAGCGCCACGATGCCGGCGTCATTGGAATCGGTGAAATACCGGGAGACCGCGGCGAACGCACCGTAGAAAACGGTCAGCACGATGTTGTGCTGGTCGGTCAGATACGTGGGATTGGCCGGCCACATGTAGTGCGCGGTCGGGTAGATGTCCATCGGCACGAATGAGAAGAAGCCGATGTACGGCTGTTTCAGTCCGGTCCACTGGTTCAACGCCCAACTGAATTCGCGGATCTGGGAGCGGATGTCGGCGCCGTACGCGGCGAGCAGGGTGGTCGGAATCCACAGCCAGCCGATGACGAACAGCAGCATGAGCTTCCACCAGCAGTCGGTGCAACGTGTCAGCTTGCGGCCGATCCAGACGATCACCGCATGGATGGCGCGTCCCGGACGACTATGCGCGGCGTCGCTCAGATGACGCAGCATGATGCCCAATACCGTCGTCGGCGTGCCGGACACCTCCTGGCACAGCTTGACGTACCGACGCGAGAAATACGTCGGCAGCACGCGCTCGCCACGGCCGTAACGGACCAGAGACCGCAATATAGCAAACGAAACAACGAGGCGATCGCATGTACAGCACGTTGGCCCAGCCGAAGTCGGCGAGTCCGGTGCCAAACCAGTACAGCGGGCCGATGCCGCAGCACCACGCCACCCACAGGCATGCGAGCACGCCCAACGTCCAGCTGAGGAACGTGTCGGCTTTTCCGGCTTTCTTGTTTTCGCTCATAGTCGGCATATTACCGCCACTGCGCGAATGGGGACCGGAACGGTCGGCGAACGTGCGGCAATTCGCAGATACGACGATTAGAATGGACGGTTATGAACTCCGAGCAGGCAGACATCCTCGACCTTTTGTCAGGCCATACCGACGATACGACCATCGAGCGGTTGGCTTTCGAATGCCTGTTGACGAACATGACCGACGATCGTGTGGTCTCCTTGATGAACATTCTCGGATGGCAAGGCGATTTCAACTGTTTTGCGATCGGCGGGGTGCCTTCGGCCAGTCTTGCCTCGACATCCCTCGCCATCCGCAAGGCGGTGCGCGATTTGGGTGGCGAGCATGTGGTCATCGGCACGTACGGCACTTTCCTGCTGGCTTTGGCTTGCCAGATGGGCGCGGTCACGCCGGAGGTGACCTGTACCGCGGTCATGCCGGCGTTCAGCGAGGACGAGCCACTGTATTTGAGCCCGGTCCGTTCCGGTGTGGCGGGGGCTTCGCATGCGTTGCGTGAGACGATGTTCTCGCTGCAGGCGGCTCCGGCGCTGTCCACTCCTTCCCGTCCGCTGCGTGCCGACGAGCTGTTGCCGGAGCGTGCGCTGCTGGGTGATGATTACGCGCGTGAGGAACTGTATCGGAACGTATATCAGGTGCTGCGCGGCGAGAATCCCGATGATCCCACTTATCTGACGGTGTCCACGTTCCTGAAGTATGGCAGTTCGTTGGAGAACACGGCGAAGGAGCTGAATGTGCATCCGAACACCGTGCGCTACCGCTTGAAGCGTGCCGCCGAAACGACCGGCTGGGATGCCACCGATCCGCGTGACGCGTATGTGCTGACGACCGCGCTGGCGATTGGCCGTATGCGCGACCGCTGAGCCGCTGCCCGGGTGGTGTGGCGTCTGGGTACGCCCGTTGCGCCTGTCATCCGGTCATAAAGTCATGAATCTTTCCGAACATATGAAAAGACCCGCATGCTGCGATTGCAGATACGGGTCTTTTTGGTGAAGCTTAGCTTCTGTGCACTCAGGCAACGACCGCCGGATCAACGGGACGCCCGGGTTCATCGTGGAGGTGATGGTCGCCTTGGTGACGTAGCGGCCCTTCACGGTGGACGGCTTCAGACGCTTGACTCGTCGGCCACAGCCTTGAAGTTCTCGTCCAGAGCCTGCTCGGTGAAGGACATCTTGCCGATGAGGAAGCTCAGGTTGCCGTTCTTGTCGACACGGAAGTCAACCTTGCCGCCCTTGATGTCCTTGATGGCCTTGGTGACGTCCATGGTCACGGTGCCGGTCTTCGGGTTCGGCATGAGGCCACGCGGACCGAGCACGCGGCCGAGACGGCCGACCTTGCCCATCATGTCCGGGGTGGCGACGACGGAATCGAAGTCAAGGAAACCGTCGGCGACCTTCTGCACGAGGTCGTCGTCACGACGATGTCGGCGCCAGCCTCGAGAGCTTCGGTGGCCTTCGGGCCACGGGCGAAGACGAGGACCTTGGCGGTCTTACCGGTGCCGTTCGGCAGGTTCACGGACCGCGGACCAGCTGGTCGGCCTTGCGCGGATCCACGTTCAGGCGCAGCACGGCCTCAACGGTCTGGTCGAACTTGTACTCCGGCATGCTCTTGAGGAGAGCGATGGCTTCGTTGGCGGTGTAAAGGTTGTTGCGATCGATCTTCTCAGCCGCTTCGCGATACTTCTTGGAACGCTGTACCATTAGTCCTTCTCCTCTCAGTCGGTAACCGTGATACCCATCGAACGGGCGGTGCCCGCGATGATCTTCATGCCGGCTTCGACGTCGCGTGCGGACAGATCAGCCATCTTGATTTCAGCGATCTCACGGACCTGAGCCTTGGTGACGGAGCCGACCTTGTGGGTCAGCGGGTTCTCGGTGCCCTTCTCAACGCCAGCGGCCTTCTTCAGCAGAGCTGCCGCCGGCGGGGTCTTCAGAATGAAGGTGAAGGAACGATCTTCGTAAACGGTGATCTCAACAGGGATGACCTGGCCCATCTTGTCCTGCGTGGCAGCGTTGTACTGCTTGCAGAAGTCCATGATGTTCACGCCATGGGAACCCAGAGCCGGGCCCAGCGGCGGAGCCGGGTTGCCTTGCCGGCCTGAATCTGGAGCTTGAGAAGCGCCGAGACTTTCTTCTTAGGAGCCATTGTATGGTTCTTCTTTCTGTGAAGCGGTGGTTAACGGCACCGGAGTAGGTCTCCCGCGTCCGGTTCCTTCCGCAACGTATATTGCTGTGCTGTGCTAGCAGGTGCCGCCGCCTTGTTCAGGCACACGAGACCCTCCAGACACAACTTTTCTATTATGTGATTCCGCCACGACATTGCGCGTATGGCAATACATACAAAGAAACCCCGCCGAAGCGGGGTTCAAAAGAATCACGATTTCAGGTTCCTGAATGGGTGTGACGCGTGCGGTAGCAAGGCGCCCAAGCGCAGGCGTACCAAGGTGCGTCAAGCTTGGAGCAACGCAGCTAACGCTCCGTCATGCACGTTCAGGCTAATTTTTCAACCTGGTTGAAGCCCAGCTCCACCGGCGTGTCACGGCCGAAGATGGACACGAGCACGGTGAGCTTCTGCGTGGACGGATCCACTTCGGAGACAACCGCGGCCATGGTGGTAAACGGTCCATCGGTGACGGTGACCTGATCGCCAGGAGCGTAGGAGACCTCAAGCTTGCGCTTCTTGGCTGCGGCCGGCTTGTCTCCGGCGGCCTTGAGAGCTTCGGAAGCGATCATCGGAGCCATCATGGAGACGACTTCCTTGCGGGTCAGCGGTGCCGGATCCTTGGTCGGGCCGACAAAGCCGGTGACGCCTTCGGTCTCGCGGACGATACGACGGGCGTTCTCATCCGGCAGCATGCGGATCAGCACATAGCCGGGGACACGCACGCGGGTGATGACCTTCTTGCCTTTTTCGGTGTGCTTTTCGACTTCCTCCATCGGCACTTCGACCTGGAAGATCTTGTCTTCCATACCGAAGCTGGCCACGCGGGATTCGACGTTGGTCTTCACGCGCTTCTCATAGCCGGAATAGGTGTGCAGCACATACCACTTGCCTTCAAGCGTGCGCAGGCTCTTGGAGAATTCCTCGACGGCCTTGGCACCGGCATCCTGCTCAGTGTCTTCATCCTCAGTGGTTTCCGCGGTCTGCTCTTCCGGAGCGTCCTGCTCGGACTGGGCCTGCTCATCGGTCGCCTGATCGGCGGCGACGGTCTGGTCGGCCTCGCCTTCGGCCGGCAGCGCCTCAACAGCGGCAGCAGCCTCGGTATCAACCTTGGAAGCCTCGTCGAGGTTGTCGGAAAACACTTCGTCAGTCATGCACTTTCACCTTCAAGTTGTTTATCAGCCGAATATCCACAGGGTCAGCTTGCCCAGACCGTAGTCCATGCCGGTGACCAGTGCCATCAGCAGCAGCACGAAGATAAACACGGCGAGGGACCAGAAGAACAGTTCCTTGCTGGTCGGAGTGACGACCTTGCGGAGTTCGTCGATAATCTGTTTGATGAACAAGCCAATGCGCATGAAGATGTTCGGCTTAATGGCCTTCTCGCTGTTCTTCGCCTTCGCCATAATAATCCTCCGCTGGGCTTGTTGTAAGAAGCTTGGCAGGGAAGGCGGGACTCGAACCCACAACCTACGGTTTTGGAGACCGTTGCGCTACCAATTGCGCCACTTCCCTAGGTGAACTCTGCCGTCTCCACTTGCCGGCGAGGATTCTATGCAAAACCACGCAAGAAGCAGACGGCAAAACCGCCAAGTCGAAATAATAGCGGGTTTTCGCGACTTCGTCCAACCCGATTCACGACGAATCGCAAGAAACCGCTATTTTCCAACGAAAAAAAAGATTCGCGCCCGGCATGTCACCGAAGCGCGAATCGCTAAAAAATATCGTCTATCAACTGAACTTTCCGTCAGTTGAGCGCGGGGGCCGGTCGGCTCAGTCCTCGACCCAACGCTTCATGCGACGCATGCCTTCGACCAGATCGTCGTCGGCAAGCGCGTAGGAGAAGCGCAGATAGCCGGGAGCGCCGAACGCCTCGCCCGGGACAGCGGCGACATGGCCTTCGTCAAGCAACGCGGCGGCCAGTTCGGAAGTGTTGGCGAACGTGGTCTTGTTGGTGCCGAGCGGCTTGTTCAGCAGCGCGGTCACGTCGGCGAACGCGTAGAACGCGCCGGTCGGGGTCGGGCAGTTCACGCCTTCGATGTCGTTCAACGCGGCGACGATGGTCTGGCGGCGCTTGTCGAATGCGGCGCGCATCTCGTAGACGGCGTCCAGGGAGCCGGAGACGGCTTCGATGGCGGCACGCTGGGAGATGTTGTTCACGTTGGAGGTCATGTGACCCTGCAGTTTGGATGCGGCCTTGGCCACGTCCACGGGGGCGATCATCCAGCCGACGCGCCAGCCCGGCATGGCGTAGGTCTTGGCCACGCCGTTGAGCACGAGCAGCTGGGAGCGCACTTCGGGCACCGCGGCGCGATGTACGTGGTTTTGGCGCCGTCATAGTTCAAGTGTTCGTAGATTTCGTCGGAAATGACCCACACGTGGTGTTCGATAGCCCACTGCGCGATGGCCTTGACGGTTTCCGGCTTCCACACCGCGCCCGTCGGGTTGTTCGGCGTGTTCACGATGATGGCCTTCGTGTGTTCGGTGCGCGCGGCCTCGATGTCTTCGATGCTCGGCTCGAAGTTGCGGTCGCGCCGGCGAACACGGTCACGGGCACGCCGCCGGCGAGCTTCACGGCTTCCGGATAGCTGGTCCAGTACGGGGTGGGGATGATGACCTCGTCGCCCTCGTTGAGCAAGATCTGGAACGATTCGTAGACGGCCTGCTTGCCGCCGTTGGTCACGATGACCTGGCTCGGGTCGATTTCGTAACCCGAATCGCGCAACGTCTTGTCCGCGATGCCTTGCGCAGTTCCGGCAGGCCTGCCGTGGGCGTGTAACGATAGTTTTTCGGATCCTGCACCGCGGCGGCCGCGGCCGCGACGATTGGCGCCGGGGTTGGGAAGTTCGGTTCGCCCGCGCCGAATCCGATGACGTCGATTCCAGCGGCTTTCATTGCCTTTGCCTTGGAATCGACGGCCAGAGTAGCGCTCGGAGCCACGTGATTGATACGGTCGGATAGAGTCTGCCAGTCAGCCATAGTCATGCCTGTAATGCTAGACCTGCCACGCGAAAAACGACAGCCCCACGACACACGTCTATTTCGCCGCGAACGCTTCGCTTGAAGCGAAATCGATGGCCTAACCACACCTTTTGCACTGGCTCAGACCAGTACGAGATTGTCGCGGTGCACCAGCGGATGCGCGTATTCCTCGCCGAGGAAACGCTTGAGCTGGGCCGTATTGCGTCCTAGCATCTGCGGGATCTCCTCGGAGTCGAAGCCGACCAGGCCCTTGGCCAAATGGTTGCCCTGCTCGTCGTCAACCCCAGACGGCGTCGCCGGCGGCGAAATCGCCCTTCACTTCCACCACGCCGGCCGCAAGCAGGCTGGCCGCTCCCCCGCGCACCGCCTTGGCCGCGCCGGAATCGGCCACCAGCGCGCCCTGCGGGTGGGAGGCGAAGCCGATCCACAGCTACGTGACGAACCGCGGTCGTTGATCGGCGCGAACGCGGTGCCGACCGGATCGCCCATCATCGCGGGACCTGCGTTCGACGCGCATGTCAACACCGCGGGAATGCCGGACACCGCGGCGACGCGCGCGGCCTCCATTTTGGTGACCATGCCGCCGGTGCCGACGTTCGAGCCGGTTCCGCCGACCTGAACCTTCGCCAGCGCGTCCTCGACGTTCGGCACATAGGAGATGCGCTTCGAGCCGGGCTCGCTTGGCGCGCGGTGTACAGCGCGTCCACGTCGGTGAGCAGGACGAGCGCGTCGCGACGACGATGTTGGCGATGAGCGCGGACAGACGGTCGTTGTCGCCGAACCGGATCTCGTTGGACGCGAGGGAATCGTTTTCGTTGATGATCGGCACCGCGCCCAAGTCGAGCAGGCGGTCGAGCGTACGGCGCACGTTGCGGTACTGCTGTGGGGCGATCGTGTCGGAAACGGTGATGAGGATCTGTCCGACACGCAGCCCGTACCGTGCGAAAGCGGCCTCGTACTGTGCCATCAGCAGCCTTGGCCGACGGCGGCGCACGCCTGCTGGTCGGCTACGTCGGTCGGACGCTTGTCGAAACCGAGCGTGCCGAAACCGGCCGCGATCGCGCCGGAGGAGACCAGCACCACGCGGCCGCCCATCAATCGCACGCGGGCGATGGCCGCCACAAGCGCGTTCAACCGTTGCGGATCCAAGTGGCCGCTCGGCTCGGTCAGCGAGCTGGAGCCCACCTTCACCACGATGGTCTGCGCTTCGGCGATGGCCCTGCGCACTTGCGCTTGCGATGGCGTGTTCATAGTTCCTCCCGGTACCGTTACCGGCTATTGAAAAAGCCCGCCGACACGCCATCGGCACATCAGCGGGCTTCGTTGGATGGTTCTATTGTTCCACATCCTCGTCGTCGGCGGTCTCGCCACGTCCAAAAAGACTGGTTTCGTCGTGACGGTCGTCGTCCACGGAAGGATCGGCCCAGTGTCCGGCCTTGCGTTCGGCCATCATGGCTTCGCGCACGGCCTGACGGGGCGTCCATCATCTCGTGGTACTGGCGACGGCGTTCCGTGTTGGAACGACGCTGCGCACGACCACTCCGATTCCTGCAGTCGCAGGTCGACGCCGCGCGCGCCCAACTGGGTGCCGTCGAG